>JAEEGL015069154.1_pt1 | contig 10366 bp, 7 predicted proteins | sample 9134231 | NCBI WGS metagenome assembly JAEEGL01 (sample SAMN16246548, study PRJNA631951) | gut metagenome | biome: gut microbiome; feature: rumen; material: fiber-attached | host: Bos | place: Iran: Karaj | collected 2018-10
ATTGTAAAGAGTGGTTCCCTTTACAAGCTCGGTGATGTCATAAACAGCCTTCTTGGGAACAAGGTCATTGGTTCCGATCGTGTTTTCCCATGAAGCGGTCCAGAGAAGGTTGATCTCATTGTTACCAAGTGCAAGATTGGCTTTCTCGGTGTACTCACCTGAAGTAATCTCAGTGATCTTAACCTGAACGCCAAGATTCTTTTCCTTAAGGTATGCGTTAACAGCATCCTCTACCTTCTTAACCTGTGCGGTATCGGGACCGCCTTCAAGGTTAAAGTTGGGTCTGTAAACATTGATGGTTACAGAACCGTCAGCGGAATTGTTTCCGCCTTCCTTCTTGGTACAGCCGGTAAATACGGAAATTACCATAACAGCTGCCAAAAGAAGCGCTACTACTTTTTTCATAAAAACCTCCACATAAACTTTTATTATATCCTTAAAGCGCTTAATGCGCAGGGATATCTGAGTGATACCTTTTTACCTTATCCTTTTACGGATCCTACTGTCAGACCCTTGATAAAGTACTTCTGGAAGAAAGGATAAACTACCATGATCGGTCCGATGACTACGATAACCGTAGCCATGGTAGACGAATACTGCGGGATCGTTCCGCCCATTGCCATTCTTACCGCTGTGGGTACATTGTTATTATTAAGAAGGAACTCTATGCTCTTCTGGATATTTACGAGAAGTAGCTGCAGGGGTTTCTTCGAATTGGTCGAAATATAGATCAGTGCGTTCTGCCAGTCATTCCAGTATGCGGTAGCCATCATGAATCCGACGGCTGCAAGCGAGGGCTTCATAAGAGGCAGGGTGATCTGGAAAAACGTTCTGTAATCTCCCGCTCCGTCGATCGTGGCTGCTTCCATCAGCTCGGCCGGGATACTGTTTGCTATGTAAGTCCTCAGGATTATGACATTCATTGTCGTAACACACAGCGGGAGTATCAGGAGCCATAAGCTGTCTTTTAAATGATAATAGCTGGTAAATATGATGTAGGCCGAAAGCTGACCGCCCTGGAAAAGCATCGGGATGATCAGATATACGGACAGGAATTTCGAAAGCCTGAAATTGGGTCTGCTCATCGCATAGGCATACATACTCATGACCAGAAGTCCCAGAGCCGTACCGAATACGGTAATAAAAATCGTTATTCCGTATGAAGTAAGAAGCTGTTTACCGTATCTGAGTACCGAATTCACACCGTTCATTGACAGATGGCTGCCGGGGAAGAACGTGAATCCGTGATCGTTTATGTACATCTCATCCGTAAATGCCGCAATAAAAGTCAGCAGCACCGGAAGACCGCAGAACAAAGTATAAAGCAGAAGACATAAAAGCAGGATAAACTGTCCGAAACCCTTCTTTTCCCTGCCTCCGGATGAGACCAGATCCAAATCTTTTTTAGCCATGTTAATATCCCTCTGTATTATTTAGAATAATGAATTATCAGGTGCGATCTTCTTTACGGTGCCGTTGGCAAGAAGCATCATCAGCAGGCCCACAACCGACTGGAAGAAGGTTGCCGCAGCCGTAAAACCGAAGTTGGAGCTGTGCAGTACCGAATGCAGTACGTATGAATCTATAACCTGCGTGGTGGAATATAACGATCCGCTGTCACGTGTTACCTGATAAAACAGACCTGTATCCGATTTCATGATACCGCCGACTGAAAGAAGGAGCATTACCGTGATCATCGGGATAAGCTCGGGCAGTGTGATATGCCATATCTGCTGCCACTTGTTGGCGCCGTCGATCTGTGCCGCCTCATAGAGTCCCGTGTCGATACCCGAAAGGACCGACATATAAAGTACCGATCCGTATCCGACCGAATTCCATATCTTTACGATCGTAAGGATCACCGGCCAGTAGGATGCATTGGAATAAAACTTGATGCCTGCGTTGAAGGTATTGTTCAGGATACCCGTATCGGTGCTGATAAACGCATATACGATAAACTGAACCGCAGCGTACGAAATGAATACCGGGATGATCATGATCGTCTGCATGATCTTTGATGCCCGTTTAAATACACACTGGTCTATCGCGATCGCAAGAACAATGTTCAAAAATGTTCCGAGCAGTGTGAAAATGAAGTAATACATGAGAGTATTCTTCGTCATTGTAAAGAAGATTGTCTTTGAAGCGATCAGGAATTTGAAATTTGAAAGTCCTGCCCACTCGCTTCCGAAGATGCCGCCAGAATATGTGTAATTCTTAAAGGCGATCAGAAGTCCGATCATCGGAACATACAGGATGAAGAACATGATCAAAAATGCCGGCAGCGCCATGACTATGTGCGCCCTGTTCTTCGACATGTTTTCCCAAAAAGACTTACGGCGGCTCTTGCCTGTCATCTTTTCGTAAACTTCAGAGTAGTTGTTTTCTTTCTTCTTCACAGCAGCCTCCCGAAATACTCCATTTTGTATATCAGCCTTAATCGGCGGTGTTCAGGTTTTTAACGGTCTTTCCGACATATACGTTGCCTTCTATCATGATCTGCTCTTCGATAGTCGTTCTGGGCCGTTCGATAAGATCGACAAGCTTCTGTGCAGCCGTCGCGCCGATCTTCTCGGTGTCCTGACGCAGTGTTGTAAGATTCGGTTCTATATGACGTCCTATCCTTATACCGTCATAACCCGCTATCGAGATATCCTCGGGGATCCTCAGTCCCCTCTCCCTTATGACGTTAATACCGCCGAAGCAGGCAAAATCATCAGGGTAAAGAATACATGTCGGAGGCTCTTTAAGTGACAGAAGTTTTGTCGTTTCCCATGCAGAGATCTTCGTATCCCTGTAAGGTGCCTCGAGAACATATTCATCAGGTATCTTAATGTCAAATTCTTCAAGTGTCTTGTAAAACGATGATATCCTGCTGTCGGTAACCGCAGAGGATGCTCCGTGTATATAGGCGATCCTTCTGTGCCCCTTGGCAATAATAAAGGTTATCAGATCCCTCATTCCTTTTACGTTATCCGATATAACGGCGGAATGTCCGAAAAATGAGTGATCTATCGTTACTACCGGCAGACCGCCCGAAACAAGTTCGGTGACTTCGGGATCCATAAAATCCGTACAGGCGATCAGCGCTCCGTCAAAACCTCTGTATCTGCAGTGTTCCAGATAAGTCATCTTGCCCGGAAATGTCTTGTTGGTGTTTATAAAAGTAATGTCATAGCCGTTCTCTTCGGCTCTTTTCTTAAAACTGTCGAGCAGACTCGAGAAATAGTCATGCGTCAGTCCGCTTCCGGCTTCATCCGCGAAAAGCACTCCGATATTATGTGTCTTGTTCGTTTTAAGTGCTCTGGCGGAGGAATTCGGAAAATATCCCATCTTCTTCGCCGTATCGCATACAAGCGTTTTTGTCTCTTCGCTCACATCACTCTGCCCGTTTAATGCCTTGCTTACTGTGGCCGGGCTCAGCTTCAGTTCCCTGGCAATATCCTTAAGAGAAACCATATCCTCATCCTATTATTTTCGAAATCGTTTTCGTAAATTTAATATACAGCATCTTCTACATTATTTCAAGAGGTAATTTGACTTTTTTGTATATTTTTTACATATAACCATTCGAAATGCTGTATTTTCGCGGGTTTTCGAGTCTTTTTTGTGGTCTTTTACTTAAACGTTTTCGAACGAATGTAGAGGGGATATTACCCGTTTGATTGGGGGGAGGCGGCCCATACAACAAAAACAAGGCTCATGACGTCCGATAACGGTCCGTACAGAGCCTTGTTTATTATATATTGTGTAATTCTTAAATGTCTTGTTGCATTGCCTGCCCGATTGATAAATCTGCCGGTTTAAAGCTTCCCGGATAGTCTTACCCGGCTTCGTCCTCCTTGGCGGAATCCGGAGCCGAAAGCATAATCTTGTCGTTTTCCATCGATACAAGGATCTTGTTGTCCTTAAGAGCCAGTTCGTCAAGCATATGTCTGGGTATCTGGAGACGTCCCGCGCGGTCGATGATCGAATACTCTTCCTGTGTGTCCTCTTCCATCCAGTTGACTTTGCCGGTACCGAAGGCATTGGTATATTTTTCCTTCAGGATCCTTTCACTGCTTATCTTGCCGTCACGGATAGCCACTACGCGGTTAACCTTCTTCGAAAGCTCCACATCATGGGTTACGATGATTATGGTCTGTCCGTAATCACTGTTTAAATGCCTGAATACATCGAAAATATAGTCAGCGGTCTTACGGTCTACCGATCCTGTGGGTTCATCGGCAAGCAGCAGCTTCGGTCTGTTGGCAAGAGCGATCGCGATGGCGATCCTCTGCTGTTCACCGCCCGATAACTGCGACAGACGGCTGTTCCTTCTGTGGCTCATTCCGACGAGATCGAGAAGTTCATCGGCAGTCTGTACCCTTTCTTTCTCACTCACATCCGTAAGCAGCATGGGAGTTACGATATTTTCGAATGCAGTCATATAAGGAAGCAGGTTTCGTCCGTTATTCTGCCATACAAATCCGACTGTGCTCCTCTTGTACAGGTCCTTCTCCTTCTGGTTAAGCTTGAACAGATTGCGTCCGTCGACATAGAGCTTTCCGGCGCTCGGTTCATCAAGGCATCCGAGCATGTTAAGGAATGTCGATTTGCCCGAACCGCTGTTACCGATTATCGCAGTCAGTTCGCCCTTTTCAACCTTAAGATCGAGTCCCTGGAGAGCAAGAACCTCCAGATCACTGGTCTTGTATATCTTGACAAGGTTTTCCGCAAGTACCATCGGAGTATTCCCCGAAGTATCCTGTGCGGTATTCCCGCTTCCGGTTGATGCATCGGTCTGTGCCTTTTCTTGACTTTGTGCGTCCGGAGCTGTCCGGACCGTACCCTCATCCGGTGTATTTACACTGTTTTTTGCAGATCCCGTCCCGTTTTCCCGGGTCATTTTTCTTTTAAATGCCATAGAATAAAATCCTCATAAACAAACATTTAAATGTAATGTTCTTAAGCTTCGATCTCGCCGCCCACGATGGTATATGCCGCATCGCCGGCCGACATAAGCGAGGTATCATGGGTCGTCATAACGAAGGTCACGCCCTCTTCCTTGACCAGATTCTTAAATATGTTGACTACATTTATCGCCGTCTGGCTGTCCAGCTCCGCGGTAGGCTCGTCAGCAAATATGATGTCGGGCTTATGTGCGATCGCTCTGGCTATTGCGACACGCTGCTGCTCACCGCCGGAAAGCTCCTGCGGCATATGATCCACACGCGCCGCAAGTCCGACCATCTTAAGACATGTATTTACACGTTCTTTACGGTTTCCCTGATAACCGGAGAGTCTCAGGGCAAACTCCACATTTTCATACACTGTCATCATCGGGATCAGCGAAACCGACTGGAATACGAACCCGAAATGCTTTCTTCTTAAGAGTTCCTTGTCCTCTTCACTCATCGCGATGATATCCCGGTCCATAAATGTGAGCGCTCCGCTCGTGGGCGCATCAAGAGCGCCAAGGATGTTCATGAGTGTTGTTTTACCGGATCCCGAAGGTCCTTTCAGTATCGTGAGCGCACTTTTGGGAATATTGACGCTCACGTCCTTGAGCACATGTATCGAGTTCCCGCCGGACAGTTCGAAAATGCGGTTTATCTTATCCGCAACAATAATATTTTCCGCCATTGTATAACCTCAGTTTCTATTAATCTTCGCCGAGCTTTAACGCCTGTGAAATCTTCATCTTGAATACCTGGTTGATCAGAATGAACAGGCATACGGCAAACATAAGTGCGATGATTATCAGCAGTCTGACGATATCGCTTCCCTTGGTGATAAGCTCGAGAGGCAGTACACGATCCGATGCCGAATAAGCGATCTGAATGATCGGCACATACAGCACGGAAGCGATATATCCGATGAGCAGACCGAATGCGATACCGAATACTCCGGTAAATACCTGCTCATTGATGAGCATCCTTATGACCTCGCTCCTGCTCATACCCATAGCTCTGAAGATACCGAACAGAAGCTCACGGGATTTGATCGAAAGCATCCAGTAGATAACATATCCGATCGCACAGATGAGCAGGACAGTGATAAAGCTCATGGTAAGGATTCCGTTGGTTCCCTGGAACAGGGGCTCCGAAGCGATCTCCTCCTTGGCTCTTACGGCATCTGACATACCTGTGATCGACATTTTCTGTTCGTTGGCAAAATTGTAGAAATTCTCGGTATTGCCGTTCATATTGATCCATACCTTATAGGGATAAACACCGATCTTCTCCTGTATGGTCGAAAGATGAGCGACAATAAGGTATTTTTCTTCAACGGAGGTGCTGTTATCCTCCATTACATTTACCACGGTAGGTCTGTAACCGGGCCAGTAATCGAAAAATCCGTAAATAACAGCCGTATTGGTGCCCTGAATCGCTCCGTCATCAATACTGTAGGTGATCCTGTCGCCGAGCTTAAGACCATGCTTGTCCCTGTAGTTGGACGACAGAAGGACAGCGTCCGGATTAGTGGAAAGAACATTCAGATACTCATTGAAATTGTATTTGAGAAGTCCTTCCTTCATCCTGGCCGTCTGACCGAAGCTCTTGGTGTCGATTCCCATGATGCCCGAGTCTATCTTCGAATCCGAAAGCTTTGTGACAACCTTATCGTTCGTAAATACTTTTGCAACGCCCTTGGCATTAAGCCCGAGATATTTTGTAAAATCAGGCTCTGTATAAACGAGCTCAAGAGTAGGATCCGTGGCAACGAACGAGGCATTGTTCTTCCAGTATTCCTGTTCTATGATATCAGCTCCGTATACGTACTCCGTATTGTTCTCGGCATTGGCAAGTATCGTACGGGCAACTGTCGTATTAAACATACCGAAGGCAACCGTAAGAACGAGGAAGACCATTATGAAGGCCTGTTTGTTGCCTGTCCTGATCAGCTGGAGGAAGGATGTGTACTCGGCCGGTTTCCAGCCCTTCTTTCCAACTCCGTAAATAACCTTTACAAGCAGATTCTGGATGCGCAGGGAGATCATTCCGGCACCGAGGATGAACAGTGAAGAGCTCAGGAACAGCAGCGGATCGAGCGACTGACCCGAAAGCACTCTCAAAAGCAGCTCATCCTGACGGCTGCTGAATGAATACAGGCCGTACAGTGATACTCCGAGCAATATAAAATCAAGATATAATTTCTTCCACAAAGGCTTGTCGCTTCTGCTCTTCTTACGTTTTACGGCTACTATGCTGACCTTATCCCTCTTGAATACGGGAAGCAGGGTCATGAGCATCGAAGCTGCAACAGCGATAAGGGCATAGACAAAGACTTCTTTTGTAAGCTCAACCTTTAAGCTTCTCGGCGAATCAAATTTGAGAAATGCGCTCGAAGCACCGAGTATCTTACATACCAGCGCTCCTAAAGGTATTCCGAGCAGGAACGATATTCCGGAGAGCACCAGTGACTGGTACAGATACATCGTGATGACCTGCTTTTTCGAAGCACCTCTTGATTTTAAGAGCGCGATCTCATTTTCCTCCATCTCAAGCATCTGCCTTGAGATCATGAAAATAAACGCACACAGCAGTACCAGTACAGGTACCTGGAGAATCGCAAGCGTTGTGACGATCCTGTTTTCTTCCCCGAGGAACTTCTCTATAAGTGCGGTATAATCGGGCTCGGGTATCGATGAATAGATCGAATCGTACGCGGCCGTCATTTCCTTGGTCTTGTTCAGGACATCTGCGGCATTTTCCGGACGCAGCTGATTATAGTCAAGAAGGAGCAGGCGTACATCATTGTACTGGAATTCAACCTTACTGCCCGAAGCAAACAGCTCAAGGAATAGATCGTAATCCATCATAACTGCGTCGCTGTATGTATCGGGGCCGTCTGTCCAGTAAGGGTCGGCAGCATCCGAATAAGTATAGATCCCGACTATCCTTACCTTTACGGTTTCTTCCTTCGTATAATGCAGGTTCTTGAACTCAAGCTCTTCACCCACAACAAGGTTCAGCCTTACCATAGCGCCCTGCGAGATAGCCGCTTCGATAAATCCGTCCGCGGTCCTGGTCTTTGAAGGCATATTGCCGCTTAGTGCCTGAGCATGATCCTCAAGGTCCCTTAATGCGCCGATGGCGACTTTCTGAGCATCGTTACCCTTGTGCACGTTCAAAGAAAGTGCGTCATCGGGTATCATTCGCAGAAAATTGACATCCGCTACAGCGTCAAGCTTCATGGAATAAGGGATCGCATTGACAAATTCGGTAAGCTTGTCGGCTGCCCCTCTTCCGCCTTTCTTCCTGACAAGTCCCTCCGAGCGGATGATCATCGGATAGGTGTTATTGGCCTCAAGATAGTTGGCGAACTGGTCCGTAAGCATCCTGCGCCTTGTGGCGTCCTGATACATGGGATTGCTCACGGCGATCGCTATCAGCAGGATATTGCCGATAAGCAGGCTCGCAACCATCCATTTTTTATGCAGTATTCTCTGCAGGACAAGATGAAACATATATCAAACCTCCATGCTGCCCGTTTTCATTGCAGCCACGGTCATACTTTATAATATCAATGTAAAACTACCGTATCTCCCTCGTTCAGACCGATCACAGCCCAGTAATATTCGGCATTGCTTCCGCCCGAGATAAAATACTTCTTAAACTGGTGCCCGTCTGAATACAGATATACGAAATTGCCTCCAAGGTCTGATTCAACAGCTTTCTTCGGAACCAGAAGGGCATTTTTCGTGTGCTGTGATTCATAACGGATACTTACATCTTCCTCGATCTTAAGCTCGGACGGATCCTCAAACAGCTCAATATACTTGGTTTTTCCGACCAGATTGCTTGAAAGCACCGGACTTATACATGAGGTCACTCTTCCGGGGATCAGCTGATTGCCGCCGGTCCTGGGATTCACGGCATAAACAGTCTGATTGTACGAAAGATCGTCACCGCCGTTATTTACCGAAAGGATAACATGCTCTGTATCGTATATCGAGCAGATATAGGCGTAGCGGTCAAGATTCTGGCCTCTCCAGAGTCTTGCGATATTTGATATCTTGCCGGATGCCGGAGCCTTTATATACTGTGTTTCCTGAAGACTGCGATAGGTGGTTAGGGTGGCCTTCTTAGCTTCGATGTCATCCTCCCTGCGCTGCAGTTCTTCATTGTAACTTACCGAAAGCCTGTCGTAGAGGAGACTCGCAACACGCCTGTCGGCAGCACTTGCGGAATACTGTGCAAGATCCGAGTAACGTTTGAGCAGCTGCGCATTTGTTGAAATATAGCTGTCAAGAGATTCCTCAAGTACTTCAATCTGTGACTCAAGCTGTGAAACCGCTTCATTATCGACCGAGACGCTGAGTTCCACCAGAGGCTGCCCTCTCTCTACCGTATCGCCTACAGATACGAGCATGTTTACATACTGAACCGAACCGGTATCTATATCGTTAAATACATATGATACATTCTCATAGATTATGGAAGCCTTGCAGGCCGCATTTACGATAAAATCACCGCTCGTTACCCGGCCGGTCTGAACATTTTCCACAACCTCATTTTCAAATGCCTGAAAATACAGTTCATTGTTATCTTCATATCTGTCCGATCCGATGACCGGAACTGTCTGCATCATCACTGTCATCAGCGTCAGGAAGACAGCCACAGGTTTTTTAAGATCAATCTTTAACATAAACCGTCTCTCCTTCCTCAAGTCCGCTGACCACTTCCGTATAAGTGGAATCCGAAACGCCGGTCACTACATTTTTCCTTATCCTTGTATCATCCCGGACCACATATACGAACTGTCCGTTGCTGTCGGAATAGACCGCGTTGGCCGGGATGGCAAGTACATCCGGCTTAAAATCGGAAACGGTTACCACAAGCAGATAATCGCCGGGTTCAAGATTTACATCCTGTCCGCTTTTAAGCCTGAATTTGGCAACAGGGTCGATCTCGTTGGTCGAAAGATCCTTGAGTTCCTTTTTCGTGTAAGGAATATACTCAAGCTCATATCTTTGTCCGTCGATCAGGGCATAATAGTCATGAAGCCTGCTCGCGGTCTTCTCGCTGATATAATCGCAGGTGATAAGCAGATCGCCCTCGGTCGCAAGTGCCACAACGCTTGAGCCGGCTCTTACAAAGGTGCCTTTTCTTGCTGACATTGCAGCCATTGCAACGGTGTCGCAGGGCGCCACGATATATCTGAATCCGATATCGTCCGCTTCAAGCATCGCAAGTCTTTCTTTTTTTATATCAAGACGAAGATTTGCAAGTTCCTTCTCGTGCTTTGCCTCAAGTTCCCTCACAGCGGTGTCTTCTCCCGCGAGCCTGGCAAGCTCTATCTCGGCGTCGAGCTTCTTAAAGCGTTCTTCGTTGGAGGTCTCGAGATTCTCGATCTCGCTTTTCAGGTTCTTGAGCTCATC
>JAEEGL015108242.1_pt1 | contig 10366 bp, 3 predicted proteins | sample 9134231 | NCBI WGS metagenome assembly JAEEGL01 (sample SAMN16246548, study PRJNA631951) | gut metagenome | biome: gut microbiome; feature: rumen; material: fiber-attached | host: Bos | place: Iran: Karaj | collected 2018-10
TAAAAAAATTGAAGTTTTAGCCGAAATGACAAAATTCAATGAAGAAGATGCATTAAGGAGATTTCAAAATATATTGAAAAAAATGGGTGTAGAACTTGCATTGGAAGAAAAAGGATGCAAAGTTGGTGACACCGTTAGAATCGGTAGCTTCGAATTCGATTTTACAAAATAAAGAAATAATAAAGTTACATTAATATAAAAAAAAGCAGAAGTGTTTTAGTTACAACTATTTCTGTTTTTTTTTCTGCCCTTACATTTTGTTTATTAAGTGGTGTTATGTCATCCCAAATAACACTACAATGTCATACCGGACTTAATTTGGAATCTATAAAATAACAAAAAGTAAGAGGAGAAAGATTACTGTTTTTTACATTCATTGTAAATTATAAATTGCCGTTTTCCGTTCACCGCTATAATCTTGAAAATTTTATGTTTTTCATTGACAATAAATATGCAAAGTTAATACAATAAACAAGAGTATCTTTTAAACTAAAAAGGAGGCAGTAAATGAAGAAAGGATTGTTGACCGTATTGATGACAGTAGTAATGACAATACCTGCATTTGCAGCAAAAGGTGATATGTCTATTGATGCAAAATTGGGATTAGGTGTAAGTAATAGTATTAAAATGATAGTAGAGGATGATTATAAGCTTGGTTTTGATGTAAAAAATCCGTTTTCTTTGGGAGCAGAGTTTTTTTATGGACTAAGCGATATTTTATCCTTAGGTGTTGGAGCAAATTATATTTTTAATTCTGAAACTGATGGTTATTTTGATGATCTAAAAGTAGGAACAACAAATCTTTATGTGGCAGTGAAACCTGAATTTAAAATAGAATCGAACGTTTTTTCAAATATATATTTAATAGGTCAAATAGGTTTGGCAATTAATAGAATTGATTGGGAAAACAGATCTGTTTCTGTAGATAACGGATTATATTTGGGTGCCGGTTTTGGAACAACAATAAAAGATGCATTTTTTGTTGAACTTGTGTTGTCATCATCCAACGGTCATGCAAAACGCAATAACGGAGGATCCTCTGCAGATATACAATATACGGCAACAACAATCAACGTAGGTTATAGGTTTAGCTTATAAGCTTATAAGCTGATAAGGTGATAAGCTGAAAACAAGTTTTTTTCGTTCTCAGCTGATCAGTTAAAAATTATGAAATGATTTTTTTAATAAAGGAGAAAAAATAATGAAAAAAAGTTTATTGACTTTCATATTAGCAGCGGCAATGGTAGTGCCTGTATTTGCAGAAAAAGGAGATATGTCCATAAATGCAAAATTAGGTTTAGGGGTAAATAGTAATTTCAATTTTGACTACACAGAAGACTTTTCTCAATATAATACGGATATACCATTTATGTTGGGAGCAGAATTTTTTTATGGATTAATAGATAATTTGTCCGTAGGTGTTGGTGTAAACTATGTTTTTGATACCGCTGCAAAAATGGACTCCGAAGTGAAATTCGGAACAACAAATCTTTATGTAGCGGTAAAACCTGAGGTAAAATTAGAATCCGATATTTTCACAAGTATATATTTAATAGGTCAGTTAGGTTTAAGTATGGTAAGATATGAAAATTATGGAGAAACACCTTCTGTAGATAATGGGTTATATTTGGGAGCAGGTTTTGGAACAATGATAAAAGATATGGCTTTTGTAGAACTTATATTCTCATCGGCTAAAGGTGGTGTATCTGACTATTATGACATTAACCTGCAATATAATGTAACATCTGTTAATGTAGGTTATAAATTTAATATATAAAACAGTAACAAAACAAAAAAATCTATAAATAATAAAAACGGGAAGAGTTTTCTTCCCGTTTTTTAGATTCATTGTACATTATAAATTCTACATTATACATTGTCTTTGCGGATATTTATATATATAATATATTATATATATAAAATTATTGACAAAATATAAAAATGGTCTATAATTTCCTTAGGTGTTATTATGATTAGAAATATGGAAAACATCTATTGTTTTGTTTTGTCCGAAATAACAATTAAAGTTATCGGTTTGTTGTTGGCGTTTTTGATAATTTTTAATTGTGTTTTTTCTCCTGTGTTAACAAATATTACCACAAGTGATTTATCGACTTTTTCGGATATTCAAAAAGATGTTTTTTCCGCAGTGTTTTTTGTGGCAAATAAAATAGAGAAAATAAATTTTTCTTTAACATCAAAAATAGTTGCCGATAAAACAAAAACATCCGACTCTCAAAAAGAAGAAAATAAAAGTTTACCGTGCAAAACTAACGATTTTATTATTACCGGTTCACAAATACAGAATGAATCAATGAAATTGCAGTATGGACAGAACGGAAGTGTTGTTGTTTACGATGTTTTGTTGTATGATTACGGAAGTTTATCTACGGAGTTTTATGCCTTTTGTGATAAAATCTTTTGTTTTTCGAGCATGATATTCCTGTTTTATGCGTCGATAAAAAAGTTATATGATAATATTTTAAATTTTAATATAAATAGAATAAATCCTGCTTTTATGTACATATAAAAGCAGGATTTTTCTTTTGGAGAAGAACATGAAAAAACTTCTTAATAAACTTAATTTTAAAAAATCAGTTGCTGTTTTTACTTCAATAACTTTTCTTATTTCAGGTGTATTCGGTAATTCCGCTTTTGCATCCATAGGCTCAAGTATGCCTGCAATAGAAAATATAAATTTCGATACCCCTATAATACCTACATCTTTGGGAAAAATAACTTCGGCAAAATACTTTGATAGTGAAGATATTATTATAAATATACAAGATTTGCATTGTCATGCGGAAACCCAAAGAAAAATAGCCTCGATAATAGGATATATAGATAATACTTACAATTTGAAGAATGTTTATTTGGAAGGCGCTTTTAAAACAGTAGATACATCGTGGCTTTCGGCATTCAACAACAACAAAAACGGAACAAAAGTTTTGGAAGGATTAATAGATTCCGGTAAGTTAAGCGGAACCGAATATTATTCCATTATGAACAACAAAAAGAATTTTGTTCTCGGGATAGAAAAAGAAGATCTTTATAAAGAAAATATTAAATTGTTGGGTGCGATATTATCGTTACAACCGGAAATAGATGCTGTTTGTACTCAGATGGAAAAAGAAGTAAATAAAATAAAAAGAGACTATTCCAGCAGACAGGCAAGAAAACTTGAAAAACTGATTAAATCCTTTAAACAAAAAGAGATAGCTGCAAAATCTTTTTATGGTGAGTTGAAATTGTTGGCAGACACCTCAAACTTGTCTATGGATAAATATCCGAATATAAAAATATACATTTCATTGTTGGATAAAGCACAAGATATAAACAACAAAAGAGTAATTACGGAATTTACCAGATTTATTTCCGAGGTAAAAAATGTATTGCCGTATCAACAATATTCTGCCTTAATAAAAAACAGTAACAATTTCACTAATTTGGAAGATATTTCAGCAGATTTGATAGCATTAAACAAACAATATTCCATAACAGCAAAATTAAAATTAGCTCATTTTGAAAACTTTTTATCGTATTTGGAGTTTAATCAAAATATAAACCCTATAAAGTTGGTTCAGGAAGAAGAAAATTTTATAAATGAACTTTATGTTAAGTTGGGAAGGACAAAATATGAAAAAGAAGTAGCTTTCTTAGCGGATTTTATTCCGACGATAAAACAATATTTTTCTGCTGATATTTCCGCAGATGAATATTATAAATTTGAAAAAAGATACGAACTGTTTAAAACTGTTTGGCCTTCCTACTTTTCCGAAAACATAATAAAGAATTTAGAGCCTTATAAAAAGTTGTTGACCAAGTATCACCAAAATAATATAACGAGAGACCAAATTTTTGCAGATTGCTTAATAACACAAAAAAACACAAATAATGGTGTGTTTATTAACGATATCAATGCCGCTGTAAAACAAATAAAAACAAATCTTAACAACAAGAAACTAAAATTAGTTGTTACCGGTGGATTCCATACCAGAGGTTTGGAGAGAATTTTTGAGCAACAAAGAATTTCGTATGTAATAATTACTCCGAAAATAACACAGCCGATAGAACAAGCAAAACAAATTTATATCGACAATGTAATATATTACTCAAATATATTGAAAAACACGATAAACTTGGAACCGTTAACACAAGAACCTTTAAATGTAAGTTTTCCGAAAATATTGAACCTTATATTCTTGGAAACAAGTAACAATACGATTTTTGAAGAATATTCGAAACAAGATATAAAAAATGGAATAAAGGAGTTTGTTAAAGAATATATAATAGCAAAACAGTCTGATTTTTATGGCTCTGTAGAAATTTTAAATTGGGATATAATATCCGAAGATGTTAAAGGTAAAGCAGAATTTTATGTTGAATACAAAGATAATGCCAACAAAGGTATGGTAAGCAACATAAGATATCGTTTTAGTGACGGTGAGATTATACCTTATTCATCGATTGATACCGCAAGAACAAGACAGATGTTAGAAAGGATAACAACAAATAAGTATGCTCAGCCTTCGGTAGAGTTGGAACCGACAAATGCTACAAGAAAAAAAATTGCAAAATATATACTTGAACCACTAAAAAATGTTGCGGGAGATGCTGTTAAGTTAATGCCATTTGAACAGTTACATATGACGATAGGATACGATTCTTTACCTACACAACAAGAAATAGATTCTCTCGTAGAAAGGCAAGATCAATCTTCCGATATTTTTTCTGTTCTTGAGGTTTTGGGAGAAGATTTTGTTAATTTCAGAACTTCGATGGCCGGAACATTAAAATTAATGCCGGATGGGGTGATAATATACGAAATTACCGATAAAGATTTAATAGAAAGGATGTTACAGTTTAGAACAATATTTAAGAGTCTTGATACCAAATATAAAACTCCGAATATCGTTCATATGTCGATAGGAAGAATATCCGATATGAAACTTTTGGATGGTTCCGAACAATCTAAACAAGAACTTGCCGAATTATTGGAAAAAATAAACGAAACTATATATGAAATAAATAAGAAAAAGGCACTATCAAAGGTAAAAACAACATTTACTTTAAAAAGCGGATATGTTTCTTCTACAGGAGATAAAGATTTTGCCTTTAGAAGACTTTTGCCAAAGAAAGAAAGTTTGGTTGTATTTAAAAATTTAGTGGATAGTTCTAAAACAAAATTAAGTTTTGCTTATAAAGTCATAGTTGCTCCGCTTATAGAAGAGTTTTTATTTAGATTTGTTCCGTTCTTTGTAACAGGATTATTTGTTTCAAGTCCGGTATCTATAGTGCCTGTAATAGTAACCGGAATTATTGGAATATTAGGCTTTTCTTTTGCTCATCCTTTGGCAGATAAAATAAACAATTTCATAAACAAGGAAATTAATGATGGAAAAATAACGAATAGTTTTATTTCTAAGTTGTTTTCTGGTGATTTAACCATAAGAAATGTAAGAGATTTCTTAATTCCTTCTACGATTTTAACTGCAGTATTTGTTACTTTTTCCTTTATGTTCCCTCAGTCAATTTTTGCGGCGTTTACAATAACTTCGTTGTTACATTCGATAAACAATTTTATTGTCTTAAAAACAAGAAATGGTTTGCTTTTAAATATAAAGCAAATTTCTTCTTCACAAGAAAATAATTTGAATTCCGAGATTAATCAGATAATAGAAACTTTGAAAGGTTTTACGAAAAACAGATCTCTTCCTTACGAAAAAGAAAGAGATGCCTTTATAAACGATTTTGAAAATATTGGAGAAGATAAAGGTGCTATCGCTCAAAAAGTTATAGAGTTATTTGATTTTGTTATCAAAAATCACAAAAAATCAAGTAGCTTTGATCTTACATACTTGTTAGAACCGTTATTGAATATTTCCGTATATTTAAATGATGAACAGGGAAAATTATTATTTGACGGATTTTTTAATGCCGTTTTTAACGAAGCATCCGATAAGAAAAACGGATCAAGCAGATATTTTGAAATGTTAATGAATTCCGCTCAATATTTTTATAAAACAGGACAAACGGAATACGTTCATAAAATATTTGATACTTTGTACAGAAATAAATCCGGTGTTACAAATATGACGGATTACAAAAAGTTTGCCTTGCCGGTACCGTCACCGTTTTCTTTCGATAAGGTTGAAGATTGGGAACGTGAAATAACAACAATTATGAAAGAAGATTCTTCTTTTGCAACTTGGTTTATGCCCATGTTGGAAGTTCTTTTATCTTCGCCTTCCGGAAAAGTTGATAAATATGCAAAAGCTTATATAAAAGCTTTATATGATAGCGGGAAACAAACAACACCTCCGACTTTGGATTCCGGAAAAACAAATTATGAATGGGTAAAAGAATTTTATAATGCGTGCGGCGCATATAATGAGTATTTCAATTTAGACCCCGGCATAGTACTTGCCGAGGATAAAGTTTCCAAGCAGAAAATATCTTTAAGTGATTTAATTTCCAAGTTAGGTTATTTGAAATTACAAAAAACAGATATTCCGTATATTCAAAGCGATAAATTTTATTCTGTTATACAAGCGTTAACGAATGCATTGAGTTTGTCAAAGAAGGAGCAATTGAACGTTCTTCGAGAACAAATAAGTACTTTGTATACGGATTTGTTTGAAAATCAAAAAATTAACTCTGAAGTTTTTGAGATTTTGGCTCCGGTATTAGGTGCATTAATTAAAGAAGGAACAACGACATTCTTAGAAGACCTTTGCAATAAACTTTTCGAACGCGGAATGGCAGATACAAAAATGGATTTCGGTTTTGCCGAAATAGCGCACATATATACCGTTAATAAAGAAAAAGGTTTAGCGTTAATTGCAAAAAAATTCGAAGAATCAGCTCATACATATAACCCTTTATATGTACAGCTATACGGTAATAATTGGAAAATATTTTCGCCGAAAACTATTGAAGAGGCCAGACAAAATGTTCCTAAAGAATTACAAAAGGTAATATTTGAATACAGTGATTTGGAAGCATACTATAATGCCATAGGTCTTTCTTTTGATATTCTTAATGAGCCATCAGAACTTTTTGATAGAGATATGTATGTGCCGGAATATCAACCTTTGTTTTCTTTTGTTCCGAAAGATATTTTAGATTTTAAAAATATCACAAAATATTTCAGAACTTTAAAATCGGAACAAATAAAACATTTAGATGTTAGTGACGAACAGGAATCGGCTTTAAACAGATTATTGAAAAACGGAAATTTAGCTTTGGCAAAAGTAAGTAATTCCGTAGAAGATTTAAAGGAAGCGGTTGAATATATAGGAAAGATGTTACAAGATTTTAAGTTAATATCATCGGATAAAGACACTATAGAAAATTTAGAAGAAAAATTAGCCGATATCAAAAGAAAAATAGAAGAAGGAAAAATTGAAGATATACTAACAAGAGAAGCTGCTTGGTGGACTAATGATAATGGAATATATGGCCTTATATCCGATATAAATCAAAAAGCTATTTCGAAAACAAGAAATATTTCCGATAAATTTGAAGCTTTCGAAAGAATTTTGGAGAACAATGAATTGGCTCTGTCATCATTGACAAAAATGAATGAAGATTCCATAAAAGACACAATTTATTTCATAGAAGAAATGTTGGATGCTTTTGAAATAATAGAACCGAAAATGGCACAGAGGGCAAAAATTTCACTTTTAAGAATAAAGGAAAATGTTGAAAAAAGAAAAGTAAAGTTTGAAACATTAGCAAGATTAAATCCTTGGACGGAGGATGGCCTTGATGAAATAAATGAATTACACACTCTTATTAATGCAGTGCATCAAACATCAACCAGCAAATTAATGTCAATGGTAGGCTCTTCATCCGATATCGGCGGCAGAAAAGTTATTTTAAGACAAGACGGTACCGACCAAATATCTTTCTATGATTGTTCCGAAGGATTTATAAAAGACGAAATGAAAGAGTTTCTTGTAACTTTAGCCGAAATAAACAAAACTTATGATGGTCAATGGGTAATAAAAGATAACAAATTATTATATTCCAAACAGTTGGGATTTCATGGTGTTAATATTTTGGTAGATATGGAAGAGGGTATAAGAGTCACTTTTAATGAATCCGGTAGGGGAGACGGAAATGCATTAAGAACAACATTACTTGCAACATTATTTGCTCAAGCAGGTTTTGATATAACTTATGTGGATACTCTTGTTACGGAAAGTAGTACCGTGGGTGGTCCGTGCAAATTTACTGCCGTATACAATTTGAATAAAGATTCAACTACTCCTGAAAAATATGCATTTTGGTTTTCACAGGCATTAGAAATACTTTCAAATACTAAGGATGTAGATTATGCACTGGAAGATGATAATGAAACAGAAAATGATCATTATCACGGAGCCTACTATATTCCAAAGTTGACAATAGAAGATTACAGAAAAATGAAAAATACTTTCGACATGCCGGAAGAATTTAAAAAGGGCAAGACGGGTGCTTTGGTAGGCTATTGGACTGCAAGAATTGAAAGAGTTAAAAAATTAAGAAATGCTTTCGACAAAAGTAAACAAGAGGAAAGAGAAGAATTTTCGGCACTCTATAAGTATTTAGGTATGGATTCAAGTGAATCTTCTCCATGGAAAATAGTTCATGACTATATAAAAGGTAAACTTATAATCAATAATGGTGTATTGGAAAAAAATAAAGAATATGACGGCATAAACATTTTATTAGATGCAATTGAAGGAAATGTTGATGATTCGTTAAGACAAGCTCAAGTTGTTAACCTATTGGATTATGATAGTTTAAATTTTGAAACTGAAGGTTATATCGGAGGTATGGTTGCTTTGAGCGGATTGGTAAGATTGGACGGTAAAGGATGGTTATCCGTAAAAACAGCCGTAGATAAAGAAAGAAAAAGATCTAAGTTTGCTTATGTTGAGTTTGTAGACTTTAAAGGTAACAGGAAAAAATTAAATTATAAAGAGTTGATACAAATACTGCAAGAATTCGGATATGCCGTAAAAGAACAAAAACCCAGAAGTCATTCGGAAAAGAAAGAATCGTTAACCGTTTTAAGAGAAAAAATATTGTATCCGAAAGACGGAATATATACAAGAGGTATGAGCGTTTCGGGACAATCCGATAAATATGTTCCCGTAACAATTACTTACGATAAAGATAAAGTTAATGAAAACAGTATGTGGGTAGTATCATTTACGTCACCGGAAGATGTCCCTTCCATAATTAAAGCCGGTGCTATTATGACAACTACCGGCGGAATGTTAAGCCATGCAAATATTACCGCAAGAGAAAATAATAAGACAGCTATTCTTTCTAACGGACAGTGGGTTGACGGTAAGTTAGTAGTTCCTTACTATTCGATAGAATCACCGATTGAACAAAGAAGAGGTTATGAAATACAGAAAATAGCCGAACAGAGTTTGGTATTGGAAGAAGGTACTGTTGTTTTGGCTAACGGAATAAACGGAAGAGTGTTGGTTTATAACGATATACCTAAAGAAACAATAGCCGACCTTCAAAAAGCTATAGATGACGACAATCTTTCTTTTATAATGGAATATATACAAAACCATTATGAAGATAGTAATATAAGACAAGTTGTTGAATACATATTCTTGCAAGTAATTACCGATAAAGATAAACAAGATATAACGCAGTTCTTACTGGCTTGGGATCACAATTCGGATATAGGTAAAAAAATTGAAGAGTTGGTAAAAGTATATACCGGTGAAAAAATAAAAGCATTGAAAATATATGTTGAAAATGAAAGAAAGATAGAAGATGCAAATATAAGGCTTGCGGTATTGAATTTTATACAACAAGAGTTGGATGTATTGGATTATTCTTTAATTGACGATACTATTGTAGAAGGAAAGCAAGGGTTGGTAGAGGCTGTTAGAGAAGATAGAAATGTTGTTCTCTCACAAAGAGATAAAGAAGTTAAAAATATAATCAGGAAGGTAAATGAGATATTATCCAAAACAGATATAACCGAACAAGACAAAGATGAGTTAGTAAAGATAAGTGAAAGAGCAAAAGTTTGGCATAATTACGGAAATTCCGAAGTTGAAGATTTGGTCGCAAAAATAGATAAGATAATAAGTTCGGAAGAAGGGAAAGATTATGGAACCGAAATAAGAGATTTTGAAGATATAAGAGCAAAAGATGTTATAAGGTACGGAACAAAAACGACGGAATTGGCAAAGCTTTTAAGATTGTTTAAAAATTCGGCAATAACAATTGCAACGGTTCCGCACGGGGTAGGTATAAGCAAAGATGTTTTAAGAATCTTCTTTGAACGAAATGGTTTAGGTGAAAAATATTTACAATTGATGAAAGATTTTAAACAGGCAATAAA
>JAEEGL015567824.1_pt1 | contig 10366 bp, 11 predicted proteins | sample 9134231 | NCBI WGS metagenome assembly JAEEGL01 (sample SAMN16246548, study PRJNA631951) | gut metagenome | biome: gut microbiome; feature: rumen; material: fiber-attached | host: Bos | place: Iran: Karaj | collected 2018-10
TAGGGCGGAGAGATAATAAGAAATATGATTATAGGAGGCGCGTCCTGAAGGACAGAGACCGGACTGCTTGAAAAGCTGGCGCTTTCCCATCTCGGCGATAAAAAAGCAAAGTCTTTTTCAGGCGGGGAATTACAGCGTCTTTCCGTATGCCGTATACTTTCAAAAAAATGTGATCTCCTTCTGCTGGACGAACCGACATCCGCCTGTGACGCCAAAGGAGCCGGGCTTGTAATCAAAGCTATAAAAGATTATCAGAGTGAAAACGGATGCACTGTTATAATGAGCACTCATTCGCCGATGACGGCGCTGAACGCCTCCGACAGGCTGATAATTCTCAACGGCGGAAAAATCGAATCCGACGGTTCTACCGAAAAAACGCTCTCCGAGCCCGGTACTCAGTGGGCAAAAAGTTTTGCGGCGGGGTGGAAGATATGATGCTTAATGTTTTAAACAGAGAAGACGCTGTTGCACTGATAAAGGAAAAAACGGCTCATCTCAGACCCGGAACCGAAAAAGTGAATATACGCGATGCATGCGGCAGAATACTTGCCTGTGATATTGTTTCTTCCGAAGATGTTCCGTCATTTGACAGGACCACCGTTGACGGTTACGCGGTCACGGCAGCCGATACTTTCGGCGCGAGAGATTCAATACCGGCTCAGCTCGAAATCAACGGTGAAATCCTTATGGGCGAAAGCGCGGACTTCACTCTCATGAGTGGGCAATGCTCAAAAATCTCTACCGGCGGAATGCTGCCCGAAGGAGCGGACGCGGCTGTAATGGTCGAGCATACCGACTGCGCGGAAGGTCTCTGCCTCATATATAAACCGGTCGCTCCCGGTGAAAACATCACCAAAAAAGGCGATGACATTTCTGCCGGAGAAACGGCGCTGAAAAAAGGAACGTTAATCAAGCCGTCTCATATCGGTGTTCTCGCCGCTCTCGGGATAACCGAAACAGAAGTATACAAAAAGCCCGTCTTTGCAGTTATTTCCACAGGCGATGAAATAGTAAACGGGAACCCGAAACCGGGGCAGATAAGAGATGTAAACACATTTCTTTTATCCGCCGCGATAAAGGAAGCCGGCTGCGAGGCAATTGAATACGGAACGGTTGCCGATAAAAGAGAAGCAATCGAAAATGCCGTAAAAGAATGCGTCGGAGCAGCCGATGCCGTCATTATTTCGGGCGGATCATCCGCGGGGGCGAGAGACATGACCGTTGATATAATCGACACTCTCGGAGAGACGTTTTTTCACGGCATAGCAATGAAACCCGGCAAACCGACAATATTCGGCATTGTCAATGATAAACCCGTATTCGGTCTTCCGGGCCATCCGCTCGCGGCATATTTTGTTTTCCGTTTAATTATCGGGGAATATATAAGAGGGCTGATGAACATGCCGCCCGAAAAGCCTTCGGGAAGAGCTGCTCTTGCCGAAAACATACCGTCAAATCACGGCAGGGAAGAATTTCTCTGCGTCAAAATGAACGCAGACAATGAAATCGTCCCCCTTCATACGAAATCCGGCATAATATCGGTTTTATCGGAAGCCGCCGGATTCATAAGGATTCCGAGAAATACCGAAGGAATAAATAAAGGAACCGTAACGGGAATATACAGCTTATGAAACACAATTATCTCAACAATGTGCCTCTCGGCGAGGCGAAGTCAATATTTTTCAATCATCTGGGGGAAGCGGGATTCAGCTTCAAAACCGAAACCGTCGCGGTCACCGATGCCTGCGGAAGAATTATCAGAAATGCCGCTTACGCGGTTATCTGCTCTCCTCATTACAACGCGAGCGCGATGGACGGCATCGCCGTGAAATCGCAGAAAACCTTCGGCGCGAGCGAAAAAATGCCGGTTATTCTGAATTCCGGTGACTACACGGTCGTCGATACCGGTGATCCGATACCCGACGGCTATGACGCCGTGATAATGGTTGAGGATCTGATTGAGCTCGGCGATGACAGACTTCAGATTATTTCCGCTGTTTATCCCTGGCAGAATGTGCGCCAGGTCGGTGAGGATATCTGCATGGGCGATATGATTGCGCCCTCGGGAACGGTTCTTACACCGTCTCTGTGCGGAGCGCTCCTTGCGGGCGGCATAACAGAAATTGAAGTAATAAAGAAACCGCTTGCCGGTATAATCCCGACGGGCGATGAAATAGTTGAGCCAACAAGCAACCCCGGTAAAGGCGATATAATTGAATTCAATTCAACAGTCTTCAAGGGAATGCTTGATTCATTCGGAGCCGAAGCAAAGGTATATCCGATAACTCCGGATAAAAAAGAACTGATAAAATCTGCTGTTGAAAACGCCCTTGCAGAATGCGATATCGTTCTCATTTCCGCAGGTTCATCGGCAGGCAGGGACGATTACACAAGTGAAATCATCGCTTCGCTCGGTACGGTGCTCTTTCACGGAATTGCAGTAAAACCCGGAAAGCCCGCAGTTCTCGGAGAGGCACAGGGCAAGCCGGTCATCGGCATTCCCGGCTATCCGGTCTCTGCAATAGTGATTATGGATGAAATAGTCGGCGATGTTGTTTCAATGTATTACGGGAAAAATCGCGTAAAAGAAGAAACCGTGAAGGCGGTGCTCTCCAAAAAAATCATATCCTCGCTCAAATATACGGAATATGTGAGAGTTTCTCTCGGCAGAATCGGCTCAAAGCTTTCGGCTTCACCGCTTGCAAGAGGCGCGGGCGTCATTACAAGCTTTACAAAAGCGGACGGCGTTCTGCCTGTTCCGCAGGACTGTGAGGGAATCGAAGCGGGCAAAGAGGTTGAAATCCGCCTCAACAGACCGCTGAGCGAAATCGAGAACACCCTGATAATTACAGGCAGTCACGATCCCCTTATCGATGAGGTTGCCGATTTCCTGGCAAAAAAGGGCGCTCCTTTCAGAGTCTGCTCAACTCATGTCGGCAGTATGGGCGCAATCTATGCCGTTCGCGACGGTCTCGCCCACATGGGCGGAATTCATCTGCTCGACACCGAAACTGGCGAATACAATAAATCATACATAGAAAAATACATTCCCTCGGGTAATGCGGTTGCCGTCAGAGGTGTCGGCAGGGTTCAGGGGCTCATGGTCAGAAAAGGCAATCCTCTCGGCATAAAAGAATTTGCCGATATAAAAAACGCGCGCTATGTCAACCGCCAGCGCGGAGCGGGCACAAGAATACTCTGCGATTATCTGCTTGATAAAAACGGAATCTCTCCCGGTGAGATAAGCGGCTACGGCAACGAGGAATTCACTCATACCGCCGTTGCTGCGCTGATTGCCGCGGGCAACGCCGATGCAGGCCTCGGAATATATTCCGCAGCCAAAATGTATGACCTCGATTTCATTCCTGTATGCAACGAAACCTATGAATTCCTGATTGACAGAGCGTATCTTGACAATCCCATGGTCAAATCATTTCTTGAAGTTCTTTACTCGGAAGAATTTAAATCCCGTCTTGATGAAATGGGCGGATACACGGAGGGCTGAAATGCTGACTCACATCAACGAAAACGGCGAAGCGGTTATGGTCGATATCGGCGGAAAAGAAGTCACCGAACGCACAGCGACCGCTTACGCGAGAATAAAAATGAAGCCCGAAGCCCTTGAGGCACTGCTGAAAGCAGACCTAAAAAAAGGCGACGGGCTTGCAGCCGCGCGCATTGCGGGGATTATGGGTGCGAAGAAAACGAGTGAGCTCATACCGCTCTGCCACAATATTCCGATTGACAAGATTACCGTTGATTTTGAGAAAGAGAGCGATTGCTCTCTCGGGATATATGTCCGCGCAAAATGCACCTATAAAACCGGCATAGAAATGGAAGCCGTAACCGGAGCTTCAATCGCCGCGCTGACCGTTTACGATATGTGCAAGGCGATGGGCAGGGATATGGTTATTGAAGAAATAAAACTGCTTGAAAAAACGGGCGGAAAGAGCGATTATCAAAATGAAGGATAATTTCGGAAGAGAAATCACATATCTGCGGGTTTCCGTAACTCAGCGCTGCAATCTCAACTGTGTATATTGCGGCAAGAGCGACTGCGCCAAAAAGGAAACCGAGCTTTTTCCCGATACAATTGAAAAACTTGTGCGGGCATTTGTAAAATGCGGAATAAACAAGGTCAGAGTCACGGGCGGCGAACCGCTGGTCCGGAATGATATCTGCGAAATCATTGAAAAAATACGCTCAATCGAAGGTGTTGAAACACTCGCTCTGACTACCAACGGAGTATATCTCGCTCAATATGCAAAAGAGCTGAAAAAAGCCGGACTCGACAGCGTGAATATAAGCTTAGACAGCACCGACGGCAGCACTTATCGCCACCTGACGGGTGCCGATGTACTTAAAAAAGTGCTTGAAGGTATTGATGAGGCGGAAAAAGCCGGACTCAGCCCGGTAAAAATCAACGCCGTGCTGATGAAGGGAGTCAACAGCGACGGCGCCGGAGAACTGATAAATCTCGCAAAAGGGAGAAAAATCGATGTCCGCTTCATTGAGCTTATGCCGTTTTCCGGCAAGGGCGAGGACGCGTCTCTGATTGTCACCGGCGATGAGATTTTAAAAGAATTTCCCTTCCTGAGACCGATTGATTACAGAGAAGGCACAGCCCGGTATTATTCAGCCGACGGTTTTCAAGGCAGAATCGGACTTATAAACCCGATCACTCATAAATTCTGCTCGGAGTGTAACAGAATCCGCCTGCTTTCCGACGGAAAGGTCAAACCCTGTCTCGGGTACGACACCGCTTATGACATTATGAAATATATCGACGATGAAAACAAACTTCTTGAAGAGGTTAAAAATACAATTCTGAAAAAGCCCGCGGGGCATGATTTTGAAAACAGAAGCGCCGGGCACGGGCTCAACAGAACGGGAGGATAATATGGCAAGAGTAGTTGCAATTAATATCAGCGAAAAAAAGAAAACTCCGAAAAAGTCAATTCCGGGGGGTAAACTGATAAAGGATTTCGGCTTTGAGGGAGACGCCCACGCCGGCAAATGGCACCGCCAGGTAAGTCTGCTCGCCAAAGAGAGCATTGAAAAAGCGCAGGGAATGCGCACCGACGGTCTGTGTCACGGTATGTTTGCGGAAAACATCACCACGGAAGGCATTGAACTTCATACCCTCCCCGTCGGTACGAAGCTTAAAATCGGTGATGAAGCCCTTATTGAAGTCACCCAGATAGGCAAAGAATGCCACGACGGCTGTGCCATAAGAGAGCTTGTCGGTCAGTGTATTATGCCGAAAGAAGGCATATTCGGTATAGTTCTCGAAGGCGGCACGGTAAAAGAGAATGATGAAATAACAGTTTTATGAATTTTTGAAAGAACGGCGGAAAGGAGCGGTGCAAATGCAAAAGAAAAAATATGCGGACCTTCTTTCTGTTCCTGTAATAATTCTGCTTCTTATTTTACCTTTCCTTACCGTTTTCTTTTCTCTGTTTTTCGGCAGATATCACCTCTCTTTTAATGAGGTCGTGTTATCGCTTTTCCGCCCGCAGGATATCGCTGTTGCTTCGCGGGTTACGGTGTTGCAGCTTCGCCTGCCCAGAGCGATTGCCGCGGCTTTTACCGGCGCTTCTCTCGCCGTATCCGGAGCCGCATTTCAAAGTGTATTCAGAAATCCGCTTGTAAACTCCGGTATTCTCGGAGTCTCGAACGGCGCAGGTTTCGGCGCCTGTCTTGCCATAGTTTTTTTCGGCGGCGGAGTATACACATATATCTTCTCATTTGTATTCGCCGTTGCAGCCGTGCTTTTAAGCTATTTCGCAGGCAGAATCTCGCGTGTGACCACCTCGATAACCATGATTCTCGGCGGCGTGATAGTGGGCTCGTTTTTCAGCGCACTTGTTTCGATAATGAAATATATCGCCGACCCATACAGCCAGCTACCCTCCATCACCTTCTGGTTTATGGGCAGCTTTGCTTCTGTCAATTATTCTCATCTTTACGCCATTATTCCGATGAGTATGGGTATTGTACTTATATTTCTTTCCCGCTGGAAACTCAATGTGCTGTCTATGGGTGAGAGAGAGGCTGCTTCACTGGGCGTTGATGTCCGCAGGGCGCAGATTATGATTATAGGCGGGGCAACTCTCTGCACTGCCGCGGCGGTCTGTATCAGCGGAACAATCGGCTGGGTAGGTCTTGTGATTCCCCATATCGGCCGTATGCTCACCGGTAACAGCAATCAGAAGCTCATCCCCGTCAGCATTTCTCTCGGAGCGTCATTTATGGTGATTATGGATCTTCTCTCCCGCACTCTTACGGGCTCTGAAATACCCATCGGCATACTCTGCGCTCTCATCGGCACCCCCTTCTTCGTTTACCTTCTCAAAAAGACGAGGGGAGGTTTCAGGGCTTGATTTTAAATATTGACAATCTCTCTTTTTCATATGATAAAACACCACTGCTCTCGGATTTATCGCTCAATGCAGATAAGGGCGAAATCGTATGTCTGCTCGGGCCGAACGGAAGCGGTAAAACCACTCTTTTGGACTGCGTTCTGGGGTTTCACAGAAACTTTGAAGGAAGCATATCGGTTTGCGGCAAGGATGTTCTCTCACTCTCCCGTCCCGAGCTTGCCCGGCTTATCTCCTGTGTTCCTCAGCTTCATATGCCGACTTTTCCCTACACAGTCAAAGAAGCGGTCCTCATGGGCAGAACCGCCCGGGCAGGGCTTATGGGCGCGCCACGCAAAATCGATTATGAAATCTGCGACTCCGCCATTTCGCGTACGGGCATTGAGATGTTTGCCGACAGACCATATACCGGGCTTTCCGGAGGCGAAAGAAAACTTGTGCTTCTTGCCCGCGCCCTTGCCCAGGAAGCTCCGCTGATTGTTCTTGACGAGCCGACAAGTTCACTCGATTTCAAAAACGAGCTTCTGTTCCTTGAGATACTTACCGATCTGGTCAAAAATGACGGAATAACCGTGCTCACGGCAACTCACGCACTTCAGCACCCGCTTTATTTTGAATCGGAAGGTATCCCGTCAAAAGCCGTTATGCTCTGCAAAGGAAAAAGTCCGCGTACAGGGAAGCCGGGCGATCTTATCACCCCGGAAACTCTGCTTGAAGTTTACGGAGTTCGCGCCTCGGTTCAGCAGATAAATTATGATGATGGAAAAACCGTTAAAACAGTCACCGTGCTGGGCAGTGATTTTATAAAGGAAGGTGAACGGGTATGAAAAGATATACGGTGCTTGTCCTTTCACTTATTCTGCTGTTTGCTTCTCTTTGCGCCTGTTCGCGGGAAACCCGGACCGTTTCCGGAGACTTCACCGTTACGGATTCCGCCGGCAGAGAGGTTACGGTGCCGGCTGACCCTCAGTCCGTCTGTGTGCTGTGTCCTTTTTCCGGCCCGGTAATCGTTATGCTTGGCTTCGGCGACAGAATAACATCTTTTACAAATAACGCCGCGAGAAGCAGGCTTCTTTTGCAGATATGTCCTTCTCTTGAAAAAGCCACAGTAGTCAAAAACAGCGGCTCGGTCAACGCCGAGGAGATTCTTGCAAAAAATACCGATCTTATGATAATCAATTCGGGTGTATATGAAAGCGATGCCGAGCGGGCAAAAATAGAAGCAATCGGAGCGCCTTACATAGTAATTGATTATGATACAATCGACGACCAGCTGAAAGCGGTTGAAATCCTCGGCAAAACATTTAAAAACGAAAAAAAAGCGCAGGCATACATATCATATTTCAGATCTGTCATCAGGCGCGCCGAAGAGGGCGCCTCGAACACTCCGAAGCGGCTCTATCACTCCGTTAACGAAGCCGTTCGCACGGATTATACAGGCAGCTACTGTGCGGACTGGATTGCCCTGACAGGTGTTGAAAATGTTTCTCTGCAAAGCGGCAAGCTCAGCATTGAAGGTGAAAAGGCCTATACCACACTCGAGCAGATTTATGTCTGGGACCCGGATATCATTATCTGTAATGAAGCGCAGGTTGATGATTATATTCTCAGCGATTCCAAATGGGAAGGTCTCTCGTGCGTCAGAAACAAACAGGTTTATCAGATTCCCATCGGAATCACCAGATGGGGGCATCCCTCAAGCTTTGAAACTCCTCTTGCAATACTATGGCTGATGAAACTGCTTTATCCGGAAAGCTTTGATGTTAATATGGATTATGAGATAAAATCTTTTTATAAAACATTTTTTGATTATGAAATCAGCGATGAATGGCTCAGCGCCATCATCGAGGGTTCCGAGATGCGCGAGCCGAAAACAGAGCATAAGGAGGATGCCGCATGAAGCTGTTTGTCTGTATAGATGACACCGATAATTATGACAGTATCGGTACCGGCGAACTTCTTGAAAACATGATGGGCGAAGCCGCAATCAGAGGTCTCGCCAAAGCGGGCTTCACAGTCCGCTATCAGCTTTATATCCATGATGATATACCATATACATCCCATAACAGTTCAATGTGCTGTGCGGCGGAAACCGATGACCGTGAAGCTTTCACGCGTTTCTGCGGGAATTATCTTGAGGAAAATTCCGCCGACGGCTCCGACCCCGGTCTCTGTATTCTGACCGACTCCCCTTCTCTTGATTATTCTTCTCTTATTGCATTCGGAAGGCGCGCGCAGAGCGAAGTGCTTGTCAAGACGGATGCCATTGAGGCAGCGCAAATTTTCGGCAGCGAGGTTCATCTCAGCGAGCACGGCGGCACGGGCGGCGGAATAATCGGCGCTCTCGCCGGAGCGGCGCTCAGAGCGGGTAAGGAAGAAGGGCGCATCAAAGGCAAGCTTCAGCCGCTCCCGAACAAACCTGACTGGTCATTATCTGAATTCGCTTCGGTTTTCGGTGTTCAGCGTTTTACGAATGAAGACGGAACCGAAATATCGGAAGACCTGCAGATAAAATTTCTGCATCCGACAAAGCTGATTTACAGCAAAGGGATGATAACCGCCGTTATTGTAAAAGAAAACGGTCAGCATATGCCAAAGCCGAAAATCAAAAAGAATAAAGAGAAAAAACAATGACAAACTGGATTAAAGAAAACGGAAAAAGCGTTTTTTCCGGCGGAAAGAATTCTTTTGCGGATGCAGTGCGTATAGCTGAGGAATGCGGATTTTTCAACGAAGACTGCGAAGACGAAATTGTATGCGATGATGCGGTCAGCTGCTATAACTGCCGCTACCGCCGCTGGACTCAGACAAGTTTTGAATGTATAAAGAGGTGATTTCCGTGAAGCGTAACATAACTTCAAAACGAGCCCTTGCCTTCCTCGCAGCCTTCTTTATGCTGCTGTGTTTTGCCTTTTCGGCTTTTGCCGAGGGCGGAAACGGTGACGGAACGGGAGGCGGAAAGGATAAGCCGCTCGCTCTTGAAACCTCAAGTGTCGCCAACGGAGCTCAGAATGTTTCCCTGACTCCCGAGATTGTACTGAACTTCAATAAAAATGTTGTGCATTTTACCGTAAGAGAAAACAATATGAAATGCTTCTCAATGACAGATTCCGAAGGAAACGATGTGCCTGTTGAAGTTATAATGGGAGATGACCAGGTTGACCCTTCAATCAAAAGAATTGTCACTATTAAACCCGTGTCTCCTCTTGAGCCGTCAAGCACTTATCTGCTTAAAATCGATAAGGATGTTACATCAAAAAGTGATGCCAAGCTCGGCAAAGATACATATATCAGCTTCACTACAGCTGCGGCTGTTACAACAACCTCGGCTGCCGGGCAGGCAGCTCCTGCAAAATCCTCAATCTCGGTTAAACCCGCTGTAACAGCAAGTACAACGGTTTCCGATAATTCCGGCACTGCTTTAATCACCACCGTAACGGTGACAGCAAAGAACAAAGCTGAAACCACATTGTTTACAGTTGCCTCTTCAACAGGAGAAAGGGTTCCAAGGTCATCGAGAACATCCGCTTCCGAAAAAAAGCGCGAACAGACAACGGTATCGGAAAAATCAACAACCGAAAAGATATATAATGAGACCTCACCGGTTTCACGCACATTTACCGAAAGCAAACCGGCAGACGATGTTTTGCTCTCCGGAAAAGCCGTCACTCAGTCCGTTCCGATTTCGGAAAACTCTGCGGAAACAGCGACCGATGAATTAAACTCCGGGTTACCGGAATATGAGTATTCACGGGAAGATGAATCAGAAGCGGAATTATCCTCCGAATCGGAGCCGGATTATACCGTTTTGGAAACGGAAGCCGGTGAAAAGCAAACGGCATCACAGTCCCGGAATAATAAACCCGTTATCACGGTATTAATTGTTGCGGCTGCGGCTGCGGTTATTGCCGTAGCTACTGTCACAGCAAAGAAAAAATATAAAAAAAATAAATGATTTTATAATCAGAAAGGAACAAACACAATGA
>JAEEGL010055622.1_pt1 | contig 10365 bp, 4 predicted proteins | sample 9134231 | NCBI WGS metagenome assembly JAEEGL01 (sample SAMN16246548, study PRJNA631951) | gut metagenome | biome: gut microbiome; feature: rumen; material: fiber-attached | host: Bos | place: Iran: Karaj | collected 2018-10
GTTTTTCTTTTTGAGTGCAGTCTTTTTCTCTTCGATTTTGCTTTCTTCTTGCGGTACTACTAAACATCTTTCAAACGATGAAATTCAAAATGGCAGCACTGAGCCAGTATCAGAACTTTCGCTTTTGTTTGCGGGGGACATCATGGCTCATGCTCCGAACTATAAGCCGGGAAATTTTGAGCGAATCTGGCGCGACATAACGCCTCTTGTTTCTTCGGCTGACCTTTCCTTTGCAAATGTGGAAGCACCAGTGGCGAATTCAATTCCGTGGAACACATATCCTCAGTTCAACATGCACACTGAATATGTCGAGGAAGCAATAAAGGCGGGCTTCAATGTTTTCTCACTTGCAAACAATCACACGAACGACCAGTATCTTGAGGGAATCAAGGAAACAAAAAAATATTTCGACTCGCACAAAGGAATCTGGGCTTGCGGACTAAAGGAAAAATCAGGAGGTCCTCTTTCCTACAAAATAATCGAAAAAAACGGCTGGAAAGTGCTTTTTGTCGCGATAACAGAAATCCTCAACAGAAACGACTTTTCTTCATACATCGACTACTACCCTTCCACCGAAAAAAAACGGAACCAGCTGATAGAAGAACTGAAAGCTCTCCAGGAAAACTCAAAATGCGATATTTTCGTGCTTTCAGTGCACACCGACGAGCCGGAATACATAATCAAAGTCACCGACAACCACAAGAAATTCTTCAGAAGAATCATCGAAGAATGCAAGGCTGACATAATCTGGGCAAATCATCCCCATGTCGTAAAGGTTTTCGAGGAAGTAAGCGCTTCAAGCCACTACACGCAGACACTCGGACAGAAAGAGCGCAAAGCCTTCATCATGTACGCAAACGGAAACACAATTTCAGCCCAGAGGACAAATCCGCAGTTCACAGCCCCCGAAACAGCGCGCGATTACACGGGAGAAGGCCTGATTATAAAAATGCAGGCAACAAAAACAAAATCAGGTGAAGTGTTCCTTTCAGACTACGAACCGCACCTTATTACGACCTACATCACCCCAGGCTGGCAGTTCGTGGTAAAGCAGCTCGATGATGATTTCATCAGCACTCTCGACCGGGCGGAAGTCACCAACTGGGCGAAATACCTGACCGAGAGAAAGAAGCTGATGGAAAAAGTGCTTGCGGGGGAATAATCCCCCGTCATTGTAACTCCGTAGTTTTTCTTCTATAATCAACCTATGTCCATTGACTACAAAAAATTACCAGTTTACGAACAGAAAGAAAAAATACTCGAATGTCTTAAAAATAATCAAGTTATTGTCGTGCAGTCGCCTACGGGAAGCGGAAAGACTACGCAGATTCCTGTGATTTTGCATGAGGCGGGCTATTCTGAGAACGGGGTGATTGCGGTCACTCAGCCACGGCGCATTGCGGCACTCAGCGTATCGGAATTCATTGCGAAACAGCTTAAAACTACATATCCGGGGCTTGTCGGCTACAAGATGCGTTTTGAGGACAAGACCGATTCCAGCACGAAAATCAAAATCATGACGGACGGAATCTTGCTGCAGGAAATGAAGCTTGATCCGTGGATGACAAAATATTCGGTCATCATGGTTGACGAGGCTCACGAACGCAGCCTTAACATCGACTTTGTTCTAGGTCTTTTGAAGCGAGTGCTTGCGGCGCGGCCTGATTTCAAGGTCATCGTTTCAAGCGCGACGATGAATGCGGAGGCTTTTTCTTCTTATTTCGGGAACTGTCCTATCGTTACGATTGACACTCAGACTTTCCCGGTCACGATGATTTATGATCCGCCGGTCAAGGGTCAGGCGACTACAACTGCTACCGCTACCGGCTGTGAATATCTTCTTTCAAAAATCGAGAAGACTATTGACCGCGTTCTTGACAATCATGAGGACGGAGACATTCTGGTTTTTTTGCCGGGTGAGAAAATCATCAAGGACTGCGCGAAAAGGCTTCAATATTCAAATTTCCGCTCGAAAATCCATATCGTGCCTCTTTACGGAAGGCTTCCGAAGGAAGAACAGGAGCGCGTTTTTGACAATGCGCCTTTCGGAAAGAAAAAGGTCGTGCTTTCGACAAACATCGCTGAAACCAGCGTCACCATCAACGGAATCACGACTGTAATCGACTCAGGTCTGGCTAAACTCAATTTTTACAGTCCGAAGACTTTCACTTCAAGCCTCAACGAAACTCCTGTAAGCCGAGCAAGTTCCAACCAGAGGCGAGGTCGTGCCGGACGAACCCAGCCGGGCACCTGTTACCGCCTCTACAGCCGCAAGGATTTTGACAGCCGGCCGGAATACACTACCGAGGAAATCTACCGCACTGATTTGAGTGAGGTCGTTCTTCGCATGAGTGAGCTTGGAATCACGGATTTTGACACTTTCGACTTCATCTCGCCGCCACAAAAAGAAGACATTCGCGGTGCCGTCGAAACCTTGAACCAGATGGGCGCGCTCAACGAGGACAATACTCTTTCTTCAATCGGAAAACTCATGGTCGAGTTCCCGCTTGAACCTCGCGTCAGCCGAATCCTTGTTGAAAGCATCATGCGCTATCCTGAAGTTCTCGAGGAAGCCGTAATCGCAGCCGCATTCATGAGCACTCACTCGCCTTTCGTTCTTCCGCCGGGAGAAGAAACAGACGCGCGCAAGGCTCACCACGCTTTCCGTGACATTCAGGGCGATTTTGTCTCTTATGTAAAACTTTTCCGCACATATCAGTCGATGAAAAATCAGGTGCGCTTCTGTCAGAACAATTATCTTGACGAGCGCGTAATGGCTGAAATCGCGAACATCAAGCAGCAGCTCGAAGAAGAAATCGGTGCGCTCGGAATCCCAATCGGAAGTGGCGGAAGCATGGACGATTACCTGTGCTGTATCGCAAGCGGCATGATTCAGTTTGTGTGCGTGCGCGAGGGGCGCGAAAATTACCGCTCCCTCACAGCCGACCACATTTCGATTCATCCGGGTTCTTCAATGTTCCGCACTGACCCGCTTTTCATCGTTGCAGGTGAAATCGTGCGCACAAGCCGGACTTTCGCGATGTCGGTCTCCCCTCTCACGAAGTCGCTCCTTGCAAAAATCTCGCCGGATTTGGAAGCAAAACTCAACGCCGTCAGGGGAAAACGAGGCCGAAGCCTCACCGGAAACCTCGAATATTCTGGCTCAACCTTCGCCGCAATCAAGGGAAAACTTCTCGGTCGCGATGACGGTCACTTTGGCGGAAGAAAGGCAAAGGAAAAGAACGCAAACGAAGTCGTCATCGGCGGAGAAGCATTCGAATTTGAAAAGCAGAAGGGCAAAAAACTTCTCATTCTTCCATATAGCAAGCTCAAGAGCGCAATCTCAAAAGAAAAGGACATGAACAAGATGGCAGCCTTTGCCCCAATCAAGGGAAAAGTCCTCCTGCACGGCACAGGCTTGCTTTCAGGCGAAAAACTGGAACTGATTTGCAAGGTTGTAAAACTCCTGAACCTGAACCCGATTGACGAAAAGACTCTGATAAAAAGAAACTTCAACATAAGGGAAGAAGGCAGCGCCGACAAGCTCATTGGCGAGCTTCACAAAATCCTTCGAATCACAATGTCAAAGAAAAACAAGGAATACGCCTTCATAGCCCTGTTCACCGACGGCCGAGGCACCTACTGGTTCAAAATGAGCCGAGGTTTCGCGACAGCATTGAACGAAAGCCTCTCCAGCCTGGAAACGCTCGTCGATGAAAATGTGGACTTCAGCGTAGACGGAAAGGAAGAAATCAATACAGTTTATCGCATGTTGAACTCCCTCTACGAATAGGAAGTCCTGCCGAAGTAAGACTAGCCGAATAATCCCCTACTTCGACAGACTTCCGCTTGTTGCCGCCATCATCGCCTTTACGAACTCCGGCTCGTACAGGGAACAGTTCTTCCGGTCAATTTCTGCCATAGAGCCGTCCCTGTCGTCGCCGCTGTCCCACCAGAGAATGCTCATTTTGTGCTTGCGCGCTTCGCTTGCGAAAAAGTTAATCCACTTCAATCTCTCTTCAAGAGGAACGAGTTTGCGAACCACGCCGACTTCACCATACACAATCGGAAGTCCTTTTGAAACGAATTTTTCATTCAGAGTTTCAATCGTCGTTCTTGTTGCCTCTTTCATGGCATCGGTATAAGTTGCCCCTTCTTTTGTGCCTTCCGCAGAAGAACCAAACGGATACGAATGGACTGAAAGAATGATTTTATCTGTGGCACTGTCATTCGGAAGGTGGAATTTTTCGTCCACGATGGTCTTTTGCCCTGTGCAAAGCGAAGGAATTATTACAAACCGGTTTGCGTTCGCCCCGCCTGTCGCCCGAATTGCATCCAAGCACACCTGATTATATTCGTTGAGCACTTCATATTCCCTGATGCACTGTGCACAGTTTGTCGCATCGCTCCAGTAACCGCCGATTGTAACGCCATCATCCTTGTACCACGGCATTTTCAGTCCGGGAGACCATTCATGGTCAGCCCTGCCCTTTGGATCTGGCTCATGGTCATCGCGGGCATTTCTCGGCTCGTTCATCGTCTCAAAAATGAGATGCTCGTCGTAGCTTGAATTGAATGCCGTGGCGATTTGAGTCCAGACTGCTTTCAAGAATCGTTTTGACTCTGCAATGTCGTCTTCATCACAGCAGACAAGATAGCCCTCGCCTCGTTTTAGCGGCTTGTTCATGGCTCGTGAAGTGAATTTCTTTGATCCGTCCGACTGAACCGTGTATTCCGTAGTATGGTCGCCGTGCACGGAATGATGCTCGTTCAAAATCACATAATATCCGGTTTTTATCGCCTCATCGACAACCCATTTCACGCGCGCCATCCAGTCCGGGTCTATCGTATAATCGTCATCGATGATGTGGCAGTACCAGGTGACGGGAATCCGAATCGACCTGTAGCCCTGATTATAGGCAAACTGCAGAAGTTCCGTGGTCGTCTCGATTTTTTCCCAGTGAAATTCTGCCTCCATTCCCTGAAGAAGCGGGTTTTCCTGCCAGCCGAATGAGTGAGCTTCAAAAGTGTTCGCAAGATTCCAGCCCACCCCCATTTCGTCCACAAGCTTCACGGCAGAAATATCGCGGATTGAAGCTCCGTTTCCAGAATCCACTACGGCCGGAGAAATTTCTTTATTTTGGGTGAAGCATAGCCTCGTGATTTTAAAGGAAACAGGCTCTTCCATAATCGACTGCATGAAAACTGATTTCAGGCTGATTTTTTTGCTCCGGTCAAGAAGGCAATATTGAGTCGTTCGTTTGCGCTCGCAAAGCTGATAGGAAGAAGTGTTGTCAGAATAGCGGTTATGAAGGCGGAAAGGTCGGTTTGTTTCAGAATCAACGCTCTCGTAGTCAATCCGTAAATAGCGGTAGGAAGAAGCGTCAAAATCCCCAAGCCAAATTTGAGCACTGCCCCATTTTTCTACAAGATTCAGAATATGATTTTCTTTGTCATAGGAGCCGTAATTTTCAGGCACAGTGACTTTAGACAGGTCAAGTTCATAGTCATCGGAAGGCTCAAGGATTTCTTCCGGCTCCAAAACATCTTCCGGTTCATGCGGCTTGGATGCCGGTGCCGCTGAATCCGAATCAGAATCGGAATTCCTGCAGCCAAAGAGGAAAAAACATGCTGCCAGCAGAAAAACAAAAAAGAATACGGAAGATTTTATTCTCATGCTTTAAACTATACAGCTGTTTTCAGCAGAAAGCAAACATCTGCCCACATTCTATGTAAGGAAGTCCTGCCGAAGTAAGAATAGTCCGTTAAACGCAAAAAAAACAGGCGGAAGCGGGGTTCTGGCAAAATGTCGCTTGAACTTGTTCACCGCGACATTTTTGACAGGTTCCCGCTGGGAGCCTGTTTTTTTTTGTTTTAGCCGCTAAATCCTACTTCGACAGACTTCCGCTCGTGATGCACTTACCGCTCTTCCTGTCGAACAGCAGAATATTGCTTCCCGTGAAATTTATCGCATGCGTAGATCCAATCTCAAACGTTACGCCACCAAAGACGACGCTCGTAAGAAGGTAGTCCTTGATCTTGAGCTTAATCGTTGACTCAAGACCTGTCGGCATGGCACCGCAGATTTCAACGTTGAACATTCCGCTTTCTGCAATCTGGATGAACTCAGGGCGCACGGCGAGAACAAAGTCCCCGTTCTGTGGGGCGACTTCTTCTTTTTCAGCGAAGCCCTGCTCGTCATTCACCCTTGCGACAGGATATTTGAAGACCTCGTCCTTGTTTGCCTTTTCGACATAGCCTTTTTCGAGGGCGAGTTTCTTGTCGTCTTCGATTTTTGCGGCAATATCCGCGTCACGGCTCTTGTACCATTCAGCAAGATTGAAATTTCCGTCCGGTGTGAATGTAACTTCCTCACCTTCGAAAATGTTCAATTTGATTTTTCCGTCAGCCCCCTGCTCTCCGGTCGCATTGATGAAGTTAATGGAAGGATTTCCAACGAAGTCGGCGACAAAGAGGTTGTTCGGGTGATTGTAGACCTGAAGCGGAGGCTCGTACTGCTGCAAAACGCCGTTGTTAATCAGACAGATTTTTGTAGCGAGGGTCATAGCTTCCATCTGGTCGTGGGTTACATAGACGAAAGTACTTCCGGTTTCGATGTGGAGTCGCTGAAGCTCGTAGCGCATTTCAAGCCGGAGTTTTGCGTCGAGGTTTGAGAGAGGCTCGTCCATGAAAAGAACGCTCGGTTCAGGGGCAAGGGTTCGCGCGATTGCGACACGCTGCTGCTGACCGCCCGAAAGCTCTGCCGGGTACCTGTCCATGAACATTCCGATTTTTACGACTCGTGAAACTTTACGAACCGCAAGGTCAATTTCTTCGTCGCTGAGTTTTCGCTCCTTGACGACAGGCTTTCCATTCTGAACGAGCTGGAATTCTTCGTTGAGAGTAAAGCCCTTCGCTTTTGCCGCACTTACAGCGGAAGCCGCCTTTGCCTGGAATTTTGCCTGTGCCTCATTAGCAAGCCCCGTCGCATCTGCAGATTTGTGAAGACCTAGCGCAAGGAGTTTTTTTGCGCTGTACATAGAAATCTCGAAAGTGTCGATGAGTTTCATCAGAGCCTTTTCTTCATCAATTTTTCCGTTCTTGTCCTTTGATTCGTCGATTGCGAAAACCACGACCTGCGGGCTTTCAAGGATGTCCGCAAGCCTTGTGTTGATTTTTGCTTCCCAGTCGTAGACAGGAAGTTCCTCGCAGATGTTGCTCAGACCAAAAGAAATATTCTTGTAGACCGTCATGTTCGGCCAGAGGGCGTAGTTCTGGAACAAAAATCCGACTTTTCGCTTGTTCGGCGGAATATTGATTCCAAGCTCGCTGTCATAGACTACCATGTCGCCGATTTCGATTCTGCCCGAAGTCGGTGTTTCAAGGCCCGCAATCATTCGGAGAGTTGTGGTCTTACCGCATCCGGAAGGGCCGAGCAAGGTGACAAAAGCGTTGTCATCAATAAGAAGATTCAATCTATCGACGCCGTAGAATTTTCCCCAGCGTTTCGTGACATTCGTTAATTTAATTTGTGGCATTATTTTCCTCCTACACCTTTGTCAATGCTGGCTCCGGTGAGTTTGTTGATAAGAGCATTGAAAATAAGAATTGTGACGATAAGAATCAAGTTCATGCCGCTAGAGAAAGCGTACAATCCCATCTCGTCGAAGTAGTCCATCGCAGTCGTCATGATCTTGAACTGGTCGCAGAGGAGCATGAACAAGGTGAGTTCTCGCAAACAAGTCATGAACGGCAAGAGGAAGCTTGAGATGATAGAGCTTTTCTGAATCGGGATGATGATTCCGAACATTCGTTTTACCCACGGAATATCCTGAATGATTGCGGCTTCCTCAATCTCGCCAGAAATCTGGAGCATTGAGTTGAGGGAAGCACGGCTTGCGAACGGAATGTATTTTACAGTACCGGTGAGCATGAGGATCAGGAATGTACCGCCGATTGAAAGCGTTTTTCCGAAGATGAGGAAAGCGACGCCTACAGAAAGAGACGGCATGAGGTAAGGAAGGAAGGCAACGGAATTGACATAAGCCGCCGCCTTGCTACGACGATGCTTACTGACCGCATAGCCGACGAGAGTTCCGATTGTACCCGCGCAAAGGGCACAGACAACGGCGACATAAAGCTGCCCCGCAAAAGCCTTCCAAATCTGCTTGTTGTGAAGCATGCCGAGCTGACCGAAAAGACCGTACTCGCCCAAAGTGTCAGATGTAGTCCACCATTTTGTGGTGAGGTGAGAGAAATCACCGGTCTTAAGGAAGCTGTAATCGCCCGGGTTCGGAAGGAAGGTTTCGATACCGAATGAGATAATCGGGTAAATGCTCGTAAAGAGAGTGAGGATCATGAAGATTCCTGCATCGATGTATTTTCCGTAACGGCCGAGGTTCGCCTTTGAAATCTGACCGCTCTTTCCGGTGACCGTCGTGTAATTCTTTCGGCTTGAAGTGCTCGTCTGGTTGAGCATGAGGATTGCGACACCGAAAATCATCATTATGACTGCGATGATGCTCGCCTCACCCGCTCGTGCCGAACTCAAAGCGACATATTTTGTTGAGAGAGTCGTAAGTCCCAAATAATGAGGAACCGGGTAACTTCCCATAGCGCTTCCGAAGACAAGAAGAATCGTAGAAAGAATCGCAGGTTTTACAAGAGGAAGCGTGATGCACAAAAAGCTCTTCCATTTCGGCGTGTCGAGAATGGTCGCAGCTTCCTCAAGGTTTGCGTCCATGTTGCGGAAAATACCGCCAATCAAGATATAGGCGAAAGGAGCGTAATGAAGACCGAGGACAAGAGCACTCGGGAACAAGCCCTGACACCACCAGATTGGAACATGAATTCCAAAAAGGGATGCAAGAAGTCCGTCAGCACCGCCGGTCACTGCATTCGAGTTGAAAGCGTTTCGCCAGACCATAGCCAAAGTCCACTGCGGCATGATGTAGGGGAAAATGAAAATCGAACTCAGGTACTGCTTGAACTTGAGGTTCGTGCGTGTTACGAGATAGGCGAACAGACCGCCGTAAAAAATAGAGATAAAACAGGTAAGACATGCAAGAATCACCGTGTTCAAAAGAGGAACCCAGAGATTGATTCTCGCAAGTTTTCCGGTAAACAAATCAATCCAGTTATAGAGAGTGTACTGACCTTCCTTTAATCCCGTTCGCACCGAATCGACCGTTCCCGCATGGACGGCAACAGTGTCCTTGGCAAGATAAAGGATTGGAGCGATTGTCGAGATGGAAAGCACAATACCGAACAAAAGCAAGATTACATTCTGAGGCTTCGAGAAGAATGTTTTGACCTGATTCATTCTCTGCTGCGACAGATACGGTCTTGCCATAGCAATAGTTTGAGCCATGAATCTTCCTTTATAAATTACAAAAAATTCCCCTGCCCGAACTGACAGGGGAATAAGCCTTAAAAATGCCGAATCAAATCAGCATGACAAAGTTTGACTAGCGGCCGCCACGGATTGAATCAATCCAGTCACCGAGCTCGAGAGAAACCTCAGAGCAGTATTTCGGGTCCTCGATTACGAGGGCACCACCGTTCTCACTAGCCCACCAGTCAAAGCCGCGGTCGTTCTTAGCAGGGAAGTCTGTGCCGCCTGCGGTGCTGTGGTGATATTTTGCCTCGTTCTCAGCAGCAAGAACCGGATTTGCAGAATATCCACCCATGTCCTTACCCCATGCAGCGAAACCATCGAGTTTTGTAACCATGAATGAGATGAACGCACAAGCTGTCCAAGGATATGGAGAAGAATCCATGACCTCGAGATAGTGGCAGTAACCGTATCCACCGATTCCCTTGTAGCCGTCGTTGTAAGCTGCGACTGCGATATTGTTTACAGAAGCATCAGCTGTCTCTGCGACTGAGCGGAGTTTTGAGTAAACGATGAGGGCGAATTCACCGGCAGCAGATTTTGAGACAAGCTCGTTACAGATTGGGCCGTCATCAGTCATAGCGTTGTAGTTTTTGACCCAGAGTTTTGTCCATGCAAGGCCGTATTTTGCGTTTGCACCAGAAATTCCGTAGTTCTTTGCGATTGTAGCGCATTCATCTACAGTTGGTTTGAGAGCATTCTGTTTTTCCGGAGAAAGAGCCTCGAAAGCGTTTCTGAGCCATGTTGAGTATTTGTCAGAAGAGAGCATGTAAAGGAAGTTCTTTCCGACAAGCTCAGAGTTTACATCCATGTACATGCCAGATTTTCCGTCTGAAACGAAATCCCAGCAGTTCTTGAATTCAGCACCGCCGACCTTGTTGTACATGAAGACTTTGTTGAGTGTCTGCAATGAAAGAAGCTCAGGATATTTGTCGGCTGTGAGTTTGTTAGCCTCAGCCCACTCCTTTGGA
>JAEEGL010126370.1_pt1 | contig 10365 bp, 7 predicted proteins | sample 9134231 | NCBI WGS metagenome assembly JAEEGL01 (sample SAMN16246548, study PRJNA631951) | gut metagenome | biome: gut microbiome; feature: rumen; material: fiber-attached | host: Bos | place: Iran: Karaj | collected 2018-10
AAAATCGTCGAGACCGGAAAGGATAAGTATATCTATAAGCTCATCTTTTTCATGATGAACTTTATAGAACAATATAAAACCACCGGATACGATGCCGGCGGCTTTGAGATCCTTCGTAAGAAAACGGATAATCCACGTACCTTGCTGTTCCTTGATATTGCTGAGCAGGTCTATCATCATTACCAGGCAACGCTCAAAAAGAACAACGAGATAGACTTTGCTGATATGATCAATGACGCCCACGCCTATTTGCATGAGATCGAACAGCAAGGCATTGAGCTACCCTACAAATACATTATCATTGATGAGTTCCAGGATATCGCTCGCCAGCGTTTTAATCTGACCAAGCGGCTTTCAGAAATAACAAAAGCGAAGGTGGTCGCAGTCGGCGATGACTGGCAATCTATCTATGCCTTTTCTGGCTCAGATATCACTCTGTTTACACGGTTCCTTGAGCTTATGGGGGCAGGGACGGAGCTGAAGATAACTCATACCTACCGCAATTCACAGGAACTTATTGATATCGCCGGAGGATTTGTTCAGAAGAATGCTGCGCAGATCCGAAAACAACTGATTTCCCCAAAGCACTTGAAAGACCCTGTGCTGATTCGCGAGTTTGATGACAGCTTTAAGCCAATGAAAGCACTGGCGTCACAAATTGAAACTGTTATTGGCGAGATCATTCAAGAGTTTGGCCAGAAGTCATCTATTTTACTGATTGGTCGGTACAATTACGACATGTACAAGCTCTATAATACCGGGCGATTTTCTGAGCTTCCCAACAACCGTGTAAAAAGCGAAGCATATCCCAATGCAAACATTAGCTTTATGACAGCACATAGCTCTAAGGGCTTGGGATATGACAATGTTGTGCTGATCAACATGTTTGAAGGCAAATTTGGTTTCCCGTGCCAGATCGAAGATGATCCCATTATGAAGCTGGTGACTTATGAGGACACCAGTATGCCTTATGCTGAAGAGCGTCGTCTGTTTTACGTTGCACTGACGCGTACGAAGAACCGCGTTTACATCATGACACCGCAGCGCAAGCCTTCCAGATTCCTGATTGAGCTGATCAAAGAGAACAACTTACTTCATAGTGACAAGCTCAATATGGAAGTCGTTGACCTCTTTAGTCTTCGTTGTCCGGTTTGTGGTTTTCCGCTCAAATATGAGTTCAATAAGAACTACGGCCTGAACCTATGGATCTGCACCAACGAAGTGGAGGTCTGTGACTTCATGACCAATGACAAAAACGACCGACACGATATCTATAAGTGTCCTAAATGCAAAGATGGATATATGATTGTCAAGCATAATTCTAAAAATGGTGAAGCTTTCTATGGCTGCACAAACTTTTCAAACGCTGAAAACCAGTGCAAGAATATGAAACCCATACTCCGACAGCAGGTGAAACAATGAGATCAATATCGTATAACAAGCTTGTCCGTGACCGAATTCCCGAGATTATTGAAGCCTCAGGAAAATCCTGTACAACAGAAATTCTATCCGACGAAGACTATCTCCGTATGATTGATGCAAAGCTGGATGAAGAGCTCGCAGAATACCATAATGATCAGAACATCGATGAATTAGCCGATCTTTTGGAAGTAATCCGGGCTGCAGCAGTAGCACGAGGTTATACGATAGAGGATTTAGAGCGGGTACGTTCAGAAAAAGCCGCCAAACGCGGTGGCTTTGAAAAACGAATTCTGCTTAAGACTGTAGTTGATCCTTTGGAGACGAGACCGATCACGGACAGAATCTGCCAAAACAAGGCTGCAATTCTGGAAAAGGTCAGCATGCCAATGTTAGAGAAATATTGCTGGCTTGAAGATAATTTGTATAAATGCAATGTCTCTACAAATACGGAGTATCAGCGCAAGTTTTCACATTATTATCGTATGCGTTTTGTCTCCCCCAAATACCGCGAGGCGTTTTTTGCTCTGTTTGAAGAGATAAAAGAGAATCCAGATATCTCTTTCGAAAAAGTTGCACGGCAGCTCTATCCTGTCGATCAAAAGCATGAATTCTCATTTATCTCAAAAATGCTCCACACAATTAACACATCCAGGCCTATCTATGATAACCAAGTCAACGCGGCCTTGAAGCTCCGCACATATCAACCTGATTTCGAGAAAAGGCTCAAAAAAGACAAGGAGATTCTAGATCGCATCTCAGACCAGTATCACGTTTTAATGGCATCCCCGGGAGTCATAGAGATTCAAGAGGAAATAGATTCAAAAATCTCTCCTAAAACGATTTCCTCCGAGAAAAAACTCGATTTTATCCTGTGGGCACTTGGAGATAAATGAAGAGGTGAACCACCATGCCTGAATACAGATCAGCATCCGGCAGCGCGGCCGAGGATCTGTTCATAGACCTTTTCACGGATACCTTCGGGGCAGAAAAAGCCGGGTATCTGTATTCACAGTACCCGTTTTACGACATCTATCAGAATGCCCGCTTTGCCGATTTCGTGCTGGAAAACGGCGCGACCCGCGTAGCCATTGAGATCGACGACGAGGCCTCCCACAACCCACGCCTGGTATCGCAGGACAAGTTCTATGATGATCTGCTGAAACAAAATAGCATGATCCACCTGGGCTGGGACGTGTACCGCTGGGCGGTTCGGCAGATGCAGAAACAGCCGGAAACCGTGAAGGACGAGCTGCGCGTCTTTCTCGGCAGCGATCCGCGGTTCAAGGAGATCGAGGACTATTTGCCTACCCAGCAGGGCCGGGCGCTGAAAGCTGATCAACTGGAGCTGCGGGAGTATCAGCAGGAGGCGCTGGATTCACTGGAGGCCATGCGGCAAAACCGTGAGACCATCGCTCTGCTCTACCATGCTACCGGTACAGGCAAAACTGTTACCGCAGTCATGGACGCCAAATGCTGCGGCGGCAGGGTATTGTTTGTAGCGCACACGATGGAACTGGTGAACCAGGCTTACAAAACCTTCCGCGACCTGTGGCCAGAAGTGACCGTCGGCAAGTTCGCGGACAACCTCAAGGAGCCGGTCGCTCACGTGGTATGCGGGAGCATCCAAAGCGTGGCGCTGAATCTGGATCAGTTCCGGGAGGACGCTTTCGACTATCTGATCATCGATGAGGCGCACCACGCATCCGCAGATACATATCAGAATGTACTGGCCTATTTCAAACCGCAGTTTACGTTGGGGCTCACGGCCACACCGGAGCGGGCGGACGATGTAAATATTCTGGAGATCTTTAAGAACACCGCTCACAAGCTGGACATTCAGACCGCTGTGGAGATCGGGGCGCTGGTGCCGGTCCGCTGCATCCGCATCCATACCAACATCGACATGACCAAGGTGCGCTTCAACAGCGTCCAGTACAATATCCGCGATCTGGATGTGAAAATCTGCGTCACGGAGCGCAACCAGCTCATTGTGGACACCTGGCTGGCCTACGTGAAGGACAAACGCACGGTTGTATTCTGTGCCTCTGTCAAGCATGCGGAGCAGATCGCAGAGCTTTTCCTGGCGGCTGGTGTTGCTGCCATTGCCGTTTCCGGCAACATGAAAACCTCGGAGCGCAACGAACAGCTTGCCAAGTTTGCCAGCGGGGAGATCCAGGTGCTATGTGCCTGCGATCTGCTGAACGAGGGCTGGGATTGTCCCCAGACCGAGGTGCTGTTCATGGCGCGTCCCACCATGTCAAAAGTGCTGTACACGCAGCAGCTCGGCCGCGGCATGCGCACGGCGGAGGGCAAGGATCATCTGATGGTGTTCGACTTCGTGGACAACGCCAGCCAGTACAATATGCCCTATTCGCTGCACCGGCTGTTCAAGCTGAACGAGTATCACGCGGGCGGCACGGTGGTCGGCAAAAAGGGCCAGCGCGAGGCCGATGACGATCTGTACCGCAAGGGTGAGAAGCCGGACGCTATCATCGACTATCCCGTAGATGCCACCGATTACGAACTGGTGGATATCTTCAACTGGCAGGAAGAAGCTGCCGGAATGATCTCGCAGATGGAGTTTGTGCGCCGGGTGGATGTGCAGACCGAAACCATTGAGCGGTACTTCCGGAAAGGCAAGCTGGTGCCGGATCTGATTGTGCCCATGAGCGAGCACCGGACCTTCAAGTATTTCAAAGAGGAGACCTTGCAGGCCTATGCCAAGCAGTACGGCTGGAAGCTCATCGACGACAGCAACCGTAAGCAGCTGTTCATGGAAATGGTTGAGCAGATGGACATGAGCTATTCCTATAAACCGGTGCTACTGAAAGCGATCCTGACCTATGCGGATGCCGCCGGGCGGGTGAAGATCAGTGATATCGTTGCCTATTTCCGCAGTTTCTACGAAGCCCGCCGCACTGCCGGCCTGAAGGTAGAGAAGGCCAACAGCATTTTTGCCAAGGGCGGCTACACCGACAAGGAAGCCGAGCGAAACATCCTCTCCAATCCCTTCAAACGCTTTGAGGACATGAACATGATGCGCCATACAAAGACGTTGGGCATTATCGAAGTGGATGGGACGGTATGGAAGAAGTTAAGTTCCGAGGAGAAGGCACAAATTGAAAAGATTTGCGACAAAAAGATAGAAGAATACTATAACCGTTAATTTGGTTCTCTATTATCATATGGATAGTTGAAACAGCTTGATTTCTTGAGCGATTATCTTTGAAATAATGTTCTCTCAACAGAATTTTGCTTCTCCAAAGTGAAGTATTTTGCAAATTGGGGTATGGCGTGTCGAGCCTTAGCAGAATTAAGGAGTTTTTATTATGAATGAAAAAGATACGGGATCTTTTTATACCCCACAGAGTTTAGTTGACTACATGGCTTCTTATGTAAGCACTCGTGTGCAGCCGACTTCAATTCTTGAACCATCCGCGGGGGACGGACGGTTTGTAAATGCGCTCAGTGCATTTAACTCACACATTACTCTTATTGAGAGCGAAAAAGAAAAAACTGATATATTAGAGATAAAATTTGGCGACAATTGCTATGTTTACAACAGTGATTTCATTGCGTTCTCTCTAAATAATACTGAAACTTATGATTTGATCATAGGAAATCCGCCATATATTCCGAAGAAAAACATCGTTAAAGAACAAGTAGAGGCTTCTCAAAAGCTCATTGAATTCTTTAACCTTGATAAAGAATTATTTCAGAATTTATGGGTTTCCTTTGTCCTTGCATCAATAAAATCATTATCTGAGTATGGCGCCATCTTTTTTGTCCTCCCTTTTGAATTTCTGCAAGTTCAATATGCCGAAAAACTCCGCAAATTTTTAGAGGAAAGGTTCAATACTATAGAAATAATTACATTCGAAGACAAAGTGTTCGAGGATATTGAACAGGATATATGTCTTGTTTATATGACAAATGAGGCAAGGGCAAAACCTTATATACAGTATACTACACTAACAAATCCGAAAAAGCCGGATCAGCTATTTCAAAGCAAAATCATGCGTAATAAACCCCTCAAAAAATGGTCAAATTGTATTCTTAACGATGAGGAAACAGAAAAGTTAAAGGATTTAGCTAGCAAATTCCCTCATATAAAATCTTTTGGAGATATTTCGCCAGGGATAGTAACCGGAGCAAATTCATTTTTCATTCTCACAAAGACTGATCTTGGCAAGCTTGATGTTCCCAGTGAAAATGTTATTCCTGTCATTTCAAAATCCTCTTTTATACCTCGACTTCTTGTACTAAAAGAAACAGATTTTAATGCTGTTTGCGGGGATAGAAACCGAACACATATGCTTTTATTGAAGGACCTCGAGCATAGCGCTTTTTCAGAAAACTTGAAGCAGTATATCACTAGCGGTGAAGATAAGAAAATTAATGAACGGTATAAATGCAGTAAGAGAAACAGATGGTACGATGTTCCTATTATCAAAAAAGGGGACGTATGTTTTTTCAAAAGATATGATAGCATACCAAGAGTAATAATTAATCGTGCAAGTATACATACAACCGATATTATATATAATATCCGATTTACCCCTCAATATGACCCATCTTCATTCGCGTTCTGTTTTTACAACTCCTTAACATTAGCTTTATGTGAGTATAATGGGCGATTCTATGGTGGAGGGGTTGAGGAACTAGTACCAAGTGAATTTAAAGGGCTTCCTATTCCATATAAACTGATAAGCAAAGAAGCTATTGACAAACTTGACAATATGCTTCGCGATAAAAAAACAGGAGTAGATAAAGCAGTTGATTACGTTGATAGCTTGGTACTATCTGAACTAACACCAGATGAAAAGATATTCTTACAGGACGTGAGGAAAAGATATTTAGAACGACGGCTTAAGAACGCCTAATTAATCCATGGAGGACATTAGATATGGGAAAACTGAGTTTTGATGTTGATTCGTATACTGCAAGACTAATAGGACGAGAAAATGTTTCCCGTTTAGAAAGCGCTATTCTAGAGCTTGTAAAAAACACTTACGACGCTGATGCAAGTTGCTGTATATTGTATTATGAATCGTCAACGCGTACGCTATATTTAGCTGATAATGGCGACGGGATGAGTACGGATGTCATAAAAAAGCACTGGATGACTATCGGCAATTCTTCCAAAAAAAGAAATTTCACCTCTAACAAAGGGAGAATTCAAACAGGCGCGAAAGGTATCGGTCGATTTGCACTTGATCGTATCGGTGATAGATGTACAATGTACACTAAATCCGCAGAAGAAAACTTGGAGTGGAGAATTGACTGGTCAGATTTTAAGGATGGAACTCCTTTATCAAGTATTTCCGCCGAATTGGATTCCGTTACTTATGGCTTCACACAATTTGTTGGCTCAGCAGTAAACAACAACTTCAAGAAGTTGATTGCTGGAAAGTTTACAAAGACCGGAACAGTATTTAAGGTTTCTCCCGTTCGTGACGATTGGTCTGAAAAGTTTATCAATAATCTTAAAAGTAACTTATCTACATTAATACCGCAAGAGATAAGTAGGCTGTTTAATATATTCTTTTTTGAGGAAAAAACATCAGCAGATGATGCTATGTTAGTAATGTCAGTTGCTGAGACAGCATGTGATTATAAGCTTTCATTCTCCGTTGAGGGGGATAGTGTAAAAACAACTATTTCTCGAAATGAATTTGATTTCAAATCAAAAACGAATGATATATTGGCTGCTGCTGGTTTTTCAGATAATGACGATGCCTATTTTTCCGGTAAAGAGATTGTCGAAGAGAGCAGCTTTAGCACGATGATGTCTTCCAGAAAGACGCATGTTAAAAATACTATTGGTAACTTCAGTGGAGTCTTTCTTTTCTCAAAAATACGGGTTCAAGACGGAGATAAGGATAAATACTTTTATAAAAATGATAAACAGATATCTCTCCCGTGGAATGGTATACGCATCTACAGGGACAACTTTAGGGTTCGACCATATGGCGATCCGGACTCCTCTGCGTATGATTGGCTTCAATTATCAAACAGGAAGGCTAAATCCCCAGCAGCTCCTTCACATCAGAATGGACAGTGGCGCGTAAACGCAGACCAGATTTGTGGTACTGTTTTGATTTCTAGAACAAACATTAGCTTGCCTGATCAAGCAAATCGGGAAGGCTTTGTTGAGACAGCAGAATTTCAGTTACTAAAAAACTTCTTGTTAAAAATAATCCATAGATTTGAACAAGATCGTCAATATGTCTTTAGAAAACTGAGCGCATACTATGATATTACACATCCAACTGCACAATATGAAAAGGAAATTGCAAGAAAAGCCGCTTCGTCATCTCAAAAAGCTGCCGCATCGGTTAACGAAGCGGACGATAAGCATGATAGTCAATCCTCGCTTGTAGATGCAGGTAAAGCCCAAGCTGTAATTGATAAAAAAGACGCTCAGATCAGGATTCTTGAAGACGAAAATCAACTACTTCGAGCTTTAGCAACGATTGGAATTGTTACAAACACATATGTACATGAAATCCGTTCGAGCGCAAACAACTTGGGCTTGAAGCTTGTAATGGCTAAGGAGTCTCTTGAATATGATAGTGATATAGAGACAGCAATGCGCCATTTAGTCGAAGCAAATGAGTATTTGAAGTCATTTGGGTCTTGGTTTAAAGTTACAATTGAGTCTGTCCGAAAAGACCGAAGGACCATGAAGAACATCAATCTACACATGCTTTTGTCTGAATTAAAGGATGCTTGGAATAACACTTGTAGCGATCTTGATATAAGGCTTAATTGCGAGGACATTGTATTTCGGTGTTTTCCATATGAGATTGAAAGCATTGTTAATAATCTGATTGCAAACACTACATCTGTTTTCAAATCCGTAAATCAACAAGAGAAGATCATAAAAATTGACGTTTCGTTCGATGGAGATTATCTAAATATTTGTTATGAGGATAATGGCCCGGGTCTCTCCCCTAAATACAAAAAGGATCCAGAGTTAATATTAGAAGCTATGGAAACCGATAAGATGGATTCTGATGGGGAAATTGTTGGGACGGGTATGGGAATGTGGATAATATGGAAGACTATTACCGAATACAAGGGAAAGATAGATCTTTCAGAGAACGTGACAAGTGATACTGGTTTTTACATTAAGCTTTCATTAAAGGGGCATAAATGAGTATGTTAAAAGTTGGATTTGTGGACGATGAAAACACAAATTATGTTGATTATGCTACTAGACTTAGGCGGCATAATATCGAAATGCTTTTCTACGAAGGTGAGAGTAGCGTCGATGCTATAATTGAATGGCTGATCTCAGAAGAGATACTATGCCTTTTCGTTGATTATGATTTGCAGAAGAAGTTTACTCAAAATGGTACGGATCTCGTATTTAGCATTAATCAACTGTTGCCTGACTTTCCGTGCATTATGCTAACCAACTACCCAGAACAATCGAGAAACGAGAAGATTGTACCAAAGCGTTTAATCTGGGATCGCGAAAAAATGAGCGAATTTGATCTGTCAGAAGTTATAGATACAATAAACAATGAAGTAGAGGTCTATCTGAAAAGAAAAGCTGCTCTATCGGAAGAGTATGCAAGATTAGTAAGTGAACGAAATACTCCCTTGTTTACCGCATCTGACGAAGAACGTTTAATGCAATTACATGCGCTCTTTAGCAAATATGGAGAAACAGATGATCTACCATCACCGTTATTATCCTCAGAAACCAATAAGAAACTGGATAGTCTTATTAATCGTTTAACACAATTGGTTGAAAAGAAAGAAGAATAAACAAAATGAGAGTTCACGGAAGCTATAAAATCTCAAGACGCACAAATGTAGATCTAAAACCATATGAACAATACTTGAATGAACTTAGAGAGGATTTCCATCATATTTGTGGCTATTGTGGGAAAAGTGAAGAAGTTACAACAAAGGGTTTTGAAATAGATCATTTTGTTCCACAGAAGGTATCAATAGACCTTAGAGATGAATATCAAAACCTTGTTTATTCGTGCTTTACGTGCAACAGAAAAAAAGGAAGCAAATGGCCAACCGGTGACGCTCACATAAGTAATAATGGAACGATGGGTTTTGTCGATCCCACCACAGAAGAATACGATGAGCATCTAATGCGAGATGAAACAGGTAAGATAGTTTATAAAACCACTCTGGGGCAATACCTTTGTAATGATGCTTTCAAGTTTAGAAGCAGACCAACAGACGTGGTTTGGAAAGCAATGAAGATTGTAGAACTCAAACGGCAGCTTCAAGAAAAAATATCTTCTCTTTCTCCTGCCGAGATGAAAGAATACATTGAAATTGATGAGGAGCTTGCTTCATTGATGTCGTACATATTCCAAAAAAAAGAATAAATCTCTGGACTTCCGTCCTCCTTTGTGGTATGTGTTTGTGCTGCAAAGGAGGTGCGGAAATGGCACAGATAAGCATTGAAGAACTGTACCGCGGCGAGGGCGGCGGTGCGAAGTATGGCGTCGGCGGGATCATGGGAGCCGTTATGCAGGAGGTCATGATCTACGGCGTACCGAAGGAATACGACGAGCGGACGTATCTTGAGCTACTGATCGTTAAGCATACGTTGAAAGCGGCAGAGCAAATGAAAACCGAGGGCGACTTTGTGTCGGATATGACCGACGCAGAGCCGCCCTCTTGCTATGCGGAGGGATGACTTGGGGATACTGGAAGAACTATGGTGCAGCAATGTGACGCCAGGTAATAACTGAAAAAGTATCTGAGAATGGGAAGGGCATGATAGCATCGTTTTTGCGTCGCTATAGACAAAGAATAACCGCAGACCGTCTGAGCAGGGAAGCGCTCGGATGATCTGCGGTTATTACAATCCAAAGCTGAAGGGCGGGCGCATCACGGCAGCTTGATCGTGCCGTGCTGTTTCTCAAAGTCCTCGATCGCCTTGCGGATCAGATAGATGACCTC
>JAEEGL010529445.1_pt1 | contig 10365 bp, 6 predicted proteins | sample 9134231 | NCBI WGS metagenome assembly JAEEGL01 (sample SAMN16246548, study PRJNA631951) | gut metagenome | biome: gut microbiome; feature: rumen; material: fiber-attached | host: Bos | place: Iran: Karaj | collected 2018-10
ATTTACTCAAGAAAAAGATAAAATAGAAGAAAAAATAGAAATTATAAAATCAAAATATAATAATATAAATAAATATATAAATATAAATAATGAATTTACTCTTCCAAATTTATTTAATCTTCAAATTAAAAAAGTAATAATAAACTTTAATTTAGATTCCATAAAAAAAATAGGAGAATATTATTATAAATTAATTAACTTATTATCTAAAATAGAAATAAAACAAGTAAGAATAAATCATAAATTAACAGAAGATCCTTTTTCAAAGAAAATAATAAATATAAACAAAGAAAAAAATAATGAATGGGTAAATATAATAAATGATTCAGAAAAAGAAGATTCAAAAATCTTAGATTTAAAAAAAAAAAATGAATATTTAAAAAACAATTTATTAATTCTCTTAAATAAAAATTCATCAATAAGAGAAAAACTAAAACAAAAAATAAATAAATTAAATTTAAAAATTCACTTATGTTATAAATGCAATAACATATTACAAAAAACAGAGAAATTAAATTCAAATTGTAATTTTGATTCAAAATGTCAAAAAAAGTCTTTTTTTTATTGTAAAAAATGTAAAATACACTTTTGTACTTATTGTGTTGTATATCAAAAATATTTAAAATGTGGAAACAATCACACATTATATTCTTCAATATTATTAAATCAAGGATATCAATGTTTAATATGTTCTTCATTTAAAATTCCTTTTCATATTTGTTCTCATTGTGTTGAAGAATTTTGCTTTGATTGTTCTAGTATTGCTAAAGAAAAAGAATTAAATTGTGTTTTTTGTTCTAGTATTTTACTTTGGAGAAAAAATATTTATACCAAATGCAATAAATGTAATCAATTTAAATCTTGCTTTTGGTATTGTTTATCTTGTGATTATAATTTTTGTTTATCTTGTTATAGAATATTCAATGGGAAATGTGGTAATTTTCATAAGTTAAATTATTCTAATATAGAATATTTAAGAAGTACTTTCTCTTATATTAATAATGTTCCTTATTTTAATAAATATGAAATGAGATTTCTTGGAAGATGTAATAAATGTGAAATTTTATTAACTAATGGAATTTTTTTTTCTTGTATTAGATGTTCATTATTTTTATGTAATAAATGTGGAAAATTTGAAGATGATGAATAATTAAATATATTGTTATATATTCTAATTAAAAAAAAAAAAAAAAAAAATTAGTTAATTAATATTTAATAAGGATTTGTAGGTATTATTATTCTTATATTTCCATTATAATATCCATTTATAAAATCATCATTCCTTCTAGTTAATGTAGTTGTTGTTATTATATTTCTTTTTATTCCATCACTGAAATCTGTATGAAGTCCATAATATAAATTTTCATCTTCATTTTTTGGTTTATGCTAAATTTATTCAAATAATATGTACCATTCTTTTAAAAGCATATTTTTTTTCTCTTGATGTTGGAATTTCTGATTGTTCTTCTTCACTTTGAGTACATGAATTTGTGCATTCATTTCCCATTTATTAAAATAATTATTATTAATTATAACTGTTTTAATAAAAGAAATATTTTATTTTTTTTTCTTTTAATTCAAATTTTTAAATATAAATGAAACAAGATGAAATTACTTTTCCTAATTCAATAAATTTATCAATAACAGATGAAAATAAATCTTATACTATATTAAAAAGTGAAAGTAATATTCTTCCAAAAATAAAAGAGAATTTAAATAATTCAAATTCTAAAATAATAAGAAATTTATCAACAACTTTTAATACCAATATTTCAATAATAAATGATGGTAAAACACTTTCTAATAATATAAGTGATATTAATATATATAAAAATAAAATTAAAAAAAACAAAGACTTTATTCCTATAAGAAAGAAAAAAACTTTATTAGAAAAACCCCCAACGCCATTAAATTTATATTCTAAGAAATTATATCTTACAGAAGCAAATAGTCCAAAAGTAAATAATGATAATAATTCAATAGAACAAAAGAAAGAAGAAAATTTAAATTTGGAAAAATTAAAAAATATAAAATTTATTCCTTATGATAAAAAAAATCCAAAAGTAAACATAGGTAAAAATATTAGATTATTAGATTATATAAATAAAACAAGAGAATATAATTTAATGAAATATAGTTTAAATCTTAAAAAAGAAAGAGTAAATAAAATAATAAATGCAAAACAAAGTGAAATAAATTCTATAAATGACACAATAAAAACTTTAAAAAGATATGAAAAAAAATTTAACGATGAATATTATATTAAATATAATAAATATTTAAAAATAATAGAAAGACAAATTGAAGAAGAAAAAAAAATAAATCATAATTTAATGTTAAAAATAAATGATATAAAAAAAGAAATATTTATAATTGAATCAAAAATACAAAAAACTCAATTTGAAAAAGAAAAAATGAGTAGATGGTTTTTTCTACAAATTCAAGTTAAAGAAAAAATAAAAGATTTTCCTGTTTATTATAAAGAAGTAATAGATAATTATGTTCCTAAAAATTCAGAAAAAAAAAATCAGAGAACAAATAAAGTGAAATCAAATAAAAAATATTCTGATGAAGAATTAAGTAAAATTAAAGCTTATAAATACAAAATTATCTTTGAAAGCGCTGATGAATTTTTAAATGAATTTGATAAAATAACTGAATTAACTTTACAAAATTTAAAAAAAAATGAATTTATTAAAGAAGAAGTTGAAAAAGTTAAGAAAGAACAAAATGATATTTTATTTAATATATTTAAAACTAAACAATTAGAAAATAATAAAATGAAAAATACTATTGAAAAATTAAACACGTTAAAAAATAATTATAAAAAAAATTTGAATAAAAAAAAAGAATTAGAAAGTAGAAAAAACCCAAAAGAAAAAAAATTAAAAGAAATACAATCAACAGATAATGTTTTTAAATATAATCAAAAAAAAAATATGAATACAACAAAAAAAATATTATTTAATTCTTTATCAACTGAAAATATAACAGGAAAAAATAAAACAAATAATTATTCAATGTTATATAATAAAATATATGAAATATTTGAAATTACATTAAGCTTTGGAAATAATGTTGAAAATTTAAATTTAAATTTATTTACTAATCATGATAATATTTCAAATAAAATAAATGATACAGTGGAAAATAAAATGTTAATTATGCTTGAATATATAGAAATTATTTTAAATATTTTAATTGAGATTAATAATAAATATAAAAACGATAAAAATTTAAATAAGGAATTTAAAAAAGCAAATATTAATGTTGAACATTATAATAGACATAAAAAATATTTAAAACAAATTGAAGATTTAAAAGAAAAAAGAAATGATGTTATTCAAAAAATACAAAAAAGAATTAATAAAAAATTTTTTCTACCTCATAGAAGAATGAATCATAATTTTCGTACAAAAAATAAATTTGAATTAGATAATTTGTCACAAAAAAATAAAGAAGCTTATCTTACTTTAAATGATTTTATGTATGATATTTATTAAATCTTATTGTTTTATTTTAAATTTTATTATTTTAATATTACTGTTTATTAGATTTATATATTTAATTATTTGTTTATTATTTTAAATATATGAATATTCTTTTTAATTTATTTATTTTTTTAAGTTTAATTAACTTTAAGTATTTGTTTTATTTATATCATAAAATTATTTGTTTATAAGAGATAATTTATTAAACACTAAATAAAATAAAATTTTTTAATTAATAAAAAAATAAAAATAATATTTCTAAAACAATAAAAAAGACGAATAAACTAGAATTGATATTTGGTTGGTTAGGAATGATAATAAATATATTATTTATTTCATCTCCTGGAATAATAATAATAAAATATAAAAAACAATTACTTTCCTTAAAAGGAACACCAAAAATAATAATAATAACAAATTATTTAAATAGTGTAATTTGGACATGTTATGGTTTAAGAAGTGAAAAACCATATATTGCAGTTGGAAATGGGATTTGTAATTTTATTTCTCTTTTTTTATTATGTTCTTTTATATTTTATTCAAATAATAATAATATGAATAAATCTCTTTTTATATCTTCTATTTTCTTTTTAATTTCTATTTTTTTAGCTTTTATTTGTATTGAAATTATTAAAAATATAAATTTATTACTTTATTTATCTTGTTTATCAACTGTTTGTGTTTATTTGGCTCCTTGTTATAAAATTATTCATGTTATTAAAACTCAAAACTTTATTTTAATACCAATTCATTCTTCTTTTTTTGGTTTATTATCTTCTTTAATTTGGAGTTTTTATGGATTTTTTGTGATTAAAAATACTTATACTTATATTCCTTTTCTAATTGGAATCTTTCTAAGTTTATTTCAAATTTTAGTATATTTAATTTGTAAAAATTTATCAGAAAAAGGAAAAGAAATAATAAAAGATGGAATAGCAACATCAAAAAAAATTCAAAAGATAATGGAAGAAAATATAAATAAAACTTTAACTACAGAAAGACAATCCTCAGCATTATAAAACATTATAATATAAAATAAATAATATATAATATAATATAAAATAGTAAAATTAAAAAAAATAAATAAATTTTAATTGAACTTTTTTCCACTATAAATAAAATAAAATATAATAAATAAAAAATAAATGAAATATGGGAAATTGTCTTCTAAACAAAAAAGGAAACCATTATATGAAAATTCATCAAAAAATTTAGAATATAATAACCAAAAGAAATTAAAAAAAGCAATGGATTCATATTTAAATGATTATAAAAGAATATCTAAAAAATTAGGAATAAAAAATCCTGAAGAAATAGTTTTTTCAGAAACAGATATTGAAGATTCAATATATAATGTAGATTTAATGGTAAATAAATGGGGAGATTATTATGATTTAACTCCTAATTATAATCCTCAAATTGAAGAAAATAATTTATATAATCCTACAAATATTATTTTTCAAAGTAAAAATCCTATAATTAAAAAAGATTATAATTTAAGAATTCAAAAAATTTATCCTTCTAAAGAAAAAAATAATGAACAATATAATTTAAAATCTGTGAAAAAAAATATTAATGAATCTATTAAAAAGAATGATAATGAAAAAAAAGAAGAAGAAAATATTATTGGAGAAGAAGAAGAATATAAATTTGATGATAATGATAAAAATTATAATGAAGAAGAAGAATATAAATTCGATGATAATGATAAAAATTATAATGAAGAAAATAATAATAATATTGAAGAAGAATATTATTTTGAAGATGAAGAAGTTGATAAAAAAGATGGGCCTAAATTAAATAAAAAAGAAGAAGAAATTTTTTATTATGAAGATGAAGAAGTTGATAATAAAGATGGTCCTAAATTAAATTATAATAATAACAATTATAATTATAATAATAATGATGAAATAGAAGAAAATATAGAAGGAAAAAAAAAATTACCTGAGTTAAATGATTTAATTAAAGAAGATTCAGTTAAATTACCTCAATTAAATGATATTTTAAAAAGTGATAATAAAGATAATATACAAGTTATTCCAAATAAAAAAATAAGAAATAATGAAAAAAATGAAGAAATAGAAGATGAAATAATTGAAGAAGAAATTCCAAATAAAAAAAAAGAAAAAATAGAAAAGAATAAAAAAAAAGAAATTCCAGAAATTAAAAAAACAAGCACAACAAATTTAAAAGAAAATGTAGAAATTAAAAAATCAAATACTTCAAATTTAAATAAAGAAAATTTAATAAATTCAGATATTAAAAAATCAAAAACATCAAATTTAAATAATTATAATAATAAATTAAAAAAAGAAAATAAAAAAAAAGAAAATAATTTTAATCCAAATGAAACAATATACGAAACAATGCAAAGAGTAGATAAAAAAACTAAAATAATAACAAACGCACTTAATAAGAATTTAATACATAATTTAAATAAAAGACAAAAAATTTGTTCTGATTGGGATTCAAATAATAAAAATTTAATTTTTATTTATATTGAGAAAATAAATAATAATAAAAAAGATGTTGAATCTTTATTAGTTAGAATTTATTCTTTAAAAAAAAAGAAAACTAATTATAAAATAATTTCCATTAGATTACTTCATCATATGGGAGTTTTTAATTCAGATAAAATTGATAGAATTAAAATTAAAAATTATAGTGAGGAAATATTTAAAGCTGTTGAAAAAATAATTTCAAATAAATAAATATTTTTTTTATTAATATTATTTATAATATTTATTTAATATTTTTTTATTCTTTTTTTTCTTCTTTTTCATCTAAAATAAAATCAAATTGATCATTTAAATCTTTATTATTAATATTCTCATTTTCATTATTTGAAACATTAAAATCAAATACATAAATATTATTATTTTCTTTTTTTTCATTTAATGTATTATTATTATTATTTATATTATTATTATTATTATCATTATTATTATCTATAACTTCATTACTTATAGTATTTAAATTTAATATATTAGTTTCTAATTTATTTTCATTTGTAAAATTTAAGTCTAAAATATTATTATTATCTTTATTTTCTTTTTCTGAATTTGTAACATTAAAATCAAATAAATTAATATCATTATTATTATCATCATTTTCCTTTTCAATAACTTTAGGTTTTTTAACATTAATGTTATTAACAAATTGAAAAACTTCATTTTCTTCTTCGAAAATTTTCAAATTTAATTCTTCATTAATATATTTTAAAGTTTCTTCATTTTCTTCATCAAATTCAGGGTTATAAATAACTTTATTTTGATTTAAATTTTTTTTATCTTTTTTATTATAATAAATCGGAATATTCATATCAATATTAAAATTACTTTTTTCTAAAAATATTAAATACTCACAAGCTCTTTCTTGAATTTCATAATTGTAATTTTTTTTCATTTTTTCAATTTCACTTTTACAAAAAGCTTTTAATTCTTCATTAATATTAAATTTTTTATTACATAATAATTTAAAGTAAGTGTCTATTAAATAATTATTATTTACTTCATCTTTAAAATAACATTTCTTAAATAAATCAATTAATTGATTATCATTGTAAATATTTTTATCAATTTCATTATATAATTCACCAATTAAATAAATTGTTGTATTCACTAAACATTTTTGACCAAAATTTTCTTGAATATCATTTAATAATTTCATAATTGAATATTTATGTAATTCTTTTATTTTTAAAAATAAATTTATTATTAAATCAGAAGTTTTTGACTCAAAATAATTTCCTATATACTTCATTACTTGAATTAGAGTATCTATTTCATATTTATAACTTTCTGAATATTCTTCAAGTAAATTAAAGATTGATGTTGTAAATTCTTCATTAATAAAATCATTTTCAATATTTCCTAAAATAAAATTAATTGTTTCTCGAATAATATTTTTAATATTTGATTTATCAACTAATTTAAATAATAAAGAAAAATATTTTGAAATAAAATCATTTTCATTAATATTAATATTTGAATCATATGTTTTAATATTATATAATAAAGCATTACAAATATCATTATTTTTCTTTAAATATTTATCAACATAATTTTTATTTTGTGAAACTTCATTTAATAAGTTTAAAGCAATTTTCTTATAATTCATATCATTTTCAATTTTTAAAAATTTAAATATAATATTAACTCCAATATCATTTAATTCATCATTTAAAGAAATAGAAATAATAGTTAAAACAACTTCATATAAAATACTCTTTCCAACATTACTATCAAAATTAGTATTAGTTGAAATAGAAGCTAAAATATTATTTAATTTATTAGATTCTTTTAAATTTTTATCATGATATTTCATTAAATTTCTTAATAATTCAATAATTTTAACTTGAAGAAAAGGATTATAAATTCCTTCTATTTCATATTCTGTTTCTGAAGAATCTAAATTATTTATTAAAGTATTTAATATTTCTATTAATGTTTTTATTAAAGAATCAAAATTTTTAATTTCTATTTTTTCATTTTTTGATATTTCATTAAATAATTGTATTACACTTAATAATATTCCATTATCTTTTTCTTTGTTTTTTATTAATATTTTATTTAAAGATTCTATTAAATTATTTGAATAATCGCTTTTATCATTTATTTTTCTATATATATTTATCATTGTATTTAAAGCTCTTTTTTTTATCCTAATATTATCACTTTCAATTAAATTTAATACATCATTTAAAATTTGAGGAATTAAATAATCTGAATATAAAATACTTATTGCATTTAATGCATTAATTACAATAAATTCATTTTTATTAGATAAATCTTTTTTAATTACATTTACAGTTAACATTAATAATTCACTATTTTCATCTAAAAAAATAGTTAAACCTAAATAAGCTAATTTCTTATATTTAAATTCTGAAGAAGCTAATAAATCTAAACATGTCATATATATAAAGGATAATTCTTCTCTTTCTGAAATTATACTTGTATAAATGCATTTCTTTAAATTTATATATTTTATTTCTTGAGTGTTTTCTTCTTTAGGAAGAGATCTTATATTTGCCAATTCTTTACTTATAATTGAATGAAGATTTTCATTTGTTTTTGCATTTCTAATTTCATTTATATATTGTGTTAAAGTAAGCATTTTTTTGATAAAAGAATAATATTTAATATTTTTTTTTGTTTTATTTTAATTCTAATATAAAATGTTTTAATATTTTTTTCTTTTATTGGAACATTTATATTTTAAATAAAAAAAAGTGATGGTATTATTAATCATTATTATAATTAATAATTGGGAAATTTAAACTTAAAACTTTTTCTTCATCTAAATATTTAATTGTTCTTGAATCTTTTGAAGTGTTAATAATAGCTTTTTGAGTTGGAACTTTAATTTGTAATTCAAATTTTGCTTCTTTAACTTGCAAATTATAATATTCAATGGTTTTATCATTTTCATTATCTTCTGTTATTGGATAAATTGGAACCGATATTCCACTTATAATTAATATAGTATCTTCATTTGTATTATGAACCTTTAAATTAATTTTTTGTGGTTTTTCATAAAATCCAATCTTAATCATACAAGCATTATTGTCTTTGTCAATATATAAGGAATATGGTGGTTGAATGTTTTCATTTAATTCCTCATTTTTATTTATTAAATTTTTTGTTTTTTTAAATTGCTCAAAAGAATCTTTTAAAGAAAAAATTTTCATATCATTTGTACAAGATTGAATTTGATTTTTTATATATTTTTTAGATGTTATGTTATAATTTTTTTTACTTTTTCCATTATCATATATTAAATGAACTAAAGTTATTTCTTCACCATCTCTTTTTCTTTTGAATAATTCAGTATAATAATTTTTATTCATAGCCTCAGTAATACTATCATTAAAATTAATATATTCTTTCTCATTTAAATTTGTTAATAAATTTTTTAAATAATCTTCGATTTCAACTTCTGATAAAAAATTATGGATAACAATAGTAATTTGTTTATTACAAATTTTCCTAATGAGATTGAAAATAATCAAATCTTCAAAATTTAAATGATTAATAACAACTATTAAAATATCAGAAACAGAAATAATATATTCTTGAATTAATTTAATATTCTCAAAATCAATTATTCCATTATATGAAGGACCTTCAATAAAAACTAAATCTTTTGTATATTTTGCATAAATTGTATTTTCTTCTTTTTTTTCATTGAATTCGATATTCTCATATAATTGTGATAAAATAAAAGATTTTCCTACTTTTTTTCTTCCTATAACTCCTATTATTCTTCTTTTATTTGAATCTTGGTGATTTTTTTTATATGATGTAATATCTAAATTTGAAGATTTTAAATTCAATGTTAATTCCTCAAAATCAGTCATTTCTGAAAACATTATTTATTAAAACAATAAGTTAAAATATTTGCATTATAATAAATAGAATGATATATATTTTTTTTATTAAAATAAATAAAATTAAAAATAATATTAACAATAAATATTTAATTAAATGTTTATCCCTTTTTTCAAATGATAAAAGATAAAAGAGGTAATATTTTTCATAGGAGTTTAATAGCAAAATTAATTAAAACAAATTCTCAAAAATCAAATAAATATCTTTGGCATGTTTGTACATTTTATGAATATGAATTAAAATATAGAGATTTAATAGAAAAAAATATGTATAATGAAATACTTTTTTTAATAAGTTCAGAATGGTTTGAAAAATGGAAAAAATTCGTATTATATGATATGTTTGAAAAAAACGCTAAAAAAGCAGAAATTTTAATTAATATGAAAAAAACTATAAATTATTCAATTAATATGGATAATTATCCTAATAAAATTATAAATGAAATTTTAATGGTTGGTGAAAATAATAATCTTTTATCATTA
>JAEEGL011701241.1_pt1 | contig 10365 bp, 22 predicted proteins | sample 9134231 | NCBI WGS metagenome assembly JAEEGL01 (sample SAMN16246548, study PRJNA631951) | gut metagenome | biome: gut microbiome; feature: rumen; material: fiber-attached | host: Bos | place: Iran: Karaj | collected 2018-10
ACCACATTACACATACCATCCGGCTCCTCCTAGACCGCACCACAATCCGGCTCCTCCAAAGCCGCACAACCACCACGCTACGCCACAGCAACCTCCGAAACCTCATACGCCTCCCTCTAACGCGACTGTACGCCCGCACGCGGGTAGCAATACCGGTTCGATGAGCGGCAGAACACCTGCGCCATCTGGCGGAAGATCAGGCGGCTCGATGAGCGGCTCACGAAGTTCGGGCGGTAGACGATAAAATGTGAAGCACCTGTCGGAAGATGGGTGCTTTTATTTTCTTAAGTTTTCCGGATTTCCGTTATATATGAGTGTAACTAACGCGAATATGGAAAACAACTTCAGAAAAACTTGGCTGTTCTCTCACAACGACTTGGACGGATATGGCTGCAATGTCGTGGCACGAGCCTTCCTGCTCGGATACACCGATGATCTTGTCGAGGCGAACTGCGACTATCAGAATCTCGAATTCGAGATACGGCACCGAATGCCTGAAATAGAAAAAGACCACGACTTGGTCATTGTGTCCGATGTGTCGTGGAAAAAGGACTCGACTGACATCACTGACTTCCTGTCATCGTTGCCCGAAGGCCACTTGGTTGTCGCCGACCACCACAAGACATCCGAATGGATCGGTGAAGCGATTTGCCGCGCCACGGTCGTCACTGTCGAAGGCGAACGCTGCGGATGCGAGATCCTCAAGGACATTCTAAAAGGAATGCGGTTCTTCATCAACGATGCAATCTACGCAGAACTGACTAAGTTCACTTCAATCGTCAGTGGTTGGGACTTGTGGAAATGGGCGGATCTGCCTGAAGCTCTCTCGACCACATCAATCGGAAATCTGATGGCGATGGCGGCACCGCAACTGTCATCGTGGTTCGAGTGGTGCATCTTGACCGGAAAAGACTTCGTTGGAATCGTTGACCGCCACCTGTGCGAGTCAGATCAACCACTGATGGCTTGCCTAGAAGACGAATACCGATTCAGTGAATTCAAGAAATACTTGAAGTCCGTACGAGACACCTTGTACGATGCTGCTCACCATTACTACCGATTCAAGATTCCGTGCGAGACTGTTCTCGACTCGATTCTGTTCGTTCTTCCTTCGGGATGCCAACACAAGTCACTGCTCTCGATGGTTGCTGAACGCCGACTGAAATCTGCGAAAATCAAGGACTACGACTGCATCGCTATCTGGGTCGAAGGAGACGACAACCTGTCGCTTCGCTACCCTCAGAACGGTCTCGATCTGTCGAAAGTGATGAAGACCTGCACTTGGGGCGGTGGTGGCCACAAAGGTCAGGCAGGTACGAATCCTGGCTCGTGGTACATGGAAAGCTTCTGCAGTGACTGCAAAAGATGGAACTTCTAAACGACAACATATGAGAAAGAAACTAGCATTTGCATTGATTGCACTGGTATTACCGATGCTGTCCATAGGACAGTCCGACTACCACAGTACGACCAGACCTACGAAGGAGATGTTCTACGGATTCTGCATCGATAATTCCGTGCTATATCCAGAAGTCGTTTGGGCGCAGGCGCGTCTCGAGTCTGGAAACTTCAAGACGAAGTCGTACACAAACACGAACAACTGTCTAGGAATCTACGATTCTAAGCGTCACCGCTATGCATCTTTCGACCACTGGACCGACTGCGTAATCGCTTATAGAGATAGAGTGCAGTACCGATACACCGGCAGCACAGCAAATGCCGAAGAATACCTGTCTTGGCTGATTGAGATCGGTTACGCTGAAGACAAGAACTACCTGTCTAAGATCAGAACGATAATGAGAAAACCGTAGCGATGTCATCGAGCAACAAGAAAAAGAAACTGAAGAACAGTTACTACTGGGTCGGTGCCTTGAAAGAAAAGGACCTGCGCTTGAAGCGGTATCTGTTCTTCACATCAGCTTATAGAAGAAAGCTAAAACAGCAAGCACGAAAAGACGCAAACGAAGAATGTCAGGAAAAGACATAAAGGATCTAAAACCGTCTAAGAAGTCACGATACAAGCAGGGCTACATCAATCCTAAGTCGTGCAAGAAACTATTCGAGTCGCAGGAAAACGAGAAGATAATCTATAGATCGTCTTACGAGAAGCGTTTCATCATGTGGCTCGAGAAAAGTCCGAAAGTCAAGCATTGGGGCAGCGAGTGTGTGTCAATCGACTACACAGGAGCTGACGGAAAGAAGCACAAGTATTGGCCCGACTACATGGTCGAGTTCGATGACGGTAGTAAGTGCCTAATCGAGATAAAGCCGTACAGTCAGACGGTCGAGCCAGATCCTCGGTGCGAGTACGCATACGAAGCATTCAAGAAGAACTTTCTGAAATGGATGGCAGCAAAGGAATTCTGCGAACACAACGGAATGTCTTTCAAGATACTTACTGAGCACACGATAAACAGACTTCCTCTGCAGACATAGATTTATCTTAAGTTTCTGCTAATCCGTTTACATATCAGTACAACAACAAACCGAACTGACATGAACGACACTCAGAAAATCGAGGAAATCAAGAGAATCATAGAAAGCAAAGACTTTTCTAATTTCGATGAATTGCTATTGGCAATGGTCAAGATCGTAGATGTAGTCTATCCGAAAACGGCAAAACAGCAACGAAATGACTAAGAAATTCTGGAACGAATGGCAGAAGCGTCTAGGAGAGACAAAAGCGATCTGCAGATGGGTGTACTACGACAACGGATGCCAAAGATGCCAAACGAAAAGAATGGTCGGGCAAGACATACCGAACAGATTCCTGTCGTTCGACTTCAATGGAGACACTGTAAGGGTGGAATACGAAGTCAAAGACCTGACACTCAGCGGCCATTACCATTTCGAGAACCACTCAATTGTTCTGAACAGAAAAGACATCGTCACTATAGAATTCACTAAATAAACATGCTAGAAAGAAAGATCGCACCACCACTTGGACCCAGACCGAAATGGGTGGTTGAAGAGCATAGAATCCAAGAACTCAAGAAAGTCTTCAAAGACTATATTGATGCAAACTACCCAATCGAACCAGAATGGATAGCTGAATACAACGAACTAATCGAGAGAAACTCTAAAATAGAAGAAATATAAAAACACTAAAAATGGAAGAAGAAAGCACTTTGGTAATAATCAAGATGGGCGACAGGACCACATCTGTCGAAATCGCAGGTAGCGACCTCTCAGCCAACGAGATGATTGAGGCATTCTACGGTGCTATGGTAGCTCAGACATTCTTGCCGGAAACGGTACTCGACTGCATGAGATCGTTCGTTGAGGAAAACATCGACTATGCAACATTGAAGGAAACGGAATGCCAGTGATTGATACCATAGAATTCAGCAAAGCGTCTCATCTTTACAAGTATCTTAGAGAAACAGGAGTGATGAAAGACCTATACTTGTTCAGGAACACCAATCTGTCAGACATACCGAACGGCAACATCGGATACACGCTGATGGTCGATGGCGAAGTTGCTGGTGCAGCGATCTTGTATGACGAGCAGGACGGTGGATGGCTGAACGAGATGTTCGAGATACTTCCTAAGTTCCGAGGCCAGCACCTGACACGGCCTTTCTACGAGACGATTAAAGAAGACCTTTGCGCTGACCTGATACACGGTTTCGCAACGAACGATGAGACCCAAAGACTTTGGGAGCATCTCGGACAGGTGTGCATCGACCCAGAATGCCGAGAAATGATAGACCTACTTGACGGTAGGACTGTAGAAGAATATCTTATAGACGAACGCCCAGAATTGTTGAGACAATGGAAAAACAAAGACAAATAGACGATGCTGCAAAGGTCCTGCAGCGAGCGAAGGACAAACGAATGTCAACGCAAGTGATTCCTGTCGAGGAATTCTACGAAGACACCCCTGATTTCGATGTCGATTCTGAGATTTCTAGAATATCAGAACTACCGCATACCGAGGAGAACATCTTGCGTCTAGAGAATCTGAAGCGCATTCGGACAAAACGCAGGTGGACCGGCAAATGGTTCGAGAACACCTGTGAGGAACTGCAGAAGCACAGTGACAAGAAAAGGCAGTTCATTATGCACAGCAACCCGAAGTTCTACTGGCCTTGGAATCCTGAAACCGTTCTAGTCGACACCACCTTCATTGACTTGTTCAATGACGGTTCTGTCAAAGTAAAGATATTCCAAGGACACCCGCTGCTGATTGACTTCGCTGAGTCGTACTACGAGGAAGTGACTGGCAAGATCACATTGAACAGAATAGAGAATTGGCTTAAGAACCCGTCAGAAACGATTAGATTTGATAAACTGATGTGATATGGACAGCAAAGTTAGAGATTTAGCGACATTGCAGTTGCTACAAGTCAAGTACGCAGGATTTATAGATATTTCTATAGAGACGCGGAACGACCAGCAAGCGACCTGTGTGAGGTACACCAACTACGGTACTAGTAACGACAATCCTAAATATGAGTTCGTTTCCCACAAGCTAAGCTGGTTCAACTACAACTACAAGGAAATCGCGGAAATAAAGAACGACCTTTTCAACATAGTAGGATTCTGATATATGAAAATAGACGATGAGAAAGTTCTAGACAGTAAGGAACTCGTAGTAGGCATTGATGACTTCGACTCGGACTCGAAATGCGCCTATCTCAAGTGGAGAGGTGTGAGTGGTTTCATCTATCTGAACGACCTCGATCTGAAAGACGGTGATAGAATAGAGATAAAGATCTGCAAGAAATGAGAAAACCGAGAACACTGTCGAAAGACATACCTACATGGTGCCCGCACTACGACTATACTCTAAAGTCGGCCTGCGAATGCACATACCCGTGGTGGAGGAGCTGCAAAGGCAACCGTTTCCAATGCATCAAACTACGGCAGCAATGGTTGGCGAGTCTGCCAGACAAGAAAAGAAAGACAGAACAAGAGAAATATGGTTAGAGAAATCAAGTTTTTCAAACTGAACGGCCGTTGGTACGCCGACATGCCAAACCACACTCTTGAGGAGAACGAAATGGTCATGGGATCTGAGGTGCTGCTGGAAAATTTCGCCAACGGTTCAAACGAAGTGACTGTAAAAGTCTCGGACAATCCAGTTCCTGACTATCTGATACGGATGTACCGGACGGAACACGACTCAGACGGTGCTTGGTATCAGTTGGTCGCAATGTCGTATGAATCCGAACAGATCTGGATATGCAATGTCACGCACGATGTGTTCGGTGAACATCCAGAAGAGATCTATATTATTGACATCAAATAACTCACGAAATGAAAATTAGTATAATGCGAATGGCTGACTTGGTAGACCTTAAGTACAAAGGTCCAGAAGCCACTTTAGAAGAACTCAAAAGAAAGGTGATTGCCGACATTGAGGACAAATTCCGCATCCTAAAAGGCGATCTTGAAGACCCGACCTCGAAAGCAGTTGTATGCGTCCGCACCGAGTATCTGTCCGAAGGAATCGAGAAAGAACCTACTGACGAACAACGAAGTGAATTGTCAGCACTTTGCAAGATACACAAGCGAATTATGGACAAAGTCAAGGAATCGACAGATTTCTCAGAAACACTCGTCTATTGCAGAATGGTGAATATTCTCACAGACATGATGAAAGAAATTGAGAACGAATAGGAATGCACAGCACATTCGGCGAGACAGTGTCAATGGTGCCGTACACAGATAGACCGATTTATCGGGCTGTAGTTAGAGACGGTTATCTAGACATAACATACATAGATTTCCACATACTAGAAAGAAAAACAATAAGAATAGATGAAATTACGAGAACTTATCCAAACCACAGGTTGGAAGCGCGCCCTGAACGCTGCACGGACTACGGTCCACAAGAAACCTATTGACAAGGAACCGTCAGACACTTGGAAAGCAAAGATGCTTCTAGCGGAGCACTCACCCATCCGTCTTGTCGAATTCGACTGGACATGGGACGACATCAAGCAATGGGTGACGGTGCATTTGGTACGGCACCACGAAGGATGCGAGAAGTTCGTTGCCACCCAAAGAGAAGACCGCTATAGCTACGGTGTACCACGAGACGAACTTCCTCAGGGAACTGAGAACACGATGATGATGACAGCGAACGCTCAGGCAATGATTAACATCTCACGAAAGCGTCTTTGTGGTCGTGCATCAAAAGAGACAAGAGAAGCTTGGAAAGCTGTGATGGCGGCACTGAAGGAGGTGGATCCTGTCCTCGAGAGCAAATGCGTACCTGAGTGCATATACCGTGGATTCTGCCCAGAGTTCGACAACTGTTGTGGGTACTGCAACACAGAAGCTTACAAGAAAAGACTCGAGGAATATAGAAATCCAGAACCAGTCATTAAAGACTGTGAGCATTGCAATGTTTACCGTTGCCTAATGCCAGATGATGGCAATTGCGACAAATTCGAGAAGAAACCAGAAAACACAAACAAATGAACGAGAAGATTTCTACAACTGAAGAAAACAAGCAGAAAAAGACACCTTGGTACAAGAGCAAGAAATGGTGGAAGAATCTTTTGGAGAACATAGCAGGTACACTTTTCTTAATGTTGGTGCTGATACTTGTTATAGCTATGTTCGATCTGTTAGGCGAGATCTTGTCAAGGGACAAGTACATCAAGTCGGTCGAGCCAATCACAATCATTGGCATCCACGACAACTCGATTCCGCAGTTCTCTGACGGAAATGAGATACACTCGAAGGAATATGCTTACTTCATCGACTACATAGACACGACTGGTATGGTATACCGTCATGAGATCAACACTTGGGCACCTTGGTTGAACGACACAGTATATGGAATCAAGGAAGACGACACGGTGAATCTGTATCGTTTCCATTCAAAGGGTGTTTTTGGATTGAACGGCAGTAGACTCGTGTTTGAGAAAGGAGGAAACTACTATGAGTGACTATAGGAACTATGACTGCTTCACTTGCGAGCACTGGTACAACTGCGGCAAACAAGAAGTTGTTCTTAACTACAAGTTCAACCGTTCTGGAAGTTGTCACGCATACAAACCAGAATCTGGTTACAAGCCGATTGAACAGCAAATGAGAATCGAAGACTTCGAGAATACTATTAGGTGGTATGAGAACAATAGAATACCAAGACAACTGTGGTAATATGAGTAAACAACGAGACATACTAATCGAACTCGGCTTGGAAGATGCAATCGTGTTCGACAATCCTGACTTCGACAGCGCAATCATCGGACACACAGACGATGGCCGCGTAGCATACGACTTCGACAAGATGGTGGAGCATATGATGGAAACCGAAGACATCGAGTACGAGGAAGCAGTCGAGTTCATCGAGTTCAACACGCTGCGAACGATTCCGTACATCCACGGAAAAGCGCCAGTCGTATTGTTCAACACAAACGAATTCTGACTATGAGCAAAATCTACATACCAAACGAAGAAATCTCAGAACAGATCGCTGAGAGCAACGCATTGACATACGCAGAAAACGATGGCGGTCTATGCACAATTAACTCCTATCCCGAGTGCTTGGACACAGCGATGCAGATGGCACAATGGAAAGACAAGCAGTGGGAGGAGCGCATACGCGAGTTTCTGCACAGGACATTCTATGTGCATCCGCACGACTGCGGCCACATCTGCACAGACGAATTCGACACCGATGGCGAATTGGACACATTCGTAGACGAATTCATTGAACGAATAAACAACCCAGAGCAATGGCAGGACTGACACGAAAAGAAAGAAGAGAATTAGACAGATTGTCTAAGAGATATCTGAGCAATCTGAAACCTTCGAGATTGCGCAGAATACGCGACTACAGAAAACTGAGAATCGGCGACAAGGTCCGATGCTCGCGGAACGGCTACCCGATGACCGTCACAGGCATATTCAAGCTGTACTCTAATCTCGAGGATCTGACTGATGCGACACTGTACCTCGACTTCGAGGACAACGAAGGAGACATATGGGAAGAGGAACTGCGCGATGTCGAATGGTGCGGCAGCGCAATATCAGTTCTTTGGAAGAAAATCACTAGATAGTTCTTAAGTTATCTGCATGTCTGTTATATGTCATTGTAAAAGACATAGCAATGAACAACTACTCGAAATGCAAGCGTTTCTTGGCTATGGTTGCCAAGCGAAATGGAACGACATTGAATGAGTCATCGTCTTCGAACTCTGTCTATCTGAAACTGAACGGCCGAACGATCCGCCTGTCAGACCATCAGACAATGAATACAGGCAACGGCTCAAGTGGATTCGTGTCAATCATCTCTCCTCAGAACAACACGCCGAACTTCGTTGTCATGATTAACGGGCAATACACCGTCAGCATACTGACATACAAGCAGGTCAGAGAACTCGTGAACACATTCTCTAACATTCCGTTCGTGTTCAGCGGCTCGGTGATTAACAACTGCCAACCAGAACCTGCGAAGCAAGATCCTAACCTCAAAGATCTTCCTACCGAAGACAAGAAGACATCGGTTCTCGGTGTTCCAAAAGAAATGTTCACGCCAGGACAGCTGAACATCATACGGCACACTGCAGCGAAAGTTGCTAAAGAAAACGGGTACAAATTCAAGCTTTAGTCTTAACTTTCCGTCTGTACCAGTTATATTCAAATACCTAAAGCGGTTGGATGGGCTCGAAAAATCACAAAAACATTCAACTAAAACTTTAAGCGTTATGCAGTACTATCAAAAAATCAACACAATCTACAAGCGTAGTCAAGAACCTGGACCGAACCACAACAAGATCATCTACGGAGACTGGTCGCAACCAGAATTCGAGGTGCTGAAAGACCTGAAATGGGAAGCAACTGAGAAGATTGACGGCACAAACATGTCTTTCGAGATCGTTACTGAGGAAGGTCCGTTCCCTGACGAGACTATCACCTGCATCAACATCAACGGCAAGACTCCGGCTGCAAACATTCCTGGCCACCTGTTGAAGGTAATGCAGGAAAAGTTGACACCTGAGTCAATCACCAAAGTCTTCGGAAAGCAAGTTCCTGTAGAAGGACAGTTCGAAGACGAGTGGAAGATCGAACTTCCTTGGAAGATCGAGCTGTTCGGCGAAGGCTATGGCGTCAAGATCCAGAAAGGCGGCAACTACCTGAAAGACCGTGCCGACTTCATCTTGTTCGATGTCAAGATCACAGCTGTGAAAGGTGGCAAGTCCGTCTGGCTGACCCGTGAGTCGTGCGAGGACATCGCTCAGAAACTAGGTATCGACATTGTTCCGTTCATCGGTTGGTTCACACTCGATGAGGCAATCGAGTATGTCCGCAAAGGCTTCAAGTCGGTGATTGCACAGAACCCAGACTACGATGCCGAAGGCCTCGTTCTTCGCGCTCCGTGCGGACTACTTACCCGTATGGGCGAGCGTCTCATTACCAAGATCAAGCACTGCGACTTCTACTGACCTCAAAGGTCTGTAGAGAAAGAAAGAGGTATCTGAGAAATCAGAGGCCTTTTTCTTTTTTTTGGATAGATGTGCTCAAAAATCGAAAATGAGGCAGGAAAGGTTCCGTCTGAGCGGTTTTCGAGTGCAAGAACAGTAAACCTATGGTCTCGGACCTAAAACACGCCAGAAACGATTTCTCACGCTCACTTAAGTTATTCAGATATCTTATATATAGTAGTACAATCTCACTGATATGTGCAGAAAAGTGAAGTATAGATCTAAGTTAGAAGCTATGTTGGCACTTGCTAGTTGCATTTCAAAGAACAGTAAGAAGCGCTTGGAGACCCGGTACTACTGGTGCTGCGAGTGCAACGCTTACCACTTGACAAAGAAACCAAAGAAAAGTAAATACTATGGAAGAAAAGAACAGATTGCTAGCAATCATTGACCCGCAAGTAGACTTCGTCACAGGAAGCCTAAAGGTCGAAGGCGGCCAGGAGGCGTTAGACCGATTAGCTAATTGGTTAGAGGAGACTGATGTAGATTTCTCGGCTATTATGTTCACGCAAGACCGCCACCCAGAGAACCACTGCTCGTTCGTTGAACAAGGCGGACCGTTTCCTAAGCACTGCGTAGCAGACACAGATGGAGAAGAAATCTATAAGCCTGTCGAGCGCGCCGTTTCACACTACTGCGGAAGAAAGAACGGTCGTGTCAGGTATGTAGACTGCTTATACAAGGGACGAGATCCAGAGACCGAGGAGTTCAGTGCTCTTTCAAACGAAGGGAACAAGGCAAGATTCGCAAGACTTATTAAGGAGGTGAACATTGGCGAGATCTGGGTCGCTGGCCTAGCGTCAGACTACTGCGTTCTAGAAACGCTAAAAGACATTGCCAGTGCAACCAAAGGAGACAAAGGAATTGTCGTCATGTACAACTGCATGGCTGCCGTGGATCCAGATGGCGACAGAATGAA
>JAEEGL013227065.1_pt1 | contig 10365 bp, 5 predicted proteins | sample 9134231 | NCBI WGS metagenome assembly JAEEGL01 (sample SAMN16246548, study PRJNA631951) | gut metagenome | biome: gut microbiome; feature: rumen; material: fiber-attached | host: Bos | place: Iran: Karaj | collected 2018-10
CTAGTTGTTTTATTCTTGCCAGCTGCCTCTACAGATACTGATGTCATTCCCACAGCTGTTATCATCATCATTACTGCTACTAAAATGCTTAATAATGTTCTCTTCATAATCCACAACCTCCATTTCGTATGAAAAGAGTTTTATCCTGTTATAAGCTTACCGCCAAGTCATTTTGTAATACATATTGGCTTTGGTAAAAAAGCTATTGGTATTTTGCTAAAACAGTGATAAACGGTTTTGCTCTTTCTGATAATCCTATTCTGCCAGATTTGCAGTCCCAAAAACCTCCCTGGATATACGTACTGGTGTTCTGACATTCGCTCATAAAAGTAAGAGTTGCGAAACATAACCAAATGGTATATCCCGCAACCCTTATAATTTATCTTCTTACTCCTAACATAAAAAGTTTATGATTTATCTCAGCCACACCATTTCTTCCAAGATTTCTGATCTTATAAAGCTGCTCTGGTGTTTTATTTGCCAGTTCACCAATTGTCTTAATACCAGCCCTTTGCAAACAATTATAAGTTCTAGGCGTGAATTTAGCTTTCTCAATGGTCATATCTCTGGTCTTATCTTTATGATCTGTTTTGAAGATTGTAGTCTTTGTTCGTACAGCTTTTTTAACCGGCTTAGTCTTCTTTCTGATAAGCTCCTTTTCCTTTTCATCAAAAGCTGAGTACACTACATAATCAACATTCTGAATACTCTCAACCATCTCATCCTTACTATCTATAATGAGTGTATCCATAGCTGACAGGATCATAAACACCTTAGCTGTAAAATAAGCATTTGGTTCATAACTGTTAAAAAGATACATTAAATCCTCAGCCACCTGTGCAGTAGTACAATGAGAATAATGATCGACTATAGATTCTATTATCTGTTTAATAGTATTCCTGTCCTTGTTGAGTGAAAAATAAGGTAAAAATGATCGTACTGTGCTTTTTACCTTCCAACAAAATCTCGCATAATTCGAAGGTATTTCAGCCAGTTTAGAAAGATCTATTTCTTTACCAATATCTCGAAGTGTGCCAAGAGACCTGTTGTGATTTTGTCTTATTAATACTGTTTCAAACGCACTATCCTTGTCTAGCAAATCCGCAACATATACCATGTCCCCTAGAGAAATCTGGTTAAGATTTTTTTCATTTAAAAGGCTGGCACATATCTGCGATACTTGAAGTGCTTCAGTTCCCTTGAAGATTTTACACAATCCTTCTGCGCCTTGTTTCTGCGGCTCATTAGAAGTTTTCACGTACATTTCATCTAAAAATGTAGGTGATACTGCTCCTAAAAATGATTTAAACCCGCCAATCTGAGGGCATTTCAGTTCAACATACTTCCAGTCAGATTTGATTTCAATTAATTCTTTTGCCTTTCGTGCTAGTTCCCTTCTGCTATTATCTATCTCAAAGTTAACCTCACGAACATTCTCCATTTCGTATTGCTCATTATTACTAACATCAAAAGCAATTGAACCCACACACGATTTTTGACCACGTATGATTTCATATGCTGAAACAATCAAGAACTCTCTATTACCATCCGTCTGATGTATACAGAAGTATACTCTTTCATCTTTCTGGATATTTATCAATTCGCTATAGTCTTTAATTTTGATATTGCAATATGTTGACTTGAAATTAGCAAAAAACTTCTGCCAATCCGGAAAATCCAATCCGCTAGAAACCGGAGGAATAATAACCGTATAATCTGCTCTTTTACCTGGTGGAACATTCTTACTCAATTCTTTTACCATAGGTAAAATCATTTTTCCGAATACTCCATCTCTTATTTCCACATTACCCTCAGGATTAATTATCCACTCAATCAAGTTACTGGCAGAGAATGAACCATCGTCTTCTTCATCATCTGGAACAGATTCCTTATTAAGCATTTCGTCCAAAGAAGAGCCTGAAGACCAAAGTGGAGTATTCACATATCCGGACTGGTGCGTCATTATCTCGGGTTTTTCTTTCAACTCAATAATTCCAGCACGATAGCCATACATAATTAGCGCTAACGCGTTAATCCCATCATCAGTCTTCTGAAAAGAAATGGTATCAACATAACTGTTCAAAAAATCTACAACACTGTCGTTATCTAAATCTAATACCACTGTTTTTAAAGAATATGCTTCAGTCAGCATGTTCTTTTCTTCATTGAAAATATCAATGTATTCCTTAATATCCTCTGAATGCATTACTCGTCACCCATTTCGTTATAATACTCTGACAGTTTTACCTTTGCCTCTTCAACAATGTGACGCAGTCTCATCTCATTAGTCGGAGAAAGTGTACATCCACTCTTTTCCTGGAAACGACTCTTTATTTCGTTTACCAATGCATCATCAATGTTCTTTCCCCCACAATTAACTTCACCACTTACTCCCAAAACAGAATATAAGCAATCCTTATATTCATTACTTTCGTGCAAAGCATCATTCTTTACATCCAGTATGGCGACATCCGTAGTTCCACCACCAAAATCAAACACCAGTACATTTCTGATATTAGAGTCTGAAAGGTCTTGTACATGTGAATAGTACTGATAAGCTGCTGTTGGTTCATCAATAAGTGTAACTGTCTCAATTCCAGCCATAAGAGCTGCATTATACGTTTCTTGGCATGCATCAAAATCAAAAGCTGCTGGAACCGTAATAACAGCGCTCTTTAGATTCATATCATCAAATGTCAGTTGCGCAGTTTCCCAAATCTTATGTAAAAGAAGCGCAGACAAATCTCCAACTCTGAATCCCTTACCATCTACTTCAACAACATATTTGCTTCTATCTGCTACTTTAAAATTACTACACAATTTTTCTTTGCTGGAAGCATCTCCCAAAGCATTACATGCTTTAGTATTAGCAATTTCAGGGTTATCCGCTCTGTCATTAAAATAGATTACTGACGGGAAACAATATTTGTCGTACTGGCTTGGTACATCTGGATTTGCAAGCTTATTCAGCTGATCCTCAGACCTATATGTGTAAGTCAATTCTGATGTTGTAGTTCCTAAATCTATTCCGATGCAGGGCTCCTGATTTAATCTATTTCCGGTAGCAACCATATGGATACCTAATTCTGAACGTTTAGCTTCAATATCTTCCTTAGTCATCATTTGGCTATCAACCTGTATGATTGCTTTTCTCTCAGGATGTTCGGGATCATAAGCATTTAATTCTATAAGTCTATTTTCTGTGACAGTAATTTCAACAACAATTTTAGATGCATCCCCAGACAGGCTAAGATTTCTTTGTTTCAGTTTTTTTTCAATTCTGTCAGTATTTCCGGAAAGAGTAACTAAATTTAGTGATACTGTTGTTTGACCCTCACTTACGTCAAAAACATACTTCTCAGTAGCTGGAAGTGGTTGATTATGATTAAGCAACAGTTTGACACTTTTCTTTCCACCATCATCAACAAGTATTCCCAATGAACTACCAAGCGTTCTTACATCCCTCTTTGTCTTTGGATATTGGAAGATTTCCTTTTGGTATAATGACGCGCCATATGAAATAGCAAGCATTAAATCCTTTGGTATTTTCCGAGGTTCTACACCGAGTTCTTCATAGATACGTGAATAAACACCAGGAAGCTGAGAAGAACCTCCTGCAAGAATAACCAAGTCAATATCTTCCTTAGAAAGCTCAGCTTTATCAAGAGCTTTCTTTATTGGCTCCATAGACCTTTCAATTATCGGCGCACTAATTCTTTTCAAATCCTCTACTGTTAATTCCTCATTCAAGCTTACTCTGCCTGATACAAAAGGAATTTGTATTTTTTCAACACCATTAGCCATCACTGTACCTCTTTTTCTACCGGTATTTTAATGAATACCTCGCCATTTATTTCCCAACCAAATCCGGTTACTTTTACCTTTTCTCCATTTGCTATTGATTCACTTACCGGATTGTGTATTGCAGAATTATACTCTACCACCTCATCCAAAGTTCCCAGTTTTTTTAATCCAATTTCTTCTAACGCTGAATCAACTTGTAATAGCACCTCCTTGAACATATCAAGATTCATCTCATCCAATACGCCGTTGTCTTCTGACAATATCTGATAAAACATTGAAAGATAAAAAATCTGATCATTCAAATTAGATATAAGTCCCTTTAACAAATTGTCTGTAGCATCGCTGTCTTTAGATCCAACCGACTCCTTAAGCCTAGCAATTTCATTGTTCTTTAATGTTATATCCACCTTAATCGCTTCAAGCTTTTCATTTACTTCTGTCAATTCTGTCTTTGCTAGCAAAAGCTCCCTATTTAAGGAATCTATACTTTCATCTTTTTGACTCAACTGTTCGTTTAGCTCATTATTGATTTGCTTTTGGCTTTCAAGGTCATTCAGCGTATCATCAAGTTTTTTGCCTGCACCCTTGTAGTTTTTCTCAAGCTGCTCATATTCTTTTAGTTCGCTGCGCAGCTCACTAATGCTCATATTACGTTCTTCTATAATTTTTTTCTGGCGTTCTGCTCTTTCCCAGAAGTCTTTTTCTATTACTTCCTTTTCTTTCTTAAAGTCTTCCTCTTGCTGTAGCAACTTGGCCTCTAAATCTTTTACACGAACTGCGTCTTTTGCTTGTTTAGCAAGATCAAAAAGCATGCTTCCTTCAAGCAATTCTTTAACCAAAATGGACCTTAGCGCGTCATCATCTTTCATCATCAGTTCCAGATTTTTTAACAGCACCATTCTTTCAGCATCAAACTTATCGGCAAAGGCCTCCGATGGAAATCCGTCCTTGTCATATGACAAAATCTCTATAATCCACTCAGACAATCGTTTTCTATCCTCATGTCTTATAAAGACTTTCAAAGTCTCAAGAATAATCTCATTGGTCAATGGAGAGTGCGTCGTAGAGCCTTTTTTATAAGTTTCCATCCAACCATATAAAGATGACTTTGGATTAAGAGATAATAACCTATCATCTACTTGAGGAACAACCTTGTCTATCCTCGTTATGGCATCATATACTTTATCAAATGCTTCATACCTATTTTTCTTAATTAGGCTCACAGATGGTGGTTCAAAAAGTGCGTTCTTTATTAGCTTTCTGTTTTCCTTGTCCTCTTCATAAAGCTTAGCAAAAGTATTAAGATACTCAGCAGTTTCCTCTGGTGAATCTTTTTCAAGAAGTTTGCAAATTTGTTTTAGTTTATCCCTGACTTCATCACCACATTTTCTAAAATGTTCTCTTTCCGCAGGTTCTAAATCGCGTTCTTGTCCATTTTCAGTTGGAATACTTCTAGGGATAACGCTAAATGCAATGTAGTCTTTTATCACCGTTTCTAATGTGATTTCAATTTTTTCACCAGAACTAGTACTGATGTTAAAGGTTTTCATTGCCACACTCCTCCTTAATCAAGTCATATAAATTAAACGCCTCGACTGTTCTATTTTTATCTAATTCCTTTATTATTACATCATCTTCAAATTGTCTTCGAACTTCTCTTTCAAATACATCCATAGCTTCAGGTTTTCCTTGGTGTACAAATGAAATAACCTTAGGATTTGTATACTTTACGATTTCTCGTATTCCCTCTTCGTCCGAATGTGTCGGCAAGGAATAATGAACCATCTCAACATGACCGCCACTAAACGAATCCAGTTCTCTTTCAGTTCTTGCATCTATTGAGCTCACATAAAGAATCTGAAAATTCACATTAGTATCTTTCCAATGCTTAGCTATTTTATATGATGCGCTTCCTTTTGTCATGCCTGCTGAGCTAGCAATGACAATTGCATTTTTATTCGGATACTCAATTCCATCAAATTCTTTGAACTGTCCAATTACTTCCTCATACTTATCATTCATAAAAGGAATGATCTGCGTTGTTGTAGGTATTGCCATTCCAGCCAAATACAAATCTACATCGGAATCAATCAAGCCTTCCAACTTCATATCGCCGACAATACACGCAAGTTCTTGGCTTCTTCCTACTGCCATAGCCGGCAAAATCATTGCCTTTCCACGGCTGAGCCCATCTATTATTTTCTTTTTCAAATCATCTATCAACTTAGTCTTGTCTTCAACATTCTTTCCAACATAAGTAGACTCAGTAATCAAGTAGTCAATATTATTAGGCAGTTCGCCATATTGTAAACCTGCAGTCAAAACCTGATCCTTTGTCGCAAAGTCGCCCGTATAAAGTAATTTCTTTCCGCCTATCTCCATCTCGATCATTGCCGCACCCTGTATATGACCCGCAGAATGGAATCTAACTTTGATAGATTCTCCTAATACTATCTGTTCTTCAAAATCAATAATATTGATTGATTTCAAAGTCTCTATCATAAGATTCTTTTCTATCTCAACTATATCTATCTCGAATTCTTTATTTATTCCATTATTAACTTTAGCCATATCAGAGAATATGTATTCAGCAAATACTCTGGTAGGTGCTGTCATATATATCTTTGCATTTGGCCACATTGCATGTGCTTTTACCAAAGCCCCACTATGGTCTATATGTGCATGAGAAATAAAGATGTAATCTATCTGCTTGGGATAATCATCTAGTGCAGGATATGCTTCTTCACCCTTCATATACGGATTAATTCCGCAATCCATCATCACATTCAATCCATGATATGAAACAACGAAACAACTAGCGCCTACAGTCTTTTCACCTCCAAGAGGTGTAACTATAATCTCATCATCAATTGGAAACTCATCAATATATCTGTCTGATACCTTATGCTTTGAAATACTATTAACTTTTTGAACCGCTTCTCTATAAAGATTACCATCAGAAACAGAAAGCCGTCTGTAAATCCAATTATAATTCTGATCAAGCGCTATCTGCTTTAACATGCTTGAGCCCGAATGAATTTTCATTGCACTTTTTAGTATTTTTTCTTTCGCAGCCTCATCACTTAAGCCTCGACAATACATAATTGCAGCTAATGGTGTAAGCCCTCTAAGCAACTCATAGGTATCTTTTGAAATCTCTATACCTTTATTGATAGCACTATTCAATTCCATAACAGACGAAATCAACGGGTATTTTCTAAAGATGCTAATCTCATCTATCTCATTATCTATAGGTCGATCATTATTTTTCTCTAGCAAGTAGAAATGCTCTAATACTCTTACTAATGTACCGAGCAAACCTTCATATGAATAAACATCTCTCTGGAAATTTACAGTCAAGGGATCTCCTGCCAATAATCCAAGCACAAGCAGACATCCTGCCTTATCATTCCCTGTTATGCTTCCATTATCAATGTCCGATTTTGCCGCTGCTACATTTCCCAACAATATCATGTGAACTACATCAAGAATGGGCAGCTCCTTTTGAGGCACCAACTCTTCTTGCTCAGACGCCAGGTAATGATACCAATATAACTGCCTTGTATCACTATTCCAGTCAAAGTCCATCATTCCAATACGAACCATGACATCAGCGGTATCTTTTCCTTCAATTATTAGCATTTTTATGAAGCTAAGATATTCTATCGGAGTGAACAATTCCTCTGAAATCTGCTCATAAAACAGATCAGAAACGTATTTCTTTGCAAGAATTTTATCAATAGATACCACACTAATATCTAATAACTGTTTAAAGTGATATTCCTCATTATCAAGCGTAATATCAATGCACGAAAACACATTATCTTTAATATAGTTCTGAATATTGTATTCAAATTTTCCAGCCTGTGTCCATATAGTATAGTTTCTATCAAAGTCGTCCTTTATCTTTATTTCAACAGGTTTCTCATTAAAGCAATACAAAACCAATGAATAAATGCATTTAGTAGATTCAACCTGATCATACACACGCCTGTTGTTTAAATAAACAAAAGTAGTCCTGCCTCCATGGTTAGAAATAATATGCTTAGCGATTGTGCCTTCATTGTCAAAACCACTGCTGCAAAATGGGCATCTGTATTTGTAAACATGCTTTGGAACATATGTATCCCTAACGCATGGGTATTTCATTGACGCATCTTTATAAAACATTCTTTCATCATAAAGTTTTATATTGTCTTCATGATACTTAGCAAATCCCATCTAATTCACCCTAGAAATCCTTTTCAATTTTTTTAATATACATCCCATTCTTTATTCTTTTATCTTCTGGTTTTTTGGTCTTTACTGGGATTACCCACATAGGACCTATCTTTGAAGCTCCATGAATCCTTCCCTGTTCGCAAAGGACTCTTATTCTTCTTTCTGTAATCCCCCATTTTTCTGAAACTTCTTTTATTGTAATAAAGCCCTTCATCGTCGCTCCTCCCGGATATTCAAAAACTGACAAGAATCTGCTTCACTATAGTCTCTCATGCATTATAGTCCCCTCGCGGAACAATATCAATCACAGAATTGCTTGATTTTTCTAGCATTTAGTACGCTCATAGTCATCATCATATCTTCAAAAAATGCCCGAAAGTTTTGCAGAAAACAACATAAGCACCTACAAATAAAGCTATGTCTGGTGAGTCTGGAAATAGCAACGCTAACACTGCCACAACACTCAATGCTATAAGGTTTAATACAGTTCAAACAAAGGACTCAAACTCACACAGCACCTCATTATCATTCTATCAGCCAAATATTAAGTAATGATTAACGATGCATTATTATTTTCTTACATAGGAAAAGAGCTGTTGCATTTCTGCAACAGCCTAAATAATCAGTGTCGACTCTGATTAAGGTGATTATATTCAGATGGTAATCCGAATTCATTAGAAAAGGCTACGAAACGTAACCAAATGGTTCCGCCTCGTAACCCCAACAAACGTAAGCACGCCGTAATGTACGCGTAATGTACGAATAGACAGCTTATTTTATAGATTTCTTAAGTTTCTCGATACATTCTTTTTTCTCATCAACGTCAAGCTTTTCAAAATAAAACAGAACATCTTCTATTTTTCCATCTTTTATTATCTCATCTGCTTCTTTGTTGATTTCTTTTACCTTCTTAAGCGTCTTAGAAGAAAGGAATTCTGGCAAAAACTTTGTTTTCTCCTTCCATTTATGAACACTTTCACGAGACTTATCTCCTAAAGAAAGATTAGTTTCTGTCCATTCCTTTTCCTTTTTGTCCAATTCAGCAGCAACCTGCTTAATAACTTCATCAAGGATTTCTTCCACTTCAAAATCAAAGTCTGAATCAACATACTTTTCCTTAATTTCAGCAGAGACATTCTTGTGCTCTTCCCTGGATGCAGAAGTAGCTGACAGTTTCTTAACATCTTCGAGTAGTTCTTCCAGATTAACTTTAATTTCCTGCAATGATTCCTGATCCGAAGCAGGTATTCCTTTCTGCAGAACCATAGTAATTCTTTCAATAAGATCTTCAATATCCTCGGAAGTCTTTACTTCTGGAAGATCATCCCAAATGTCTGAAATATCCTGTTTAATACGCTTTTCTGCAGCATCAAGCTCACTAATCCTTAAGTTTAGTGAGTTATATAGACCTTCAGCATCTCTTCCTAACGAAGAACTAAATTTATCAAGCCTTTCAAGGAGTCCCTTGCCATTCTTCAGCATGTCTTTGACAGCAACATAAGAAACAAACTTATCCAGTTTACTATCTGCCAAGAATTTTGTAAGATCACCTCTTAACTCCTGTCTGGATTTTATTTCTCCAATATTATTAAGTTCCTTCTCTTTTTTCTGCTCAACTTTACGAGCATATTCAGCAAATCCAAGATTTGCAAGTTTTGTCTGTATCTTTGTATTGTGGTTCCTGAAGGTATTCATTCCTTCAACAGATTTACAATACATTGATGCAACATACTGATCAATCTCCTCATCAATAAACCGTATGATACTATTTCTAAGTGAGACTATATGCTTTTTTGAATCCTCATCAAAGTCAAAACCATTGTCATTAAAGAACTTAGTAATCGGGAGACTTTCTAATGCTTCCATGGCAGTCAATGCGTTATAAAGACTAGAATTCTCAAGAGCTTCCTCATACTGTTCCTCGATATTACCAACAGTCTCTCCCCATCCTCTATAAGCAGTTATTCCCTTATCAATGAGGTTTTTCGCCAGCAGATACTCGGTTTCAATCTCCTCAGGCACTTCATCTGAAACTGTCATTTCAGACAATTCTTTATTTAGGTCTATAACTGCGGACATGAGTCTATTATCTTGTATCTTAGAGAATAATCTCTTATACTTCCCTACTACCTCGCCTGCATCAACAACAATGAACGTAGATTTACGAATTACTTCTACATCTATCTTCTTGTCTTTAATTACTACAAGCTCTTTCCAGTTGTTAATATTCTTAACTTCACCTTTATACTTAAATCTGAGGCAATAGCTCAAATTAGCACATATTACCGCAATCATGAGCGTAATAACATCCTCACTCATACCATACGGAGGCTGGCTAAA
>JAEEGL014299285.1_pt1 | contig 10365 bp, 10 predicted proteins | sample 9134231 | NCBI WGS metagenome assembly JAEEGL01 (sample SAMN16246548, study PRJNA631951) | gut metagenome | biome: gut microbiome; feature: rumen; material: fiber-attached | host: Bos | place: Iran: Karaj | collected 2018-10
GTCTGCAAATTAACCGACAACACGGGCGGCGATGAAAGCCAGTCTATAGCTTAGAGCTCGAAGAGGAAAGTACCACTTTATGTAAACACGGAATTGAGCACAAGGCCGTGTATAGCCCGCCATGTGCCTACATCGGAGATTCAGGCGGAGGTAGTTACTTCGGCGGGGCAATTTGTTTCTCATTTATAGAGGAAAGGTACGAAAAATCCCCGACTTTCGCAAGCAGGGGACTGTGTTAATGGTTTTCAAATATAATGATGTTGGTTGTACCACGCTGCAAAGGTACACAGAAAATCCCGAAACCGCCAAACGATTTCGGGAAAAAGATTCATTTTTTACTGAATTTGGCCCATGTACGGCGCAGCTGCTCATGGAAAGCGGCCATTTTCCTCATGGTAGTCTCAGAGTCATCGCCTTCGAAATCTATGAATCTTGAAGTGTCGAAGGTGAATTGCATCTCAGCCTTACCTCCATGACTACGAAGTACCAGTTCCCCCATCAGGATGATGTCAAGGCCGATGATGAAGTCCGGCACTCCCTTCACGTCAGGCAGCCACGACGCTTCCACCAGCGCAGCATACCTTTTGTTGCCTGGGAAGGCAAAGCAGATGGATGTGCTGCCACCTACAGGACCGCCAACGCCGATGCTCACTGCCATGCCTTCCGCTGGCAGCTCCAGCCTTTGTGCCACCCACGGCGCAACAGATGAATAGGTGGCTCCCGTATCCCATACGGCATTGACTGTCATTTCGCGCTGTGGACTCAGGTTCAGCACCCGAAGCGGTGTCTCAATACGTCCTATTTCGCTGGGCAACTCATAGCGGAATACATTATCCGGCACATACGCATCAACATCCTTCATAAACCAACATATTTTGCACAAAGGTACATCAAAAATACCGGAACCGCCAAACGATTTCGGGATTTTCTTCATTTTATCTGATATTTTTCGATTATTTCAAGAAATTCCGGCTCGTATATTACTTTAATTTCAACCCCCTGCTTTTGGAGTTCTTCTATCTTTTTCATCTTTGATGGGCCACAGCCATTACCAACAATTACGATGTTCGTTTTCTTTGATATAGAGCCGTTGATGTCCGCTCCGTATCTTTTCAGCATGCAGGCTACCTCTTCACGAATTGGGAAGGAACTGAGTACGCCAGTAAGGACCACCTTCTTCTGGAAGAAAGGTGTGTCTTTGTTTGCCACTTCCTCCGCTTCAAGAGGCTTTTTAGTCTCACTCAAAACCTCCCTGATTTTTCTTTCCTTCTGGAGTTGCTTCATGGTGGAACGAGGCTCTGAAGGACGAACACCGAAACAAGTGAGCATAATCTGGGCGCAAGCTGTTGCGTCGCACAAAGCATCATGGTGATTATCAAGAGATATTCCGCTCAAAACACAACTATCCGATAAACCCAAATGTGTTATCTGCATCGTATCAACATAATCCTTTATCGGGAAATCAATACCGTAATAGTCAGAAATTCTATCCAATACATCCAAATCGAATTCAGCATTATGAGCAACTATAGTTTGATCTTCAAAATACTCTTTAACCCAAGGCCATAAATCGAGCCAGGAGGGTGCTTTAGCAACCATCTCTGGAGTAATACCATGTACATGGGTATTATTAGATTCCCGGTTATCAGGTATTGGTTTTATTAGAGAATAGAATTTCTGCACTATCACATTGTTCTCGACTCGCACTATACCTATAGCACAGGCACTGGTGCGTTCTGCCGTCATCGTCTCGAAGTCGATGGCCGTAAAATCAAAGTATTCCATATTGAAGTAGATTTTTTATTGTCGTTTTAAAGATATACACAAGTCCCGGAATTGCTATTCTATTTAGGGAAAATAATGTTTGATATTGTTTATTTCAAAGATTTTGAGATATTCTGGTGTGTAAATATTAACGAAATAAAGCCGGAGCGATGAAGCCCCGGTTGTTTATTGTTGCTGTGCTAATAGGTTAGATGAAACTTACCTGACTGAGGTCAGCCGCAAAAGCACGAATGGATTGCTGCATCTTCTCTTTTGTACGGGCCGAGGGCACCCGATGTCCAGTGACATAGTGGCTCAACTGCCCCTGGTTGATACCAGTGATACGCGACAAGCCTGCCAGCGAGAATGCCTTGGAGAAATAGGAGAGAAAAGAGGCCATGTCATATTCGTATTCAAACTCCACTTCCTCAAATTCCTTGCCTTCCTCGGCATAATAGCGTTTCATATCCTCATAGTTTTCTTTGAAAGACTCAATGGCCTTCTCTGCCGTTTCGCCTGTGCCGGTAATGAGATAGCTGATTTCGTCAGCATCCATATACACGCTATAATTACCATCGCCGGCACGCTCGATGATAGCCTTCACTTTTTTCATTGATTGAAAGTTTGTTTATAAGGGTTGTATTTTGTTTTTAGGCAAAAGGTGGCGGGTTCTATTTCAAACCCGCTGCCTTTAGGATTGCGTTCAAAGTTCCTGTTGCCACCTCTTCGCTTCCGTGATTGCTCATCTTGAAGTCTTTCCCTGTCTTCGGGCTGTGCCAGATGGGGTGGCCATTCATCTGTTTGCCTGTATCGAAACACCCGATTTTCTTTACTTTCTTCTCTAATTCATTATATTTCATTTTTATTTTGATTTAACATGATGCAAAGATACGAAAAATAATATCATTTACCAAATTTTGAAAAGAAAATGTTATTGGTTTTAATATCATTTAACCAAAAAGGCTTCTATAACGAATAAAAAACTATCCCGAAACCGCCAAACGATTCCGGGATTTTCTATACTTATTTAGACAAAGGTGATAAACATTTTTCCTTGCATCGGGCAAGCAATGAGCAATAAAGTGGCAAGAGCTGGAAAAATCCCGCATTTCGTGGCAAGTCGCCTCGAAAAGCCCGGCAAGTGTCGCCCATCAGGCGGCAAGTGGTGGCAAGTTGCATGGCAATTTGCGGGAATTTTCCAGATTTTTCCACTACCTCTTTACCCGGAAAGTCCATGTATAGGGACTTTTCGGGCCGCGCGGCGCGAGAAAAGCGCCTTTCGACTGCGTACACACTCCCCACCGCCCTACGCCCGCGAGCGACTTCCCGACTTGCCATAGCGGAATATGTCACGGATTTTTGTCACATCGTAGGGGATTGTTGCGGGGCAGTGTCATTTTCGCGAGGCCACGAAAATGGTGGGGCGCATCCGCGGTTGTGGCGGCTCTATGGAGTGATAAGCCGTTACACACACACCATCATAAAAGAAGCAGACCTGCGCATCACTGCGAAAGCCTGCCAGGATTACATAATCAAATCATTATGAGAAAGTAGTACAGGGATTGTCGTAGAAGAAAGTCAGCCACCAAAATAAGATGTAAAGCCTGTCGATGGCTGCAAGGCGTATGCCGGGATGAACTTCTCCACACCTATGCACAGGGTATCGAAAGCATCAGAGCCGTCGGTGCGGGCCTCGAGCTTGTCTTCCTCTGTCTCAGCCAGCTTCTCGCCTCGCTTATCCTTCTTTTCATTGTAGATGGCGGCGGTAGTGATCGAGAGAAGGAGGTCTGCATTGTTATCCTGGTTGATAAAGACCTGATGGGCGGCCTTGCCTACAAACATACGGTTGATGAGATGATATTTGTCCACGTGGTGCATGGGATTGCCGATGTACACCTGTTCCACTACCCATCCGGCAGAAAGAAGCAGGTTGGTGATGAGAATATAGAAGTCCTCGTTCTGGTTGGCTCCGTAGCCCTGCCCCTTGAACGTCGAGTCGAACACGAAGTACACCTGACGGTTCTTGTGGTACTTGTAATAGGCATTGAACAGGGCCACGACGGCATCGATGGTGTCGTACTTCACATAGAAAGACTTCAGCACATAGAGCTTGCCGTCGACGCCCACCTGGCCGACTACGAGCCAGTTGATGTTCGTGTTCGCGTCGAAGGCTATCACCAACGGGGCATTCGGGTCACAGTCGGCATCCAGCAGGCAGCTGTCCTCCAGACTACCTACCATCTCCAGTGCCAGCTTCGACGTGTTGGGAGCCGTGTACCAGTTGACGCTCTCGCGCATGGAGCCATAAAAGCCATCGCGGGCGATGCCGATGTGCTTGCACATAATCGAGGTGGCAAACGTCAATGCCGGCAGGTCGCGCTTCATGCGCCTGACGAAGTCCTCACCCAGGACTGCCAAATTGAAGATGGAGGGATAGCGGCAATACAGAAGACAGTTCTTCCGAAGCGTAAACAGGTCGCGCTCCAGTTTCTGAATCTCTGCCTGGTAGTATTTGGCCCGCTCCGGGTGCAGCTTCATGCGCTGCTGTGTCTGCCACTTCAGATACACCAGTCCCTCGATGACCTTCACAATTTCCTTGTCCTGCTTCTGTTCGTAGTTCATGAACCAGGAGCCTTTCTTTGTCGTGGCCGTGTCGCAGGTGATGGTCAGCCCATGGTGAAGGTGACATTTAGAGAAGTGCATCTCGTTGCCACGGTTGGTCTGCATCGTCTCGTTCTTCAGTTTCTCATAGTCCACGAACTTGGCTTCATCTATGAGGATGTGGTCAAGCGAGAGGCCATTGCTGGCACCCTCGCGATCCTGGCTGATGATCTGACAGACGCTGCCGTTGTAGAAGCCGATGCAGTTTTCCCAGTTCTGAGGAGTAAAGATGGGGTCTTTCCATTTCAAAGCTTTCCACGGCTTCTTTCCCACGGTATAGTGAACGTCACGCTTATATCCCCATCGCTCCCAGTGCACCAGGAGCGATGGCAGCGTGGTAGTGAGACACTTCTTATAAGAGGGACTGACGAAGCCGGTACAGCTGCCAGCCATCCACTGGAATATATGTATCAGCCGGACGGCATCAATGAGGCCCTTGCCAGTACCACGCCCCATCTCGCACACAAGGTCGCGTGGCGACATGTACAGCGGGTACAACTGTGCATCATTGAAGTATTGCTTCTGCTTCTCAGCCATGACTATTCCTCCTTATCATCGGTCGGCACCTCAGTATATTCAGCATATTCGTCATCCTTTGAGAACTGCTTAATGAGTTTGTCACGACGGGCTCGCAGGTTCTTGGGTGCCTTGATGCCCAAAACACTTGGGTCATCAGTAGGCTCCAGCTGCAGCGGCACGATTTTATCGAAGGCCATGTCGGGTGTGTCGGGCTTATCTGTCTGGTTATTCAGGATGTAGTTTTTTTGCATCGAGGCAACAGCTCGCCAGTCACCGTCACGACGAGCGGCCACACGGTCTTCCTCTATCATCTGGTTCACGCGCCAGCGGGCAAACTCCTTGGTGGTTGCCTCCAGATTACCGATGAGAATCTTCAAGATATGGATATCGTCATACGCCTGGCTCTTCCCCACCTTGAAAATCTGCATACAGCGAGTGACCAGTTCCTTGGGTGAAGTGCTGGGGTATGAGCGCCAATAGCTGCTGAGCTCGCGCAGCCGCTCAATGCGCTGGATGGTATCTTCCGGCACCAGCTGCTGGCGCAGTTCGTCTGAACTGACAGGAAGATACTCGCTGTATTCGTCTATGTTTACGGGAACACTCATATCTCAATGTCACGAATCATTCTTTTCAGGTAGCCCTGGCAGGCTTCGTCAGCGGCGGGACTTCCGGCATCCACCAGTTCCAGATTCTGCTTTCGCAGACGAATGGCGGTCTCGGCATAGCCTTTCATGAACGCACGGCGGGCAGGATTGCCCGGCGTGTTCACATCGTCGCGCAGCTCCTTCTCGTCAATATCCAATAATGCTGAAATCTCCGGAAGGGGAGTCAAATGACTGGAGAGGTCTTGTATTCTGGTCAGTAAGTCGCTGGAATAGTCCATTCAGTTGTATTGAATTGTTGTCAACGAGTTCACGGAAGCCGAAGTATTGCTGATAAAAGACCTCCTGTGAGGTGGTGACCAGCGTACACTCAGCCCGGTCGCCATACGTCTGGTTCTGACTGCTGATGACTGTCACTGTCCATCGGTCATTTTGCACCAGTACCACCTTTGAGTGGTTCTGACCCAAGTATACGGCATCGAAGTTCTGCTGCATCTCCTTATAGAGCTTGTAGGTTTTCTTCGAGGCCTTCAGGTCGGCCAGCAGCACGGATTTCAGAACCAGGTCTTTTTTCTTCAGGTTGAAGAATCCCCTGAGGAAGGCATCACTCGTAGAGAAGGTGCTGACATAGACATCAGCAGGCCCGGTCTGCTGGAGAATCCACCCCAGCAGGCCGAGCGTGTGAAGGCCACGGCCCAGGTGCGACTGCAGCTGATGCGTGGCCAAGGGACGCAGGAACTCACTCGGACTTTTGCCCTTGCTCATAGTCCTCAGGTGTTAGTTTGATACTGCAGGCATGCAGCTGCTCGATGCGCTCAGGCGTGAACGTGCGGCCATTCTTCAGAAGGATGTCGACGCGCTGCTGGATACGGGCAATACGGGCACTGATCTTTTTAGCTTCCTCATCGGAATATCCGTTCTGCTTCGCAGCAACGATATCCTCCTTGAGCTGAGGAAGGTTCTTTGAGATATAGCTGTCTGCATTGGCCAGCTCTTTCTCCTGCTCTGGAGTAAGGGAAGGTGCTGCCGCACCATCGGCCTTGCTGTCAGCGGTCAGCCGGTACTCATCGTATCGGGCCATGTCTTCCTTGTATTTATACCATGTCTCTTTGAGCACCTTCAGGTACTCATAGCGGTCGCATGGCTCCGTCAAACCCTTGCAGGTCTCGAAGGCCTCCTTGATTTTCTTCCAACGCTCAGCATTCTTCGGCCAAAGAGCCTTGATATTGTCGGGCAGACGGTCGTGATCAGGACGGATTCCCTTGCGGACATAAGAAGGCTGTGAGTCCGGGCCAGAGCCAACAGTTGGAACTACCATGGGGAGTGTTCCACCCGTATCAATCGTACCAGCTGCAGCAGCTATCTGGTCGGTGATCTCACGATCCATCTTCACCACGTCCTTGATGGTGTGCCCGTCCTGACGCAGTTGCAGGAACCGGCGCAACTTATACTCCAGGAAGGAAAGCTCACGCTGCGGACGGCGTGTGATACGCTGGTACATAGCACGGTCGTTGTTCAGCTGGAGTAGCAGCATGGCTCCCTCCTGAATCTTCTCATCGCTCTTATGGTCGCCTTGCAACCATCGGGCAATCTTCTCTGTAAATTTCGGATCTATCATAGTCGTATTCATTAAATATGGGGCGGCTCACGACAATACGTGAGACCGCCCCACGGTCACTATTGAGCCATATGGATATGAGTTCCTCAGGTTGTTGCCAACTCATCGGTGGCACCGTTGATGTCGCCGTAAGCGGTCTCGATGACGCCCTCATAGAAAGGAGCAGCGTACTCGTCCGTGACACTCACCTCGATAGTGGTGGTGTTGGCATCGGTGGCAGTCTTACCGAAGGCCTGCTTCAGTGAGAGCTCTGCCTGATAGGCAGGAGAGCCGAACAGGCGGCACTTACCATCGGCCATCGGAACGAGGAACACCACGTCATCGTTGTTCAGGTTGGAAATCAGGCCAGTGACCTTCTTTCCGGTACCAGGAAGAACAAGCGTGATCTTGTTGAGTATGGTCTTCGAGCCATACGAGCCCTGGTTCTCACATTCGGGCTCGCTCTCATTGGGAACGAGGTCGATGCGGTGCCACTTCTTATCAGCAACCAGTGCAAACGGAGAGGTGCTGGGAATCACGGCCACAGCATCAAGGCTTGCAGGCGATGCAGCAGGACGAGGGAACGTCACGATGTCGCGACGCGGGATATAGTAGGCATGGTTGCGCGTGCCGGGCAGCGACTTGTCGCCCATGCAGAACTCGATGTCGTCATAGAGGGCGGCATCGTTGGCGCAGCGTACTTTCGGTGTTACGGGATCAGCCATAATGTATTTTACGATTTACTGATTTACAATTTTGATTCATATATATGGGCGGCGGCCCGAGGCATTTTATCCAATACCGCCGCCCAGATTGAGAGATTAGCCGCCTCCCTGCTGTGCAGCAGCTGCAACAGTCAGCGCATAGCTGCCAGAGGCAGCGTTGTGGGTATCGTCACCTGCGAACGAGGCCGTGATGAGCGTGGTACCTGCGCCAACCAGCGTCACGGCACCTGTCGATGCGTTGACGGTGGCAACAGTCTGATCTGACGATGCGTAGGTCACGGTCTTACCAGCGGGATTGGTGGTGGCCACCTGACCGGCATACTCCTGTCCCATGGTGGCATTGTCAACAGCCTTGGTGAAGCCGACTGTCACGTCGCTCTTCGGGATGGTGATAACCTCAGGCTCGTTGTTGTTGTCATCAGCAGGTACTTCGTCCTCGTCATAGCGGGCTACGCAGAGCATCTCCTTGTTGATGGAGAGGTACTGCTCACCATAGAACATGTTGGCCAGGAAGTCAACATCGTAGTGAGAGGTCTTCGACTCCTTCACGAGGAAGGTTTCATCAGCGGTGCGCTGGTTCCAGAGAGCAAGGATATTGTTCTTCGGAGTCAGGCACAGATAGTTCTCAGGCACGTTGGTCAGAGCCACGAACTCCACGTTGGGCACACCGTCCAGATGAGCCTTGATGTACTGCTCGTTGTAGGGCAGTGCACCGTGGTTGTGCTGGTAGGCTTCCTCATAGAAGTGCTTGGTCTTCACGTGCATGAAGAGCTTCAGCTTCTGCTTCTTCAGTTTGTCGTTGGCACCAATCCAGCCACCGGCGACACCCCAATAGTAGTCCTTCAGGAGGTCTTCGGTATTCTCGGCAGTGAAGGTCTCAGGCAGATAGTAGAGGTTGCCCTCTTCAACTGCCATGGCGCCAGCCTCGATCTCTTCATCCTCGATGGTGCAGAAACCATTGAACCACTTCGAGGTGAGTTTGGTGTTGGTGGGGTCGTGCTTGGCCGTCCACATCACATTGAACATATTCTCACCCAGCTGTGCCATAATGTAGGCGCACACACGCTTCACCCAGGGCACGGTCTTCAGACCTTCACCCTTGGTCACGTCGCTACCCCAAAGGCTCTGGTAGATGCTGTTGGGGTCGATAGGCTCGATACAGTTACCAAAGAAGGTTTCCAGTGTGCGCTGAATGATCTTGGTGGCACCGTCCCCCTTCTTGTACTTGTCATAGTTACCCATCTGGAAGTTACCCTTCATCTCATGGACGTGCTCCTTATAACGGATACCGTCACGGTGTCCCATGTGCTGAAGAGCAGCAGCCATGGCGTACATGGGCATCATGACGAGCTCAGTGCGGTACTTTTGGAACGCCGTACTCAGGGCTTCCGGCGTAAAGGTAGTCTGAGGATCCACCACAGGCTGCCCGGTGTTAAGGATAGGAATTACGGGAGGCATAGCTTAAAGTGCGTCTTTAATACTGTTGAACAACTCGCTGGCGGCAGTCAGGGTATTCTCTGCGCCGTCAACCTTCTCTTCCTCTTTGGTGCCGGCAGAACCATTCAGGTTCTTGACCTGCTCCTCAAGGGCTTTCTTCTCGTTTTCCAGCTTTTCGATCTTCGCCTTCTGAGCCTTCAGCGTGTCGGAAGCCTGCTTACAGGCATCGTTCTGCTTTTTCAGCTCATCGTCGATGGTCTTCAGCTGATCCTGCGTCAGGGACACATTGCCCTGCTCGTCCGGCTTGAAGCCGTCCTTGATGGCCAGCAAGGCCATCACAGCAGTAAACACTTTGATCATCTTGTCTTGAATATTATTGGTCGCGGGTTCCGGCATGAGTCCTTTCAGCATCTCCACGACCTTTTGGAGAACGCCTGTAGTTGGATTCTCCTCGCCCGTTTCTTGATTGAACCCTTTGGGCAAGGCTGGTAGACCCATATCCTTTAACAATGAATTGGTATAAATGTTCCTAACGTTGGTTGGCATCTGTTCCGGCTCGGTTACTTCATCCACCAGTCCGAAGTCCTTGGCATCGGCGGCCTTAATCCAGGCAGCCACCTTCATCTTAGCCTTTACATCATCAACGGGCTTGCCGCTCTTTTCGGCGTAAATCTCAGCAAGAACATCATCGATGGTGTTCAGCTGAGAGCGCTGGAACTGGAGGCGCTCGACCAATTCGTCAAGCTGCTCCTTGTTCATATCCCCCCATTCGAACACATGCCCCATGGCGTTGTGAATGAGGATGAGGGCATTCTTGGACATCACCACTTTCTTGGCACCCATAGCCATGAAGGTGGCGGCACTTGCCGACATGCCCAGGAAGTAGCACGTCACCTGGCCGTGATTCTTAAACAGCTCGTAAATTTCCAGACCAGTTGTGACATATCCGCCCAGAGAACAGATGGCCACATCGACGGGCTGGTCTTTCTTCTTATCCAGAATATATTTCACGTAGTCGGCAGAGATTCCCCATCCACCGACAGTGCCAGTCAAGTAAAGA
>JAEEGL014473730.1_pt1 | contig 10365 bp, 10 predicted proteins | sample 9134231 | NCBI WGS metagenome assembly JAEEGL01 (sample SAMN16246548, study PRJNA631951) | gut metagenome | biome: gut microbiome; feature: rumen; material: fiber-attached | host: Bos | place: Iran: Karaj | collected 2018-10
ATTCTGCTTGCCCACCCGGTACATGCCATGGCTTTCGCGGTAACGGATGCAAAATTCGATGCCAGGACCATTCCGGAATCCTACATCCAGCTGCGCAATGTCCAGAAGCTGCCGTATGAGGAGATTTACAACAATCAGGACGGAATCGTTTCCCACATCACACCGACGCATCCTGCCGCCATCGTGGAGAATGACTGCGTCATCGTCACCGGTTCCTCGCTGCTCGGCGCCTTTGACCGCCTTGAGGTTATGGAATCCACTGCCAACTCCATCCTCAATTCCCGTGAGCTTGGCGATGTCGTCCATATCAGCGATCAGGAAATTGCTGATCTGAAAAAAGCCTTCGATTTTGAAGACTGATTCCTGACAAAAACAAAGAAACCTCGCCCTGCTTCGGTGAGGTTTCTTTTCATATACAAAAGGATGATTTGCCTATGAAATTATTATTGATTCGCCATGCCGAGCCTGCGGAAGACGGGGGCCTTACGGAAAAGGGAAAGAGAGAAGCAGGGTTTCTGGCGGAGCGGATGTCATCTCTTCCGGTTTCCGCCTTTTATGTTTCTCCGCTTCAGCGTGCAGTTGAGACGGCAGAGCCTGTGTTGAGGAAGACCGGCCTCACCGCTGAAACCTTAGCATGGCTGAGTGAGTTTGAAGTACCTACTGCAAAGCCTGACTGGAAAACACTGAGCCCCGTGCCCTGGAACTGGCTCCCGGAAGACTGGCTTTCAGACCCGCGTTTTCTTTCAGATGAACACTGGCAGGAAAATGAAATCCTGCAAAGTGCCGGCGTCGGGGATGCTTACAAAGAAACCGTTAAATCTTTTGATGCTTTCCTTTCCGGGCACGGTTACCGGAGAGAAGGGAAGGCTTATCGCGCAGTCAGCCCAAACACGGATACGCTTGCACTGATTACACACTTCGGCCTGAGCTGCGTGCTGATGAGCAGACTGTTCAACTGCTCACCGATGGTACTCTGGCACAGCCTGGCCATGCCGCCTTCGTCTGTAACCACACTTTATACAGAAGAGCGCAGGGAAGGTATTGCCGTTTTCCGCGCTGTCTCCATAGGAGATGTTTCCCACCTGTACGTTCGCGGTGAGGAACCGTCTTCCGCCGGGAGATTCGAAGAAGTGTTCGGCACAGGGAATGGAGGTTAAGGCTTTCGGAAGGTAAAAATCAATGATACAGGGACGGTTTTGACGGACCGCCCCTGTATGCTTTATACGGAATCCCGCAGGACCAAAGTTGCAGGGAAGAGTATTCTGCGCGGCAGGGAACTCTCTCCCTCAATTCTGCGAAGCAGGGTTTTCGCTGCAGCAGCCCCCATTTCCTCCGTCGGAATGTCAACGGTAGTCAGCGGCGGGTTGGAGTAACGGGACATCTCGAGGTTCGTCAGACCAATCACGCCGACACGTTCCGGCACTGCCACATCCATTTCGGAAAGTGCACGCAGTGCTGCAATTGCCATCAGGTCGCTCGAGGCGAAAAAAGCCTGCGGAAGCCTGTCACGGCCGATTTCCCGTATAAGCCTTGCACAGCGGGCGTCATTCCAGTTGCAGTCAAGCACCCATTGATCATAAATCCGCAGCCCGTGATCCAGAAGGGTGTTCCTGTAGGCGTGATACCGCCTGCACTGCTGCATGGGCACTTCTCCTTCCGGCCCCCCTATATAGCCGATCTCCCGGTAGCCAAGGCTGATCAGATGGGAGACTGCCAGCGTGGCAGCCTGGTTGTGGTCATATTCAATGTTGTCAATTTCCCGGTATCCGGTATCAATTCCTACAATATGCGGAACTTTGGTCAGCGCATAATGGAAGACGGCTTCACCGACATGAGACATCAGAATCAGCCCGTCCAGCGGTTCTGAAAAAATCCTGAGCAGCACTTCACTGTTTTCCAGCTCATTCCAGGTGCGCACAAAGGAGACTTCCGCATGGTGCGTAATCAGATAGTTTTCCATTCCCGACAGCAGAGAAAGATAATAAGGGTCGGAGTATTTACCGCCGCGCAGCTTAATTACGCAGCCGATTTTCCTGACGGAAGAAACGGCTTCTGCCTGCCCCGGCCTGCGGCGGGAAGCAGGTGCCTTGTAGTTCAGATCCACAATGGCTTTCCAAACCCGATCACGGGTTTCTTCCGTCATTTTATAGGTTGTGTCATTGTTCATGACGCGCGAAACCGTTGCAATGGAGACGCCTGCATACGCGGCAACTTCCCGGATTGTGCTCATACCGTGATCCTCCCTGAAGTTTGTTTCGTAAAACAGGATTTTCACGAAAATATTTACGAAACAAACATAGTGTACAGGAAAGCCTGAAAGTTGTCAAGAACTATTGACAAAGAAAAAACGAGTGCATATAATACTAATAAAGTTATTATTTTCCGATTTGGATACGAAACAAATGCTTCTTTTTACGAAACATTTGCGGAAAAGGAGGATGCTTATGAAGCTGGCTCTTGTGGGAGCAGGCGCACGCGGAATGATTTATTCCCGGTATGCGCATGATGTGCTCGGAGATGAAATCGTTGCCGTAGCGGACAGACATCCTGAAAAACTTAAGAAAGCCCGGAGCTTGTTCGGTACGCCTGAAAACATGCTTTTTACGGATCCTCTTGAGATGATCGGAAAAGTTCCGGAAGCAGATGCCCTGATTGTGGCGACAACAGACAGAGACCATTACTCCCATGCCATAGCCGGTCTGGAAAGAGGCTGGCATCTGCTTCTGGAAAAACCGATTTCCCCTGATCCTCTGGAATGCCTGAAGATTGCACAGAAAGCGGATGAAGAGGGATTAAGTGTCACGGTCTGCCATGTGCTGCGCTACTCTCCCTTTTTCATCAGGCTGAAGGAAATCCTTGACAGCGGGCTCCTGGGGAAGATAGTAACAATAGATCATACGGAAAATGTCGGGAATTTTCATATGGCGCATAGCTTCGTGCGCGGGAACTGGCGCAACAGCGACCTTTCAAGCCCGATGATTATGCAGAAGAGCTGCCATGATATGGATATCCTGCTCTGGCTCACAGGCAAGCGTGCCGTGCGGATTTCCTCGGCAGGAAGCCTGCAGTATTTTAAAGCGGAAAATGCTCCGCAGGGCAGTACAGAAAGATGCCTTGACTGTCCCGTTGCAGACAGCTGCCGCTTTGATGCACGCAAGGCATATCTTCAGACGATCGGCTCATGGCCGACAGACGTGCTGACGCTTGATCAGACAGAAGAAGGCGTTTTAAAGGCTCTGCGCGAAGGGCGTTACGGCCGCTGCGTCTATCGCTGTGACAATAACGTGTGCGATCACCAGAGTACCCTGATTGAGTTTGAAGACGGCGTCACGGCAGTGTTTACTCTTTCCGGCATGACTAACCGGATGTGCCGGACGATCCATATCATGTGTGAAAACGGTGAACTGTGGGGCGATGACGATAAAGGGGAAATCCGGATCAGCCGATTCCGCTCCAATAACGTGGATGGGTATCAGGAAGAGATTATCAGAATCGGTACGGTTTCCGGCAATCACAACGGCGGAGACGAGGGACTGATGAATGATTTTTCCGATGGCCTTCATCATAAAAGACAGGGGGACAGCCGTTCATCCATCCGAAAGTCCATTGACAGCCATTTCATGGCCTGTGCAGCTGAGGAATCGCGCCTGAGCGGAAAAACGGTGGATATGGCGGAGTTTGAAGACCGCCTGCGTCAACAGTTGTAAGGAACCGGGAAACCCCGGCGAATTAATACAAATAATTTTTAAGGAGGAAAACCAATGAAAAAGATTCTGGCAATTCTGATGGCTGTTGCGATGCTGTCAGCAATGGTGTTTGCAGGCGGTGTTACTGCTGCAGCGGACGACAAAGTGGAAATCCACTATGCCTACTGGGCATCGATGGATGAATACTATGAGCAGTGCAAGGCTGCTTTTGAAGCTGCCCATCCTGATGTGACCATCGTACTGGAGCATACTTCCTGGGGCGAGTACTGGACAAAGCTTGAAGCTGCGGCTACAGGCGGCAGCGTTGCAGATGTATTCCAGATGAACGGCGTGAATATCACCAAGTATGCTGACGGCGGAGTCCTGCTCCCAATCGATGAGTATATTGCGGCTTCGGAAGTGGATCTTGCCAATTACCCGGATGCCATGAACCAGATGTACAACTATGACGGTACACAGTATGGCATTGCTATGGATTATGACACTGTCGGCCTATGGTACAACAAGGCGCTGTTTGACAAAGCCGGCGTTGCTTATCCGACTGCTGAGTGGACCTGGGACGATATGGTGGCTGCCGCTGCTGCTATCACCGGTGTTGAAGACGGTGTTTACGGCATAGCAGCCGGCTATTCCGACCAGCAGGGATTCTACAACACCTGCTTTGCAGAGGACGGCTGGTTTGTCGACGGTGAGAAGTTCGGCTTCAATGAAGCGGGAACCCGCAAGGGCATTCAGTGCTGGGTTGATCTCATCGCTTCCGGATCTTCGCCTTCCGAACTGTCTCTTGAAGAAAATGAAGGCTACCTGCAGTTTATGGCAGGCAAACTCGGCATGATCTTCGCAGGAGACTGGATGGTAAAGTACTTCGCCTCTGAAGACTCTTCTGTTGCTGATATTTGTGATGTTGTGGAGCTGCCTCTAATGTCAACCGGCAAACGCGCTTCCGTTATTCACGGCAAAGCAAACTGCATCTCTGTGGCCACTGCTCACCCGGATGAAGCCTGGGCATGGGTGGAATACCTGTCCGGTCCGGAAGCTATGGCTCTTATGGGAAATATGGGTATAGCCATTCCGTCCTATCTGGAGTATTCTCAGCTCTTCTTTGATGCCTATCCGCAGTACAACATGGGTATCTATGCGGATGCAGCAGCGAACTACTCCTATGTATATCCTTCTTCGGCATTCAACACCGAGTGGAGCGATATTATGTGGAATGAACTGGTACAGGCTTTCAACCTTGAAATTACTGTAGATGAAGCCTGCGACAACATTATGGAGCAGATCGGATAATTCCGAACAATTCACAGCGGACGTGGCGGACAATTGCCTGTCACGTCCGCTGAGCATAATCTGAACTTCACAATGGGGGACGGCATATGAAGAAAATCCATCTTACAAGAGAAAAACTTGCTAACTGGATGTGGGGTTACGGTCTGATTCTTCCGCTGATGGCAGGGCTTGGTGTTTTTTATTTTTATCCTGTCGGGAAAGTGATCCGTGACAGTTTTTACAATGTGGGCGCGTTCAACAAGTCATCCTGGGCGGGACTGGCGAATTATGAAAAAATGGTCTCGGATTCCGGAATGTGGAAGAGCCTTGGCAACACCTTTTCCTATGTTCTGATCATTATTCCGGCGACTGTGTTCCTGTCTCTGGTTCTGGCAGCTTTGCTGAACACGAAAATTAAAGGACGCGGTCTTTTCCGCGTGATTTTCTTTATTCCCACTGTTACAATGTCTGCGGCGATTGCCATGGTATGGCGCTGGATATTCAACGGAGATTTCGGAATCCTGAATTATATCGTCAAGCTGTTTCATATGCAGCCGCATTACTGGCTGAGCGAGCAGGCAACTGCTCTGGTCTGTATTTCCCTGGTGTCGATCTGGATGGGAGTAGGATATAATGCCGTCATTCTTCTGGCGGGCATCCAGGGGATACCGGCAGTTTACTATGAAGCGGCTGAGCTGGACGGCGCTTCCAGAATCAGGCAGTTTTTCACCATAACTCTTCCGCTGGTAACGCCTACACTCTTTTTTGTCTGTACGACAACAGTTATTTCCACCCTGCAGATTTTTGACGTGATCTATATGATGATCCCGGCAAAAAGCACGGCGATGCGGTATACCCAGAGTGTTGTCATGTATTTTTACCGCAATGCATTTGAATTTTCCAAGAAAGGCTATGCCAGTGCCATTGCCGTGTTCCTTTTCCTGATTATCATGCTGCTTACCCTCCTGCAGATGCGGCTGCAGAAAAAATGGGTTGTATATGACTGATGGGAAGGGAGGACAGAGAAATGCAGGAAAAAACAGCTGCTAAAAAACCTGTTGCAGGTCATACGCTGGTTTATATTGTGCTGATCCTTGGCTGCTTTATAACGCTTGCCCCGTTTATCTGGATGTTTCTGACATCTTTTAAAACGCAGATTGAGGCTGTTTCAATTCCGCCGTCTATTCTGCCGCGGAGATGGGATATCAGCTCTTATCTGACGCTCTCGGATAAGCTGCCGTTCTGGCGTATGTATGCCAATACCATTCTGACGGCGATTGTGATTGTGACGGCACAGCTGTCGCTTTGTTCTATGGCCGGCTATGCTTTCGGGCGTATTCATTTCCCGGGCAGAGATGCTTTGTTTGTTCTCTGCCTGTCAGTCTTAATGATCCCAAGCTCTTTTCTGATTCTTCCTCAATATCTGACAATTCAGAAAATGGGGCTTTTGAATACCCTGCGGGCAGTTTTTCTTCCCAATCTGTTTTCGGCTTTCGGAACCTTTCTGATGAGGCAGTTTTTCATGTCCATCCCTCAGGAGCTGGAAGATGCAGCCAGAATTGACGGCTGCAGCCACGGGCGGATTTTTGTACAGATCATGCTTCCGCTGGTAAAACCGGGGTTGCTCTCTCTCGGAATTCTGACGCTTCGGTTTGCATGGAACAGCCTGATGTGGCCGATGATTGTCAATACTTCTCCTGACAAGATGACGCTTGCCGCCGGCCTGAGTTATCTGCAGGGGCAGTATATTACGGACTATCCGAGTATTATGGCAGGCGCGTTGCTGTCTATCATTCCGCTGATTATTATCTATGCGATCTTCCAGAAGCAGTTTATTGAAGGCATTGCACTGACGGGAATTAAGGGGTGACTATGGAACAGGCAGTTTTTCAGTTTTTGCTGCAGGGAAAGCCGGTTTCCTGTGAAAAATACGGCATGGGGCATATCAACCGTACATTTCTTGTCGTTACGGACACAGGACGCCGTTATATTCTTCAGTGCCTGAACAGGCAGGCGTTTCATAATATTCCGAAGCTGATGGAGAATGTGCAGGCTGTTACGGAGTTTCTCCGGAAGCAAAACGACGATCCGCGCAGTTCGCTCCGCCTGATTCCGACTGTTGACGGCAATTTCTGGCATCAGGATGCCGCGGGGGAATACTGGCGGGTATACGACTTCATAGAAGACAGCATCTGCCTGCAGGCAGCAGAGACACCGGATGACTTTTATCAGAGTGCTCTCGCTTTCGGCTCATTTCAGCGCATGCTCGGTGCTTTTCCTGCAGAGTCGCTGTATGAGACAATCCCTGATTTTCATAATACACCTGACCGCTACAGAAAGTTTGATGCATCGCTGAATAAAGATGCCGCCGGGCGTGCCGGCAGCGTGCAGGAGGAAATTGACTTTGTCCTGGCTCACCGCGAAGAGGCGGGAGTTCTGCAGACTATGCGGGTGAACGGAAGCCTCCCGATCCGGGTGACGCATAATGATACCAAACTGAATAACGTTATGCTGGATGCCGTGACGCGCAAAGCACTATGCGTCATTGATCTGGATACGATTATGCCTGGCCTCGCAGCCTATGATTTCGGAGACTCTATCCGCTTCGGTGCATCGTCTGCCGCAGAAGATGAGACGGATCTTGAAAAGGTTCATATGAATCTGGACTTGTATACAATCTATGCAGAGGGATTTATCCCTGCATGCGGCGGTCTCACGGAAGCGGAAATAGATTCTCTTCCGTGGGGAGCAAAGATTATGACGCTGGAATGCGGCCTGCGCTTTTTGACAGATTATCTTGACGGAGATATATACTTCTCAACCGCATATCCTGACCACAACCTGGATCGGGCCCGAAATCAGTTTAAGCTGGTGGAAGATATGGAAGCCAAGTGGCCGGAAATGCAGGCTTTGGTGCGCAGAATCGGGAACGGAGTTGAAAAAACCGGGAAAATATGATAAGGTAATCCGGTATTTACAGTCGGCCACCTTCAAAATTGGAAGGTGCAGCGGAAAGACAGGCAGAAATGGAAACGGATTACAAAGAAAAAGTGGTAAAGGATTCTTCCGGTTTTGTAGTTCTGTCGGATTATGTACCTGCTGTTGTGCAGGAAATCCGGTATTATTCAACCTACAACTTCGTCGGAGAACGCATCAATGGCTATGAAGAACCCTGTGCGCTGATCACGCTGGAGGCAGCCCGTGCTCTTTTGGCAGTCAGCAACCAGGTGAATGCTCAGGGGTTCCGCCTGAAAGTTTTTGACGCATACCGGCCGGTTACTGCGGTAAAGCACTTTATCTTCTGGGGAATTGAAGATCAGGATCTCCGCATGAAACCGTATTTCTATCCCGGCCTTGAAAAAGGGGAAGTATTTGCAAAGGGGTATATTGCGAAACAGTCAAGCCACAGCAGGGGAAGCGCTGTTGATCTGACGCTTCTTGACATGAGCACAGGAAAAGAAGTGGATATGGGCAGCCCGTTTGACTTTTTCAGTGAGGTATCCCATCCTGACAGCCGTCTTGTCACCGAAGAGCAATACCGGAACCGGTTGTTTCTTCAGGACACCATGGTCAGAAACGGATTCCGGCCGATTGACTGTGAATGGTGGCATTTCTCCCTGAAGGATGAACCGTATCCGGATGTATATTTTGATTTTCCGGTTTCTTCACGCTGTCTGAAGCGATAGAAAAAAGGTAGATACCCGCCGCATGTATTTTATGCGGCGGGTATCTTTACAATTCTTTGTAATTATGTCCGGAATTCTTCCAGCGCTTTCTCAACGGATCTGGTCATTTCCCTTGAAAAACCGGAGTTATATTTCCGCTTGCAGAATGCTTTTATCCAGCTGTCGTAGTCTTCGTTCCGGGTTTTTACGCGGAGCATGGCTTCCAGTTGTTCAGCGGCCTGACGCTGATAACGGTTTTCGTGGACTATATACCGGAGCTCTGAGCGTTCGGGCTTGAGGCGGTTTTTCTGCTGCTCCGTCGGATATCCGAATACCAGTAGGGCAGCAGGGAAAACATACTCCGGAAGATTGAGAATCTCCCGCTGGGTTTCAATGTTTTCCATAATGTCACCTATGTAACATGAACCGATACCATAGGATTCCGCTGCAACCACGGCATTCTGTGCGGCAATGACAGCATCGTCCACTGCCAGAAGCAGATCTCCTGCACCGGGATGCCTCGGTTCACAGCCTGCATTCAGAAAAGCACTGTACCATTTCAGACAGTCTGCACAGAAAACAAGAACGAGCTTCCCCTCGGCGATAAACGGCTGGTGGTCGCATGATTCAGCCAGCTTTTCAAGCAAAAGAGGATCGGTAATCCTGAGGATGGTGTAAAGCTGCTGGTTTCCCGCAGTGGGAGCCATGCATGCTGAGAGCAGGATTTCCTGAACAATCTCTTCCGGGATTGGCTCTTCCGTAAAGGAGCGGACGGATTTTCGTTCAAACAGCTGCCGGATTGTTTCGTTCATGACTCTTTCCAGCTGTTGATCTGCTCTCTCAGCCAGTCGGCCCACTCGTCTATGCCTTCACCGGTACGGGCGGAGATGGGAATGATCCTGATATTCGGGTTGCGTGCAAGAGCACGCTCTTTGCATTTCTCGAGATCAAAATCAAAGTAGGGAAGCACATCAATCTTGTTGATCAGCAGGCAGTCACAGATGGAGAACATCAGGGGGTATTTCAGAGGCTTATCGTCACCTTCCGGAACGGAGAGTATCATTGCGTTTTTGACTGCTCCGGTATCGAATTCAGCAGGGCAGACAAGATTGCCGATGTTCTCCAGGATGGCAAAGTCCACATCGTTGGTGTCAAGCCCTTCCAGCCCCTGCCGGGTCATGCCGGCATCAAGATGGCACATTCCGCCGGTGTGCAGCTGGATCACTTTTGCTCCGGTTTTTTCTATGGTGGCAGCATCCACGTCGGAGTCGATATCTGCTTCCATAACGCCGATTCTGTACTCATCCTTTAATGCGGCAATGGTGCGCTTTAGCGTAGTGGTTTTTCCTGAGCCTGGCGAACTCATCAGGTTGAGCAGGAATGTTTTTCTCTTTTTCAGTTCTTCACGGAGTTTGTCTGCCTCGCGATCGTTATTCTCAAATACACTCTGTTTGATTTCCAGTATCCGATAGCCTTCCATAATTGGTCTCCTTTGCTTTTATGATAATGGGACTTTTTTAATCTGAGCCCAGCGACGGGGATAGGTCTGAGGTGTTTTTGCGGTTTTCCGGATGAGAATCGCGCTGTGAGTAACGTCCGTGCCAGGTATAGTATAAGTTTTGCAGCTTTCGGTTTTTCCGCCGAGCTTCCGGACAGCGGGTTTGGCAGCCGCCAGCTCTTCGTCATAGGACGGGCCCTTCATGGCAATAAGCAAACCGCCTTCC
>JAEEGL014979654.1_pt1 | contig 10365 bp, 7 predicted proteins | sample 9134231 | NCBI WGS metagenome assembly JAEEGL01 (sample SAMN16246548, study PRJNA631951) | gut metagenome | biome: gut microbiome; feature: rumen; material: fiber-attached | host: Bos | place: Iran: Karaj | collected 2018-10
CGTTCTTTGAATAATAGCGCACCAAAGGAACAGTTAAATCATATCTGAGTCCGCCGTCAACTAAGTCCATCTCAGTTTCAGCAGTCTCAAGATTTAACTTCTCGCCACGCTTCAATATTTTGAATATTAACTTCTCATTCTCTCCACCCTGCTTGTTTGTTAAGTTCTGGATGTTCTCAACAACAGGTGTTTCGATTTGTGAAAAACCATATGAAAGGTATGTCTCTTCAATTACGCGCTTAACGTAATTTCTAACTTTCATCTCGTCTGGCATTATGTCTTTCATGCCAGTCATTGGTTTCTTACTTAAAGCCATAACTTATCTCCTTAATAAAATCTCTTTTCATTATCTATAGTAGTCTGCTCGTTATGTCCAGCTAAAACTACTGTCTCTCCTGGGAGCGTAAGAAGTTTATTTCTAATCGAATCGATTATCTCCCTCTCGCTTCCGCCAGGAAAGTCTGTTCTACCTCTGCTCATACAGAACAATGTGTCACCTGAGAATAACACTCCTTCGTCTTCCACGTAGAAGCAACCGCTTCCTGGAGTATGTCCTGGCGTCAAAATAAACTTCATTTTGATTCCAGCAATCTCAAGTTCCTCACCATCGTGAATTATTATGTCTGGTTTTACAATCATGCCCTCGCCGAAGAATACTGACAAGTTGTTATTGTAGTTTTGCATAAACTTCGACTCTTCCTCTGACACATAAACCTTAATGTCATATCTGTCTCTTAGTTCATCTACAGCTCCGATATGATCGAAATGTCCATGTGTGAGAAGAATTGCTTTCGGCGTCATACCCATCTGCTCAACGCATCTAGAAATCTTTAGTGCGCTTCCGCCCGGGTCGATTATAAAACCTTCGTCGTTCTCTTCATTTTTTACTAGGTAACAGTTAGTGTAAGCTTCACTAACTAATACATTTTTTATTTCCATACTTTGTCCTTTTAAACTTTAGTGTTTAACACTTTATTCTTTAACAGTTTAAAGTTTAACTAGCAGTTCTTTCGATATCAATAATACTGTCAATCATTCTAATCTTAGAAATGATATTGTTTAGTTCTTCAGTACTGTTGATTTGGAATGCCATTGTTATAGTAGCAATTTCATTTTTGCTAGTTCTACTGTTAATTGAAAGCACGTCTATGTCGTTCTCTGTAAAAATCTTTGATAGGTCTGACAAAATACCAACTCTGTTGTGAGCATAAATAACAATCTCTGTATTGTATTTGCCCTCGTGCTGACTTTGGTCTTCAGCCCAACTAGCTTCTATCAATCTATCTTTCTCAATCTCAGGAAGATTAATCATATTTACACAGTCAGTTCTATGAAGTGATACGCCTCGTCCACGTGTAACGAAACCGATAATCTCATCACCTGGCACTGGTGTACAACACTTAGAAAATCTAACCGCAACATCATCCATGCCTTCCACTACAACACCACTCTTTGAACTGCTTATCAAACCTTGGCCTGTAGCGTTCTTATCAATCATATCAACTACTTGTTGATCTGTGATTGGTTGATCGTGGTCTTTCTTGTACTGGTCGAGAAGTCTGTTAACAATCTGACCTTCTTTAAGTCCACCGTGTCCAACAGTTGCAAGAACAGCATCCCACTCTTTGAAACCATATTTGCTGCGGACGATATCCATATACTCAGGCTTCATGATTTCGTCGTAGTCGATACTCTTAGCCTTACAGTAAGCTTTAATTAGGTTATTTCCGCGCTCAATGTTTTCTTCTTTATTCTGAGATCTGAACCACTGGTTGATCTTGTTTTTAGCTTGTGTACTCTTAACAATCTTTAGCCAATCACGACTTGGTCCACTCGAGTTATTTGAAGTGATGATTTCAATTCTGTCACCATTCTTAATCTCATAATCGATATTAACCATCTCGCCGTTAACTTTCGCACCAATCATCTTGTTACCTACAGCAGAGTGAATGCTGTATGCAAAGTCAACTGGTGTTGAGCCGTTTGGCAAGTTCTTCAAGTCACCCTCTGGAGTGAAACAATAAACATTGCCTGAGAACATATTCAAGTCATCCTTCAAAAGATCAAGGAACTCTTGGTTGTCAGTCATGTCTCTCTGCCACTCAAGGATTTGACGAAGCCAACTAATCTTCTGCTCCTCATTGTCATCGCCAGTGATATTTTCTTTATACTTCCAGTGTGCAGCGATACCATACTCAGCAGTTCTGTGCATCTCCGCTGTACGAATCTGGATTTCAAACGGCTGACCGTTTGGTGCAATCAATGATGTGTGAAGTGATTGATACATATTTTCCTTAGGCATAGCAATGTAATCTTTAAATCTGCCAGGAACCGGTGTGAATTTCTCGTGGATAATACCGAGCGCACCGTAACACTCCATAACACTGTCTACAATAATTCTTACCGCAAAGATATCGTAAATCTGGTCTAGCGTTTTATGCTGGTTAACCATCTTCTTGTAAATACTGAAGTAGTGCTTAACACGACCGTCGATAGTCGCCTTAATGCCAGCCTTCTCAATGTATCCAGCCACTTCTTCAATCAACTCATTCATAAAGTCTTCGCGGTGCTCAAGTCTTTGGTGAACTCCCACTACCAACTCATCATATTTTTCAGGCTCTAGATATCTAAGACTTAAGTCATCAAGCTCAATCTTAATCTTACTGATACCAAGTCTATCTGCGATTGGTGAATAGATATCGATTGTCTCGCGAGACTTTTCACGCTGACTCTCAGGACTCATATACATAAGAGTTCTCATATTGTGAAGTCTATCCGCAAGCTTAATCAAGATAACTCTAATATCCTTTGCCATCGCCAAAAACATCTTACGTAAGTTTTCAGCCTGCTTTTCAACTTTATCTACGTCGTAATCCAACTTAGTCAACTTTGTGACACCATCGACTAAGTCTGTGACTTCTTCGCCGAAGGCACTGATCATATCCTCACGAGTTACCTTTGTATCCTCCATAACGTCATGAAGCAAAGCTGCCATGATCGATTCTTTATCTAATTCCAAATCAGCCAAAATGAGCGCAGTATGAAGAGGGTGAATGATATATGGTTCACCTGATCTTCTCTTTTGATCTCCATGTGCCTTGTAAGCAAAATCGTAAGCTTTATCAATTATCTCCAAGTCCGAAGATGGGTGATATTGCTTGATTTTGTCAATCAAACGAGCATAGAGTTCCTCAGGAGTTGCTTGCTCCTGTTCAGTAGGAATTATTCCATGAATTTCAAATTGTTTGTTAATGTTTACATCGCTCATTTTATCTTTTTACTTTCCTTCATAAGAGACTACAGAATCAACTCTGTAACCAGAAACATTGTCCCTTCCATTTAATCCTTTTAGTTCTACTAAGAATAGACAATCAACTACTTCAGCGCCTAGTTTTTCTACCAGTTTAATTGCGCCCTTAAGGCTTCCGCCTGTAGCAATCAAATCATCTACAATAACAACTTTTTGTCCTGGCTCAAGAGCATCAATGTGCATCTCCATAATATCTGTGCCATATTCTAAATCATACTCTTCCGCAATAGTTTCGTAAGGTAGTTTGCCCTTCTTTCTAATCAAAGAAAAACCTTTATTCAAGTTGTATGCAAGAGGTGCTCCAAATAGAAAACCTCTAGATTCCAGTCCTACTAACACATCAAAATCCAAACCTTCAAGTTTTTCTTGCATGCTATCAATAGCAAGTTTCATTCCTTCAGGACTCTGTGTGACTGTAGATACATCCCTAAACATTACACCCGGTTCAGGAAAATCTGGGATTGTTCTAATGTATTTATCAATTGGATGCATAATGTCCTCCTAACAAAAACTCTCTATAATCAACTGAAGATATTCTCTTCCGTTAAACTCATTTACATTTGGATAATAGAGAAGCATTATTTTAATCTCATTATCCTCGCCTTTCATAGCCTTATCAATCTCATCCTGCCCAAACTTCTTCTGCAAAAATGCCATAAACCTTTTCGACTTGTTAAACATAATGCCTTGCATCTTGTAACCACTCTCGTCAGTCATCTCGAGTCGAATTGCTTTTCCTTCTTTGCCAAGAATCTTCATTCGATTAACTTTAATATTCTTCCCTGCAAAAATTGGCTTTTTGTTGCCCACGCCGAAGGGTTCTAATTTCTTTAAGTCATTGAACAAGCCAAATGTTGCAAACTTGAATGGCAATTCACAATCAACCCAAATTTTCTTCATCAAGTCTTCATCTGACAACTCGCAAGAATCGTTTAATCGTGTGCGAAGTTCATCAATGTTGTCTTTTTCGATTGATAAACCTGCAGCCATCTTGTGTCCGCCAAACTTCAAAAACAAATCTTTGACTTTAGATAAGTTTTCATACATATCGTACTCGTCTATAGATCTGCCTGATCCTTTGACGCAGTCTTCTGAGTCTACAAGAACAATTGTTGGTTTATTGTATTGCTCTTTTACTCTACCTGCAATAATACCTGCCACACTTTCATGACAGTTTGGCAAATACAAAACTAGGATTTTATCCTCGCTATCTTTTGCCATCTCGATAGCTTCTTTTGCGCCATTTTCAGTGATGTCTTTTCTCTCGTCATTTAGCTCTTTAAGTTTTCTAGCGCTGGCCATTGCTTTTTCCCTGTCAGTTTCATTTAGAAGATCAACAGCTCTCTTTGCCGTATCAAGTCTTCCCGAAGCATTTAGGCAAGGGCCAAGTATGAAACCAAAATGATATGAACCGATGCTATCCTTGCTTATTTTACAAGCATCCATCAAAGCATTAATTCCAACATCTTTAGTTGTCTTTATAAGTTCTAGTCCGGTTTTAACTATCGTTCTGTTTTCGCCCTTCAAAGGCACTACATCACAGACCGTAGCCATAGCACCATAAACTAGTAAACTCTCCAAGTTCTTTGGATTTTCATCCATGCTCTCATATAGAGCTCTCATAAACTGATACGCAACCATTGCGCCGCAAAGGTCTTTAAATGGATACTCACAGTCGTTCTGCTTATGGTTTATTACAGCATCTGCATTTGGAACAACATACTTCTTTTCACCACCGTCTTCGACAAAAGGCACTTCGTGGTGGTCAGTAATGATAACTGTCATTCCAAGACTTTTTGCATAATCCACTTGCTCAGATGCAGCTATACCATTATCACAAGTAACAATTGTATCCACTCCTGCATCTTTGGCATCTTTAATCAAACTCTCATTGATACCATAGCCGTCGTTCACTCTGTGAGGAACAACAACATCTACATCTGCGCCCAAGTTTGAAAGCGCTTTGCTTAAGATGTAACCAGAGCAAATTCCATCTACATCATAATCGCTGATGATTCTAATCTTGTTCTCTCCAGCGATTTTGATTTTGAGGATATCAACTGCCTTGTCCATATCCTTAAACTTCCACGGAGACGAAAGGTTGTTAATGTCAGTGCTTAAATATTCTGCAATAGCTTCGTCGCCCTCCACATCTCTGTTTCTGATAACTCTGGCAACAACTGGATTAATATTAAATTTCTTTGCTATTTCATCAAACTCAGCTTTCTTTGTTTGAAGAATCCATTTTTCAACCATATCAATTTATCTGTAAAAGTATAAAAGCGGTACCACCTTTTAGTGATACCGCTAGAAATTTAATTTAAGGCTTTATCGTAAGATCTACCCTTAAAAATGTACCACAATGAACCTGTGATAAATACTGATGAGAATGCACCTGCAATCAAGCCTACCATAAGTGGTAATGTGAATTCCTGAATAGATGTAACACCCATAATGTAAATCATGAAGATCATGATAAATGTTGTGAATGTTGTGTAAATACTTCTTGTAAGTGTCTGTGTAATAGATGTATTTACAAGATCTATTACCTTCTCACCTCTTCTACGTTTCGCCATGTTCTCACGGATACGGTCGAATATGACGATTGTGGCGTTGATTGAGTAACCTACAATTGTAAGTAGACACGCGATAAATGTTGTACCAAGTGTTACTCTTGCCAATGCATAGAAACCAACTACAATAGCCACGTCGTGGATTAGGGCTGTAACCGCCGCAAAGGCAAATTGTACATTTCTAAATCTAATCCAAATGTAAATCAACATACATATGATGGCGATTACTGTAGCAATTACCGCGTCTTCTCTCATCTGCTTACTTACAGATCCGGAAATCATCTCATTAGCAAAGTTACCTTCATGTCCCTTCTTAGATGGGTCGTATGCTTTGTATTTATCAATTAATACTTTTTTGAATTTATCAAATTTATCTCCCTCAAGTCTCTCTGTCTTGATTGAGTATAATTTCTTGTTAGCTGTATCTCTCTGTCCTTGAACCTCTTTTAGTCCAACCTCTTTTTCAAGGTCTTTCTTGATGTGATCGTTGAAGTAATCGATTGAGTATTCTTTCTCGAACTCAACGCTGATTGAGCTACCACCCTTGAACTCGATACCAAGGTTGAATACTGAACCAGCAGCTCCGTTAGCAACCATTGCACCAACACCAATCAAAATACAAACGATTGAGATTGCAAAGAAGATTGCTTTCTTCTGAACAAACTGGAATACTTTTCTAACCTTTTCTTTACCATAGTATTTAATCTTCTCAAATCCCATGTAGTAAAGCATCCATACGAATCCTCTTGAGATTACTAGAGCCTCGAACAACTGGATAATGATACCAATTGCAAGTGTCTGTGCGAAACCTTGAACAGTTCCTGAACCTCTCCAAAGAAGAACTAATGCTGCGATAAGTGTTGTGATGTTACCATCGACAATAGCTGATGTAGCAGCCTTAAAACCTGTCTTGATAGCAGTCTTAACTGTCTTACCAGCCGCAATTTCTTCTCGTATTCGAGCATATATGATAACGTTCGCATCCACGGCCATACCAATATTCAAAATGATACCGGCGATACCTGGAAGCGTTAGTGTTAAATCAAATCCATTTAGAGCTAGTAGAATCATCTCTACGTAAGCAACAAGTGCTAGACATGCTGCAATACCAGGGATTCTATAAACGATTAGCATGAAGATAAAGATGATAATCATACCAATCAAACCAGCCAACAAACTCTTAGACAACGCATCGTTACCTAACTGAGCACTCTCAACCTTATGGCTGATTTCGTCTAGTTCTAGGTTAAGTGAACCGATACGGATGTTTGAAGCTAACTGCTCTGCTTCTTCTAAGTCTTTCTGACCATCGATCTGAGCCTCACCACCAGTGATTGCTTCTTTTACGTTTGGTGCACTTAAAATCTGATTATCGTAAATGATATAAGTCTGCTTACCAACATTTTCAGAAGTCATGTCGCCAAATGCTTTTGTTCCCTTGTCGTTAAACTTAAGAGAAACTACATACTGAGTAGCCTTTGTGTTCTCATCCTGAGAAGCTTGACCTTTGGCGTTCTTGATTTCATCACCAGTAACCCAAACTTTATAATATCCATCATCCTGTGAATTATTCTTAAGTTGGATAAACTTCTTAGCTTTTAAATCTTTCTTGGAAGGAGTCTCCTCTGACTTTGTACAGAAATACAAAGAACCAGGCTTACCTAATTCTTCTAGTACCTTGTCAGCATCATACTGTCCTGGGATAGAAACTGCGATCTTATCATCGCCTTCCTTCTGAACCTGAGCCTCTGTACTGAAAACCTGTACTCTCTTCTCCAACTTGTTGATAGTATCATCAAAGTCAGTCTGAGAATACTTTCCATTGTTTTTGGAAACCTGATAAGTGATGCTTACACCACCCTTTAAGTCCAATCCAAGTTTAATAGACTTTGCTTGGCCATATCCAGCCACACCAAAAACTAAAACATAAGCCGCAAATGCAATCATAGCGATTGATAACACAAATGCAATTATAGCCTTTGGTCTTGTCATTTTGAATTTCATGTTAAACCTCTTTCTTGCTAGCTTTCAGCTAACGCTGCTTTTATCATTATCGAGCATTCCACTCTCTTCTTTTCCATTTCACATCCAATATCGTATGTGGTATCTATGGAACCATTCTGTTTGTAAGCATTTGCTGCGCATCCTCCGCTGCAGTAAAACTTAGCAAAACAGTCTTTACATTTTTCTTTGGAGTAGACATTGCACTCTCCAAATTTTTCTGCAATTTCAGGTTTTGTGATTCCTTCATCAACATTTCCCATTAGGAAATCTTCGTCCCCGACGAATTGATGACAAGGATACAAGTCTCCCCAAGGCGTAACCGCCAAATACTCTGTACCTGAGCCACAACCTGATAGTCTTTTATATACACAGGGGCCACCGCTCAAATCAATCATAAAGTGAAAGAATGTAAAGCCATTTCCCTCTTTGTGTCGTTTAATGTACTCTTTCGCCAACTTATCATATTCATCCAATATCTGTGGCAAATCCTGTTCTCTAATCGAGTATAGATCTTCCTCTGGACCGACAACTGGCTCTATCGAAATCTGTTTAAATCCCAAATCAGCAAAGTGTTTTACGTCCTCAGAAAAGTCTAAGTTTTCTCTGGTGAAAGTTCCTCGTATGTAATAGTTGTTCTGGTCACGACTCTCAGCAAGTTTTTGGAACTTAGGAACTATTAAATCATAACTTCCCTTGCCGTTTCTAAATGGTCTCATATTATCATTAACTTCTTTTCGACCATCTAGACTGATTACTACATTTCCCATTTCCTTGTTTAGGAAATCTTGAACTTCATCGTTTAACAAAACTCCGTTTGTAGTAAGCGTGAATCTAAACTTTTTATTTTTTTCTTCCTCAATGGATCTGCCGTATTCAACTAGCTGTTTTACAACATCCCAGTTCATAAGTGGCTCTCCGCCGAAGAAGTCTACTTCCAAATTTACTCTGCTACCAGAATTCTCAACCAAGAAGTCTAGTGCTTTCTTTCCAGTTTCAAAACTCATTAGCTCACGTCTGCCGTGGTATTCGCCTTCCTCGGCAAAACAGTATTTACAAGCTAGGTTACAGTCATGTGCAATATGCATACACAATGCTTTAACAACTGGTTTGTGATGTTCTTTGAAACTGTCTATTACTGGTTCAAAAACGTCTTTAGTGAAAAGCTTATTCTGATTGACTAATTCCTTTACTTCTTCTAGTGATTCCTTTATTTGGTCTTCGTCATAATTAGCCTTAAGCTCTTCAACAATCTCATCAGCACTCTTATCTTCGTACAACGCGATAACATCGTAAGTGACATCGTCCACCAAATGTATAGCACCACTGTCTACGTCCATTACAATATTGAATCCATTGCTCTTATACTGATGAATCATTGTAATTTCCTCCTAAATATTAAGCCTTTTTAACGCACTATAACAGAGTCGATGCCGGCTCTGTTATACGATACTTAATATTTAATTAATCTTTAATTATTTTTGTTCGCAAGTCTGGTTTCCAACTGTGCAAGATGTCTTACAAGCTGACTGGCAAGATGTCTGACATTCGCCACAACCACCCTTTTTTACTGTATCGTTTAAAGTCTTATCTGTAAGTGTTTTAATATGTTTCATAATACCCTCCAAACGGCTTTTTTCGAAACAAAAGTTCCTAAAAAATTATAGCACAAGAGTGACTTTTTGTACATTATTTCGTATAATAAAAAAAGATGAAAAATCCCTATAAAAAAGGAGGTATTTATGGGACCGAGTGACATAGCAATGCTATGTGTTTTAATTGTATTATTACTATTATCAGCATTCTTCTCAAGCGCGGAAACAGCCCTTACTACTGTTAACCGAATGAGAGTCAGAATGCACGTGGAAAACGGCAAAAAGAACGCTATTATACTAAGCAAAGTGCTTGAGGATAACCGCAAAATGCTTAGTACTGTGCTAATTCTAAACAATATCGTTAATATTGCTGCTTCTTCCATTGCTACAGTGTTTACGCAGAATATGTTCGGAAATATCTATGTAAGTATTGGCGTTGGAATATTTACTTTTATTCTTATTGTTTATGGAGAGATTATTCCAAAAACTATAGCAAGTATGCATTCAGAATCTATTGCTCTGCACTATGCTAGACCTATTAGATTTTGTATGTTTATATTTACTCCACTAATCTTTGTTTTGAACTTAATTTCTACTATCTTCTTAAAGATATTTAGAGTTAAGGTAAATCTTAATTCAAAGAAAATTACTGAGGGCGAACTTCGTACAATAATGGATGTCACTGAAGAGGAAGGCCTGCTTGAGTCCGAAGAGGTAGATATTATCAACAATGTCTTTGACTTTGGCGATATAAAAGCTAAAGACATTATGATTCCAAAGGTGGATATTGTAATGGTGTCAATGGATACTACATACGAAGAGTTCTGGGAGATAGTGAAAGAAAACAAATTTACTCGAATGCCGGTATATAAAGATAGTTCTGATA
>JAEEGL015612515.1_pt1 | contig 10365 bp, 8 predicted proteins | sample 9134231 | NCBI WGS metagenome assembly JAEEGL01 (sample SAMN16246548, study PRJNA631951) | gut metagenome | biome: gut microbiome; feature: rumen; material: fiber-attached | host: Bos | place: Iran: Karaj | collected 2018-10
TACCGCCTCAGTAATCTGGGTATGACCCCCCAGAGCCTGAAGATTAAACTTACGGCATAGGTCTTCTGTAGCGTCTGCCATATCCTTTATTACCTGCTCCTCTGCCTCCGGAGGCAGCATGACCGCCAGAGAAAGACCAAAGGCTGTGGCCCCTGCAGTTGCCAAGTTGTTTAAGGCCGATACCACGGTGTATACCAGACCATCCGTATTTAAATCGGGAAAGGTCTGGGTATACTTAACTATAAGCTCTGATCCGTCGGCCTTAAATGCGGATACATCCACTCCGGGAGCCGCCGATACTACCACTTCCGGTCTTTTGCTTTTGATCCTTTTAAAAATTGACCTCTTTAATGCTGATTCGGAAAGTTTTCCTGCCTTCATATTTCTCTCTGATACCAAAGGGGCAGAGGATTACCTCTGCCCTATAAGTCATATATCAACTGTTTCTATATCCGGCTTACTGGCCGCTGGCTGCGCTGCTAGCTGCGCTGCTGGCTGCTGATCTGCCGGACCTTCCGGACCTTCCGGTAGCTGCTGATGAAGCTTCCTGACTGGTCTCCGGTGGTGCTTCATATTCTCCTCCGTTAGCAACGGTCTGGCCTGCTTCCAAGCCACCGACTTCCAATGCAGCCTTCACGTTGTCTACCTCTTCAGTATTTGCACCGCCTGTACCCACTACGTATACCGCCGGGGAAGAAGCATATTCACTGCTGTTAACCTCAGTAGCGCTTACCTCTACATCATTCTCGTAAACAACCTTCCACAGCTTTGCCTTAAGTCCCACATGTCCGCTGTCAGCCTTTGCTACATATCCTAAGGGCTGATCAGGATCTTCCTTTATGGTAACCGGCGGATTGGTCGACTCTAAGGTCTCACTTTCAAATTCCACCTTACGAGATGGGCTTCGGGTTTCTTTTCCGTATATGTTAAAGATGATCTTACCACCGGAAGTATAACCCTCTATAAATATAGGTGTTTCCTTGTTATTCTTAAACTTAAGGTCTTTCCATGTTCCGGCTATAGCCGCGTCCCTGGAAGGATCAACGTATCCAACCATCATGGAGTGGTTGGCTCTCTGTGTGATCTCAAGTTCGGCATACAGTGCCGCATTATACAAGGTAGATGATACCTGGCAGATTCCTCCGCCATAGCTCATTACAACGGTTCCGTTCTCGTAAGTACCGCCCAGCACATATCCGTGGGCCGCATCGTAGGGCTCCATAGGTGCATTTGCGGAGAATTCTTCACCCGGAAATACAACGGTTCCGTTAATCTTGCTGGCTCCGTTGGAAATATTGATAACTCGGTCTCCGGTTCCGCAAACGGTACTAAAGGTTCCTAAAACGTCTTTAATGGTTTCCAGTTCTTCTGCCGTGTGCTTGGGTGTCTGGATTACCGCAAAGAGCTCAACAGTCCTGTTATCAGCTGTCCAGTCTCCGTTAAAGTAATCTTCAACCGCCTTGCGGGACTTCTCTTCATCAAGAACGATACCTTCGTGACCTTCGGTTATAATGAATTTGCCGTTCTTTCTCTTGATGGTGGGTTCTTCCGCTTCCTCGTTATATACTTCTGAAAGCTCCTGGAACATCTTATCTATGGCACTGTGGTCATAGGTAAGCTTTATGGGGATAACCATCTTGTTCTTCTCTAGATCCTTGATAACCCGGTATCTGTCGAAAATGCTTCCTTCACGGCCCACATTCATGGCCGTCTGGATGGTCTCTTTCCCATTCCACTGTATGTTTAACTCATTAGCCGAGAAATCCTTTTCCTGCTGGCTTATCTTAAATGCAATTTTCCCTTTTTCATACTCTTTTAAATACGCCTGAACCTTTGCGTCAGCTTCCGCTTCCGATAAGTTGGAAACATCGATGGGTCCCAAATAGACTCCCGAAGCAATCCTTCCTTCTTTCAGCGTCCGTAGTGGTGCCGAAAGTACGACGTAGGCTATCCCAAGAATGATTATAAACAAGAGGCCTATTGCGATGGCGACTTTTCTCATATCCAAGCGCGCTGCTCTCGACCGCCTGCGTCTTCTTTTTCTGTTTCTGTTTCTGCTGTCAGGTGGCGTCCTTCTTCCTTCAGCCATCAGATTATCCTTTCTATATCCCTACTCCAAATACTCTATTTATACTCATATAATATACTACTTTTAAATATAACATATAATATAAATAATCAACAATATTTTCGCTTTTAATATGAAAATTTAGTCCTATGTTACTACGAAAAAATTGACACGTAACTTCTCTTTCGCTATATTAATTCTTAAAGCACTGCTCTTTTGCTTTTTAACAAAAAACCTTACCTACAGAGAGGCTTATTTATGACCTGGTTGGCCCTTGTTCTTGTGGTCTTCGGCTGGATCGGAGTTAAGCGCTCACTCGCTTCCAGACAGGAAAAAGCTACCATAGACAGCTTCTGGAACCGCGAAGACAAAGCTAATTCTACCAGAAAACAAGACATTTCACAATTAGATTATATTACAATTCCCCTGGATTCCCTCCCCTTCAAAGAGACAAATGATACAAAACTCTCGGAGTACCAGGAAACAGTTAAGAACCTGGCGGAGTATAAGATTTTAAACCTCACCGGCATATCAAATACGGACCTGAAGCTCCAATACGGGGCTGCTAATCTGGAGGTATTAAGCCTGGCAGACCAGCGGTTTACTACTCTGGCCCGGACCATTTCCGGATGGGGTAACTACCTCTACGACCGGGGGTATATCCCGGAAGCCAGACAGGTGTTGGAATTCGGCATCTCATGCAAGACGGATGTCAGCGCGAATTACATTACTCTGGCCAAGATCTATAAGGAATCAGACCCCGAAAGAATCGCCTCTTTAAAAGAGACGGCAGAGAGTCTTAACTCCCTTACCAAGAATTCAATTATCGAACGATTAGAAGAAATAACAGCCTCGTAAAGGAAGCTGTTATTTTTTGCAATAGGCTTTTAAAAAACACTCCTGGCACTTGGGATTTCGCGCCGTACATATCTCCCTGCCAAAGGCTATGAACTGGATATTTATCAGAATCCAATGGTCCTTTGGGATGGCCTTCATGAGATCATACTCTATTTTTTCCGGATCTTCATTCTTCGTAAATCCCAGCCTGTTTGATACTCTTTTTACGTGGGTGTCCACCACCACGCTGGGGTCATGGAATACGTTGCCTCTGATAACATTAGCCGTCTTCCTGCCAACTCCCGCAAGGCTTGTAAGATCTTCTATGCTTGTGGGGACCTCCCCGCCGAAACGGTCAAGAAGCTGGTTGGCGCAGGCAATGATATTCTTTGCCTTGTTATGATAAAAGCCCGTTGAATGAATGTCCTTTTCAAGTTCTTTAAGGTCTGCCCTGGCAAGACTCTCCACATCCGGATACTTTTTAAAGAGGTCTTTTGTGACCATGTTAACCCGCTGGTCCGTGCACTGGGCGCTAAGTATTGTGGCAACCAGGAGCTGCCAGGCATTCTCGTGGTCCAAATAACAGGTAAGGTCTGTTCCGTATTTCTCATCAAATAAGTCCAGGATCTCTTTTGTTCTCTTGGTCATAACGCTATCCTTCCTAAGATTCCTCGCTACGTTTAGAATAACATCCTTTTCATTGTCATCCCGAGCTTGCCGAGGGATCTTTTTTATAGTTCAACCGCCAGGCTGCATGCCGAATTGTCTATGGGATCTCTTGATCTATAGTCAAATAAAATATCTGCTTCTCCGGTTTCTAAGTCTGCTTCGTCTTTCCACCTTGTAAAATCTACAGAGAAATGCTCCATATGGGTCATTCTCATGATCTGCTTGGCTGTATATCCTTCGTAAGCCTTAAAATAATCATAGTTCTTCTCATTCATGTAAAATGACGAAAAATCCCGGTGGTCCTTAGCCCAGTGGGGACGGCTCTTTAAGTTCTCTCTGGCATAGAGGTCGTAGACCATTGCTTCATCATATATATTCTGATCATTAAAGCCCTTATCCTTAATAAAGTCTCTCAAGTAGTCGTATCTGGACATACGGGAATGACTTATGTCGGATAGTCCCCGGCTCTCATAAAAGTCTGCCAATTCCAGATAGAGGTCAAAGGGAGAAGAGTATTCCCTCTCCAAAAGAAGGAGGGTCTTGTCAAACTGCCTGCTGTTATAATAAACCGACAGCATTTCCTCCACTTCTTTCAGCTTCAGAACCTCGCCGTAAGATAAATCCTTTGTGGAAAGAACTTCATAAGGCGGCTCATCCCTGTAGTTGATGCCGAATTCCCTGCTTCGCTCATGCATCTCGGACCCCTTTAACACTTTCAGGAATCCCAGCTGCAGCTCGTGGGGACGAAGTGCGTAAACATCATCAAAGGATTTTCTGAAGCTGTCATATCCCTCATGGGGCAGGCCTGCTATTAGATCCAGGTGAAGATGGACATTTCCGGCGGCCTTCAGGGTCTTCACAATTCGGGAAACCTCACCGAAATCCATCTGTCGGTGAATAGCCCTCAAAGCCTTCTCGTTAGTGGTCTGAACCCCTATCTCCAGCTGAATGAGCCCATTTCTCATATGGGTTATTATATCTATCTCTTCTTCGTCTAAAAGATCTGCTGCAACTTCAAAATGGAAGTTGGTAATCCCCCTGTCTTTCTCCGTTAAAAACCGCCAGATGGTCTTTGCATAATCATGCTTGCAGTTAAAGGTCCGGTCCGTAAACTTGACCTGGGGCACTCCCTTTTCTATGTAATATGAAAGCTCTTCCTTTATCTTATCAATGCTTTTAAAACGCAGGCGGCAATCCATGGAGGACAGGCAATAGCTGCATTTAAAGGGACATCCCCTGCTGCCCTCATAGTATATTATCCTGTTATCCGGGTCCTTTTCATTGGCACTAAGGGGAATATCATCCATGCTTATGGGCTGCCTCTCGGGGTTATCAACAATGCTGCCCTCTGCCCGGTAAGTTATCCCCAATATGTCTTTTAGGTCCGGGGATTCATTTACGTAAAATGACAAAAGGTCTTTCCAGGTCTCTTCCCCTTCACCCCGGACAATTCCGAAGACCCCCGGGTTTGAATCAAGAACATCCGCCGCATTAAAGGTTACTTCCGGTCCGCCCAGCCAGATCTTCGTTCCCGGCAGGACCTTTTCCATATCACTGACAATTTTTCGCACATAAGAATAATTCCAGATGTAGCAGGACATTCCCACCACATCTGGATTACGTTTAAAAATATCTGCCGTTATCCGGTTAATATCGTTATTAATGGTATACTCCGATACCTCTAACCACTCAGAGTACTCTGTGTTGTAAGCCGCGATGGAATTCACGGCGAGAGAAGAGTGGATATATTTTGCGTTTATCGCAACAAGCAAAACCTTCATTATGTGCCTCAGTTATATACTCCGTTGATAACTCCCGTTAACTCCTTAATATCCAGGGGCTTCATAACTATATCATTCATGCCCGCCGCCAGAGCCCTTTGATGCTCTGATTCCTCTTTTACGGATGTCAGGGCAAATATGGGCACCTTCGAATCAGGCCTGTCCATCTTTCGAATCTCCTTGGTAACTTCACAACCGTCCATATCCGGCATCTGGATATCCATGAGGATCAGGTCATAGCTGCCTATTCCGGAAGTAGTGAACTTAAAGAGGGCCTCGCCTCCGTTATATGCCACCTCAGCAATGGCACCGGACTGCTTGATGATCCCCTTTGCTATCTCTAAGCTCAGCTCATTATCGTCTACGATCATTACTCTCTTGCCCACAAAGCTGAATCCGCTCTTTAAGGGTTTTTTAACGACGCTGATCTTACGTCCTGCTATCTGCATGATGGTATTGTATATACCGGTCTTGGATATGGGTTTTCCGATAACCGCATTGGCACCGGCACGCAGGTATTCCATCCTGAGCCTGTCTGTATTGTAACTGTTTACGATAATAATGGCTGAAGACATACCCGGCATGGACCGGATCTGCTTAATTATGGTCTCATCCTTTTCCAGGTCACCGTCTACCATACATACGCTGTATAAGTTTCCTGCCAGCCCCTTGCCCTTAAAGCTGTCCCTAAAGGCCTCCAGGTCGTTAAAGCAGTCAACGTGGAATCCAAGTTCTTCAAGCATTTCCACCGTATGTTCCCTGACGCGGCTGTCTTTTCCGATGCAGGCAACTCTCATATTAACGAATCTTGCAGCTGCCTCTTCCTTGTCTATCTCTTCCTCTGCATCGTATTCCGCATCGAAAATGATGGTAATGCGGGTGGTGTTATTATCTACAACCTCAAGCTCGATGGTTCCGTGGGAAGCCTCTACTACCCGGGATGTGGTTCCCAGCCTGAATCCGGTTCCTTCTACGACGAACTTAAGGGATACATTTTTCTCGTCTATCTTCTTGCTGGATACATCAAATAATACTTTCCCGCCTTCCATACTGTTCTGTACGGCGCCGGTCATAAGATTTAAGAAAATCTGGTTAAGTCTGATCCTGTCACCTATAAGAAACTCAGGCACGTCCTTTTGAATATTAAGCTCATAGGATATACCCTTGTCCACACATTTTTGATAGGTAACGGCAGCGATATAAGAAAGCATCTTGAAAAGATTGAACCGCTCTCTGGACATTTTAGAATGTCCTGCAAAGGAACTCATGTCCAGAACTTCGTTAATTATTGTCTCGAGAAGGATATGCGACCGCATGTTCTTAAGCTTCTTTTCGAGAACAAATTCCGGTTCTTCCATATTGATAACATCATAAACGTAATCTGTAACCTCCTCAGGAATGCAAAATGATGTTCCTTTAACCAGGCATACACTCTTGATAAAAAGCTTCTGTCCGTTTTCTATAAGCAGTATCTTATCCATGGAATAGGCCTTAACCTGTTCCTCTATAAGATCGTATTCAAAGAAGAAAACCCCGTCGGAAACCCTAGCACCATCCTGGTACTCGAGCATTTCCTTAACATCGGAAAAAAACTTGATACTCTCACCGAATACACCAGTAAACAGCGCTTTTGTTTTCTCATCCTTTGTTAATAACAGGTATCTGATTCTCTCCATCTTATCACCTTAGTCCTTATAAGGTCCCTTAAGCAGTTCTTTTAAAAAGCTTCTTACTATCATTAAAATGAATTGACCGCTTTATGTCAAGTCCGATAATGCTTTCCCCGGCTTAATTTTAAGTCTCCGGCTTTCTTCTGTCTATCACGCATAAGAATATGGTGGACAGAATAAGCACAAATCCAATAATATCTGCAAGGGTAAATTCCGTATGAAAGGCAAGTCCCGCCCAAAGGGCTGCCACCACCGGCTCAACCGTTCCCAGGAGGGAAGCCTTCTTGGCTCCTATGTATTTAACTCCCTCAAGATAGAGGGAAAAGGAGATGGCTGTTCCCACAAGGAATATCACTCCCAGGCAGAATACGGTTTCCGAATCAATAGTAACCGGGATATTGTAGGGCCTGAAGGAGGCAAAGAGCACAACTCCTCCTATAAGCATTCCCCATCCTACCGTTGTAAGGGTTCCGTACTTTTTCACCAGATTCTTTGGTTCCATGCTGTAAACCACTACGCAGGCCGCGGATATAATTCCGGATATAAGGGCCTGTCTGGAAAGCTGCAGACTGCCGAAGTTCCCCTTGGTGGCTAAAAGAAAGGCTCCTAAGAAGGCAAAGGCTACCGCCAAAAGCTCGGTAAAATATGGCTTTCTTTTTGCCAGGATACATGTCACCGTCATGATCATTACGGTGGACAGGCACTGGAGCACCGTTCCCGTTCCGGCGTTGGAATACTGGATAGCATAGAAGTAAGTAAACTGGCATCCCGCCATTCCGATAAGGCCGAATATTATTAATTCAATTATGTCTCTTTTGTCTTTCCATACATTAAATATTTCCTGCCGCTTCTTTGCAAATTGAAAGGCCAGCAGTATTACCCCGGCAAAAAGAAGTCTGTAAGGAACAAGCCAGGTTGAAACCATGTCCTTGTACTGAAACAGAAACTGTCCGCAGGCGCCGGAAGTCCCCCAGAGAATGCCTCCCGCTAAAACCAGAAAGAAACCCTTCTTTTCTGACTTCTCGTATTTCTCCATTTCTTTACATCCATTTCACTTATAATGCCTTAAATTTTATCACACCCCCGCTGTTTTAACAATTACTTTGAATTTACCTGCTCCTATGATAGAATGAAAAAAATGTGAGGACCTGCTAATGAATACATATTCTACACTTCCCATAGATGACGGCTTTCGCATGCCCGGTGAGTTTGAGCCCCATGAGGGCTGCATTCTCATATGGCCCTTCAGAGGAGATTCCTGGCCTTATGGCGGTGACGCAGCAAAAGCGGTCTTTTGCTCCCTGGTGGAACTTATCTCCCGGTCGGAACATGTAACCGTCTGCGTAAAGGAAAAAGAATATTCCCGTGCCAAAAATGATCTGCCGGCTAATGTGGATCTATATGTGGTGGAGACTGATGATTCCTGGGCAAGAGATTATGCCCCCACTTTCGTAACCGACGGGAAATCCCTCAGGGGTATTAACTGGAAGTTTAATGCCTGGGGGGGAGACTACGACGGCCTTTATGACTCCTGGGAACAGGATGATGCCCTGGCAGCAAAGCTCTGCTCACATTTGCATTATAACTATTATGACGCAAGCCCCTTTGTCATGGAAGGCGGGGCTTTTCACGTTGATGGAGAGGGAACCATCATTACTACCGAGAGCTGCCTCTTAAGCCCCGGAAGGAATCCCGATATGACCAAAGAGGAGATTGAAAAGACTCTTTGTTCTTATCTGGGGGCCAAAAAAGTCATTTGGCTGCCTGATGGAATAGTAAATGACGAGACCAATGGTCATGTGGATAACCTGCTGGCATTTACCTCCCCCACAAATATAGTTTTAGCCCTGCCGGAGGACAAAGACGACCCTCAATATATGTCCTCTTCCCGAGCATATGACATTTTGAAAGGGGAAACTGACGCAAAAGGACGTCCTTTCCAAATTCACCCTTTGCCCATGCCGGCCCCTGCTTTGGTAACGGAATATGAATGTAAGGGGCTGGATCTTCTTAATGGGGAACCGGTCAGGACCCCCGGAGAACGTCTGGCTGCATCCTATGCAAATTTCTATATCGCCAACGATACGGTTATAGTCCCGGGCTTCAATGACCCTAATGACGAGGCTTCCCGCCAGATTATAGCCTCTTTGTTCCCGGACAGAGAAGTGGTTACTTTGCAGTCAAGAGAAGTTTTGATCGGTGGTGGCAACTTCCACTGCATCACCCAGCAGATACCAAAGCCATAAGGCACTTTTATATGAGGAGATACTTATCCTATGTCTGATTTAAGAATTGCCGCTGTGCAGATGAACTGCCTGCGAGAAAGAAATGAGAATATAGAAAGGGCTGCTTCGCTTACCAAAAGTGCCGCCGAAGACGGGGCTAAGGTCATACTTCTTCCGGAGCTTTTTGAGACCAATTATTTCTGTCAGGAGCGAAACTACGATTATTATAATCTTGCCACCACAGTAGATTCTAACCCAGCAGTCAAGGCCTTTTCCAAGCTCTGCAAGGACTTAAAGGTATTTATGCCCGTAAGCTTCTTTGAAAAGGATGGCAATGCCTTTTATAATACCGTGGCAATGATTGATGATAAGGGCTCCTTAATGGGGATTTATCGAAAGATACATATTCCTGATGATCATTTCTACCAGGAAAAGTTCTATTTTACTCCGGGTAATCTGGGACATAAGGTTTGGAAAACACCCTTTGGAAATATTGGCGTGGGAATATGCTGGGACCAGTGGTTTCCTGAGACAGCCCGGATCATGACTTTGATGGGTGCCGATATCCTCCTTTATCCCACAGCCATAGGAAGCGAGCCTATACTTGACATCGACAGCATGCCCCACTGGCGCCGTGCCATGTGCGGACATTCAGCCTGCAATATAGTGCCGGTGGCTGCTGCCAACCGTGTTGGCGAAGAAAAGGTAAGTCCCAGTGAGGCCAATTCCAACCAGACTTCATCCCTTACCTTCTACGGCTCTTCATTTATAACAAATGAAACCGGCGAGGTCATAGCCGGCGCCGGTCGAGATAACGAAACATTTATTATGGCGGATATTGATATTGAAAAGAATCGTCAGCTTCGTCAAAGCTGGGGGATGTTCAGGGACCGCCGACCGGAAGTTTACGATCTTTTGGCCGGCAACTGAGCGATTATTATTGCCGCAAATACCAGTATGCATCCCGCTAATTCCTTAAGGGTGAGCATTTCGCCCAAGAAGAGCCACCCCGCAAGCACGGATATTACCGATTCAAGGCTGAGTATCAGGGATGCCAGGAAGGGATTGGTGTACTGCTGGCCGATGATCTGCAGGGTATAAGCCACGCCGCAGGA
>JAEEGL017173223.1_pt1 | contig 10365 bp, 9 predicted proteins | sample 9134231 | NCBI WGS metagenome assembly JAEEGL01 (sample SAMN16246548, study PRJNA631951) | gut metagenome | biome: gut microbiome; feature: rumen; material: fiber-attached | host: Bos | place: Iran: Karaj | collected 2018-10
AAATGCCCTGCTTTTGTATGGCAAGCTCTCGCCGTTTGAAGAAGAATACCCCGAGCTGTCATTTTCCTGGAACGAGAGGCATAAGGAGATATTCGTAAATGTTAACGGCGACATTCAATTACAAGTGTTATCCGCGCTGGTCAGGGAGAGACTTCAAGCAGAGATCACTTTTGGCGCAGGAAGCATCGTCTATAAAGAAACTATAAGCGATAAAGCTTATGGTATCGGGCATTTCGAACCCTTAAGGCATTACGCGGAAGTTCAGCTTTTGATAGAGCCCGGCGAGCCGGGAAGCGGGGTGGAGTTTGCCTCTGTCTGCAGCACGGATATACTTGATAAAAACTGGCAGAGGCTTATAGAAACACATGTTATGGAATCGACTCATCCCGGAGTCCTCACCGGAAGTGAAGTGACGGATATCAGGATAGTACTTGTAACCGGACGCGCTCATCCGAAGCATACGGAGGGCGGCGACTTCAGGCAGGCTACATACCGCGCTGTAAGAAATGCTTTAAGAAACGCATCGGTATCGGGAAGGGCTGTGCTGCTGGAGCCTGTATACAGGTTTACCATGTCACTTCCCACAAAATACATCGGACGAGCGATGACTGACATTGACAGGCTCTGCGGAAAAGCTGAGCCGCCTGAGCTTACAGGTGGCGGTGATACCGCTGTGCTTAAGGGTATCGCACCGGTCTCTACATTCTGGGAATATACAAAGGAACTCACCGCATACACAGCAGGTGAGGGAATGCTTACATGCGAGCTTGCCGGATTCGAACCCTGTCATAATACCGAAGAGGTAGTAGCTGAGAGGGGGTACGATCCCGAGGCGGACCTGCGCAGGCCTACAGGCTCTGTTTTCTGTGCACATGGCGCGGGATTTCAGGTTCCGTGGGATGAGGTGGCAGGATATGCCCATATGCCGTGTCCGCTTGATAAAAAATCATTGGGATTCGATGAAGGTTTGCCTGAAAATGCGGTCTTTGCAAGCGCTGACACCATTGTCAGAAAGGATTCACAGACAGGAAGTCATGAAGAAAAGTTCATTTCCATTGAGGAAATAGATGCTATATTTGCCTCCCAGCACAGGAACAGAAAGGAGGAAGCGGCATCAAGAAGAAAGATATACAAGAGGGGGAAAGGCAGCGAAAGCTACAACGGATCGAGAACCGTTAATTCACCGGGAAGCAGCGGCTATCCGCCAAGGAAGGCATCTGCTCCGCTTCCGAAATGCCTGTTGGTGGACGGATATAACATGATCCATGCATGGGATGAGCTGAAGGCTCTGTGCAATGATAATATTCACGGCGCAAGGGAAAGGCTCATTGATATATGCAGTGAGTATCAGGGGATCGTGGGCGGCGAGCTTATACTTGTCTTTGACGCTTATCTTGTTCCCGGCGGAGTGGGTTCGGTGAAGAAGCAGAAGAATATTTATGTCGTATATACCAGAGAAGCGGAAACGGCCGACCAGTATATCGAACAGGCGACCAAAAAGAAGGCACGGGATTATTCCGTGACCGTGGCAACCTCCGACCACATGGAGCAGCTGATCGTGTGGGGAGAAGGGGCCCTCAGAATGTCCGCACCGGAATTTGAGAGCGAGATAAACCGGGCCAGAAGCAAGCTGAGGGATGATTATCTTGATAAGAAAAACAGCCTAGGAAACACTATCATCATCGAAAACTCTGATGCCCCTTAGCATTGCATCGACGGGCTCGCGCCTCGGAAACGACAGATTCTTACGATCGAAGATCGCCATTCCGTCCCCGTATCTGAAAAAGACTCCGTTATCCCAATAGCAGCATCTTATCCCGAGCTGAGTTGCCTTTGCCAAAGTATAGGCAAGGCACTTTACACGCTCGGGATCGTTTTCTTTATCAACCGTTCCGAACTCGTCCAAAGCCACGGGAATACCATTTGCGACAAACTTGTCATAAAGCTTTGTAAGCCTCTCATCTATGGGATCTGTGGATGCAGGGTCATCTATGTCGAAGGTGAGCAGATTGGCCCCTTCTTTGAGGAAAAATGCAAAGTGTGCCGGAGAGTACATGTGAGCCGCCACAAACAGCCTTCCCGGGATCGTATCCTGAGGAAGGGTGAAACCATCCCAGCAGACGCCTTCTGTGGAGGTGGAATACCCCGGAATGATAAGGCATCTTTCGGAGTTCTTATAGCCTTCTGATCTCACGGTATCCACAAATACCTGATTAAGGGTGTTTACGTTTCGCATGGCATCGACGCAGTCTTTATTGTCATAATCGGGCGTCCATTCATAATCCGCACCGTGTACGCGTATCTCGTTCATGGATTCGAACAAAAGCTTTTCTTCGGAATGCTGTCTGAAGCGCCTTGCTATCTGCATCCAGATATTTCTCATAAATTCGCGGGATCTGTCTATATTATCATTATCGGGAAGAAGGAAACCGGGGCAGATATCGTGATGTGTGTTAAGGATCACATACATGCCTTCATCCATGCACCAGTTCACGACTTCCTCTATACGGTCCATCCATTCGGGTTCCACTGTATCCTGAGGTCCGCTCACATGATTATGCCATGAAACGGGAAGACGCAGGGTTTTAAAGCCGCCTTCTCTGATGGCAGCTATCATCTCACGGGTAGTTTTTGGGTTATACCATGCTGTCTCTATATCGAGGCCTTTGATGGGACTGTCCGGCCAAACGGCGGCATCAAAAGTATTCCCGAGATTGATCCCAAGCCCCATATCGTCCGATATTTTCTGCGCGAAATCCTTTACCTCTTCGCGGGCACAGCCTGTTACAGCTGCATCTGTAGCTGTCCGGGGCTTTATCCTTCCGTTTAGCACAGCGGATCTAAGGGCATCTTCCGAGGGTATTTCCATTTTAACGCTCATGTAATTTTCCATTCTTTCCACAACAGGTATCCTCTTATCTTTACAAAATTCATTTATTAAACCGTATATAAGCTATTTATACACAGCTACGGTAATATTGAGCTTCCCTTTCTTTGTGAGGGAAGGTTCGGCAATTATCTTAAACTTTCCGTATCCCCGGGCGTTTACAACATCGCCCTTCGAGACATTCTTTGAATTATTCTCGCACAGCCTTCCGTTCACAAACACTTTTCCTTCTCTGAAAAGGTCAAGGGAATCGCCTCTTGAAAGCTTGCAGACTTTTGATATGATCCCGTCGACTCTCGCGGATGATACCTGTACTGCCGTCTCTTCCGGCTCGTCCTCGGGAAACTCCTTCGCCTCGGTTATGATATCGCATTTTACGCTTGTATGCTTCACTTTGCCCAGATTGTCGCAGATAAATTCCGCGATGGAATCCAGGCAGAATAAATAGGCTTCTTTTTCACCCGCTTTTATGTCCCCGAGAACATCCCGCTCAATTCCAAGATTCATAAGAGCCCCGAGAAAGTCCCTGTGACTCAGCTTATCGGCAAACTTTTCCATAAGTGGGGTGATATGTATGCAGACTATGGGAAAGCTCTGATCGTATCCCAGGCTTTCCGGGTCTCCGAACCGTATCATATTCCTCTCGGCATTTTCATAGCCGCCAAACACCGAGGGTGAAGCATAATGTAATTCCTTTTCCAGACTGTAATAGACATCCGCTTCGGACAGGGACAGGAATGGACTGAATGTGAAGACATTCTGGCTATATGATCTGCCCGCAAGGTCCCGCAGGCGGTTCTGTATTTCTTTTATATCTTCATGTGAGGCATCGTTTTTCATGGAAATATAATAACACATCGCAGTGGGATAATAGAACCGGATTTTCGGTTTTCTTGTTAGGATACGCGATTTGTGATATTCTTTTTCTGACGGCTTGTATTATGATAAACATGGTTTTCAGGAATAATAAAAACACAGCAAGGAGAATATCAGGATGAAAAGAAGTGAAGTGCCCGTAAATATGACATGGGATCTTGGACTTATATACAAGAGCCCGGAAGCTGCGTGGGAAGATGCACGTGAGATCGAGAAGCTTTCCGATAAAGTGGAAAAGGATTATAAAGGGAAGCTGAACACGGCGGACGCTATTGTCGAGTGCCTGCATCTTTGCGAAAAACTGGAGGAGATCGCGGGAAAGGTAGGGGGATATTTTTCTCTCGCCATGGAGACGGATTACACAAACGCCGAGGGCGTCGCCAACATGAATAAGGCTAGCAAGATCCTCACGGAAAGCATGACTAAGATCACCTTCGTGGAAAATGAGATAATAGAGGCTGATGCCGGGGTGCTTGAGGAAGCCGTCAGCAAAGGCGGAACAGTGTCGGGGAAGCTTAAAAAGATACTCCGGGCAAAAGCTCATTATCTTAATCCCGAAACGGAAAAAGCTCTGGCGGCTCTGAGCGATTTTATGGACACGCCCTATGATGTATATAATCAGGCTAAGCTGTCCGATATGAAATTTGACGACTTTGTCATAAATGGTAAGAGCTATCCACTGGGCTATGCTCTTTTTGAGGACGAATACGAATATGAGACTGACACAGATGTCAGGCGCGCCGCGTTCCGCCATTTTTCGGATAAAATAAAGGAATACGAAAATGTGACAGCAACGGCATATAATGCATATGTGCGCAGGGACAAGACCATGGCCGATTTAAGAGGCCACAAAGATGTGTTTGATTATCTGCTCTTTGAGGAGGAGGTTTCAAAAGACCTTTACGACAGACAGATAGATGTGATAATGGAAAAGCTGGCACCTCATATGAGAAAGTACGCGAATCTTATAAAGAGACTTCACGGGCTGGACAGGATGACATATGCGGACCTTAAGCTTGCGGTGGATCCCGGATACGATCCGAGAGTAACCATAGAGGAGGCTGAAAAATATCTGACAGAAGGCCTCGCTGTTATGGGTGAGGAGTACGTTGAGATGATAAGGCAGGCCTTCAGGGAGAGATGGATCGACTTTGCCACAAATGACGGAAAGTGTACAGGCGGCTTCTGCTCAAGCCCCTACGGAGTTCCGGCTTCCTTTATACTCCTTTCCTGGCAGAACAGAATGGCTGATGTGTTCACGCTGGCACATGAGCTTGGCCACGCAGGGCATTTCAAGGAGTGCAACAATGCACAGGGCTGCTTTGATACGGAGGTAGCAACCTATTTTGTGGAGTCTCCCAGCACGATAAATGAGCTCCTGCTTACAGGATATCTTGAAAAGACTAATCCGGATCCCAGATTTAAGCGCTGGGTGATCGGCTGCACTGTGGGAAAGACATATTATCACAATTTTGTGACTCATCTTCTGGAAGCAGCTTACCAGAGAGAGGTATATAAGATCATTGAGGCGGGCGGAAGTGTTCAGGCTGAGACTCTTTCCGGGATCTATAAGGATATTCTTACTAAATTCTGGGGAGATGCGGTGGTGCTTACCGAGGGCGCAGAGCTTACATGGATGCGCCAGCCCCATTATTACATGGGCTTGTATTCCTACACATATTCTGCGGGACTCACCATTTCCACGAAAATGTGCAAGAGGATACTTGAAGAGGGTGCCCCTGCCGTGGAGGACTGGAAAAAGGCTTTAAGAGCGGGCAGTACGGTCAATCCTCTGGAATTTGCCCGGATGGCGGGAGTGGATATCTCAACAGACGGACCTCTTAACGATACTATCGATTATATCGGATCGCTGATAGACGAGATGATAGCGCTGACCGATGAGATTGAAGGGAAAGAAGCTCGTTAAAGCATCGAGCTTTCGGTCAAAAAGTAGATAAATTTACTTTTCGATTGCTTATATGCAACATTTTTAACTTGTTAACTGTATAAAGGGTAGAAGAGGTATGGATTTTAACACGCGCGCCGAGCATTTTATGGATGCTTACGGAAATGCCATCCTGCGTCTGGCCTATTCCTATGTTCACAACATGGAAGATGCGGAGGATGTGCTTCAGGACACGCTGATAAGGGTTTTGCAGGCGAATCCCGAATTTGAGAGCGAGGCCCACGAGAAGGCTTATCTTCTTAAAACAGCAGCCAATCTGGCCAAGAACAAGATCGAATACAACAAAAGACGTGAGACCGATGAGCTCAATGAGGAACTGGTCTCTCAGGAAAAAGAGGATCTGTCTTTTGTATGGGAAGCGGTGAAAAAGCTTCCGGATACATCACGGGAAGTGATCCATCTTTTCTACGAGGAAGGTTATCAGACCTCGCAGATAGCGGAAATACTGGGACGAAATGAATCAACCGTCCGGTCTGACCTAAAGCGGGGCAGGGAGAGACTGAAAGAAATCTTAAAGGAGGAATACGACTTTGACTAAATACAGTGAAGCGATGGAAAATATCAAAGTTACCGACGAAATGCGCAGTCGTATTCTTCGTAACGTAGCTTTGAGCCTTGAAAAGGGCAAAGATGAAGCAGAGGCTGAAACAGAGACAGAAGCAGAAATAGAAAAAGAAGCTGAAACAGAAACGGAAAAAGAAACAGTAAAGAAAACCGGGGAAACTATCACTGCAGATGAGAGTGCCGATATAACGGAATTCCGAAATACCAAAAAAAGACGCAGCGGAGCGTGGATCACACCGGTAGCCCTTACAGCCGCTGCCGCACTGATCCTGGTGATCGTAAGGCCGTGGTCGGGAAGCTCGCTTATGAGTGAAAAAAATGCTTCATCTTCATTTGATGCCGCAATGAGCGAGGATGCTGCTGCGGATTATCACTATGACAGTGAGACTGCCGTGGCCGAGACAGCTGAGGCTGATTCATGGGATGAGGATTATCCCGTTTATGAGGATGCAATGCTTGAGGCGGAGGCTGCCGAGGAGGAAACCAAGGATAACAGCGAGGGAATTGAAGGTATGGTATTTGATGCTACAGAGTATTCATCGGCACAAGAGCTGTCCGATGCGGTGGGATTTGTCATAAAGGATATAGAAACGGTTCCCTTCGAGCCCACGGAAGTCATTTATCGTGTAATATCCGGAAAGCTGGCAGAGATAGTATACATTGGGGACGGTGAAAAGCTCACTGTCAGAAAGTCCGCGGGCGATGAGGACAATTCCGGCGATTATAATGATTACCCCGTATTTGAAGCGGCTGAGATCGAGGATGCTAAAGTAAACATCATGGGTTATGATGACGGTTTTTATCTTTCGACCTGGTATGACGGAGAGTATTTCCATTCCATAGGGTCGGATAATCCGCAGTCTTCGGATAAGATGAAAGAGATGGTTTCCGATGTGATAGCGGGGGAAAGGGGATAAAGACCGAACAAAAAATGATAATAACCGGAACAGATTTTTAATTGACACCGGCTTGTGTGCTAATCATAATTAGAGAGTAGTCTGCTTAAAATCGGCATTATAAGTTTACTTCAGGGAGGTATTATTCTATGGCATGTTTACTTGTACCCGCTGCTGAGGCGGTTGTAACAACAGTGGTTCAGAAGGCTATCGAGAAAAAAGAAAAGGCTGCGGCTGAAAATGGCAATCAGGCTGAGAACAAGGCCGAGACATCACAGATGGCTTCGTTTTCAAAAAAGCTTAAATGGCTTAATAATATGCTTTGGGGAGGTGCCGCACTTTTGGCATTTGAGCATATCTGGCATGGCGAGATAGTTCCCTGGTTCCCTTTCCTCACTGCGGCAAGCAATCCTCAGGATACGGCAGAAATGCTTCATGAGATGTCCACAGTCGGCGTTTCCATGGCTGTGCTGGTTACCGCCATCTGGGGAGTAATGGTCGCAGTCTCATACAGGATTGAAAACAGGGCTAAAAAAGCTGTGTAAGGAGGAAAAGCCATGACTTTACTCACATCACTGTTTGCAGCGATCATATGCACTATCATCTGGTATAAAAAGGCTCCCGACAAGGAGATGCGTATGGGAACTCTGAGCCTTATTTACTGGGGAGCTTCCATAATGTGGTTTGTGGATGCGGTTTTTGAATTTGCGGAGCTTAAAGCGGAGTATTTCACGCCTGAACCATTGGAAATGCTCAACGATTTCTTCCTCGGTATCAGCGTTGTGGCATTGGGACTGATCATCTGGCTCGTTATACTTTTGATCAGGGACCCCAGAGGCGTGATCAAAAAGATGCTTTCAAAGAAAGAAGCATAAAAGAAGCGTAAGCTTTCGGATAACATTTAATTCAAAGCGGATTTGTGCGAAAGTGCAAAACCGCTTTTTGGGTATTATGGTAAAACGTGAAAACACAGCCGCATCAGCGGGGAAATGAGATATGAAAACAGAGATAAAAGACATTCTTGAAAAGGTAAAGGCAGGGGAGTGTACGGTAGACGATGCGCTCCTTATGATCAAGTCGGAGCCCTTTGAGGATATAGGATTTGCCAAGGTGGACCTGCACCGAAAGGTTAGACAGGGCGCTGCGGAAGTTATCTACGGAGCGGGAAAGACTCCGGAGCAGATGATGGGAATAATGGATTCCATGATCCGAAACGGTCAGGACAGGATCCTTATCACAAGACTGTCACAGGAGTCGGCGGATGTGATCTCCGGCAGATATGATATAGAATATCATAAAGACGCGAGGGCAGCCGTATATGGAAAAATGCCGGATCCCAACGGGATAGGGAAAATAGTGGTTGCAACAGGCGGAACCAGCGACATTCCCGTGGCCGAGGAGGCGGCTTTGACTGCCGAGGTCCACGGAAACCATGTGATCAGACTGTATGATGTGGGGGTTGCGGGGCTTCACAGGCTCCTTTCCCACAAAGAAGAGATAATGGGAGCAAGCGTGATAATCGCGATCGCAGGAATGGAGGGAGCGCTTGCCAGCGTGATCGGAGGCCTAGCGGACTGTCCTGTTATAGCGGTTCCCACGAGTGTGGGATACGGAGCCTCGTTTGGCGGAGTGTCGGCCCTTTTATCCATGCTCAATTCCTGCGCCAGCGGGGTGTCGGTAGTAAATATAGATAACGGCTTCGGAGCCGGATATCTGGCAAGTATGATCAACCACATGGAGGCTAAAAAATGAAGACATTATATATAGATTGTGGCATGGGTGCAGCGGGCGATATGCTCACTGCAGCTCTTCTGGAACTTATCCCCGACCGGGAGAAAATGGTAGAAAAACTTAACTCTCTGGGAATACCCGATGTTAAATATGAACTTGAGAAAGCAGAAAAATGCGGGATCACCGGCAGCCACATGAAAGTGACGGTGCATGGCCTAGAGGAAACCGGGGACATGCATGATCATCATCACGAGCACGAGCATGAACATGACCACGATCATCATCACGAGCATGAGCATGAACATGACCACGATCACCATCACGAGCATGAGCATGATCACGACCACGAGCATCATCACGAGCACGAGCATGAACATGACCACGAGCACCACCATGGTCATGTTCACCACGGCCTTGCGGATATAGAGCATGTGGTAAAAGACCATATGAATATCCCCGGAAAGGTAAAGGATGATGTGCTCGGCGTATTCGGACTGATCGCCGAAGCGGAGAGTAAAGTTCACGGAAAGCCTGTTTCGGATATACATTTCCACGAAGTGGGAACCATGGATGCCGTGGCGGATATTGCCGCTGTATGCCTGCTTATCAATGAGATAGCTCCGGATAGGATAATCGCATCCCCAGTGCATGTGGGAAGCGGTACCGTAAAGTGTGCACACGGAATACTGCCGGTGCCTGCACCTGCGACAGCTCTTATTCTAAAGGATATTCCCATTTACGGCGGTGAGATTAAAGGCGAGCTCTGTACCCCTACGGGTGCAGCTCTTCTCAAGCACTTTGTCACGGAGTTCGGAAATATGCCAATTATGAAGACCGAAGCTATTGGTTACGGTATGGGGAAAAAGGATTTTGAGAGAGCAAACTGTGTGAGGGTGCTTCTCGGAGAATCCGAGGATAAGACCGACAAGGTGATCGAGCTGTCCTGCAACGTTGACGACATGACTGCCGAGAGCGTAAGCTATGCCGTTAACAAGCTTTTTGAAGGCGGGGCCCATGATGTATATACAGCTCCGATAGGGATGAAGAAAGGACGCATGGGTACCCTGATAAGGGTGCTGTGCAAGGAGGAAAAAGAGGAGGAAATAGTTTCTTTGATGTTTAAGCATACCTCAACGATCGGGATCAGAAGAGGGGTCTTAGACAGATATATTCTGGACAGAAAGATCGAGACTGTTGATACTCCCTTCGGACAGATCAGAAAAAAAGTATCATCGGGATATGGCGCTAAGAAAGAAAAATACGAGTATGATGACATTTCCAAAATAGCAGATGAAACTGGGAAGAGTATTTCCGAAGTGCTAAAAGATATCGGGGACTGAGCTTATGGACATTGCTGAAACAAAATATGAGAAACTGATAAAAGAGCTTAAAGGCTACGGCAGACTTGCCGTAGCTTTTTCCGCAGGGGTAGACTCCACATTTCT
>JAEEGL010030256.1_pt1 | contig 10364 bp, 12 predicted proteins | sample 9134231 | NCBI WGS metagenome assembly JAEEGL01 (sample SAMN16246548, study PRJNA631951) | gut metagenome | biome: gut microbiome; feature: rumen; material: fiber-attached | host: Bos | place: Iran: Karaj | collected 2018-10
ATCAAACTGTTCACTATTCACTATTACCTATTCCTTGCGCAGCCAACGCTCCGCGCCCGTGGGGTATGCAGCCGAATACCTCACCGTATTAGAATCGTATCTATTTGACAAGTCCATTACTTGAACTGCCGCCGAATATTTTAACCTATCGGTTAACCGATTGCAAGCCTAATCACAACATATCATTTCCGCTTCTAAGGTCATTTCTCTGCAAACTCTCCGTGATGTCTAGCTCTGCGATAAAGACGGGTAACCGGTTTCAATATCGGCGAACGATAACGCAAATATGGAACCGTGAAAATCAGGAAGTCCCCAACAGGGCGCAACAATCGCGACAAGGATAATCTTAGAAGCCTTCTTCCCTCCAGCGACAACCCTTTTAGGGCACAAAGCCGAGACAACCGTTCGCGCCAAGCCTCTTTGATGAGCCCGAAATCAGATTGGCGATCAAGCATTATCACTGGTAGCGTATTGGTAAAATACCTTTCAAGCCAATAGTCACCTTTATAGTCAACCTTCTTGGGGCTAGTATCGATCATTTCCATGATGTCAAGACGGTGATCCATCTCGTCGCAAAGAACTTGCAACGAAGGAATGGTGTTCACGGCACTTCCGTCACGTACTCTGTAGCCATGCAGGACGCCTTCCGTGGCCCAAATGGCATCTGCCCGTTCCAACATCACGCGACTGAGGAAACACCAGTCCTCGCCACGCCTATACCTGGGGAACCTGATACCATCAAGAAGTTCACGCGAATACACATGACAACAAAAATAGCAATGAGAAAGATCATGCATCGAGATTTCTTTCGAGATGTCAATCTTGTGGAATTCGCAGATTGACGCGGCCATCTCCCGCATACGCCAAACATCGGTGAAAGTCTCACTTGCAAATCTAAAAAGCCGACCCTCAGGGTGTGCTGAAATAGCGTCAGACAATATGGCGAGTAAATTGACACTCCACACATCGTCGGCATCCAAAAACAACACCCAGCGCCCTGTAGCCACATCAAGGCCTCTGTTCCGTGCCACACCAACACCGACATTACGCTGATGAATCACGAGGAAACGTGAATCCTTCTCGGCATATTCATCAAGTATCGTCCCACTGTTGTCGGAGGAGCCGTCATCAACACAAATAGCCTCCCAGTCCGAAAATGTCTGCGCCAAGACTGAATCCAGGCACTCGCGAAGGAAATGTGCAACATTATAGACCGGGATGATTATGGAGAATAATGGATTCATTCCAACGCTTGTGCAAGCCAATGCAAAGACTCGTGTCGTTTCACGTCCAACAAGTCAAACGCACGCTTAGGAACTTCACATCTAAGCATTTCTTCCATGTCGTATATTGAAGTGGTGGGGTTGACAAGCCGATCACTGCATCCCAGCATGTTCAACAATGCCGCGGGGCGTGATTCGTATTCATCAACCTGTGCCCGCAACGAAAGGAATGGTTTATTAAACATCAAACCCATTACAGTTCCATGGAATGAGCCCGCCAACACATACCTTGCCCTCCTCGCAAGTCCCACAAGTCGATCTGGAGATATGCTATAGGTCAACCCTTTCACTGCACCATATCTCGTGTATTGATAGCAAGGTGCTATTATGCATTTGACACCAAGCCTATCGGCCAATTGCCTTGCCGTGTCAACAAAGAAAGGCATGGTTGAAAGCGTGTACATAAACAAGTATGACTCTCTGATAGTTTTACCAGGCGTAGCGATCTCATCATAATCTTTTGCAGTAAGTAAAAGCGTGGGGTCCAGCGTCACGTCAATCCTTCGTGATGAAAGGCTCGACAACTGTTCTTGCGCAAGTGGCTCCCTAACGGATATATGCGAGAACCTATCCAAAGACGCCGCCACTCTCCTTATGGAATCATCATCCAATGGCTTATCGCCATAACTTGCCGCGTATGCGATTTTGTGGATGTGCGCTGGAAGGTTCTCGGCGAAGAACAAAGGTGCTTCAGCCTGTGAATGTCTTGCACTCCATACTTGATCACTTCCAACAACCAGCAAATCATAATACTTGCCAAAGTCAGCTGGCGCACACGCACGCTCTGGCAAATGCACCTTACGAAAATGACGATATCGCATTCTCAATATATCTTCGCACGGGACAGACAGCGCATTCAACAAGAATCGTCCAGCCAACGAACGGAGAGCTTGTATGCCATGCTGGTCATGATTTATCAATTCACATTGCCAACGTTTCTCCTCACCGACATGATTGCAAACTGGGAATTCCACAACATGCCCCATGCGCTCAAGCACTGTCTTAAGTGCCCATGCCTGAAGCATGGCCCCACAGTTGTAGGCACGGTGAAAGGTCAGAATAGCAATGCGCATGCTATAACTCTACAAACAATTCATCTATACTCTTGCGAGGCGAAGAACAAACATCAAATTCATCCGGTGTAGAACCGCAAGTAAGAATTGCTATTATCGTTTCCGAATCGCGTATCTTAATTAATCTACGGGCTGCGACATCCTCTTCCGGAAGCCTTGACCAGTTCAAGATGCAGTGTGCTATTTCATAATAAAACAAAGCATAGCAGAGATTCATCAAAAAGATTCCACCGTTGATAAAAACATCATCCCGCTCACGTGCAATGCTCAGATCTTCAAGATTTGCGGTAACAATCAGAAGCTTATAAGAAAGATGCCCAAAACCACGACTCCCTCCCTGTATGGCAAGAATCTGACTCATTACTTCTTTATCCGATACGCAATACACTCTGCAATGCTGACGATTACATGCAGATGGCGCAGAAATCGCAATGCTTACCGCAGCCCTCAACTTTTCAATGTCAACCGGTTTGGACGAATAATGACGAAGCGTATGACGCGACGTGGCGAACGCAGGAAATGGCAATTCCTTATTGCGATAAAACTCCTCTTTGGTTACATGAGGTTGCCTGGCTATCGCCACAGATTCATGCCGTCCAAGAAATACCCGAAGATCATCCCAGAGCTTTTCACCCTCCATACATATACCTGATTGACAATGGATATCCCAATATGCTTTGAGCACACCAATAGCGTGAACTATCTGGTCGTCAGTACCATACAACTTCTCAAATAACGAAATCTGACCCATCATATCTTCCACGACATCTTTCCCGAAAGGCAAATGCCTATTGGGCATTGTTAGACCTTTTTCAATGATATGATATTGCATAATCACATACGCGCGTAATTGCTCACGCTCTCTGTGCGAAAAAGCTCCAGAGTGCCTGACAAACCGTTGCATATCATATTTAAAATATGGACTGGCTATTCGTCCAGGAGAACAGATCATTCTTCGGATCAGACGAACACCCCGCTGTCCCAATATCATCTTCAACAATGAACGCATCGTAACATCTTCATCTTAATGAATTCTCGTTCTTCCAACGACAAACACAAAAACCAAACCAAGGGGAGAAAAGTAATTTCGCAAATCATCGAAGTAATCATAATTCTTAAAATACCTGACGGCCAGAAGAGCCTCGGCATGTATCCGATTGTCAAGCAAATAACTGATATCGCGAATATGGGCAACAGTATAGTTCTCATCCAATATCTAGCCGACATGCCGACAAGATGTCTTGCAAACCAAACTCGCCCCCATGCACAAACTGTCATTGTCGCTAAAAGCGAAAAACCAACTGCATAAATCCCATACCCGAGATGGCACAGTAGCCATGCCAACGGAAGTGTCATGAGCAATGCCCCACCTAAAAAGAATTGATAGCTCGCAATCTTGCCACGCGCATTGACCGCAAGCATGTGACCTACAGCTGATTGATCAATCACTGTCATCAGAAATGCAATTAAACACAAACCGTAAACATATTGCGGTGGATTGACCAACCATAATCGCAACACTTCTTCCAGCTCAAGCCCCAATGGAATGACAAACAACAAAACAAGTAGCGTTGAAAATTTACACGCCCTATAGGAAAGATTTCGCATACGCTCCATTTCTCCAGCTCCATATGCAGTCACAATCGCAGGTTGAAAAGCCTGATTCAAGGATTCTGATAACATCATTGTGTGACCGGTAACACTAGACTGGATCGTCATCGCTGCGTTCGCACGAGGACCAAAATACTTATTTACCAACACCTGTATTCCCTGATTGCGCAACAATCCTCCCGTCTGTCCAAAGGCCCACCAACCAACAAAATACAAAAGCTGGACAATACGATCCCATGATACGCAATATCTGACTTTTAGCCTACATTCGGGAAAGATAAAACATGCACGAATAGCTATTATTGTTGCTGGCAAGACACTCATAAGGCACACCCAAAATGCATATTTGGCCAACCATATTCCAGGATGACATATCATGTAATATAGAAAAAAAGCATTAAGTGTTGTTGTGACAAACGAATAGATCGTCAATTCTGCAATATACTGTTTAGCCGTATACATTGCATTGAAAGGGACAAAAACCATCCCAAAATAACATGATATGCAAACGAATCTAAACACCCAAATGCAATCATTTAACCTATCGGATGGTATCGTCAGGAAATTCTTGACCACCCATATTCCAATGGGATATCCAATAGCCATAAGAACAGTTGGTAACAGCAAGTGGACAAATACCGCAGTCGAGAACCATTTATGACATTCTTCCATGCCATAATCTATGTCATTTCCAACACTGGCCTTGCCAACCTCCACAGCAAAAAAACGTCCAACGGCTGTAGCAAATAAACCATTGATAAAAGAAATAAATGCCGCCAATCCACCGACTACACCATACAAGCCATAGTCAACTTGTCCTAATGCACACAATGCCCATCTAGCCGTGAACAGCCCAATCACAAGCGCATACAAACTCCGCCCGTATGTGGCCACGATGTTCAAAAATATTCGACGATTAGGGGACATGGGAAATGTTGCCAATGTGAAAATGTTGCCAATACCAACACTCAACTACCAATGAGTTGCCGGTCATCAGTTTCTAAGAGCTTCTTCAAGGGACAACCCTAATCCGTATAATTGTATTCGTATGGTAACGCAACCGGCACCCCGACGAAACCACAACCACCGCCTTCAACCAGTCAACGCATCTTTCAGCTTCAAACATCTCTCACCGTCACGTTTTGTCAAAACAGATCACCTATTTTGATAAAATCATTTCTTACCGTATGGCTCATCCCTAATGATATCGATATCGTTCATTCACCTTCCTCACCTTCATCCATTACTTAGCAATTACAAGGCTTTCCTAAAGTGATACTACCATGAGTCCCGTGGTTCTCAATTGCTTCCATAAGAGTAAGAGCAAAACCCGACCCTCGGAGTTGGGTAATTTCCGGTGCCGGTTCATTCACAAAGCCTTCTCCCAAAATAATGATATATTGCGGTAAGAAACGGAGTCTCTCGCGGCAGTTGCCTTAGATATGCATCTATCTCCGTTGCGCTCATCTGTTTTAGCCATTCAAAGGACTTGAGCATATTCAACCGCATTCCTACTAATTGCGTCTGTCTCAGATTGAAGGTGTTGATTGTCAATGTTGCTCGCGATGCATCTTCTTCCGACAGACCACTTCGAACTGACACATTACCATCAAAAGTAAATTGTAAGTAATCTTCTGGATCATCAGAACATGGATCAATGAGTTCATTAACTCTGGACTTATCAAGAACACGATCTTTATGCCGCCCGCATGTCCCATTTCTGCAACATGAATAATACAAATTATCCCATTCAAACATCAATTCAGGGAACCAGTGCGCATGCTTCCTTCGGAAGTGCTCAATATGCCCCTCATGGAGATCTAGTTTACACTCACAATAAGCACACTTCTCGTCCTGCATTGCAAGCAAAGACAATTGCAATTCCTCTTTAGAATCCGATCTCCCTTTCCAAAAAGTACTCCAATCTCTGCATTGCAAAGACCGTGCTTCCGCCAATGCACTTGGCTCTTCTGTTGGGCGTACCAATTTATGCATTTCGTTCCTTGGCTATACGCTTTAAGAAGTCTTTATGCCTGACTACTCCAAGCAAAGGCCCATATTCGTCACCATAATAACGAACAAGCTCTTCATAAATTTCTTTCCATTCTTCAGAGTCGCCCAACCCGCTACTTGTTAGTCCTACAAGTCTATTAAATTTTTCAACCACCTCAAGGTTCTGCGGGGTCGAATCAGTCCCAAAAACACTTCGCAAGATTTCTGACACCTCAACACCTTGCGTTGCATGATGAAAGGGCACCACTCCATTCGGTGTTAGTATCCTTAAGGATTCTCGCGCAATTGATGACACGACCTGAGGACTATGGGTTGTAACTATAAACTGGATATTAGGGAACACCTCCATTAAATCGCTTAGTATATGTTGCTGCCACTTTGGGTGCAAAGAGAGATCGATCTCGTCAATCATCACGACCCCTTCCGTCCTTGCACAAGCTTCCTCGCCGAACTGAGGATTCAGTCGTGCACAACGATATGCGATATCAGCAACAAGCGCAAAAACAGCGAGTACGCCATCACTCGTCCATGAAATCGGAACAACTATTGGATAGTCGTTCGCCTCCTCTTCACCACAATCTGCAGGCCGCTCTACAGCCATCTGCATATATGTATGATTGAAATGAACATTGCACCACCCCTCCTTTCTTAAGACTACATCCAAGGCATTGCGGACTGCCGAGAACTGACGTACAATGCGTTTCCCCGCATCGGTTTCACTCTCGACCTTACTATCGCAAACTCTATATGCATATTCAAGCCATGACTTCACCGATGCGAATATTGATCTATCTGTGAGCGCATCTGCATATCCTTCTAGACGTGATTGGATTACGGGCGGATGTTTGTCTCTTTTTATGTCAGATGCTTCCCACAAACGGTTGGTACCATAATACGCCAGAATTGGCAATGGGTTGTCCAGGCCATTCCCGTCCTCAATGCCAGAAGAGAGACGATTCCCATAGTCAGTTATCACATGAGCTTCCTTGGTTGTCGTCCGTCCACCCTCCCCAAGCGAACGGGACCACTTGACTTCCTTTCCGTCAACGCATCCACTGGCTAATACTGATATTGGGAATATTGCCCCCTGTTCCTTCAATAAGTTGCAAGGATCTATGCTTGCATCAGACGGTCTGAAGTTTGACTGAGAATATGAACTAGTCCTTTTTGTGAACGTTCCGACAGAAACCCGAATTGCATCCAGTATCGCCGATTTACCGCCCCCATTCCGTGCGACAAAAACAGTCAATGATCTATGGAATGTGACAGGCTCAACCAATGTTCTAAAACATCGAAAGTTTCTAAGCAACAAAGAGTCAAGTCTCAATTTATCTGCCATAACACGACCTCCCTTACAGGTTTCCGATAATTGACAAACATCTAACACCGTATCACCCGTTGACATCCGTACTCAAAACTCCTGTTTACCATGCGCTCCGCGCGCGTGGGGTATGCAGCCGAATACCTCATTTTTTCTCCGCATGTGTATTTCTCCGCTCATGTCTAGGCTGAGTATTATACCATTTTCTTCCTGCGGTGAACGTCTCATAATTCAAAGGATTCAACCTTCATCAACCCATAATCCACATCGCCAAGCGCCATCAGCGTCCACCGTCCACAAAACAGCCCAATCACGAGCGCATACAAACTCCGCCCGTACGTGGCTACGATGTTCAAAAATATTCGACGATTAGGGGACATCACAACCTATCTACCATTATACGAAGAGCTGCTTTGCACTATCTTAAAATCCAACTTGTACTTATCGCGAAGTATCTCAACGAACAACTCATTACGTTCCCTATCACCATGTGGAGACAAACGTACACAGGAAATTGACTTGCCTATGCCCGGATCACGCACAAGTATTCGTGGCTTCTTATTTATGATAGTGACTTTAGTCCTAGGAACATCCATCACCAGAAATCGTTCCTCTTGTTCCTCGCGAAATGAAGGATTTTTCTGAGACAGCAACACCTTCATAGTTTTCTCGACGTATAATCCAACCTCCTTACAACCATCGCAACATGCCCCTGTTCTATTATTCGATCTTTGATTCAACTTTGAGATAACGCGTCTGGCAAAATCATCCCGATATCTGCACGGCATTAACATTCTGCTAATTTCTCCCGACAGCGAACCCCACTCTTCCCCGTTGAATCCTTCTTGAACTGCAGAATGTAATTTCCGACGGTCAAACGCAACAGCAATTCCACCCTGTGGCGTATAAGAGCGCCATTGATAAAGATTATCCCCATCTCGAGACAAACAAAACATATACACATCAGTCACAAGACCGTCAACAAGTTCACCTCTGATAAAATCCTTAAGGCCCTCGCTTTTCAACCCATCAAATATCTCTTGTAACAACTGCCTCCCGTATAAAAGTTCCGAATCGTCATTCAAAAATTTGTAATGTGAAAACGCAATCTCACCCTGCAAGAAATGTTCAAGAACATCTATGGTTGTATAATGCCATAAAAGCCCTGGTGGCGGCAACCTCTGCGGTTTCTCAATTGACACTGTAGTTTCTTCAGTCACCATCACACTACCCGACTTTTGATCAAGTTGAGCCACCTCCTGCTATAAAACATCGTTTAACTTTATGACACGAGGTATTTTCTCTTTCCTTCTCATATGTTCGGGTACTATCAGTTGACGAACTAAAGTTTTTTCATCACATGATAGTGAATTCCATAAGCTAGGTGACATCGTAAAATCTTCACTCCTATTTAAAACGACTTCATTGATAAACCGTTCAAACTCTCTAAGGCTAGATGATGACATATGCTTCTCAATCTCTTTTACATATCCGGAAAACTGCTTGTCCCAAACAAGAACCATATGGGTTCGATCTCGTTCTGGTATGATATTAAACGCCACAATTGGCCGCAGAGCCTTCATTGTTCCAGTATCATAATTAATAAGATCGCCTACCAACTTATCCCCTTCGTCATCATTTAACGGCGGTATGCCTGAGACACACGATAAACCTATGTTTTTAGGAATCACACGCCATACCCATGATAAACGATCCACCGCATCATTAGCAAAAGATGGATATAATGTATAGTTGACATCGTACGGCAACATTATTCCCCAATTCATAATATATTTGTACAACTCCATTTCTATTAAGTCATTACGCATTTTACCACGTTTTGTTGTTTCTTCCCATAATCCCAGTAACTCATTTAGGCTATTACGTCTATTTGCCACAGAATAGGCGATAGCACGACGATACAAAGCCAACACTTGAAGCGGATTGTCCTTTACCAGTCCCTCTGGCTTTTCTATAATATCAAACAAGTCTTTGTCATGTCTACCACAAAATCCTGGAAAGGTTGTTACTTTAGATATTGGTACCTCACAATATAGAGGCAATGTATTCCCATTCTGAATATTAGAAAGAATAAACGCGTCTATTCTCCTCTTAATCGCACATACTTTCCCATTGTGTTGTATCCACTTCAAGGCACCTTTCTTTTGCTGGGAATGACTCATTATTGACTGTTCGCCACAGCCTGGATATAGACACAAATACCGATGCGCTTTAAGAGTCGCTGCCACTTTTTGACAGGCCATTAATCCTTGCTTTTGAGAATCTGTCATGTTAACTTGTAAAGTTTCGAGGACTAGGGGGGCAGCACATAGTAAAATCCAACGGCAGCAAATAGGGCCTCGTAACCAATATCGGTTTCTCAAATCGCTTCATGTCACCGCACCGCGCCCGTGGGGTATGCAGCCGAATACCTCACCATTCTGTTTTCCAGTCTCTTTTCCAGCATAGCGGTGCCGAATATTATACCCTTCCCCGAGCAATCCATGTCCACCTCAATCAATAAACCTTCACTCCCAATCTACCCAACACGAAGCCAATCATACGCCCCATAAGTAATCCCCCTCGCCATCCCATCTCCTCCTAATAAATCACTCAAGGAATACGATGGGGACTGTCCCCCATGGAAAAATCACCGCTTGAACTCCTCAATCGGCGGCAAATACGGCCTCGTCACCAATATCGGCTTCTCAAATCGTTTCATGTCAAGGCTCCTCGCACATAATTTTCACAAAAGCGATGAAACTGGAATAATCAAATACAATCTTCCATATATTTAGAGACAAAGGTGAAGAACGTATGCACATTTTGTCACAGATCTGTCACAAGATATGTGACGGGATTGTGACAGGCTTGCTCTATGTTTTTGATCCATAATCGTTATTTTGACAAGGTATATGTCACTTTTCCGTCAACTATCTCAGGAGACTCAATTTCTTCTGCGATGAGCAGCGACTTGATGAGCCTTCTGAGCGTGGCCTCGTCGCAACGCAGCGCACGGAGCAGATCGCGGCGCACAATGCTGCCGCCCTTCTTGCTCATGAT
>JAEEGL011963691.1_pt1 | contig 10364 bp, 10 predicted proteins | sample 9134231 | NCBI WGS metagenome assembly JAEEGL01 (sample SAMN16246548, study PRJNA631951) | gut metagenome | biome: gut microbiome; feature: rumen; material: fiber-attached | host: Bos | place: Iran: Karaj | collected 2018-10
CTTATGCGCGTCATCAAATTTCGAGGAATCGATAGCCGGTTCAGACCAGATTTTCACATAAGTACATTCCGTAGAACAATCCTGTGACCATTGGTAAGTTTCAACGACACGTTTCATCTTGATGGATTTTTGAGAAATCCCGAAATACTCATCCGTACGTTCGCTCGTGGCGGCAATAGAACCGGAGACAATAACCAGTTTACCGTTATTTTCCGGCGCAACCTTGTCGATTTGGGCTTGGACTACTGCTTCGCCGATTTCGTTAGCAATAACTGTGGTTTCGCTCTTTTGGAAGACACCATAAAGCAGCACAATCAGGCCAATTACGATGAGAATAATGTTTAAAATTGATGGTTTTTTCTGCATATTTCCTCCTTATAGGTGACGACGTTTTTTACGTGCTTCTTCTAACATATGAACGAATTTGTAACGGAACGGACGAATGATTAAATCGTGTGCCGGCAAGTAGGCGATTTGCTCGCCGCCAAAACCGGTCTTAAAGGTCGTGACACCGGCATAACGGTGGTTCGGCGAGTTAGGCGGCGCAATACCAAAGAGGTTATAGCGTTTAAAACCGAGATCCCTAGCATCACGAATTACGCGCCATTGCAAAGCGTAGGCGCCAGGAAGCTTGCGACTTTCTTCGGTCGAAGCGGCTTCATGATAAATTGCCTCTGGGTTTTGCATAATCACGAGGCCTTTGGCAAGCGGGCGGCCATCAAGTGTGGCAGTATAAATGCGGGCAGCACCTGCGAAGGCATCATGCTGCGCCATGATGAAATTACGCGTAGACGGAATGAAGTTTTGACGTTTCGCGGTTTCGAGCTGCATATCATAGAACTCATTGAAAGCATGTTTGGAAGTGTCAAACGAAACTTGGATGCCAAGTTTTTCGGCGCGGCGCACTTCATAGCGAGTTTGGCGACGCATTTCCTTGAGCAAATCTTCCTCCGAGCGGCGAAGGTCAATCATGACAGTATGCTCAGCATGCAGATGCATTGGCGACGGTACGAGGCCGAGATCCTCAATCATCTTTTTATGTTCAAACGAATCCGGAATGTTCGGGCGCATGCGTACAAAGACGCATTCTTCTTGCTCGGCGACTTTACGGATTTCATCCATAAACTCGTGCACGCAGTCCGGCTCATGATCCCAGTCGAGAATTGGGCCGCCCGGAATCTCAAGGTAACGACCGCGTTTGGCATTCTTTACGATAACGACGGCAGTGCCACGCAAATCGCCACTCTTATAGAGGCCGAAATACAGGACTTTTTCGCCGTCCAATTCATAGACTTTGCCCCAGCTAGAGGTTTGCAAAAAATTCGCTTCTGGATGATATTTGGCGACGTAATTATCCAAATCAGTTGGTTCGATACGTTCGAGTTTAATACTCATGCCCTGCCCTTTTTCGTTAATTTTTCATACTTTTCCGCGATAACCTCTGCAAGTTCGTGAGTATCAACAAGATAACGCGCATGACGCCAGCCATCTTTGATGTCGAGCTCAGAATTCTTCAGAAGTTCGTGCATCTTTTTGCCTTGGCGTGGCGGCGTGATATTATCGTCGCTACCCCAGATAATCTGCGTTTCGGTTGTAATGCCGGAAATATCGAGTGATTTATCGGAATCAAGCATATTCGTGAGGGTCTTTTTCATGTTTTCTGGTGCCTGATCGTAATCGCTAGCACCGAGAACTTTATGAACCACTTTACGGGCGAGCGGAACTTTTTTGAGTGGCGAGAGAGTTTTTGAGAGCACACGAGCCATGTTGCGCTTCATAGATTCTTCATAAATGCCAGCAGAATCGAGTAAAATGAGGCCTTTAAGATAATCTGAGCCCTCCGCAACGAGCATGTTCAGCAAAATACGACCACCGTTGCTGTGGCCAAGAGCAATGGAGCCCTTCGGAATAGTCTTTTTTGCCCAGTTGGCGTAATCTTCGATTGTATAGACTTTGTCAGATTTAGTGCCGAGGCCCGGAACGCGCAGAAGTTCAGCTTCGATGCCGTGCTTTTTTAGGTCGGCAATTACCTCCTCCCATGGCTCTGGTTTATAGGTCCAACCGTGAATGATATAAAGCTTATTCATCACTCAAGCCCCCAGCTAGCGCGGCGGCGGCGATGTGCTTCGTCTTGGCGTGCCAGATTTTCAACATCGCGTGGATCGGCTAATAATTTCTCGATAATCCATTCAAGGTATTGGCTACCCTTAAAGATAACTGTTTCTTTGCCAGTAAGGTTTTCCTCAAGATATTTGAGCGCCTGTTGCGGCTTATCAAATGATTGAAGGTTCTTAACTTTACCCTTCAGGAGCGGATAAGTGTATTTCTTAGTACGGCGACCAATCATGACAATGTTCTGAACATTAGTATCAAGTAAAAGTTGCGCGAGCTTTTCGTGCTCTTCGCCCTCGAGTTTGCCCTGGTCGATAATGTCGCCAATCACGAGCCATTTATTCTCAGCATGGAGAACTTTTACCATGTCGAGCACAGTGGTCATGCTGATAATGTGCGCATTGTAGCTACTGTCGATAATTTTGACACCTTTCTTGCCATGCAGGAAGTTACTGCGGGCTGGCGGCATCTTGAGATTCTCAAGCGAATAGTCAACTTCTTCATGGAAGTAATTCATGAGCTCCTGGAGCATCAAAAGCTGAACCGTCACGTCGCGCGGCATTGGCGCCTTGAACTTGAATTTATGCTCGCCGAAGTCGAAGATAGCGTGGTCCGGATAGACTTCGTACTTCTTGAGTTGATTGCGATTGACCGGAATCACACGGGCGCGAATCGTATCAGTGTAGCGATGCATGTCGAAGTTTTCATCATCAATGAGAACGAGCTTACGAGTGTTGGCCGGAATTGTAGAGAACTCATGTGCGATAGCATCGTCAATGTTCTCGAACTTGCCAGATTTAACTTCATTTTCAAAGAACACGGCATGGGAACGACCAAGTGAAACCCAGCAGCTTACCTCCGGCTTGAGCCATTTAGCGATAAATTCGGCCTCATGCGGACGCTCACCGTCACATTCGACGATATAGAACTTTTCTTTATGCTTGTAGGAAAAGGCGCGAATTGGCGTTTGAAAAATTAGTTTGATCCACTTGGCTTTGCTGCCAGTGATGCCACGCATGCCGAGAATATCAAAAGCGATGCCAAAGGCAGAGTTGGCATTATGCGAATAGTGCGCCTTAGCGCCGAGTTGGCTCTCGACGAGATTTAAGAGCGTAGTTTTACCAGCCGAACCGGTAATAATAACAATACGTGGATGCCAGCGTTTAAGAGAAATGTTTGCGAATATCTTGAAATAGCCTGCCGCAACGAAGTAAAACTTCTTTTTGAATTTAGAAATAATAGTCATCCGTTATATTATATCACGATGCTTAAGCTCTAACAGTACTGTTGGCACTGCTGGCGGTGGCGTGAAGTATTCCGGACGAAGTGGCAAACGAATGCGTGGCGCATAATGCGGAAACAATTGTTTGCCGAGCTGGGACGTATAATGACGGTCATTATTAAGAAGTTTGAGTGCGAATTGCTTCTGCAGAATAAGGTAAATGGCGCGCGGACGCGAATAGGCCTCGTCGAGTTTATGCAGAATCGCGGAACTCAAATGGAACGGCGGATTTGCGAAGACTTTATACTCGCCATCCGGGAGTTCGTAATCCATAAAATCTTGCTCAACTACAGTAACATTATCGAATTTGGCGACATGTTTACGGAGTAATTCGGCGGTTTCGTGATCTGGCTCGATGGCGATGACTTGTTTGCAACGTTTGGCGAGCGCGGCCGTAATCACGCCAGAGCCGGCGCCGATGTCGATGACAATATCGCGCTTCTTGATATTGCTGTGGCCAATCAAGAAGCCGGCGAGTTTTGGGCTTTTCAAGACATGTTGGCTCAGCTGATATTTACGCATCTTTTGGTAGTAATCCTAACTGGCGCACAGCCTCATACATTGCGACAGCACTAGCGCAGCCGACGTTAATTGAGCGAGTAGAGCCAAGCTGTTCAATATAGAAAGCTTGGTCGGATTTATCGAGCAATTCTTGGGAGATGCCGTCAGATTCAGAGCCAAAAACGAGGATAGATTTCGGGTAGAGCTCGGTTTTCGCGAGTGGTTTTGATTCTGGACGATTATTATCTACGGCGACAACTTTATAGCCACGCGCGTGGGCATCTTCAATAAACTCATCAACAGTTGCAAAGTGGTCCATATGCAGATATTTATCGGTAACCATGGCGCCACGGCGATTATATTTGCGCTTACCGATAATATGTACGCGCGAAACATTGAAGGCGTTAGCATTGCGTACAACGGTGCCAATATTGAAGTCATGAGCGAGATTTTCAATTGCCACCTCCAGCGGAATACGGGATTTATCGAGGTCAGCAACAATATCTTCGTTACTCATACCTTTATATTTATCTACAAGATTACGCGTATCTTCGCTAGGGTTCATATCTTTCTATTATATCATACTTTTGCTTATTTTTCAAGATATGCCCGGTCTTGTGGTAAAATAGCTTCATGTACGACAGATTAATCATAGAGTTAGAAAAAGGCATTGATGGCGACCGCGCTGAACGGACGGCGCATTACTTTGGCATTTTTCCTGGTGGATATGGCGAAAAAGACACGATCCTTGGTATTCCTTCTCCGCATATTCGCCGCGTCGCCAAAGATTTTAAAACTCTGCCGGTTGAAGATATTCTGAGATTGCTACATTCGAATATTCATGAATTCCGTTTTTGTGCGCTCGCAATTTTGGAGGCGCGTTACAAAAAAGCGCCACGAGAGACGGTTGAGATTTATATGGATAATCTCGATTATATCAATAACTGGGACCTCGTGGACTGCTTTGCCTCGCATATTATCGGGCGTTGGTGTCTCGAAAATGACGAAGAGACGATTTTAATCAAATTGAACCAGAAAAGTAATCTGTGGCGTCGTCGCATTTCCCTAGTTGCCTATATGGCCTACTACCGCAAAGGTATTTTAGGTTGCGGCCTGGAATTAATCGACAAGCGTCTGGATGATCCAGAAGATTTAATGCATAAAGCTTGCGGCTGGATGTTGCGCGAGATTTACTCGAAAGTCGACAAACACGTCGTAGAATCGTATATTATCGATAATTATTCCCGCATGAGTCGCACTACCCTGCGCTACGCAATTGAGCATATGCCAGAAGATGAGCGCCAGCGATACCTGAAAGGTAAGTTTTAGTGAAGCAGAATTATCAACCATATGACCCGCCAAAATGCTGGGTGGGCGATTCGCACAAGATTTGCTATCCGGACGAGGAAACGGCTGAGATGAGCGCGCGTCTGACCGAAACCGAGCATGGCTTACCGCCAAACTCGCTGACGGTCTATAAATGCGAATACGGTGACCATTGGCACTTGGCTCACAACAAAAAATAAACCCCCTTTCGGGGGCTATTTTTTATTTGCTCTTTTTGGCGGCAGCTTTTTTAGCTGGCTTTTTGGCGACCTTAGTTTCTGGCTTTGGAAAAGCTGGAACTTTGGTGACCTTAGCATGATCGCGGTTTAATTCAACAAGCATATCCATGGTACGATTAACGCGCATGCGATTATGGATGCTTGAAAGAACGCGTGGGTCACTAAGTTGTTTAACTGCGTTTTCATCATTGCGATAGACGGCGCGCATTTCAGCAGCCTGCTTTTCGACTTCTTCCTGAGCGACCTCAACCTTGAGTTCGTCGGCAAGTTTCTGGATAACGATGGAGCTAATGACGCGGCGCTCGGCAGCTTTGCGGATTTCCGTCAGCCACTCAGCTTCAGTCTGCTTATTCATCTTGAGGTAATCTTCGACAGAAATACCACGAGTCTTGAGGTTGCGTTCCATATCTTCCTTGATATGCTCGACCTGCTCATCAACCAAAGTCTTTGGTGCTTCGGTCTTGGAGCTATCGACTAATTCAGCGAGAAGATCATCTTTGTATTTCTCGTCAGCATCGTGGTTGGCCTGAATGGTGAGATTCTTCTTAATATCTTCGCGAAGCTCTTTGAGGGTAGCAAAGGCACCAGATTTCTTAGCGAGGTCGTCATCAATCTTTGGCGTCTTTACTTCGCTAACCTGCTTAACGAGAACTTCGAACACAACTGGCTGACCAGCGAGGTCAGAAACGGCATATTCTTTCGGGAAAGTGATGTTCAAATCGAATTTGTCGCCAACTTCGTGGCCAATAATGCCATCTTCGAAGCCTGGAATAAACTGGCCAGAACCAAGACGAAGATGATGGTCTTTAGCGGAACCACCTTCGAAGGCTTTGCCGTCCTTTTTGCCGACGAAATCGATAATTACTTCGTCGCCATTCTTGGCGGCACGCTTCACAACGGATGGCTCAGCATAGCTCTCGGCGATGCGAGCGAGAACATCCTCGATATCTTCTTCGGAGACAACGTGCTCTTCGCGTGGAGCTTTAAGATTGTCGTACTTACCGAGCTTAACTTCTGGCATAATGTCAGCGGAAATCGTCAACTCAGCCATTTCGCCTGGAACGTATTTCTTTACATCAACGTGCGGGATGGAAATTGGCGTAACTTTAGCGTCACTGAATAGTTTTGGAATAATGCGACGAACGGCATAATCCAAAGTGTTATTTGCGAGGTCATTCGGATTGACATGTTGCTCAACGACGTTAGCTGGAGCTTTGCCATTTCTAAAACCTGGAATCTTAATATCGCGAGCGAGGCGCTCGAGAGCCTTCAAGCGTGCTGGCTCCAAATCGTTACTATCGAGTTCAACATCAAACTCGACAGATGTGCTGTGAACATTTTTGGTACTCTTCATACAAAAATTATACCATGAACAGATAAGAGGTTAAAGCGTAGGCGGTTATTCTTTTGGAATGATGCCCTGGTCGTAGTCAGTGCGGAAATGACGGAGGACAACGGTTGGCTCGACTTCGTGTTTGAGGCCTGGATTAAGAATGTCATTCGGATCAAAAATCTGTTTGATTTTGCCATATAAATCGAGAACTTCGGCGCTTTCATAGCGGCGTGCAAAGATAGCGAGGAAACGGCCTTCTGGCGCAGCGCCACAGGCATGACCGCCGAATTGATCGATGAGCTCGAGATAACGACGCATGAACATAATAAGTGTGCGACGACCATCCGAAGTAGATGGAACGAAGCTTGGGCGCACCGTAAAGGTGTTATAGTCAACGGAACCGTAAACTGCAAGTGCAAGCTTGAGCTCATGCGCAAGTTTAGTGACTTCGTTCAGGAATGCCGTCTGGCTTTCAATTGGAATATATACACCGTCGATGATTGGTAAATGATAATTCGTACCGGAATCGTTAAGGTAGGCAATAAGGTTCTCATTAAAGGCGACGAAATCTTCTTCATTCTCATCGTTCTTCTCGATGACGCGCATGCTATTTGGCAAGCGCTTAATAAGCTTTTTGATCTTGCGGCGGCGCTCGCGGCGAACATCATCCTTAGCGTTCGCAATAATGAGATAGCCGTCATCATTAGCTTTGCGGAAAATCTTTGAGCTCTTGCCGGTATTTGGCGCTTCATTGAAGAGCTCTGTGTCGTAGAATTCGATATCGGTAAATTTGAGCTGGCGCAAAAGCTCGCTAGCTTTCGCAAACTGGGTGGCGTTCTCGCACGGAATCGCGACGTAAGTTGGGTCTTCGAAAATTGGTTCAACCTTCAAAATTACTTCAGTAATAATGCCGAGCGTGCCCTCGGAACCGCAGAACAGCGGCAACAAGTCAAAGTCACGCTTTGATTTAACACGGGTGATACCGGAATAGCCGGCTTTATTATTTTCAACTGGCACGATACCATCAATAACACCTTGATTCTTCGTGATTAATTCGTTGACGGCGCGATAAATGTCGCCTTCAGTGCCCTTTTGCTTGAGCTTCTGATTGAGCTTGAAGCGATTGAGCTTTTCGGTCTGAATCAGCGTGCCGTCAGCTAAAACGATTTCGGCTTGTTTAACAAATTCGATAATTGTGCGCGGCTTAGTATTATCACTGGCACAAGCGTTCTTGGCGATTAAGCCCCCAATCGTCTCATGATCATCACCTTTGATTGGGAGCTCAAGACCAACCAAAAGCAAAGCCTTGCGCAGTTCGCCAATTGTAACGCCACACTGGACGCGAACGAGGCGCTGACGAACATCAATTTCCTGAATGCGATCAAGTCGTTCGGTCGAAACGAGTAAACCGGAACCAATACTAGAGCCAGTCTTGCTAAAGCCGGCACCATGCATAGTAATTGGCAACGGAATCTTCTTAGTTGCGAGTTGATTTGTGAATTTAGTGAGGCGGCGGACATCCATCACGCTCACTGGCACAGCCACGAGGCGCGGATGATATTTTAGGATTGAACGATCGGTAGTATAGCCATCCAAAATACTAGGCGCGCTATAAGCAACACCATCAATATGCTGATTTAGGTAAATCGCAATACGGTTCATAGTCCACCCTTAATCATTACAACTATTTTAACACAATAAAAGCATGAGTTTAATAATTTTTGACATAAAAAATGCCCGGCACAAATGGCCGGGTGAACAAAATGTGATTAATTCTCCGGATTTTTTCCGGGTGTGCCATAGACCCAAGCTCCATTGCGGAATGCCGGGTCGATACTGTCAATCTTGAGGAAGTACTCGTTTTTCTGGGTTCTCACGATAAAATCGTAGGGGTTGCTCTCGTCGATAGCGAGACGGGTAATGTCGTACGCAGGAGAAGTCCTGACCGGGTCGCCGTCTTTAAACGCACGATGGCCATAGACGTTGCCGGCGATGCTACAGGCGTTCTTGATTTCCAGCACGTCATCGGGCTTGGAGTCGATGAGGAAGTCGGACAGTTTGCCAAGAATGGCATGTTCCTTGTCTAGGTCGGGTGAGAGTGGAAAGTAGAGTTTCCAGTTGCGCAGTTCCACGAAACCACATCCTTTCTTAAAGATCGTTTGGACTTTCACCAAACCAGATTAATACTATTATGCCACTTTTGGTCAATTTAGTCAATATATGATATAATTATTTGGCATGCGCGAGTGGTGAAATTGGTATACACGTATGCCTTAGGAGCATATGCCTTTCGGCGTGCTGGTTCAAGTCCAGTCTCGCGCACCATAGAAAGACCCCCGATTACTCGGGGGTTTTCTTGTAGGATTATTCTTCTTGGGCTTCAACCATACAGGTGAATAAACCCACCATTCCATGCCAGTATTCAAAATCGTCCTCGTAATACGTTCTGACTTTATTCTCGTCAAAGAAACAAGGAACACGAATTCCGTCATGCGGGTCACCTTCGGTCATCAGATGAGCTTCCCCGCATTCCTTACACTGGAATACATATCCGGCAGCAGTACGGCTCACTCTTTTTCACCTCCTTCCAATAATTCTATTGCTTCGTCATATATATAGAATGAAGAAAGCGTTTCACCCGGTTGCATTACCAGTTCTGGTACAACGATGGTATCTCTATTGCCTTTTAGTTTGAGCGCAATCTCAATTGCAGCAGTCAGAGTAGTCTTACTATGATCAACATGACCGACAACTCCGATATTGACATGAGGTTTCTTCGCCGGCTTTTCTTCCTGAGGTGATAGGGCGGGAGTGACGGGCTTATTGGGCTTGAAGGATTGAATTCTTTTTCCGTTGATAGTCTTACTTCGACGACTTACGGATGGGTTATTTACATGTGTCGATCCTTTTGGCGACAATATGATCACCAGCCTTTCATTAAATATCCTTTTTTCTAAGGAGCTCTATCAAGTAGCTTGACAATATTATATCACATCTGTTGAAAATATGTTGTAATATGCGATTCTAACTACAAGCTTTTCTTTTGGCTTATGCTATAATTAATTCATGAATAGTCTCCTCTGGCCTCTACTTACATTCTTTGGTGATACTCATAAAATTGACACTCTTTTATTCGGCACACTCGAAGACGATTGTCATGGTACTCTGCTACTAAAAGTATTAATTCTGGTGGTAAACTTCTTGCTCGCTGGCGTGTTGGTTGGCGGTACAGTCGGGATTATCTGGAGTGGCGTACAAATAATGGTCGCACGCGATAGTGCCACGATGGTAGCAAATGGCAAGAAACGTATCATCGACGTGCTGATTGGCATTTCCGCCTTCGTTTTCATGTATGTAATCCTCAACTTTGCCATCCCTGGTGGCGTCACGCTCGATAGTGAGGCGCTTGCTGCAAGCAGCGAAACCTGCCCAGTTGTCACCCCGCTTGATCCACCAGCCGGTGGCGAAAACCCGCAAGGCGGCGAAGAGCCACAACTTGGTGGAGACAATATTGAACACGGCATTCGCGATTTCGTAATGTGCGGTGTGACATATAACGTCGTTAAGGTTC
>JAEEGL012030435.1_pt1 | contig 10364 bp, 8 predicted proteins | sample 9134231 | NCBI WGS metagenome assembly JAEEGL01 (sample SAMN16246548, study PRJNA631951) | gut metagenome | biome: gut microbiome; feature: rumen; material: fiber-attached | host: Bos | place: Iran: Karaj | collected 2018-10
ATGGCAATGACTTCATAGCCGTAGTTTTCTTTCAGCCACGGGATGATGATGGAGGTGTCCAGCCCGCCGGAATAGGCCAGGATGATTTTTTCGCTCATGGGTATCTCTCTCCTTTGTTTGGTTTGCGGCACCTTGCCGCATATCCTTTATTATATCGGCTTTCAGCCGATCAGTAAAGCCATAATTGCCATCTGGGCGTAAAGGCGGTTTTCCGCTTCGTCAAAGACGCGGGAATGCGGCCCTTCGATGACGCCGTCTGTGATCTCTTCCCCGCGGTGCGCGGGCAGGCAGTGCAGCACGATGGAGTCTTCCTTTGTCACGCTCATCAGCTTTTCGTCCACGCAGTAGCTGGCAAAATCCCGCTGCCGCTGTGCGATCTCTTCTTCCATGCCCATGCTGGCCCAGACATCGGTGTAGATGACGTCCGCATCTTTTGCCGCTTCCATGGGGTCACGGACAACGCTGAGTTTGGCGCCGGTCTTGGCGGCGGCTTCCTTTGCCTTTGCCAGCACTTCGGCGTCCGGCTGATAGGCTTCCGGGCAGGCGATGTCGCAGTCCAGGCCCATGCGGGCGCAACCGTTCAGCAGGGAGTTCGCCATGTTGTTGCCGTCGCCGATGAAGGCCAGCTTCAGGCCGGCCAGCTTGCCCTTCTGTTCCCGGATGGTCTGCAGGTCCGCCAGCACCTGGCAGGGATGCAGAAGATCGGTGAGCCCGTTGATGATGGGGATATCGGCAAAATCTGCCAGCTTTTCCACGCCGGCGTGCGAGAAGGTGCGGATCATGATGCCGTCCAGGAAGCGGGAGAGCACCCGCGCGGTGTCCTGGATGGGTTCGCCGCGGCCGATCTGCAGGTCGCGCCCGGAGAGGAAGAGAGGATAGCCGCCCAGCAGATAGGTCCCCACTTCAAAGGAGACACGCGTACGGGTGGAACTTTTTTCAAAGATCAGGCCCATCGTTTTGCCGGCCAGGTAATCGATCTTTTCGCCCTGCTTGTGTGCGGCCTTGAGGTAGTCCGCCACGTCAAGGAAATAGCTGAGGTCTTCCGTTGTGTAGTCGATGAGGGAAAGAAAATCCCGGCCTTTGTAGTCCTCTTTCAGTTTTTTCAAGGTCTTATTCCTCCTTCGCCAGCAGTTCGCCCAGCGCTTCGTCGATGATGGCCACGGCTTCGTCCGCTTCTTCCTGCTTCAGGATGAGCGGCGGCGCCAGCCGGATGGTGTGATGGGTGGCGCAGTTCAGCAGCAGGCCCTTTTCCATGCAGAGGGAGGCCAGCGGCCCGGCTTCCCGGTCCAGTTCAAAGCCGATGAGCAGGCCCAGACCGCGCACGTCTTTCACACAGCTGTATTTTTCGCCCAGGGCGCGCAGCTTGCCGCGCAGATATTCGCCCATCTTGGCGGAGTTTTCCACGATGCCTTTGTTGGCGATGATGTCGAAAGCGGCGCAGCCGGCTGCCGTCACCAGCGGGTTGCCGCCGAAGGTGGTGGCATGGTCGCCGGGCTGGAAGGCCGCGGCGATCTTGTCTTTGGCCAGCAGGGCGCCGATGGGCACGCCGCCGCCCAGCGCCTTGGCGATGGTCATGATGTCCGGTTCCACGCCGGCATGCTGATAGCAGAAGAGCTTGCCCGTACGGCCCAGACCCACCTGCACTTCGTCATAGATGAGCAGGATGCCCAGGCGGTCGCAGAGGGCGCGCACGCTTTTCAGATATTCGAAATCGCAGAGATTGACGCCGCCTTCGCCCTGGATGGGTTCCAGCATCACGGCGCAGGTCTTGTCGCTGATGGCCGCTTCCAGCGCCGGCAGGTCGTTGATGGGCACATAGCGGAAGCCTTCCGGCAGCGGGGCGAAGCCTTTTTTCACTTTGTCCTGTCCGGTGGCCGTCAGTGTGGCCAGCGTGCGGCCGTGGAAGCTCTTCAGCAGGGTGATCACTTCATAGCTGCCTTCGCCGCGGCCGAAGGTCTTGGCATATTTGCGCGCCAGCTTGATGGCGCCTTCGTTGGCTTCCGCACCGCTGTTGCAGAAGAAGACCTTATCAAAGCAGGAGTGGTCGCAAAGCATATGCGCCAGCTTGATCTGCGGTTCGATCCAGTAAAGATTGGAGCAGTGGATCAGCTTGGCCGCCTGGGCGGCGATGGCCGCCGTCACTTCCGGGTGGCAGTGGCCGAGACCGTTGACCGCCACACCGGCGACGAAATCCAGATATTCCTTGCCGTCCGCGTCCCAGACGCGGCAGCCTTTGCCGCTGGTCATCACGACCGGCAAGCGGCCATAGGTATTCATGACATACTGTTTGCCTTCTTCGATCAGGCTTTGATTGCTCATTTTTCTCCCTCCTGTAATTCGACCATGGTACCGATCCCTTTATTGGTGAAGATCTCCAGAAGCAGGCTGTGCGGCTGGCGTCCGTCCAGGATGTGCGCGCTGCGCACGCCGCCCCGCAGGGCGTCCAGGCAGCAGTTCACCTTGGGGATCATGCCGCCGGCGATGGCGCCGGAGCCCAGCATTTCTTCCACGCCGGCTGCGTCGATGTGCGAGATGATGCTTTCCGGATCGGAGAAGTCGGCATAAAGGCCGGCCACGTCCGTCAGCAGCACCAGTTTTTCCGCCCGCATCGCCGCGGCGATCTCGCCGGCAGCCGAGTCGGCGTTGATGTTGTAGATCTGCCCGCTCTCATCCGTGCCGATGGGGGAGATGACAGGCAGGTAACCGCCGTCCAGGAGCATTTCCAGCAAGCCGGCGTTCACTTCCTTCACACTGCCCACATAGCCGAGGTCGCAGGGGATCTCGTTGCCTTCGTCGTCCAGGCAGGTGGTGAATTGCTTATCCACCCGCAGCAGCTGCCCGTCTTCGCCGCAGATGCCCACAGCCTGGGCGCCCTGGCGGTTGAGCAGGTTGACGATGGACTTGTTCACGCGCCCCGCCAGCACCATTTCCACCACTTCCATGACGTTTTCATCCGTCACGCGCAGCCCGTTGATGAACTGCGATTTGATGTCCAGTTTCTTCAGCATGGCGTTGATCTCAGGACCGCCGCCGTGCACCACGATCACCTTGATGCCCACCAGCTTCATCAGCACGATGTCCTCGATGACCTTGGATTTCAGCTCTTCGCTGACCATGGCGTTGCCGCCGTATTTGATGACGACGGTGTGGCCGTGGAATTTTTTGATATAGGGCAGCGCCTCGATGAGGATGGCTGCCTTTTCCGCTGCTGTTTTTGCTTCGTTCATGCTTTACCTCCTGCTCAGGTCCGGTAATCCGCGTTGATGCGGACGTAGTCGTAGCTCAGGTCGCAGCCCCAGGCCGTGGCCTCGGAGACGCCTTCGTGCAGATCGACCAGGATGCCCACCTCGTCGTGCTGGAGGATGGCGAGCGCCTTTTCTTCGTCGAAGGCCAGGCCGGCGCCGTCTTTCATCATGTATTCCACTTCGCCGGCATGGCAGATGGCGATGTCCGTTTTGCCCGGATCGAATTCTGCCGGCGCGTAGCCCAGGGCGCAGATGATGCGGCCCCAGTTGGCGTCGTTGCCGAACATGGCCGCCTTCACCAGGCTGGAAGCTGCCACGCTTCTGGCCAGCGTTTTGGCGTCGGCGTCGCTTCTGGCGCCCAGCACGCGCACTTCCACCAGCTTGTTTGCGCCTTCGCCGTCTTTGGCCATTTTTTTGGCCAGCGTGATGGCCGCCGTGCGCAGCGCTTCGGCAAAGATGGCGTATTGTGGGCTGTCCGGCAGGATCTCCGGATTGCCGGCCATGCCGTTCGCCAGGGCCACAAAGCTGTCGTTGGTGCTGGTGTCGCCGTCCACCGTGATCATATTAAAGGAGAGATCTGCCGCTTCCGCCAGCGCTCTTTGCAGCGCGGCCGGGCTGATGGCGGCGTCCGTCGTCAGATAAGCGAGCATGGTGGCCATGTTGGGATGGATCATGCCGGAGCCTTTGGCCATGCCGCCCAGGCGCACCGGCACCCCGTCGATGGCAAATTCCAGGGCGACTTCTTTTTTCACCGTGTCTGTGGTCATGATGGCCATCGCCGCATCGGTGCCGGCTTCCGGTGTGTCGGCAAGTGCGGCGGCGGCTGCTTTCACGCCGGAGAGCAGCGCCGGCATGTTCAGGCGCACGCCGATGACGCCGGTGGAGGAGACGAGCACCGCTTTGGGGTAGAGGACCAGCGCTTCCGCGGCGGCTTTGGCCGTTTCTTCCACGTCGTCCGTGCCGCCTTTGCCCGTGCAGGCGTTGGCGTTGCCGGAATTGACGACGACGGCCTGTGCGCTGCCGCCGGCAACGATGGCCCGGTCCCAGGGGATGCAGGCCGCACAGGCTTTGTTGGTGGTGAAGACGCCGGCCGCGGCGGCCGCCCGTTCAGAAAGGATGATCGCCACGTCTTTTTTGCTCGTGTTGCCTTCTTTGATCCCGGCGATTACGCCGGCCGCCCGGAAACCGCGTGCTGCCGTCACCCCGCCGGGGATGTTGGAAAATTTCATGTTTTTTGCCTCCTCACGGGAAGAGCGGCGCCAGCCGCAGTCCCGCCTGTTCTTCGATGCCGAACATGATGTTCATGTTTTGCACGGCCTGTCCCGCCGCCCCCTTCACCAGGTTGTCGATGGCGGAGAGGACGATGACGCGCCGCGTCCGTTTGTCATATTTCCAGCCCAGGTAGCAGAAGTTGCTGCCTGCCACCCACTTGGTGGCCGGATATTGCCCGTCCCGGCAAAGATGGATGAAGTATTCCTTGCCGTAATAGGCGTCATAGACGGCGGCCAGATCCGGTTCCGCCAGCCCTTCCTTCAGCGTACCGTAGGAGGTGCTGAGGATGCCGCGCGGCATGGGCGTGAGATGCGGCGTGAAATTGATGCAGAGCGGCTCTCCTGCCGCCAGCGAAAGCTGCTGTTCGATCTCCGGCGTGTGGCGATGCGCCGCCACGCCGTAGGCGGCGATGCTGCCGCTGCATTCTGCGTAAAGGTTGCCGGTCTTGGGCGTGCGCCCGGCGCCGGAAACGCCGGATTTGGAGTCGACGATGAGCGTATCCGTTTTCAGCAGGCCTTCCCGCAGCAAGGGCCAGAGGGCAAGGATGGCGCTGGTTGGATAGCAGCCGGGGTTGCCGATGACCTGTGCCTGACGCACTTCCGCCCGGTTCAGTTCCGGCAGGCCGTAGCAGGCACTTTTGGAGAGCTCCGGCGCCGTGTGCGGCACTTTGTACCAGGCTTCATAGACCGCCGGATCGCGAAAGCGGAAATCCGCCCCCAGGTCGATGACCTTTTTGCCGGCGGCGGCCAGTGCCTGCACGGTGGGCATGGCTTGTCCATGCGGCAGCGCCAGGAAAACAACGTCGGAGACGGCTGCCAGCTTTTCCAGGTCCGTTTCCTCGATGCAGAGCTCCGTCAGCCCGCTGAGGTGGGGAAAAACTGCGTCCACCCGTTCGCCGATGCGCTGGATGTCGGTGACGGCCACCAGCTCTGCTTCCGGATGGAGCAGCAATATGCGCAACAGTTCGCCGCCCGCATAACCGCCGGCGCCGACCACGCTTGCTTTGATCATGAGTATCCCTTCTTTCTCATCAGTAGAACGATTATACTATAATTGGTATATTTTTGCAAGAACTATTTTTCCCGCTGCTGCTGCCTGCTTTTTGCGGCTTTTTCTGAAAAAAAGCGGCGCAGCCGCCGCTCTCTTGTGGAGCTTTTCCGGCGGTGCCGCCAGCCGTTCGCGTTTCCCTCTGCCGGACGCCCGCTGCGCTTTATGCGTGGTGATGATTTATAAATATACAAGATTATCGCATATTTTTTACATTTTCCGCTTCGCCGGCCGTGAAATACTCCGTGACGGCGCCAAAAAGCGCCCAGGCGATGCGGTTTTGGTAGCGGGGGTCGGCCAGCAGGGCTTCTTCCTCCGCGTTGGAAAGAAAGCCCATCTCCACCAGGACGGCGGGTGGCTCCAGATTCTTGAGCAGGAAGGAATCCGGGTGGGGCAGCGCCTGCCGGGTGCTGTTGCCGAGCTCCGCAGCCAGTGCCTGTTGTGTCAGATCGGCCATGCGCGCTCCCGCTGCGTCTCCTGCCGCGTAAAAGACCTGCGCGCCCCGCCAGACAGCCGAATTACTGGCGTTGCAGTGCAGGCTGAGGACGAGGCCGGCGCCGGAGGCGTTGGCCAGATCCACCCGCCATTGCAGGTCGCTGCGCTTATTGTCGCTGTGGCTCTTTTCATCCTCCCGCGTCATGATCACGGTGGCGCCGGCCTGCTCCAGCAGGGTCTGCAGCTTTTTGGCCACCGCCAGGTTGATGGCGGCTTCGCTTTCTCCGTTTGCGCCTGCGCAGCCGCTGTCTATGCCGCCATGCCCGGCGTCCAGCACGATCAGCTGCCCGGCCAGCGCCCAGACGTCCGCTTCCAGGCTGGCGCTGTGCGTTGCGCCCAGCGTTCGTGCTGCGCCGAAGATCAGACCGCTGATCAGGATGAGCAGCAGGACGCAAAGCCCGTAGAGCCGTTTTGTGTTCAGCCAGAAAAGATGCATCGCTCTCCCTCCCGTCCTTATCTTTATGCCGGACGGCAGGCAGGCATGCGCTTTGCCGGGCGGGACGGGAAAGCAAAAAGAGGAGCGGCTGCGGCCGTCCTCTTTGCCTGTGCTTCTTTTTGCTTTTGTCGATCTAGTCGTCGATCTTCGTCACCGTGCCGATGAAGATGGGCAGATCGTTTTCTGTATCCAGGATCATATAGAGGAAGGGGCGGTCCAGGATGACGGTCTGGCTTTCTTCTTCGATCTCTGCGCTTTCGGTCGCGTTTTCCACCGCCGTGACGGCGGCGGCCTTGGTCCCTTGCTCGTCTACGCAGATGTAGCTCTTATGCAGGACGCGGTTGATGTAGATATTCTCTTCTCCCTGCCGGTAGCTGCCCAGGGCGGAAAAATCGGCGCGGTCCGGATCGAAGGCATCCGGCATGCCCATGCCTGCCAGCATTTCGGAAAGCTCCGTGCCGTAGTCGTTCTCGAATTTCGGCAGGGCGGCGTTGACCTTGATGCGGCGCGCCTCTTCCAGGCAGCGCGCAAAGGAGGCGCCGTCCAGCCCGGCGACGTAGTCCGCCAGCGGTACGTCCTCGTTCGGCAAGAGAGCCAGGAAGGCGTAACCCTCGTCTTTGTAATACTTCAAAAAGCCGCGGGCTTTGCCGTCGTCCAGGTAAAGGTTTTCTTCGGAATAAAGGAAGGAGACTGTTTCTTCCTCGCCGTCTGCCGTGTGGAAGAGACCGTCGCGGATCTGTCCCTTTTTATAGGGCTGCTGCCATTTGGCTTCAAAGGCGACGGCGTTGATCAGATACATGACTGCGTTTTCCGGGATCTCATCCAGGATGCCCGGGATCATGCCCTGCGTCTTTTCCTTTACCCAGGCGTTGATGGCCTGGCAGCTTTTGGCGTCAAAAGGAGCGCTGAAGACGCTGGCACGGTAAAGATCAGCGTTCTTCTGCAGGAAGTCCGGCTCTGCCCGGAAGGCTTCGTCCTCCTTCAGCCAGATCGAGTCGGCAATGGACAGCGGGCTGTCCGTTTCCTCTGTTTTGGCCAGGAGCACAGAGAAAGCCCGGTTCAGCGTTTCCGTGTCGGCGCCGAAAAATCCCTCCATCTGTGCGGCTGTTTCGCCTGCCGCGCCGTTGGCCGTCATGGCCAGCGCGGTCAGCACAGAGACAGGGGAGAGCAGCGCGTTTTCTTCTTCCGCGCAGTTGGCGAAAAGGCGCAGCGAGAGATCGCGTATGACCGGTGCGGCGGCAGCAAGCTCGGCTTCCGTGCCGCTCTGTTCCGTGGACGGCGGATAGTCTTTCGTCAGATCCGTCACGCCGCTTTTGCCGTCTGCACAGGCCGTCAGGGCAAGCAGCAGGATGCTGCAAAGAAAGAGAAGCAGAAATCGTTTTTTCATGTTCATTTGACCTCCCGGTCTTGTCAGGCTTTGGAAAAGAGACTGCCGGCGGCGGCGCTTTTGTTCCCGCTTTTCCCGCCTGCCGTAAATTCGTGAAAATTTGAGATAGACAAGGGCGGGAGGATTTTGTATAATAAAACAGCAAGCGTGACGGAAGCTGCTGCGGCGCTTTTGTCATAGCCTGCTTTTTGTCCGTTTTTCAGCAAAACGCCGGCAGAACCGGTCGATCAGGAGGGTGTTTCAACAATGGTTCGAAAAATTGGCATTACCGACACGACGTTCCGCGATGCGCATCAGTCTTTGATGGCGACACGCATGAAGACCGCCGATATGCTGGAGATCGCGCGGGATATGAATCAGATCGGCTTCCACTCCATGGAAGTCTGGGGCGGCGCCACATATGACAGCTGCATGCGTTTCCTGAACGAAGACCCGTGGCAGCGCCTGCGTCTTTTCCGTCGGGAAATGCCGGACACCAAGCTGCAGATGCTCATCCGCGGCCAGAACCTGGTCGGCTACCGGCATTATGCGGACGACGTGGTGGATGAATTCATCAAACGCGCTGTCGGCAACGGCATCGATATCTTCCGCATCTTTGATGCGCTGAACGACGAACGCAACCTGGCCCGGGCCATGGAAGCGGTGAAGAAGGAAGGCGCGCATGCGCAGGCCGGCATTTCTTACACCTACAGCCCGGTGCACAGCGTGGAGACCTTCGTCGAGATCGCCAAGAAGTACCGCGATATGGGTGCAGATTCCATCTGCATCAAAGATATGGCGGGCATCGTTTATCCGTATGATATGTATGCCGTGGTCAAAGGCATCAAAGATGAAGTGGGCCTGCCCGTGCAGATCCATTCCCACTACACGAGCGGCATGGCGGCCATGTCTTATCTGAAAGGCGTGGAAGCGGGCGCGGACGTCATCGACTGCGCGCTTTCCAGCATGGCGCTTTCCACTGCCCAGCCGGCGGACGAAAGCATGGTGGCCACCTTCCGCGGTACGGAATATGACACCGGCCTGGACGTGAACGCCATCGCTGCGGTAGCGGAAAAGATGAAAGAGATCCGCAAGCACTACAAAGAATTTGACGTGGCGGACCCGCGCGTGGACACCAACGTGCTCAAATATCAGATGCCCGGCGGCATGATCTCCAACTTCATCAACCAGCTGCGCGATGCCAACGCCCTGGATAAGCTGGACGAAGTGCTGGAAGAAGTGCCGCGCGTGCGCAAGGATATGGGCTATCCGCCGCTGGTGACGCCTTCCAGCCAGATGGTCGGCGCGCAGGCGCTGCTGAACGTACTGGCCGGCGCCCGCTACAAAATGTGCACCAACGAAGTGAAAAACTATATGCGCGGGCTCTACGGACGCAGCCCGGCGCCCATCGAAGAAGAAGTGCGCCGCAAGATCATCGGTGATGCGGAAGTGATCACTTGCCGTCCGGCAGACACGTTGCCGCCGCAGCTGGAAGAAGCCAAGGCGGAGATCGGCGATCTGGCCGAAACGCCGGAAGATCTGCTGCTCTATATCCTCTTCCCGCAGGTAGCCAAAGACTTCCTGGAAAAGAAAAAAGCCGGGAAGATCGTAGACCCCGAGCATCCGGAGGAAGCGGCGGGGGAGTCTGATGCGGCCGACGATGCCATCATCGCGGCGATCGGGGCCGCGATCTCTGTCATCACCGGGGAACCGGTGGATTCGCTGAAATTCCGCTTTATCCGCCGTGGGGATTCCCTGCTGGAATGGAGCAAATGGTTCTGCTAGGGCAGGATATTCAAGAAGAGACGAGCAGGCAGCCTAAGAGCTGCCTGCTTTTTTTGCAGGGAACAGATTCGCTATTCCCCCAGTCAAAGAAAGAGCTGCAACGGCTTTTCCCCGTCAAAGAGGAAAGCGCTGTTTTTTTGGCGAAAAAATAGGGTCAAGGTGTTCTTCTGGCAAGGACCGGGAATGGAGACAGACGCTTCGATGAAGAAACTGCTTACGTTCTGCCTGGCGATCTTCTTGCTGTTTTGCGCGGTTTTGCCGGCGCAGGCGGCGGGGTCGCCCGGGCTCTATAATTCCATGGACTATACGCTGCGTCATGTGGTGAAGCTGACGAATACGGGCACGGCGGCGCTTTCTACCTTAACGGTGCGCGTGCCGCTGATGGACACGGTGCAGCCGCCGCATCAGAGCTTGTTGGCGGAGGATTTTGATCCGGAGCCGCAGCAGATCGTCACGGCGGCGGACGGCAGCCGCACGGCTGTCTTTTCCCTTGCCGGTTTGGCAGCCGGGCAGAGCATCAGCCTGACGCAATCCTATGCGGTGCGCAACAGCAGCTTTTCCTACGACATCTCCGCATCAGACGTCAGTGAAGATTACGGCGGCTATGCCGGGGTCGATCCGGCTGCGCTTTCGCCGGAGGAAGGGATCGAAAGCGATTCCAGCTATCTGATCTCCTATGCCCAGAAAGCGGCCGGGGACAACCGCAATCCCTATATCA
>JAEEGL012677944.1_pt1 | contig 10364 bp, 10 predicted proteins | sample 9134231 | NCBI WGS metagenome assembly JAEEGL01 (sample SAMN16246548, study PRJNA631951) | gut metagenome | biome: gut microbiome; feature: rumen; material: fiber-attached | host: Bos | place: Iran: Karaj | collected 2018-10
GCTTCAAGAAGGTCGCCGAGGCCATGATGGAGCAGGGCTGCTTCTAATCGGTAAGCAGGTTCGCTGCATAAAGCACAATCGAGAACGCCGGTCCTTTTGGACCGGCGTTCTTTTAACAATTGAGCATGAGACGCGGAAAAGGCAACAAAGCGCATGGGGGATTGTGAAGGGGGATGGGAGTCCCCCTTCACGTGAAAACGAGTTACTCAAATGTCGACAATCTGGCGACATTCGAGAACGCCGGTCCAAAAGGACCGGCGTTCTTCTTACAGCTATATGGTGAAAAATGCTTGACCCATTGTCAAATATCTGGGATAATTGGATAGACTAATTATAAACTAACGAGGTGAACCGTATGAAACCAACCGTTTTCTTTTCCAGAGAGATCACACCCGAGAAGGTTGTAGAACTTTACCGCGCGCTGGGCATCGTGCTGCCGGGTAAGGTGGCTGTCAAGCTTCATTCCGGCGAAAAGGGAAATCAGAATTTCCTGCGTCCCGATTTCTGGCGTCCCATGGTGGAGGCTGTGAATGGCACCGTGGTGGAGTGCAACACCGCCTATGGCAAGGCGTTTGGCGGCGAGCGCGACTACACGGAGCAGCATTGGAAGCTGATGGAGTACCACGGCTGGAGCCAGGCATTCCAGGTGGATCTGATGGACGCCGAAGGTCCCGACCTCATCTGGCCTGTGGAGAATGGCAAGGTGCTCCATGAGAACCACGTGGGAAAGCACATCGTCAATTATGACTCCATGCTGGTGCTTGCCCATTTCAAGGGCCACCCCATGGGCGGCTACGGCGGCGCGCTGAAGCAGCTTTCCATCGGCTGCGCCTCCCGGGAGGGCAAGGCTCTGATCCACTCCGGCGGTGTTTCCAGCGACAATGTGAAGGCATGGGACGTCCACGCCGAGCAGGATCGTTTCCTGGAGGCCATGGCGGACGCCGCATCAACGGTGGTACGCCGCTTTGACGGCAAAATCGCCTTCATCAACGTCATGAAAAACCTGTCCGTGGACTGCGACTGCTGCGGTGTGGCGGAGGATCCCTGTATGAAGGACATCGGCATCCTGGCATCTCTGGATCCCGTCGCCATCGATCAGGCGTGCATCGATCTGGTTTACGCCGCCAAGGACGATCCCGGCCAGGCCCATTTCCTGGAGAGAGTGGAATCCCGCCACGGCGTGCATACCATCGAAGCCGCCGCAGACCTGGGCTTCGGCAGCCGGGAATATGAGCTGATCGAATTGTAATCGTCTTATCGTGTCATCCGCCGGAGCAATGTGCTCCGGCGGATGTTTTTGTACGCCGCAAATCAGCAGATAGCACCTTGCCAGAACAGGGAAATGCGGGTATAATAGGGCAAGGCTGCAGTGTGAATCGATGCGGCCCTGGCATGAAAGGATACAGCCGCTAATGCGGCGGAAAGGCAACCGACAAATATGAAATTGCAGGATCTTTTTCCGAAGCAGCAGATAGAGATCGATTTGGAGATCACCGGGCTGAAAACCAATTCCCGTGAGGTGGAGCCGGGCGACCTGTTCTTATGCATCAAAGGCGTTAACGTGGATCGCCACGATTATATTGAAGATGCCGCTTCCCGCGGCGCTGTTGCTGCAGTGGTCTCCCGGGATGTGGATTGCTCCATCCCCTGCGTGCGGGTGCCCGATGTGGATGCTGCGCTGGACGGGATCTACGACCGTTTTTACGATCGCCCCCAGGATAAGCTGTGCGTCATCGGCGTCACCGGCACGGACGGCAAGACCAGCACTGCCTCAATCATCCAGAAGTTTCTGGGGGATGAGAACTGCGGTTATATCGGTACCAACGGCGTATCCTGCCGGGGCTACGAGGCTGATTCTCCCAACACTACGCCGGACAAGGGCCACTGGATGGAGTTCTTCCGGGCATTTCTGGACCACGGCTGCCGTTACGCGGTCATGGAGGCCAGCTCCGAGGCGTTTCATTACGGCCGCCTGAAAGGCTTGCGATTTGACGCGGCTGCCATCTCCAACGTAACCAGCGAACACCTCAACACCCACAAGACGCTGGAGAACTACATTGCCTGCAAGCAGCAGCTCTTTGTACAGAACGACGGCCCCTCCGTGCTGAACCGGGACGACGCCCACTTTGAGGAGTTCCGCGCCGTGTCAAAACACGTCGTGACATACGGACGGGGAGAGGAAAACGACTTGCAGATCAAGGCGTACACCCTGAGTCCGGGCGGAACCGACGTTACCTTTGTATACGGCGGGAAGGAATACGACTTTTCTTCGCCACTGGTGGGCGCCTTCAACGTGGAGAATCTGGCGGAGGCCATGCTGGTGTGTCTGTCCCTGGGCGTGTCCATGGACCAGCTCTTGGTCAGGATGCCCACGCTCCACGTGGAGGGCAGGATGGAGGCCGTGTCTCTCGGCCAGAGCTATGGCGTCATCGTGGACTATGCCCATACGCCCAACGGCATCCAGAAACTGATGGATTTCGTAAAGGGATTGGGAGCCAAGCGGATCATCACGGTCTCCGGCCAGGCCGGCGGCCGCGACAGAGATAAGCGCAAATTCGTGGGGGAGGCCATCGCCCGCAACAGCTACCACTGCATCTGGACCATGGAGGATCCCCGCTTTGAAGAGGTGGAGGACATCGCCGCCATGATGAGCGAGAACATCCGGGACCTACACAACTATGAGACGGTCACGGACAGGCAGGGGGCCATCAAAAAGGCCATAGGCATGGCCCGCAAGGGGGATATCGTGCTGATCCTGGGCAAGGGCGCCGAGGAGAGCAATGTGGTCCGGGGAGAGGATGTGCCCTTCCCCGGTGATATCCGCTGCGCCGAGATGGCCATCCAAAAGAGGTTGGAGAAGCGGAGCCGCCGCCTGCAGCGGCCCCATCCGACTCAGACGCCCATCATGCCCCAGCGTACCACGCGGAAAAAAACCAGTGAAAAGCGGTGAAGGATATGTATCGATTTGCAGAGGAAAAGGATCTGCGCGCATTTGAGGACTTTGTTCTGTCCCACAACGGCCAGTATCTCCAGTCCGCCAAGTGGGCGGAGGTCAAGACCACCTGGGGCCACCGCTTTTACAGCGGCTTTGACGGAGACAAGCGTGTTCTGACGGCGCTGGTCCTCAGCCGCACCATTCCCGGGGCAGGCAAGCTGTGGTACTGTCCCGCCGGCCCTGTGTGCGACTACGCCGACGGTGTCCTGCTGGAACAGTTCGCCGCCTTTATGGTGTCCGAGATGAAACAGCACGGCGGCTTTGCCCTGTTCCTGGATCCCTGCATTCCCCTGCGCATCAACGGGGAGAAGCAGGAGGCCGGTGTGGCTGTTCATAACTCCCTTTTGAAGGCAGGTTTTGTGCTGAACCCAAGCGTGTCCAAGTACGTCTACAAGGCGCCCGTGCAAATGATCGTGCCCCTCTTTGACAGCGAGGGGAAGTCCGTCTCTGCCCAGAGCCTGCTGAAGAGCTTTGAAAAAGGCGTGCGCTACTCCGTCCGCGTGGGGGAGAGCCGCGGCCTGACTGAGGCGGTCTATACCATCGACGATGTGGAGAAAGATCCTCAGATCCTGGCGGATTTTGCCGCCATTATGGACGATACCTCCGACCGCAACGACTTCACCCAGCGCAACAACGAGTATATTGAGAATCTGATGAAAGTCTTCGGCCCCGATGGCATGGACGTCATGCTGATCTACTACGACAAGGAGAAGGACAAGGCGTTGGAGCAGGAGCGACAAAAGCGCAGATCCGTGCTGGAGACATCTCTGGAGACGGCGCCGGAGAAGAAGCTCCGGGGCATCCGGGAGGAGATCGACAGCATCGACAAGCAGCATGAACACTTCGCCGAGCGCATCCGGGAGACGGAAGGCATGGGCGACCGGGTGGCTGTGGCCGGCGGTGTCACCTCCAACTACGGCGGCATGCGCTCCTGCCTGTTTGGCGGCGCCCGGAACCTGCTGCGCAACAATCTGCGGGCCAGTCACTTTTTCAACTTCCGCCGTCTCAGCCGCTCCATCGACCTGGGGTGCCGCTATCACGATCTGGGCTATGTTCTGGTGGACGACGCACCGCTGGATACCGACGGTACCCTGGGCAAGTGCCAGCCGCGGGAGGACTTTGTCGGCATTGAGGCGTTCAAGCGCAGCTTTGGCGCAGACAATCTGGAGTTCATCGGCGAATATGCCCTGGTGGCAAACCGCGTAAAGTATTTCTCCTATACACATCTGATCGGCATAGCCAAGAAAGTGCTGGGCTTTATCCACGGCGTGATCCGCAGATCCAGATAACACTTCCAGAGCGTGGAACCGTTTGTTCCGCGCTCTGTGTCATTTGAGGGACGTCTCACATAGAATGGGTGGCAGGGCAGCCAATCCCTGCTAAAAACAATCGCGGAGCATCGAGGCTCTGCGCTCGGTGCTCTGCATCGGGAGGTCAATCTTTTGGCAATTTTTACGAATCAGGCGACTCTGACCTATACGGGCGGCACTGTCAACTCCAATGTTGTCACCGGTGAGATCCAGGAGGTCGTCTCTGTCAGCAAGACGGCAGTTACGGACACCTATACCCCCGGCGGCAGCATTGTCTACGTGGTCAGCATTGTCAACACCGGCGATACCCCTGTGGGCGTCACTGTCTCCGACGATCTGGGCGGCTACGAGTTTGAGGGCGGGACCGTGTATCCGCTGTCTTACGTGGAGGGGAGTCTGGTCTATCTGGTGGACGGCTCCGTGGAGCCCGCGCCGGATGTGGAGGCTGGGCCTCCGCTGGTCATCAGCAACATTGAGGTGCCTGCCCAGGCCAATGTGGTGCTGATCTATGAGACCCTTGTGACGGCTTTTGCGCCTTTGGGACCTGACGCGGAGATCACCAACACCGTCACCGTCACCGGCCCGTGCATTCCGGCTGCGCTGACCGCCTCGGCCACCGTGCCCATGGAGATGGATCCACTGCTTTTCATCACCAAGTCCCTGAACCCGGAGACCGTCACCGGCTGCTCGGAGCTGACCTATACCTTTACGATTCAGAATTCCGGCTCAGAGGCCGGTGAGGACGCCAACATCGTGGTGTCCGACACCTTTGATCCCATTCTCACCGACATCACGGTGACGCTGAACGGTCAGGTGCTGCCTGCCTCCGATTACAGCTATGATGAGACCACCGGTGAGTTCGCCACAAACAGCGGCCGGATCACCGTGCCCGGCGCCACCTTCACCCAGAATGAGGATGGCACCTGGACCACCGATCCCGGCATTGCCGTGCTGCGCGTAACCGGCATGATGTAATTTGTTTCTCATAACGATCAAGACCTCCGGCTTAGCCGGAGGTCTTGGTTTACAAATAATCCCGCATATCTTCCGTCAGCTTTTCCTCCAGATGGATGAGCCGCTTGGCGATGTCCTTGGACACTTCGTCCGCGGCCTCATATTGATTGAGATAGCGGTTCAGGGATTTGACGCCCATGTTGCAGCCGTCTGTCATCAGATCGGCGATGGTCTTGTCCGACTCGTTCATGACCAGCTTTACGTTGGTCTTGAGCCAGGACATCTTCTGGGCGATGGGGTTGGGTTCCTTACCCTCGTCCTGATAGCGGTTCAGGAGCTTTTCCGTCTCCTCACCCAACTGCTCATGTTCTTTTTTACATTGCTCCAGAAGCGATTTCAGCGTGGTGGAATGAACATATCCCAGTACGTCGTCAATGGAGGCCACGCCCATTTTCACCCCCGCGTCACACTCCCGCAGCAGTTTTACAGTATCCTGTTCGATCATAGCGGCAACGCATCCTTTCCTGGTATTGGAGTTAGGATGCCCCGTTTTGCGCGCTCCTATGCCGGAGCCGGTCAAAGATCCTGCCTGTCGGCGGCGGGAAGATCGTTTTCCACATTGTCCCGCCCCAGATCGGTGTCGATGACCGGGTAGACGTCAGAAGGGATGGGTCGTTCCATCGTCCGGCAGCTCTTGATATCATGTGTCCCTGCATGGTTTGGGGCATCTTTTCTCGTCGCGGGATCGCCCACTGTCTGCATGGGTTCGTCACCCATCCAGTGAGGCGGACGGGGCGTTTCCGGCCCCCTGATATCGTTCTCCTTCACGGTGTACACCTCGTCAATTCTGACCGGCCAGCCGGTCTACCAGCTGGCGCATCTCTTTTTTGGACCGCACCTGTTTTGTCTGCTCCAGAACGGCCTGTTGCTCCGCCTCGGACATGGAGGCAAAGGCGCGCATTGCGGGCGCATTTTGGGCCAGAGCCATGCCAAATCCGACGGGAAGTTTGGTATTTTCCATCAATATCACCTCGGTGTTAGCTTGCGTGAAAATAACGCGGATATGCCAAGGGATTTCTGGAAAAATCGACATGAGGATCCATCTTTTTTTGCACTTGACACCGAATGGGAAAACGCATATAATGGAAAAGCTTTCGGGGTGTAGCGCAGCTGGTAGCGCGCTTGGTTCGGGACCAAGAGGCCGGGGGTTCAAGTCCCCCCACTCCGACCAAAACGAGTATCCATAACTCAAGTCCGTTATGGATACTCGTTTTTTTCTACAAATCCAGCAGATACTGGAAAAACACGGGAATACGTTTTTCCCAGGCGGCCTCGTTGTGCATGGCGCCGGGGACGATGCGGGCTGCCACGTCGGCGCCGTGTCGGGCAAGGCTATTGGCCACGTCAAACATGGCGGTATAAATCTGAGGATAATCCGCCGCCTCGCCGCTGCCCATGTCCATATAGAGCCGGGTAGGAGGGAGGAGCGTTTGGGAGCGGATCAGCTCCGCCATGTGCCTTCGGCTCACCCAAAGGCTGGGGGAGAGGGCGGCGGCGCGGGAAAAGACGTCGTTATACGCCACTGTGGCGTAAATCGCCATCAGACCGCCCATGGAGCTGCCTGCGATCATAGTATGTTCCCGATCCGGCAGGGTACGATACGTTCTGTCGATCTCTGGCTTCAACGTTTGTGTGAACCAGTCCATGGTAATCTGTCCCTGGGCCTCGATCCGGCCAACTTCACGGCGGGAAAAACTCCAGGGGGTGTACTCGCACAGCCGCCTGTTCCCCTCGGGATTGCACTCTACCGCCACCAGGATCAGGGGAACACCGGATTTTTCCAGATATTCCTTCATACCCCAGCTCCTCCCGTAGGTGGCATGGCTGTCGTAGAACACGTTGTGCCCGTCGAACATGTAGAGAACGGGGTAACGCCGCTCCGAACGTGCGTAATCACGGGGCAGATATACGTACAGCCGGCGGGGGTTCTCAGTTGGCAGGTCGTGGATCTGGATCTTCTTGACACGGATCATGGATTCATCTCCCTTGTCGATCTGTGCATATTATAGTGTCTGTCGGTATGTCTGTCAAAGGACAGATTCCATCTGCATAATCTGAAAAACGGGTGCTGTCTCAAACGAGACTGCACCCGTTCATTTGTTTATGAGAGTGTGCGTTACGCCAGGTCCGGCAGGTATTCTTTCACGATGGCCAGCAGCTCGCCGGAGCGGATCATGTCCTCGCAGGCACGGATGTCGGGCCAGATCTCCCGGTCTACCTCGTAAAAATCCACCTTCTCGCGGACGTGGGCGTACAGGGCCTGATGAAGTTCGGTAATGCCCTGGCCGTGGGTGTTCAAGCGGCGGCGGATGTCAATGGCCTGGCAGGCGGTCATCAGCTCGTCGGCAAGAACGTCCTGGGTGTTGCGGACAATCATCCGGGCCTTGCGGGCGGCGGTGGTGCCCATGGATACGATGTCCTCCTGGTTGGCGGAGGAGGGGATGGAGTCCACAGAGGCGGGGTGTGCGTACACCTTGTTCTCACTGACCATGGAGGCGGCGGCGTACTGGACGATCATAAAGCCGGAGTTGACACCGGGCTGGGTGGTGAGGAAGGGGGTCAGGCCGTTGCTGAGGGCGGCGTTGACCATACGCTCGGTGCGGCGCTCGGAGGCGTCGGCCAGCTCAGAGGCGGCAATGCCCAGGAAGTCGAAGGGCAGGGCCATGGGCTCGCCGTGGAAGTTGCCGCCGGAGATGACGGCCTCGTCATCCGGGAAGATCAGCGGGTTGTCGGTGACGGCGTTGAACTCGATCTCCACCTTCTGGCGAACATAGTCCAGGGCGTCGCGGCAGGCGCCGTGGAGCTGGGGCACGCAGCGCAGGGCGTAGGCGTCCTGCACCCGGTCGCTCTGGCAGTTGTCAATGATCTCAGAGCCTTGGAGGAGAGCGCGGATGTTGGCGGCTACGGTCATTTGACCCTGCTGGCCGCGGGCGGCGTGGATGCGGGGATCAAATGCGTTGCGCAGCACGGTAAGGCCCTCAAAGGAGAGTGAGGCGATAACGTCAGCCAGCTGGGCGGCGCAGATGGCGTCGTACAAAGCCAGCGCGCCCACGGAGGTCATGGCGCAGGTGCCGTTGGTCATGCCAAGGCCCTCCTTGCTCACTAGGGTCTCCAGCGTGGGGATCCCGGCCTTGGCCATGGCCTCAGCGCCGCTCATACGCACGCCGCCGTAGATGGCCTCGCCCTTGCCCAGCATGGGCAGGGTCATGTGGGCCAGAGGCGCCAGGTCGCCGGAGGAGCCCAGAGAGCCCTTTTCCGGCACAATGGGGGTAACGCCCTTGTTCAGCATGTCGATCAGCATCTCCACCAGAATGGGACGGACGCCGGAGATGCCCACGCACAGGGCGTTGGCACGCAGCAGCATCATGCCGCGGACGATCTCTTCAGCGTAGGGATCGCCGGCGGCGGTGCAGTGGCTGAGGATCAGGTTGGTGGAGAGCTGGTTGCTCATCTCCTTGGGCACGGCAACCTTCTGGAACTCGCCAAAGCCGGTGGTGATGCCGTAGGCCACGCGGCCCTCTGCGGCGATCTTCTCCGCCAGGTCACGGGAACGCTGCATGGCATCCCGGGCGGCAGGAGCCAGCTCCACCGTGGCGTTATGGCGGCAAACAGCGACAAACTGCTCCAGCGTCAGGCTGTGACCGTCAATCACAACGTGCCGGATAGCAGAGGGGTTCATGATCATGTCTATCTACCTCGATTGTTCAGATTGTTAATGGTTTGCTCAGCCCTCGATGAGCTGGAGAAGACGGGTATAGGACGCGTCAGCCAGGGGCAGAGCGTGAGCAAGGATAGTCTCACCCTTTGCCCGGTACTCGGCGGCAAAGGCCTTGTCCTTCAGGGAGCCGATGTTGATCAGCACGTTGAGCCACGCGCCCTGGATGCCGGCCTTCAGACTGAGGAAAGCCACGCCAAGATCGCTGGCGGCGGTGTCATTGAAGCCGTTTTCCAGCAGGGAGGCGGCCAGCGTAACGGCCTCGTCCATCAGCTCCATCATCTCCATGGGGGTCTTGGTGCAGCCCTTGAGACCCTCCTGGATGGCGGCGGAGCGGGCGGCCTTCTCCTCGTCGGTAGCCTTGGGCATGGCAAAAGCGGCGCTCACCACATTGAAGGCCTCGGTGTCCCGATCCATCACGTCCATCAGCTGACGCTTGAGTTCGTTGCCCTTTGCCTCCACTTCGGCGGCATGGGCGGCGAAGTCCGCGTACTTCTTGCGGCCCTGGGTAAGGATGCCCACCATGGCCGTCAGCGCGGCGCCAATGGAACCGGCCAGGGCGGCAACGGAGCCGCCGCCGGGTGCGGGGGCGTCGGAGGCTACGGTGTCGGTAAAGGCGGTCACCGTCATATCAGCAAGCTTCATGGGGGCGCCTCCTCAGTTGTTCATATCGATCAGGTGATACTCCATCACCTGGTTCTTGCAGTCGAAGTTCTCAATGCGCAGATAGTGCTCGGCGCAGTCGATGAGAGCCTTGCCGGGGGTCAGGCCCACCAGCTCGGTGCCCACGATGGAAACGCCGTAGCGCTCGGCCAGCATGCGGACCATCTCGTAGGCGTAGTAGAGGGGGGTGTCCTCGTAGTTCACCATGTTCATGGAAACCTGGGCGATGTTCCGCTCCTCCAGCATGATGCCGATGGCCTTGCAGCTGCGGAAGCCGCCGGAGCTGCCGCGGATGGCCTTGGCGATCTTCTTGGCGATCTCCAGGTCGGAGGTGCTCAGGTTGATGTTGAAGGCGATCAGGGGCATCCGGGCGCCGATGGCGGTGATGCCTGCGGTGGGGTGGATCTTCCGCTCGCCGTAGTCGGGCGCCCAGTCGGGCTGGAGCAGCTTCTCGGGCATGCCCTCGAACTGGCCCTTGCGGCAGGTGGCCAGGTTTTTGCGCTCCGGGCGGGTGGCAGAGTCCTCATAGAGGAAAGAGGGAATCTGCAGCTCGTCCCAGATCCGCTGGGCAACGCGCTTGCTCATCTCCACGCACTCGGCCACGGTCACATCCATCTGGGGCACGAAGGGGATCACATCGGTAGCGCCCATGCGGGGGTGCTGGCCC
>JAEEGL013291485.1_pt1 | contig 10364 bp, 6 predicted proteins | sample 9134231 | NCBI WGS metagenome assembly JAEEGL01 (sample SAMN16246548, study PRJNA631951) | gut metagenome | biome: gut microbiome; feature: rumen; material: fiber-attached | host: Bos | place: Iran: Karaj | collected 2018-10
AAAATGAGGGCAGGACGGTATCCGTCATGCCCTATTTTTAAGGAATGGACAGAGTGATGAAAGAAGGATTAAAAGTACCACAGCATATAGCCATAATTCTTGACGGTAACGGACGCTGGGCAAAGAGCAAGGGAATGCCGAGAAATTACGGACACATCCAGGGTGCAAGGGCAGTCGAGAATATGTGTGAGACAGCATATAACAGAGGAGTCAGATATCTGACGGTATATGCTTTTTCCACTGAGAACTGGTCAAGGCCGGAAGATGAGATAGAAGCTCTTATGGGGCTTTTGCGGAATTATCTAAAGACCTGCATTAAGCGTGCAAAGAAGAACAATATGTGCGTTCGGGTTCTGGGAGACAAATCACGTCTTGCACCGGATATAGTCGAGAGTATAAATGAACTTGAGGAGATAAGCCGGGATTTTGACGGGCTGCATTTTCAGGTTGCGATAAATTACGGTAGCCGTGATGAGATGCTCCGTACGGTAAACAGGATAATAAATGATATGGACGAGGGCAGGATTGAGAAGGGGCAGGTCACGGGAGAACTGTTTGAGAGTTATCTTGACACGGCAGGTATACCCGATCCGGATCTTCTGATAAGGACAAGCGGGGAACAGCGTCTGTCTAATTTCCTGCTGTGGCAGCTTGCATATTCCGAATTCTACTTTACGGATGTTCATTGGCCGGATTTCGACGGGAAGGAACTGGAGAAGGCGATAGAAGCTTATAATAAGAGGGAGCGCAGATTTGGCGGGATCAAGTCTGCTGATGGGGAGGAAGAGTAATGTTAAAGACCAGGGTTATAAGCGGAGTGTTTCTGATAGCCTTGATCGCAGCCATGAACCTGCTGGGTGGGCCGGTCATGTGCTGCATCCTTTTCCTTATAGCATTACAGGGATTGTTTGAATTCTACAGGGCGGTAGGCATATATAAGGAAGAAGGTAAACACAGCATACTTGAATGTTTGGGGTATGCAGGGACGGCTGTATATTATCTTGCAGCTGTGATGATAAGTGATCAAAGGCTGCTTTATCTGATGCTGATAATATGTATTGTTCTGGTTGCGATGCTGGCGGCCTATGTATTTGCTTTTCCGAAGTTCGAAGGTGCTCTCGTTATGAAGGCATTTTTCGGCTTCATGTATGTCCCGGTCATGCTCAGCTTCATCTTCCTCACCCGGTCAATGCAGCGTGGAGAATACCTTGTATGGCTGATCTATATCGTGTCCTGGATTTGCGATACATTTGCATATCTTACCGGTTCGCTGTTTGGAAAGAGGAAGCTTGCACCGCTCTTAAGCCCGCATAAGTCAGTGGAGGGAGCTATAGGCGGGATCGTCGGAACGGTGATCATTTCGGTGATCTTTTCATTGCTGTTCCTGCGTGCATATGATCTCAGGTCAGCAGGAAATATCATGGTGTTCGTTTTGCTGGGGGTCGTGGGAGGTTTTGTATCGCAGGTTGGCGATCTTGCGGCATCTGCTTTTAAAAGGAACCATGATGTCAAGGATTACGGAAAGATCATACCCGGACACGGAGGAGTGCTCGACAGGTTTGACAGCGTGATATTTACAGCGCCGATGATATATTTTCTGGCAGCGCTTTTCTTTGGTATATAGTACGGAAAGCATTATACATGCTCGGTAAAGGGGAAAAAGGATGAAAACGATAGCAGTGCTCGGTTCCACGGGATCGATAGGAACCCAGACGATGGATATAGTAAGGGCCAATCCGGAAGAATTAAGTGTTGCCGCGGTTGCGGCAGGTTCGAATACAGATCTGCTGGAAAAACAGATCAGGGAATTTTCTCCAAAAGTTGCGGTTGTATTTGATGAAGCAAAGGCGGTCGAACTTAAGAAGAATGTGAGCGACTTAAATGTAAGGGTACTCGGCGGCATGGACGGGATGATCGAGGCGGCCGCACTTGAGGGTGTTGATATCGTGGTGACATCCATGGTCGGAATGATAGGTATCCGCCCTACTATAGCGGCGATAAACGCGGGGAAGGATATAGCCCTTGCAAACAAGGAGACGCTGGTATGCGCCGGTCATATCATAACAAAGCTTGCGAAGGAAAACGGCGTATCGATACTTCCGGTAGACAGTGAACACAGTGCCATATTCCAGTCCCTCAACGGCGAGAACAGGAGGCGTATATCAAAGATACTGCTCACTGCTTCAGGCGGACCGTTTCGGGGAAGGACAAGGGAGGAACTAAAGGATATGACAGTGGAGGATGCACTTAAGCACCCCAACTGGTCTATGGGAAGAAAGATAACGGTGGATTCCGCAACACTTGTAAACAAGGGGCTTGAGGTAATGGAAGCCAAATGGCTCTTTGATGTGGACCTGGACAGGATCGAGGTTGTGGTACATCCGCAGAGCATAATTCATTCTATGGTGGAATATGAGGACGGAGCCATAATGGCTGAACTCGGCATGCCGGATATGAAACTTCCGATACAGTATGCACTGTTTTATCCGGACAGAAGATATCTTGATACGAAACGTGTGGATTTCTTTGAACTTCATCAGATGACCTTCGAGAAACCCGATATCGAAACGTTCAGAGGCCTTAAGCTTGCTCTTAAAGCGGCAAGGACCGGCGGCACAATGCCGACGGTTTTCAATGCGGCAAATGAACGGGCTGTTGCTCTGTTCCTTGACAGGAAGATCGGATTTTTGGATATATATGATATCATAGAGGGTTGTATGGAGAAGCACAGGACGGTGCAGGATCCGGATGTGGATACAATCTTAAACGCCGAGCGGGAAGCATACAGCTGTATAGAAGCTTCATATTGAACAAGGCAGGTGGTTAAATGAGCATACCAAGCATTTTATATACACTGGTAATACTTTGCATAGTTATAATAGTCCATGAATTCGGACATATGATAGTGGCTAAATCGAACGGGATATATGTTAAGGAATTCTGGGTGGGCTTCGGCCCCACGTTGATCTCGTTTACGAAAAAAGAAACCAGGTACTGTCTAAAGCCGATACCTTTCGGGGGAGCCTGTGTATTTGAGGAGGATCCGGAGTGTGAGGATCCCGACAGGCTGTTCAACAGGTCGAGTGTATGGGCAAGGATAATGACGGTGTTTGCCGGACCCTTCTTTAATATAATACTCGCGTTCGTATTCAGCGTGCTCATAATTTCGATGTCCGGAAGTTCTGTGATAATGACTACCGAACTTGTAGAGATAACGAAGGGCTCACCGGCGGATGAAGCAGGTCTTAAGGCAGGAGACATAATAAAAAGTTACAACGGAAGGAAGGTTGATCTGTCCGCTGAGGTCGTGATCTATAACATAGTCTGTGACGGAAGCCCGGTCGAGCTTACATACGAAAGGGACGGGCAGGAATATACGGCGGATATACAGCCGGAATTCGACGAGAAATACGGAAGATACATGTTCGGTATCGTATTTGGCAGGAGTCTTGACAAATGGACATCCATGAACATCCTTAAATATTCGTTCTATTATGTCAGGATGAACATACGCAGCACGGTGCAGGGGCTCAAGGGGCTTATCCTTGGAAGACTGGGAGTTGACAGTTTGAGCGGACCGGTCGGAATGGCAGGGATGGTGAGCGACATATATAATGAAGCAAGACAGGACGGCCTGCCGGCTATAGTGCTGAACATGTTCAATCTCGCACTCATATTTTCGGCAAGCTTAGGGATCATGAACCTGCTGCCGCTGCCGGCTCTTGACGGAGGCAAGCTTGTGCTTCTTGTTCTGGAAGCCATAAGGCATAAACCGGTAAGCCGCGATAAAGAGGCATTGGTCAATTTTGTCGGGTTTGCTCTCCTTATGATATTAATGGTCTTTGTAATGTATAATGATATACTCAAGATAGTCAGGAAATGATCATGTTTGAAACTGTAAGATGGTTGTTGATATGCCTGCTTATTGCCATGGTTATGAAGCCGCTTTTTCCGCTAAGGTCTCTAAGGCCTATGGATGGCGGCTTTAGTGTATCCTTGGGACTTGGGACCGGGATACTGTTTACCGTGGTCTGGTTTGTCTGTGCGGTCACGGGGCTGCCTTTTGATTCCGTATCCTGCATCGCGGTTACATTTCTCTTTGCCATCGTTTTTATAAAGCGGAAAAAGAGCGGGCCGGAAGATGCGGATAAGATCGGTGCCAGGGACGAGAGGAGGAGGTTTCTTGGCGGTTTCTGTGTATTTGCGCTGCTGTTTGTTATCGCGGTGTGGGTTAAGGGCTTTAAACCGTCCATAGATTTTCAGACTGAGCAGTATATGGACTATGGTTTCATGAACGCGATGTACAGACAGAAAAGGGTTCCGTTTGAAGATATCTGGTTTGCGGGAAAGAAGGTGAATTATTATTATCTCGGACAGGCTGTCGCCGTGTTCTTCTGCAGGCTTGCCTTCGTAACTCCCGAATACGGATATAACCTTATGCTCTGTATGCTCTTTGCATATCTTTTTGTAAGTGTGTTTTCGCTTACGCAGGCTTTCCTTGCGCGTATACCGTCGATGAGCCGTTCCTGTTCCGCGACCGGAGGTGTAATGGCTTCGCTTTTGTGCACATGTGCAGGTAACGGCCACTGGATCATATACGGGATAATAGGTCAGATACGGGATAAGATAAACGGTATGGTGCCGGATAAGAAATACTGGTTTCCGGATTCGACGCTTTTCATAGGATACGATCCCGACACATTGGACAAGGCCAAGCACGAATTCCCTTCTTATACGCTGATACTCGGAGATCTGCATGCGCACGTGTGCAATATGTTCTTTACCATACCCCTTCTCTTACTTCTGTTTGACTATGCGCTTGATGAACCGGAAGCGGAAGGTGATAAAAAAGGTGCGGAAGGGATCGAGAGATCCGGAGGATTTATAAAGAAGCTGAGTGACAGGCGTCTCCTGATCATGGGCATGATCCTCGGTCTTTTTAAAGGGGTAAATTACTGGGACTTTCCCATATACTTTATTGTGGCAGGTGCTGTTATACTTTTCTGTGATCTTAAGAAATACGGATGCAGTATAAATACCGCAGCATTGGTACTGCTTAAAGGACTGTTCATATATCTGACCGGAGCGGTACTGATGCTCCCGTTTACAATGTATTATGATATACCGTTTTCCGGCATACATCTGTGCGACCGGCATTCACCGATAATAAAGCTGGTCATTATATGGTTTATACACGTTATTACGGTTATCTCGCTGCTTATATCTGTCTTTGTAAAAAAGCATGCAGAGAAAATGAGAGGAGAAAGACAGGGGTTTGAACCGTATGAGCTTATCATCATGGCAGTATCACTGTGCGGCCTCGGTCTTATCCTTATGCCCGAACTTATCTATGTTAAGGATATCTACGGTGATAAGTTCCAGAGGTACAATACAATGTTCAAACTGACCTTCCAGGGCTTCATTCTGCTGTCTGTATCATGCGGTATGTGCATAGGCATTTTCTTAAATGCGGCATTAAGGAACAAGGTGTCCCGTATCATTCTGAGATCCCTTGGCGCCGTTTACTGTGTAGCGGCTCTCGCACTTGGTGCATACATGGGATGGTCCGTAAAGGCGTGGTTCGGTAATATAACCGATCCTTCGTTAAGAAAGGGTTTATCGGCTGCTGAATTCATCGGGGATGACCCGCTGTATGACAATGTTCGTGAGGCGATCGGGATACTTAATGACGATCCTGACAGACGTCTCCATATCATCGAAGAGGCGGGCAACAGTTACAGCCCGCAGAACAGACTGTCTGTGTTTACGGGGGCGGTGACTCCTGCGGGATGGTTTGTTCATGAATGGGTATGGCGAAATGATAAGGATGCCGTAAAGGAAAGGCACGGACAGGTGAAGGCTTTCTACACTCTGGGTGATGAGGATTACTGCAGGAGGGTGATAGACAGATATGGGATCGATTATATCTATGTGGGGCCCGAAACGGCAGAGAAGTATGAGATCAATCCCGAAGGATTTAAGAGGCTCGGAGAACATGTCTGGGAGAGTGATGACGGCCGGTTTATGCTGATAAAAACAGAGCAGTCATGTGAACCATAGTGCTGATGAACGGCCATCGGATAATCAAAAAATGATAGGGCAGATGTAAAAAAATAAGAAGTGAACCGAAAATGCTCATACTATAATGCTTACTAAATCATTGAAGGGAATTGCGATTTATAAGCATTTAAGATAGAGACTGATAAGGGTGAGGTATTAAAAATGAGCAGAGTTTCGGTAAATTCTGAAAAAAAGCAGGTAATAGATTTTACAAAGGGTAGTCCGTTTAAACTTATAATGTCATTCTACTGGCCGCTGCTTCTTACGAGCATGCTTCAGCAGTTTTATAATTTTGCGGACACATGGATAGTCGGAAAGGGCTTGGGGGATAACGCTCTTGCGGCTGTCGGGAATATGGGCTCGCTGTTTTTCCTGATAGTAGGTTTTTCCTTCGGGCTGGCCAACGGTTTTGGCGTCCTTATCGCCCAGAGCTTCGGTGCAAGGGATGAGGAAGCACTCAAGCACCGTTTCGCCGGAGTGATCGAGCTGGGAGCGGTGCTGGCTGTGGCACTTTCCGTACTGAGCGTGCTGTTCCTTCCGTCGGCTCTTAAGCTTTTGAGAACGGATGAACTTATTTTCGCAGACAGCCTGAAATACGGGTATATAGTTTTCGGGGGGCTGTCGGCGGGTATATGCTACAATATATCAGCTTCCGTGTTAAGAGCGTTAGGTGACAGTAAGACACCGTTAAAGGCGATAATCGTATCGTCCGTGATCAACCTTCTCCTTGACAGCATGTTCATCCTGGTACTGCATACCGGAGTGGAAGGCGCTGCCATAGCTACGCTGTGTTCGCAGGTTGTTTCTTCGATCATATGCATAAGGAGACTGAGAAAAATACCGGTGCTGAGGATCGAAAGGAAATACTTTAAGAACGATAAGAGAGTCTTCACTGATCTTCTCAGGAATGGGATTCCGATGGCGTTTATGAACTCGATCACGGCTGTGGGCTGCATGGTCGTACAGTATTTTGTGAACGGTTTCGGCGTAGTATATACGGCAGCTTATGCCGCATGCAGCAAATATCTGAATCTGTTCATGAACCCGGCATCCACAGCGGGAAGTGCAATGAGTGCATATACCAGTCAGAATTACGGTGCGGGTAACATGAAAAGGATCAGACAGGGACTTGCGGTATGCGTGGGTATATCGGTGGTTACATATCTGACACTTGGTTCGCTCATGGTATTTATACCTGAGAAGCTCGGCAGGACCCTTTTGTCAGGCAGTGATCAGATCGCTCTTGTATGTGAATTTCTTCCAAGGTGCGGTGTAATGATCATCTTCGTTGATATACTCTTTGTAGTAAGGAGCGGAGTACAGGGAATGGGCAAGCCCATGCTTCCGATGATCTCCGGGATACTTGAGATGATACTCAGGATAGCAGTGATCTCTTATTTTATAGGAAGGATCGGCTTCAGGGCAACCGCATATGCCGAGATAAGTGCATGGATAGGAGCACTCCTTGTAAATGCTTATGCATTCTATGCGGTCATAGTACCTCCCGATCAGTACAAAGAGCTGATACATGGTGTGCTGCGGCGGATCCACGCATGAAATGAGTGCCCGTCAACTCACCTGTAAAGTGATTTATTTCAAGAAACCGGCGACCTTTTCAGGCTGTCGGTTTTATGTTAGTATGAGTGTATACACGATAACGATATTTAACCGTAACAGAGATATCTTGAGAGGATACAAAAATATGAGACCATTTAAAAGGCTGTTATGTTTTCTCCTGGCGACATCCATTATCATAACACTTCTTCCACCGATACAGATATTGTCCCTTACCTCAAATAATGATATGGCAAAAGAGGACGAGGAAGCTGTCTCGATATCCGATCTTAACGGGACGAACTGGATGAGTCAGATACCCGATGAGAGATACCTTCATGAGATCAATATTCCCGGAACTCATGACGGCTCAATGGCAGTGATCGGAACTGCAGGTAATATATCGGACAAGATGTATGAATATGCCAGGACACAGACGCTTACTGTTAAGGAACAGCTTAATGCGGGTGTAAGAGCCATAGATTTCCGCATGACCCATGAAGAGACTACGTCAAGTCTTGGAAGGGATGTGACCATAGATCATGGTTACGGGGATGATGTTGTCTTTCTCGTTCACGGAAAGCCTGTGGGACCTCTCGAGTTCAGATTCTATTCTCTTAAGCATTCCGAAGTTCACAGAGGAATGAGCCGTCATTCCAAGACGTACTATTATTGGAACATGTACTGCCTTCAGGATGCGCTCAATGACGCAGCCGGTTTCCTGAGGGAACACCCTACCGAAACGGTGATATACGAGATCGGTCTTGAATCAGATGCGGCCCGGAACGGAGCCGAAACCTACCGAAGGGCACGAAAGCTCCTTGACAAGTGGGCATCAACGATCAATCCCTCAACCGGCAAACCGTATATCTATACGGACTACAGCAAAATGCCCAAGCTTTCCGAGGTGAGAGGTCAGATTTTTATCCTGTCAAAGGATGCGGTTTCCCTTGGTTACGGTGCCGGATATTCCACGCCAAACGGGTGGGGTGCCGGCGGCGTGACTATAGCAGGGCAGAGCTTCAGTTATGAAAATCATTGGGAGGCATCTGCGGAAAAAAAGCTTGAATATGTCCGGAAGCTGTTCCTTGGCGGCGAGGTGGGTCCAAGTAAGGATTACAGTGATACACAGAGGATGGATGTTGCGCAGCTTCAGGATATTCCTCTTGATCCGAGGGATCATTCGAAGATCACTCACGGAAACATCGTGTGTACTACATCCAATCAGGCATTCGCGGACAAGACCAAGCTTGGGGACAGTCCGGAGAACGTAGCCGATTACGTAAAGGGTCCTTTGTTCTTAAATGATGATGCATTGTTTAAGGGAAGGGGTAAGCTCTTCGGGTGGATATATTCGGATTTTGTAACGGCTGATACTGTAAAAGCTCTTTGGAGATCCAATTATCCCGAGACCGAAGAGTACGCAAATGTAACATATGACAAGGCAGTGGATAACAGCTTGTGTTCAGGGACGATGAAGAGCGCAAAAGTAAGGCTCGGATCGGGTTACACCTTAAGGGAGTGCGGTTATTCCACCAAATTCTACCGTTTTGAGGGGTGGAAGGTTGGAGATGATGCGAAGATATACAGGCCCGGCGATTGTGTATATATACTCAAGGACACGACTATAGAGCCTGTATGGAGAATTTTATGGGATAATCTTGCGGAAGGATTGGGAGCGGCTCCGGACGGGCAGGGAAAGGTGATCGAGATCAGGCTTTCCGAAGATGTTACAGCCTCAGGCTCGGGTGCAATGATCAACGTTCCCGAAGGGAAAAAGGTCATACTGGATCTTGGGGGACATACGATCGATGCATCTGCCATTGTAATCGACGGCAAGCATCCGGCGATCTTTAGGGTAAACGGCTCACTTACCGTTAAGAACGGTACCATAAAAAGCGGCGTGGCAGATCTCGCAACATTCCTGGCAGATCCCGCAGGAAGCAGTGACTGCAGCCTGGAGCTTGATAATGTTACGATAGACTTTCCGGGATCGATGATAGGAAATGCCGTCATGGTCAAAGGAAACGGCAAGGTCATCGTTAATGATTCTGTGCTGAAAGGACCGGAGGTGTCTCTTGGAGGCAGAGATATCTGGCTTGATACCGCAGCATCCGTCACACTTGGAGGTACAAGGACCAGGGTGGGACTTTATTTTGCAAATCTGAACATAGATAATAATCTGGCTGTGTCGGAGAGTCTTGCTGACGGAGCCGTCTCGATATCCCTGGGAAACGATACGTTGACTGATAAAATTCTGCTGGCTCCTAACTACCCGGGTCAGACACAGGCGCAGGCATCATGGTTTGTAAGCTCCGATAAGCAGTATGAAATAACAGCAGATGACTACTCGCGTTTACTGATAGGTCCGGGACAGAAGCATACGGTTACCTATAGGGTGGCCTACGGTGATACCCGGACGGAGAAGGTGGGAGATGGAGGCACGGCATCAAGACCGTCAGATCCAAGGAAGGATAGTCCTTACCGCAGACAGGATGGTACCTACGACAGATTTTCCTTTGACGGCTGGTATACGACTGCCCCGGGAGCGTCCGACAAATACGATTTTAGCAAGCCTGTTATTTCCGATATTGATCTTTACGGTTACTTTACCGCTATTGTGACCTTTGATCTTAACGCTCAGGATGCAACAGCCGGCGGTATGGATCTTACAAAGACCGTAAGGCTTAATGACCGGATAGCCGAGCCTTCCGCAAAGCCTGTAAGGGATGGATACGAATTCCTGTACT
>JAEEGL013655658.1_pt1 | contig 10364 bp, 11 predicted proteins | sample 9134231 | NCBI WGS metagenome assembly JAEEGL01 (sample SAMN16246548, study PRJNA631951) | gut metagenome | biome: gut microbiome; feature: rumen; material: fiber-attached | host: Bos | place: Iran: Karaj | collected 2018-10
GACAAAGGTCTTGCCGGTTCCCGTTGCCATTGTAAGCAGGATGCGGTTCTTCCCAGCGGCTACGGCATCCAAGACCTTGTTGATGGCAATCTCCTGGTAATATCTGGGGACCTTTTGCCCGTCATTGTAAAGTGGCTGGGCGTAGAACTCGTCCCTCCATTCATCCACATCCCCGAAGGTCCGCCTCCAGAGCTCTTCCGGGGAAAGGTAGTCATTCACTTCGCCTTCCTCGCCGGTCTCCATATCAATCTGGTAGATGGCATTTCCATTGGTTGCGTAGGTGAAGCGGATTTTCAGCTTCTCGGCGTATTCCTTTGCTTGCATCACGCCTTCACCCACTGGCTTCTCATCGCTCTTCGCTTCCACGACAGCCAACTTGACACCCTTGTATTGCAGGATGTAGTCAGCCTTCATCGGCCTGGGCTTGATGGTCTGGCTTATCCTTCCACGGGTAATAGGGACTTCCGTGAGGATATAGCTATCAGCCGTTATCCCCCAGCCGTTTGCTTTCAGCTTGGGGTCAATCTTGGTTAGTCTAGTCTGGCTCTCGTTCATTAAGATAATATATGAAAATGATGACCACTAAATACAACAGACTATATGCTCCGCAAAATACAGGACGCTCTTCCAAAAGCAATATATTGAGAATGAACCCTAGAAATATAGAAGCCGCCCCGGCAAATATACTTACTGATATGTCCGTACAACCAAACCATTTACCAACACCTATCACTAAAATAATAGTCGCTACAAACCATAATAACCATCCTCCGACAACGCACCATTGCTGGAAATCAGTAAAGCCATCAAATGCTATTGACATCGTCTCCTCGAGAGCACCTATCGGGAGAAGTATTCCTATTGCAATCACACCGAGCCCAAAAGCGACAATACATAGCGTTAGAAACACTAAGAACACATATGCAATCCAATTGCCAGGTTTTTTACCGATTCTAATCATACCCGATATTAGATTTCACCATTAAATGCTTTGCGAAGAAGGGATTGCTTCAAGTCATCACAGAGCACAAGGGTCTTCTGGTAGTTCTCTTGGAGGGTATTACTCTTCTCTTCCATTTCACCAAGCCGGTCAAGAATATCTTCCATCTCCTGTCCCTTCGCTGGGAAAGCTATCTTGATAGAGTTCAGTGCCTTTTGGTTGAACTTTGGTTGAGCGGTTCCTGTGATTAAAGATGAAATGTCATTCCCTGCAAACCAGTATTCAACGAACTTTTGTTTCTTGTAGTCATCAAATCGTAGGACATGAGCGTGGTTATTCACCCATACCTTACCTTCAATTGAGAAGGCAATCGGTGTACTCCGGGCAAGAAGATTAGCTCCGTCCTCCGAAACCAAAAGTAGTGGCTCATCAAAGATGTAGTCGGCAACATAATCCACTATACCAGATGCTCCAAAGTAAGGATATTGCCCATTCTCTCGCACTGATTTTGTAATAGGGACACGCTTGCTATCCAGGTTCTCCGAGACCTCCGGGATTGCCAAATCTTCCCACCCTTCCTTCGGTTTCAGTTCCTTTTTCAGTGTCGCTTGGAAAATGTCCTTTGCTGCTTGAAGCGATTTCTCGGCATTGGCTTTCAGGGCATCAATCTTGGCGAACTCCTGGTCAAGAATATCAACGATACGCTGCTGCTCCTTGACACTGTCTGCCACAAGAACTTCCCGTTCTCCATAATCACGGAAATATATATGGGGAATTGCTGCTCCCAGGCGATATGATGCAAGGTCAAGACTTTGAAGGCAGTACCCGACATACCGAATATCGTATTCTGCCTTGGGGAAGATGTATTGGAGCGTGCCTATTAAGGATGACTTGGGAGGATAGAAGGCAACTCTTCCTATTCCAGAGCCGTCCTTGACAATCCCAACATATTCTCGGTCTTGGTGGAAAAAATCTACATTCTTGATGAAGCCACTTGCACCATAGATTGGATACTTGCCATCGTGTCCTTCCAGGTCCTTTTGTGCCACATTGGAAGAACCTTTGTCGCAGATGTCCTTTACCCGTTTAACTGAATACCCTGCTCTCATAGCATCTCCATAATCTCGTTCAACAACCTCTGGCTATCTGCTGCCAGGGCTTCAATCTCGGCTGCAATCTGCTGGGGCGTTCTCTCATCCACGACTTCCACCTTGTTCGGGTTCTTCACGGAGAGGTCGTAGTTGTCATCCAGGTCAGCAACCTTCACGGACCAGGAGTTCTCGCTATCCGCCTTGGTCTTCTGCTTCTCCACGAAATCAGCAAGGTCATTCTCATTGAGGGGGTCGGTCTTTCCCAGGGTGCGGTCCAGGTTCAGCTGGTAGAACCAGACCTTTTGCGTGGGCTCACCCTTCTTGAAGAAGAGAACGATGGTCTTGACACCGGCCTGGAATACACCGGAAGGAAGGTCCAGAACCGTATGGAGGTTGCATTCTTCCAGGAGTTTCTTCCGCAGTTCAACAGAGGCGTTGTCGGTATTGGACAGGAAGGTGTTCTTGATGACGATACCGGCGGAGCCACCAGCCTTCAAGTACTTGATGAAGTGTTCCAGGAAGAGGTATGCGGTCTCGCTGGTCTTGATAGGGAAGTTCTGCTGGACCTCCTTACGCTCACTGCCACCAAACGGAGGATTAGCCAGGATGTTGTCAAACTGGTCCTTAGTCTGGACATCTGCAAGGTTCTCTCCAAGGGTATTGGTCTTGATGATATTCGGCGACTGGACCCCGTGCAAAATCATATTCATCATTGCGATAAGGTACGGGAGCGCCTTTTTTTCCTTGCCGTAGAAGGTGGTCTTTTGCAGCTTCTCCTCATCGGCGGTCGTATGGACCTTCTCGTGCATATAGTTGTACGCTTCGCATAGGAACCCAGCGGAACCACAAGCGCCATCATACACGGACTGGCCGATTTGCGGATTGACAACCTTGACGATGGACCGGATGAGCGGACGGGGCGTGTAATACTCACCACCATTACGACCGGCATTACCCATCTTGTTCAACCGGCTTTCGTACAGGTAGGTCATTTCGTGCTTCTGCTCGCTGGTCTGGAACTTCAGGCCGTCAATCTGCTCCAAGATGTCCCTCATGCAATAGCCACTGACCAACTTATTGCGGAGTTCTGCGAAGATAAGTCCAATCTTGACCTTGATAGAAGTGTTATCCGTCTCTCCTTGCCCCAGGTTTTTCAAGTACGGGAAGAGTTTGCCATTCACGAACTCTATGAGGTCATCACCAACCAGGACGTTATGGATGTCTAATTCGCCAGAAGCGGTTTTCGGCATAGCCCAGGTTCCCCACCGGTATTCTTCGTCCAGTATTGGAGAATAGACCCCACTGCCAAGGAGTGCTGCCATCTCATTGTCTTTGTCAAGGTCGTCCAGGTATTTCAGGAATAGTATCCAGGATGACTGCTCGACATAATCCAGTTCGCTGCTGCAACCTTCATCGGTACGGAGTGCGTTATCTATGTTCTTAAAGACTTGCTCAAATGCCATATCTATATGTTTCAGTGCTAATCATACAAAGTTAGCAAAAAACGGCGATTGCAACGCAGTGAAAATGTATGACTTATGTAGAAATCCGGTATAAGTCATACATCCCAGGTTTTCCAGGCATAGTCAAAGTGTTGATTTATAGGCTGGTGCAGAAAAAACGTAATAGATAGCACAGAAGTCACATATCTCTGTGAGAACTATCGTGAAACACGAAGACGGCTACCTCTTTCATGAAGTAGCCGTCAGTGTCCGGTCTTTTCCTTCGATGCAGTAGGCAGTAGCCTCATTTCACAAGGGCAAAGATACAACAAAGTAAGTAGTCGTACAATCCGACAGCCTAAATCCAGCTTATCCTACTTTGATTTGATGAGTTCGTAAATCTGAAATGTCACTTCTCGATGGTCACGACCAAGGCGATAGCTTATTTCACTTATCGAGTAGTCTCGTTCGATATAGCCACGAAGAGTATCTGTTTCCTCCAAATCCCATGGTTGTCCCGTGCGTGAATAACGTTCGGGAAGCTCTCCCTTCTCCGCCAGCAGCTGCGCCAAATCTACTTGTTTAAGATGTTGTTCTTCTGCCAAGTCAGCCAAGGTTTCCCCTTGATGGAATCGATTAACAAGTTCGTCCTTTCCCTCGTCCGCCAAATCCGCAATGTTCCGGTAGCGGACTTTAAGCCCCAACTCTTCCAATTTTGAGCTCACCTCTCGCTGGTTCCGCTGTAACTGTCCCGCAATATCACGAACATGCATTCCCCGAGAGCGCATCGAGACCAACTGTGTCGATTCTTCCTCTGACCAAAGAGCGGGATGTCTTCTTGATTCGGCTTCTGTTTCATCTGTACTGTCCTGGCTTGTTGGGTCGGAGGATGCCCTTTCATCACGAAGGGTTCGCATTCGAATATAATACTGGTCTTGGACATCAATAGTAAACCGGTCCACTTGTGCCGCTATTTCCTGAAAAGACTTTCCCGAATGCTTTAATTCCACCACCTGTTCAATGTCTTCCTCTGTCCATGGACGAAGACGATGCTCTTTCTGAGGCGATTCCTGCGCTTCCGCATACTCAAGAACCCGGATAATCTCTACCAAGGTCTTCCGCCCTAAACCGGGAAGCCTCATAAGGTCTGCCTTGCTAAAACGTTGGAGCTGCTCAACACTGTTGATGCCATGTTTCCGGAAGACGGTTCTTGCCCTTTTCGAAAAACGCATACCGTTAATTCCCTCGATACCAGATTCTCGCTCGGTGTAGTTATTCTTCACTGAGTCTATCTTCGACGCCACAAGGTCTTCCTTATTCCCCCTAATTTCCACTACGTCTTTCGTGAAATACGAGAGTTGGTTCAGCAATATGTACAGACATTTCTCACATATTTGGCGGGCTCGCTCGCCGGTAACGTCATAAGCATCCCCAATCTGTGCCCAAGTATCGCCCGAGAAAAAACGAAACATCATCTCGGCGGTTCGCTCGTCTTGATATAGAGCCTTCAAGAACTTTTTGTTCTTGAAACGATGGGCGATGATAATCCCGGTCTTCCAAAGAGTCTTTCCCGAGGGGAACGTCTCTTCGTCAGCGGGTGAAACCAGCTGGTTCCGTTCCGAATAATCCATGTCTCTATTTGGTTTATGGTATTGTGTTAGTGTTGTGTCACAAAGATAACGAAAAAATCTAACGACCATTCCTTCACTGAATCGCTCGGCATTTTCTCATGCCATGCGCTTCCCCATCAGGCATTTCAAAAACCCGAAGCCCAACTGAAGGTGTCGGGCTTCTTTCTGTTTCTGAGAGGAGGAGGGGCTCTCTCACCCCTCTTAGAAAAAAAAACGCAAGGAAGGTTTCGACCTTCCTGCGTTATTTCTGGTTATTATATGGGGGGAAAAACACCCCCTCTGGGAGTGGATTATTCCCCTGATTGGTTAACTAGTTGTTCCCTTCTGTAGCGAAGATGCAATTACCGATAATGTCCGGGCGATTCTTCCCATCTTTATAATTTCGTCCACCTTCACGATTAAATGAGGTGGATAGTGTTCTTGATGTGACGGGGTGAAATGTATTATCCTTTTGGCTATACACCAGAAAGTTGTTCGCTGTTTTACTTGCCCAGTAATAATCACTCACGAGGAAATCGATGAAAGTTACCAAGTCTGGAATCATGCCGAGCCACATGATTTTTTGTGTGGACTTAGGACACGTTTCTTCTACACCAAACAAATAAAGAAACACTTCTTCTGGAGTAGAAGCATCTATCAGATGCCCCCTCACAGAATTACGAAATACCTGCCTCATTATATTTTTGTCATACCTTGGCAGGGAGAAGACGGTGGATTTTATATTTGAACTGTCTTTCCGAATATCCTTCCAAACCCGAACTACTGGCAAAAGAAGTTCGTTCTCGATGGTATTCCAGTCTTGGAGGGACGGTAAAAGCAATTCATTATAAACATCTGTTTTATTCTTCTTGCGACGAGGAGTATCAGTAACCTTTGCCCATTGGGAAATCTCCACGAGTTGCTTTGCGAACTCCATGGCTTTGTATTGGTCACCATCGAGGGTTAACTTGTTCCCTGCCTCATTTAACTGTTCATATTCGGCAACAATATCACTTAGGATAGCGAGTTCATTCTTATCAGGAACCTCAAAAATACGGAAACTGTCTCGACCGACCCGAATACGAATCTCTGATTCCCCATTTTTCGCAGCTTCGATTAAAGCACGAAGGATGTCATCCGCACTTGAAACATGTCCTAGGGTCAAATCTGTGTGAGTCATAGTTCTGGGTCATTCAAACAAACACAAAGATAATCAATTCCTCTAAAAGCCATTAGAACGGGAACAAAAGAAGTGTCATCAACTATCATCGTTAAATACCCTGCATTTCCGGACCTTTGCAAAAAAAACAACGTTGGAAAACCGACTAGAATGAAAACGATAAGACCCAGAACTCAAGCTCAAGGAGCCCGGCGAGTTGTACCACAGGAAGATGTGGTTTACGAGAAGATGCTTATGGACGCAGACATCCTAAACTACACACACGTAGCCGATGGCATCACCATTTCCGTTACTCAAAGCGGAATCATGAATACACCCTACACGGTGGACATCACCTGTGGCGCCCTCACGTTTACACAATCTATCGCCACCTACCATGAGTTCCAGTCCCTTGTTAATATGGGACTTGGTTACTTCCTCGGTGTGTTCGATGACATGAACGGCACGTTGCCGGAGGATATGCTCAGCAAGGAAGATTAGCTAAAATATGGCAGGTGTACGGAAATCATACTTGACCGGTGGGCACTTCGTGGAAATGCCCATTGTACTCCAGGTGCTATTATCGCCTTCGGAGCTAATGGTTCTGAACACCATCATTCACTTTTCAGACTTAAAGGAAACAGACTTAAAGAAACCGTTTATTAGTGTCTCGATGTTCACTGCTTTCACCGGAAGGGACAGAAAGACAGTCAGGAAAGCTCTCACCACCCTTGAGCATTTTGGAATCATCAAAAGGGGTAAAACTGGCCGGGACGGAACACACTATGAGCCCCAAAACCCCAGAATAACACAGCTTGTCGGAACATTAAACAAGGAACACAATATGATAAACCGTCTGATTCGTGCAGATATACTTCGGGGGGAAGGATATGCAATCCATTCGGGTGTTATCAAAGAGTTAACAGAAAGACAGAGCAACAACGAATAACCATTTTAAAATTTTTACCATTATGAAAAAAATGGATTATTTCACGGGGCTACCCTCGGTTCTCCCTCAGGGATTCCTACGGGAACGCATTAAGAACCTTCTTCAACATGGTGGACTCCCTAAGGGCTACCTTACTGGGCTCCATGAACTCGACAGTATCTGCCGATTAGATTTAGGCCGGCTACTTGTCGTGACCGGTATTCCGGGACACGGGAAGTCAGAATACGTAGATTTCCTTACAACTACGTTTAACAAGAAATATGGTTTGAAGACTGCATATTTCAGTCCCGAAAACTTTCCTCCTGAGCTTCACCTTGAAAAAATCATTCGGAAGTTCACATGCAAGCCATTAGAGGAGCTGACGGACGAGGAGCGAGAGAAAGCCCTTACCTATGTTCTAAACAACTTCTTTTTTTTCAACTGCTATGACATTACCAGACTATCAGAGATAATGGCAGCAGCTGAAACGACAGTTACGGAAAACAGTATCAGTATTCTTGTGATTGACCCTTACAACCGTATAGACGTAGAAGCTTCAGCAACGGACATCGAAACCCAGTATATCTCCAGGATTCTGGACGAACTCTGCCGTTTTGCCGTCAAGCACAACATTCTTGTCATTCTTGTTGCCCATCCTCGAAAAATGGACGTTAACGGGAATGGCTTCCGAATCCCAAATGCCTATGACATTGCTGCATCAGCTAACTTTTACAACAAGGCTGATTTCGTTCAGGTTGTTCATCGAACCCGTATCGATGAGTCGCTCACAACCATTAAGGTTGACAAGGTTAAGTTCTCCAACTACGGAACTCCGGGCAAGTGTGAGTTGGAATATGATGCTGCATCAGGCAATTACTATGTTACCTCTTTACCTTTTGATGACAACTTCAATTATGAGGACACAACTCCCAAGCCTTTTGTCTTTCCCGCCACTGACCCAGTGAAGTCCCCTTTGGATGTAATGGTTTCCTTATACTCGGGGGTAGCCGACACCGAAAGTAAAGATGTTGTATCCTTAAAGGATTTCCTGGTGACCGACAAATACAAGGATGTCGCAGCGCTTATCCGTAGTGGACGAACCCCTGAGGAACGGCACGACATTAAGGTGAACAATAAGGTGAGCCTACCTTGCGTCACACCATCTGGACTCTTCAGCGAGCGGTCTGGCAAGAACCTTACCAAGCATTCCGGATTGCTCTGCATCGACATAGACCTGAAGGATAACCCCGGCGGCGTAATGGATAAGGTTCCGTCGCTCCTTGCAAGTCTTCCCTACGTGGCTTACGCCAGTAAGTCCATCACTGGTGACGGGTACTTTGCTATTGTGCCCCTTGAACACCCAACACATCATCTGGAACACTACCTTGCTATCGAGAAGGAGTTCAAGGAGGTGTATGGTATTGTTCTGGACAAACAGTGCAAAGACGTGTCTCGGCTTCGGTTTGCCACATACGATGAAAGCCCTTATTACAACCCCAATGCGACGCCGTTTTACAAGGAATATTCGGAACCGACAGTAGCAAAGGAGGAGAAGACTTTTACAACAACCACATCCTACGTGCCCCGCAGTTCTCGAGATACGGAATATGACGTTACCGCATCATTAGCTGACTTAGACCAGAAAATTGTTGAGGTAAAGCAGAAAGGGATTGTAGTAGCAGATGATTATCCCAACTGGCATCGGTTAGCCATGTCACTTTCCACCTTAGGCGAAGATGGACGAGAACGGTTTCACGCCATCTCGTCAACCTCAACCAAATACAACAAGGATGAGAACGACCAAGAATTCACTTATACCCTTGAACGGTATAAAGATAACAACAAATACACCTTAAGAACTGCCCACAAGATTCTTAATGATGCTATGAAATCTCATGTATAACACGACTACAACGGAAGGATTCGTTCCTTCTGGGGGTGAAATGATATATCCCTCCCATCAGCTACACTTCCGCTCCTTGCGAGCAACTGAAGTGGTACTCCGTCCTGTTGACACCAGTAACGGTAAAGTAAAGCTGCTACTGTACAAGGACGCTCGTTCAGACAGACGCATCCTCGACGAAGTTGTCGGTTCGATGAACTGGCAATCGGACTACTTCGAGGAAAGAGGTTGCCTGTTCTGCAAGATTGGCATTAGAAATCCGGAGACCGATGAGTGGATTTGGAAAGCAGACACGGGTTCTGAATCCAATATCGAAGCTGAGAAAGGACTTGCGTCAGACGCATTCAAAAGAGCCGCTTTTTCATGGGGCGTGGGAAGCGAGCTCTACACTGCACCGAACATTACCTTCCCCATCGAGGAGAAAGACATGTACAACAACAAGTTTACCCAGTCTTTTACCGTCAGTGAAATGACAGTGGACAATGGTGTTATTACCGGCCTGAGCGTTGTTGACAAGTGGGGGAAGCCGAGGTTTAGTTACAAGGCTGGTAAGGAGGCTCCCGCACAGGATGCAACACCAACCAAACAGGAAGTGGTAACTGTACCGGCGTCATCCAAGGTCGATGGGAAAATGGAACCCCTTGATGAAGAACTTATGTACAGAGAGCCCAATGACCAAATCACGTACTTCTGCAAGAAGAAGAAAAGTGAGCCGGGCGTGGATATGAGGCAACTCACAAACTTCCACAAGTTCTACTTAAGCCCCAGTAAGAACAACCCGGAGAAAAGCATTGCGGAGACCTTCAACAACCTCGACCCAGAAAAGCTCTGGGCGAACTGGATGAAGAAGGCAAAATAGTTTTCTTTGTGGGCTAAGTCTATTTGGTGTTCACATGAAAGAACCTTGTTTTTGTGCAGGGTTCTTTTGTTTTTTTGCTTAACTTTGCGACAAACAAGGTGGTATTTGTCACCTGTCACATTTTGATTGACTGTTATCGAGGTATTTGGGGAGGTTTCGGGGTTGCGAGTTCGAGTCTCGTTTTCCGCTCCAAAAAGCGCTTCGGAAGACCGGAGCGTTTTTTTTGTTTGTCTTTTTCGTAACGCTATTGAAAAAGGGCCCGTGCCCTTTTTCTTTTCGGCTGATTGTCTTATATTTACACCGATAAATCGGAATTTATTTCCCATGTCGCAGGTCAGAGTCCTTTCCGTCGCAGGTCTGTGTTTTTGGGCCGAACTGCGACGGAAATCGTGGACTCAGAGCGTATAGCGTCGCAGGTCAGGTTTTTTTTGC
>JAEEGL014464822.1_pt1 | contig 10364 bp, 5 predicted proteins | sample 9134231 | NCBI WGS metagenome assembly JAEEGL01 (sample SAMN16246548, study PRJNA631951) | gut metagenome | biome: gut microbiome; feature: rumen; material: fiber-attached | host: Bos | place: Iran: Karaj | collected 2018-10
TGAACTTCAGGTCTTCGATCACCTTTTTTCTGTATTTTTCATAGGTGCCGGTCTCTTTTTCAAGCATATCCCACTTATTGACGATAATGACGGCAGCTTTGCCCTCATCATGGATCAGGCCGGCAATCTTGGTATCCTGTTCGGTAACCCCGTCGTTGGCATCAATCAGCAGCAGCGCGACGTCACAGCGGCGGATGGCGGCAATGGACCGGAGAACACTGTATCTTTCAAGGGACTCCTCTTCGATGGCTCTCTTTCTCCGGATGCCGGCCGTATCAATAATATTGAAAGCAACGCCGTCCTTATCCGTATAAAGCGTGTCGATCGCGTCCCGGGTCGTGCCGGCAATGTCGGACACCATGGTCCGCTTTTCCCCGAGAAGCCGGTTCGTGAGCGAGCTTTTTCCGACGTTCGGCCGGCCCACCACCGCCAGCTGGATCGGCTGCACATCATTCTCCTCCGCCGGAAGATCCTCCGGAAGGAGGGCAATAATCTGATCCAGCAGATCCCCGAAGCCGAGCATGTTGACGCTGCTGATCCCGATCGGATCACCGAGACCCAGCTCATAGAACTCATACAGACTGTCGTTCAGCGCCAGATAATCCACCTTGTTAACCACCAGCAAAACGGGTTTCCGGGTTTTCCGGAGGAGATTCGCCACATCCTTATCATCGTCCGTCAGGCCATCCCTCGCATCGACAAAAAAGCAGATCACATCCGCCAGCTCAATGGCCGTTTCCGCCTGCTCACGCATCTGGCTGAGCAGTTCATCATCGCTTTTCGGATCAATACCGCCGGTATCGATCAGCGTGAATTCCCGGCCGAGCCACTCCGCATCCGCCGTAATCCTGTCCCTCGTGACACCGGGCGTATCCTCAACGATACTGATCCGTTTTCCGGATATTTTGTTAAAGAACGTCGATTTGCCGACGTTCGGACGTCCAACAACAGCAACAAGCGGTTTAGCCATTTTCTTCCTCCATATTCCACAGGGCGCGGATCAGGGCTTCGCCATTATTCGGGATCACCCTGACAGGATGCGCCAGCGTTTTCCGAACATCCTCCAGCGTCATGTCATCAAGAAAACGATCCGTGTTTTCACGCAGCATGGTATCACAGAGCAGGATTTCATCACAGTCGATTCCCCGCAGGGCGCGGATCAGATCCTGCCCGACGATCAGGCCGGTGACGGTAATCGTTTCTCCGAAAAAATGATTTTTCACCGCGATCACCCTGACATCAGCGGTTTCAGGCGCGTAACGCGCAACCAGATCACTGATAAACGGATGCGCGGAGACGCCGGTCGGGATCAGGACCGTTTTTTTGTCAGCCGATGACGGCTTTCGCCCGGGCAGAAGCTCCTCCGCGGCATCCCGGCATTCCTGATCCAGCAGGCGCAGCATGCCGACACCGTTTTCGATCTGCGGATAGCCTTCATACTCAGGGTCAGAGGGCAGGGGGCGATGACAGATACAGTAAAACTCGTCCGAGGGGAAAACGAACCTGGTTCCGAGGTCCCGCAGGAACCGCTCCTGACAAGCATGAATCATATCCAGAAACGCGGAGGCCGAAGCGGCATCAAAGCGCTTCAGCTCCGTCAATCCTGCCCGGTGAACAGTCAGGCCGACGGGCACAATCGCCACGGAGCGGGCCGCCGGAAAAAGGGATGACAGGTCTTCCAGCGAGCGGCGAAGAACAGGGCCGTCATTGATCCCGGGGCAAAGCACGATTTGGCAGTGAAACTCAAGGCCGTGCTCCTTCAGCAGAGTGAGCCTCTCCATCAGATTGCCGGCTTTCGGATTTCGCAGCATCGCGCAGCGGACATCCGGATCCGTCGCATGAACAGAGATATAAAGAGGGGAGGCTTTACGCCTCAGGATCCGCCGGAATTCCTCCTCGCTGACATTGGTCAGGGTGACATAGTTGCCCATCATCAGACTGTGACGCCAGTCATCATCCTTCACGTAGAGCGTACTCCGCATACCCTGGGGCAACTGGTCAACAAAGCAAAAGAGGCAGCGGTTACAGCAGTGATGGGGCTTCATCGAACGGGTCTCGTCCAGACAGAGACCCAGCGGCTCCCATTCACCCTTTCTGATCCGCAATTCACGCTGCGAAGAAGGATCCGCAACCACAAGAAGAAGATCCCTGTCGGCTGACAACGCCTGATAATCGATCTCATCCAGAACCGGCTCACCGTTGATGGATACAATCAATTCGTCAGGACGGATTCCGGCCTTATGCGCGGGAGAAGCAGGCGTAACGGACTGGATCCTGACAGCCATGACAGACACCTCCTTACAATCCCTCAGAATATTATGCTTTCTTAAGGTCCCGTTGTCAAGAAAGCAGCGGCAGGCGACTTGTTTTTTGGCAGGTATAATGGTATCATTTTCAAGTTATCATATGAGACAGGATGAAAGGGATTCATCATGGCGCAAGTGAACGACATCGGGATTGATCTCGGCACATCGAACGTTGTGATTTTTATGAAGGGCAGCGGGGTGATATTCCGCGAACCCTCTGTTGTCGCGATTGACAGGGAAACAAAGAACATCATTGCTTTCGGACTTGAAGCATACAGGATGATCGGCAGGACCCCGGCCAACGTCAGCGTGATCCGGCCCCTGGCCCAGGGGGAGATGTCTGACTTTGATCTGGCAAGTGCCATGATCCGGTTTTTCGTTTCCTCGGTGATCGGAAAACGGCTGATTTCCAGACCCAGGGCAGTGATGGCCGTCCCTACGGGCGTCAAGGATATCGAAAAAAAGGCGCTGATCAGCGCAATGTTTGACGCGGGCGTCAGGCGAACGCAACTGCTTGACAAGAATATCGCGGCGGCCCTGGGGGCGCAGCTGAATTTTCTCGGGCCGTACGGCAGCATGATCGTCGATATCAGCGCGGGGTGCACCGATCTGGCGGTGCTTTACAACGGATCCATCTCAGTGGTCAGCTCTGTTCATACAGGCGGGGATCATTTTGACGAGGCGATCATCAGGTATCTGAGAAAAAAGTACAACATGCTTATCGGCGAACGGACAGCAGAGCAGATCAAAATCACGCTGGGCGGCGCCCTGCGGCGTGAGCCGCGGGTTGAGATGGACATCACCGGAAGAAACCTGATTTCCGGCCTGCCCAAAACCATGTCGGTTGAATCGGATGAGATCTATGAAGCCACGCTGGACCAGGTAAACGATCTGATTGAAGCCGTTCAGGTGGTGATTGAAAAAACGCCGCCTCAGCTGGCCTCCGACGTTTTTGACGGGGGTGTTACGCTGACAGGCGGCGGTGCTGCACTGTACGGGCTGGCAGAGGCGATCGGCTCCGTGCTGAATATCCCGTGCCGGGTGGCTGAGGACGCGAAGGACTGCGTTGTCCTCGGATGCGCCAGGGTACTGACGGATCCTTCAGGAATGAAGCACCTTCTTACTGTCTGACGCCCCCTGCCGTATCAATTCCTGCGGCGCCGACCAGGCCAAGACGCTGAGCGGCCTCTTCCCGCATACGGTATTTCAGGATTTTCCCGGCAGCGTTCATCGGGAAGGAGTCAACAAATTCAATATACTGCGGCACCTTGTGACGGGCCATGTGGGACTTGATGTATTCGGTCATCTCTTCTTTGGTGACTTTCTGATCTTTCTTCAGGATAATGCAGGCCATGACAGCCTCGCCGTATTTTGCATCGGGAACACCGATTACCTGAACGTCGGCGACAGCAGGATGTGTATAGATAAATTCCTCGATTTCCTTCGGATAAATGTTTTCACCGCCGCGGATGATCATATCTTTGAGCCGGCCCGTGATCAGATAGGTACCGTCCGGGTTTCTGCGGGCGAGATCACCGGAATGCAGCCAGCCCTCGCTGTCAATGGCCGAATTGGTTGCATCCGGCATTTTATAATAGCCTTTCATGATGTTATAGCCGCGGGAACAGAATTCACCGTCCTGCCCGTCCGGAAGCTCTTTTCCGGTTTCGGGATCAATCACCTTTGTCTGAACATGAGGGAAGGAATAACCGACTGTTTCCGTCCTCAGCTCCAGTGAATCCGTCCAGGCGGACATCGTGCTGCCCGGGGAGGATTCCGTTTGTCCGTAAACGCTCACGATGCCGCGCATATTCATCTCATCCGGCCTGGCCGCCCGTTTCATCAGTTCAGGCGGGCAGCCGGAACCAGCCATGATCCCGGTTCTCATATAGGAAAAATCCGTCTTCCGGTAATCCTCATGGTTGAACATGGCAATGAACATGGTCGGAACGCCGTGGAAACAGGTGATCCTTTCCTGATTGATACAGGCAAGGGAGTTCTTGGCCGAAAAATACGGAAGGGGACAAAGGGTCGTCCCGTGCGTCATGGAAGCCGTCATGGCAAGAACCATGCCGAAGCAATGGAACATCGGCACCTGAATCATCATCCGGTCCGCGGTGGAGAGACCCATCCGGTCGCCGATGCACTTACCATCGTTCACCACATTGTAGTGCGTCAGCATAACGCCTTTGGGAAATCCTGTGGTGCCGGAAGTGTACTGCATATTGCAGACGTCATCAGGCTTCACATGCTGCGCCATGCCTTCAAGCTTTTCCTGCGATACCGAGTCGGCCCGCTTCATGGCTTCTTCAAAGGTCAGGCAGCCCTGCTGGACATAACCGACGGTGATGACGTTCCGCAGGAAGGGCAGCTTTTTACAGTGAAGCGGTTCGCCGGCTCTGGACGTCGCCAGTTCAGGACAGAGTTCATTGATGATGGACCGATAATTGCTGTCCAGGGCGCTTTCAATCATGACCAGCGTATGGGTATCACTCTGGCGGAGAAGATACTCCGCTTCATGGATTTTGTAAGCGGTATTGACGGTTACCAGAACAGCACCGATTTTGGTCGTGGCCCAGAAAGTAATATACCAGGCCGGAATATTCGTCGCCCAGACAGCGACTTTGGTTCCGGCACGAACGCCCATCGAAATCAGGGCTCTTGCAAAACGATCCACATCGTCCCTGAATTCCGAATAAGTGCGCGTATAATCAAGGGTGGTATATTTGAAGGCATACTGATCCGGGAACTCTTCGACAAGCTTATCAAGAACCCTGCCGAAGGTGATATCTATCAGTTCATCTTTTTTCCAGATGTATTTTCCTGTGCCATCATGGTTATAATAGAGGCTTTTCTTTTTCCCTCGGGTATTATCGAAACGCTTCATATAATTGATAAAATGAGAAAAAATGACTTCCCTGTATGGAAGATCCGGCATCCACTCCGGTTTCCACTCGAGGGAAATAAAGCCATTATAATCGATGGACGACAGCGCGTTCATCATTTCCCGGACAGGCAGGGTGCCTTCGCCGATCAGATTATAGGAAAGATCATCATTTGAATCCCTGAGATGGACATGTCTGACATAACCGCCGAGATTTCTGATCGTGTGATCAGGCGATTCCGAAAAATCTCTGAAAGGATGATGCATATCCCAGAGCGCCGCCAGCTCATCACAGGCATAGTCATCCATCAGCGTTCTGAGACGGCCCGTATCGGCAAAAATCCCCACCGTTTTGATCAGAACGCAGACGTTTTCATCCGCCGCGGCCCGGATCAGCGGCTCAAGATTCTGCCGGATCAGGCTTTCCCTGTCCCGCAGCGCACAGAAAGCCACATAGGGGACTTTCATGGACGAAGCCGTTCTGATCAGCTCCAGCGCTTTTTCAGGCGACTCATCCGCCGAAGAAAGATCCATATACGTGTCAAAGCACGGAATGGTGAGACCGGCCTTTCTGAGCATGCGCATGGTTTCATTCTGCATATACGGATGAAAGGCGCCGCCTTTGCCGGACAGGGAGGGATAGTTCTGAATATTGTAAGGCTCAATACCGAGGAAGCCCATCTCTTCCGCATCACGGACCTGATTCTCCCAACTCAGGCTGTTCCAGCCGCGCGTTGAAAAAGAAAGATTCATGCCTCTTCCTCCTCATAAACGATTTTATTGACCGCGTTGATATAGGCCATAATTCCCGCCCCGACAATATCGGTTGAAATACCTCTGCCGGAATACAGTTTTCCTTCATGGCGGAGCTTCACGATGGTTTCACCCATGGCTTCCCGGCCTTCCGTGACCGACTGGATCTGGAAATCATCCAGCTCAAAATGCCGCCCGGTCGCCTTTTCGATCGAATTGAAAGCAGCGTCGATAGCTCCGTCGCCGGACGCAATCCCCTCAATCTCCTGATTATGGAACATCAGTTTCATATGGGACATTGCCCCGATCGTATTGCCGGTATTGATGACATACTGAACACTGTGATAGGCAGGCGGAACCTGCATCGCCTCCGCGGCAATAATCGCGTCAAGCTCTTTCAGCGAGATGGTTTCCTTCTTCTCAACCGTACGGCTGAAAACATCCCAGACTTTCTGCTGATCATCGGCGCCAAGATCATAGCCGAGCTTTTCCGACGCCGTGATGACAGTTTCAAAAGAATCATGAATGCTCAGCATAATATCCGAATCATGCGCCGAAATGGAATCGGAGAAGGAAACCATGCGGTGCTTTTCGGCATTGCAGACTAAATCAACCTGCCCGGTGATGCGGTTGATCTGTTCACTTTCGACAGTACATCTGGCTTTCAGCATAGAACCTTTAATATTCAGAATCCTGACAATACCGGAAAGGGAGATCGCGTTACCGCGATATGCGGTTGTCTTCAGCGCACCGGCTCCGGCGGCAACAGCAGCGAAGGCGCATGCATCCGCCAGGTTCAGTTCTCCTGAACAATGATATCCGAGGACCACATTGCCCAGTTCAGGCACATCACTGATGACGGAATTCAGAAAAACGGATGTTTCATCGGGGGTCATCACACCGGCGGTATCGCAAAGAGTGACTGTTTTTGCACCTGCGGAGACGGCAACCGAGATGATTTTCCGTAAAAAACCGGGATCGCTGCGAGTCGAATCGACAGCGATGAATTCAACATCATCGGTGAAGGACGTGCAGGCCTGAATCTGCTTCTGAACCGTTTCACATAATCCGGCAGGCTTCAGATGCAGCATATACTCCATCTGAACGGAGCTGACCGGCGCCACAACCTGCAGACGGGCCCTGCGGGCTTCTTTGAGCGCCTCCCAGGTCAACTGGACGGAAGCCTCATCGGTCAGGATCACGGGAACGGCGACGACGGCCTTCTGCACGGCGGAACAGATGGATTTGATCAGAAGCCGGTCAATCTTCTGCTGCCTGATTTCGCACAGCTCAATCGTTGATACACCGAGCTTGTCGATCAGCCTGCAGAGTTCAATTTTTTCCCGGAAGCTCAATTCAATATGATTTGCCGCATCAAGCAAGGTGCAATCGCAAATCCGGATCTCTCTCTGTTGGTTCATATCATGATTCCTCCTTAATCAAAAACCCTGAAGCCGAAGCCTCAGGGACGAAAATCATTCCGCGGTACCACCCATGTTACTCAGATTACAGAGTCTCTCTCGAACTCAAATAAGTTCACAGCCGGTTACGGGGCGCCCGTATTCCACTACTGACCCTTGCGTTCATGGAATCAACTCCGGAAGCAGTAGCCTTTTACTCCGCACTGTCTTGCAGCAACCGACAGCTCTCTGCAGCTTCTGTAAAAGGGTTATCGACCATCATCGTCTTTCACAGTATGAAATTATGTGGATATTAGCATAATAATCCTTGTGTGTCAACGGCAAATATAGTAAAATACGAGGAGTATACAGAACCTGAAAGGGAAGGAAGCTTATCGTTTTGACTGAAGATCTTGATCTTGAACTGACAGCCGATCTGGTGGATGCATACGTTTCCCTGTTCGGCCTGAACGACCGGAACATCGCCCTGATTGAACAGGAATGCAATGTTTCGATTTCTCTCCGCCGGAATCATCTGGTCATTACAGGCGAGAAAAGCAATATCGAACTCGCTCACAAGGCGATTGAACATTTAATCGGGCTGATCAGACGAAACGAGACGGTTGACCGCGTCAGGATTCGTTATACGATCGCCATGCTCAGAGAAGGAAATCAGGAACTGATCGGGGAGAACCTCAGACGGGTGATTGCCGTTACGCACAGGGGCAAGGAGATTACCTGCAAAACAATCGGGCAGCGTACCTACGTTGATGCCATCCGTGAACATGTGCTCACCTTCGCAGTCGGACCGGCAGGCACGGGCAAAACCTACCTTGCGATGGCGCTTGCCGTTATGGCGCTGAAAAACAAGGAAGTGGAGCGGATTATCCTGACCCGTCCGGCCGTTGAAGCCGGGGAAAAGCTCGGGTTTCTTCCGGGCGACCTGACGCAGAAGGTTGACCCTTATCTGAGACCCCTGTATGACGCAATGTATGACTTTATGGGCGCCGACTCCTATACCAAACTGATCGAACGCGGCATCGTCGAGGTTGCACCGCTTGCCTATATGCGCGGACGGACGCTTTCCGATGCATTTATTATTCTGGATGAAGCACAGAACACAACGTCCGAACAGATGAAAATGTTTCTGACGCGAATGGGATTCCGTTCCCGCGTGGTTGTGACCGGCGATATCACACAGACAGATCTTCCTTCCGGAAAAACATCCGGACTTGCAGAAGCCGTCAGACTGCTTCGCGATATTCCCGGTATCGGAATTGTGGAATTGTCCGGAAAAGACATCGTTCGTCATGAACTGGTTCAGCAGATCGTTGAAGCATATGATGCGGCGGACAGGATCAGACTGTCGGCCGGAAAGGAAAAAGCATGATGATTCAGCTGTCGACCGATACACCGAATAAAGGGAAGGAAAAAGAGCATCGTTTTCGGAACTGGCTGCATTCTTCCTCCAGCAAGTGCGCCGCTTTGCTGCTGGGCACATTTCTGATTCTGGTTGTACTGTTTTTGCTGACGTGCACGCCCCGGAAATATGATCTCAGCGTCGGTTCAATCTCTCATGTTACGGTGGACGCGACCAAAGACGTAATTGATGAAGTTACTACAGAGGAAAAAAGAGCCGCTGCCGAAGCGGCGGTTGAGCCGACCTACCGCTTTCAGCAGGGAGTGAAGGAAGAAGTTCTTTCTTCTCTTGGCGACACTTTCAACGAGCTGCGGACCATTCAGCAATACGGAATGACCCTGAAAAGCGGTGATTCCATACACAGTTATTACCGTTCCTTTTCCGAAGAGGAGATTGACTATGCGCTGAGCCTTCTGAATACACTTTCTCTGAGCAGAACGCAAATTACAACCCTGCTTCGTGTCGATACGCCCGTTTTTGATGATATGGTCAAATATGTTACGGAAGCAGTGGAAAACTCACTGAACTCAACGATTCGGGAAGGACAGGTCAGTCAGGCAATCATGAACCTGCAGCAGATTGTCGGTTATAAAGTCGATATTTCTCTGATGCAGACCATTCTTCCGGCTGTCCTCCGCACCTGTATCAAACCGAATATGATCATCGATCAGGAGGCCATGGCTGAATCCGTTCTGAAGGCCCGGGAGGCGGTCGAACCCGTTATGGTTCTGGAAGGTCAGAACATTATCAGGGAAGGCGACAGGATTACACAAAGCCAGGTGGAAATCCTCCGCAGCCTCGGTATGCTGAATGATAAACACTACGACTATTCCACCTATGGCGGAGCGTTGATCAGTATCATCATGGCAATGGTTTCCCTGATCATGCTGCTTCGGCTGCTTCTGAAGCGATACCTGAAAGAAGTGCGTCCCCTGCTCGTCATATTACTGATTCTGATCCTTTGTGTCAGTTTTGCGGCCATTTCAAATCTGTTTCCGAGCCTGTATATCATTCCTATCACATTGGGAGCGATTCTTGGCACTGTTTTACTCGGATATCGGGCCGGACTGTGTCTGACCATTCCGCTGGCGCTCCTTTTTGCGGGTTTGACCAGCTGCAGCAGCCTGACCACGTCATATGATGCCGTAGTGATTATGGCCAACACGCTCTCCTCCGGCGTTGCGACAATCTGGTTCCTGAAAGGCCGCCCGCAGCGTATACGCGTGCTGCTGGCCGGCCTGATCACTTCCTTTTTCAGCATTCTCATGATTATCGGAATCAAACTGCTTACCTCCACTGAAGCCCTTGACATCATTAACAACGGCTCCTGGGCTCTTGCAGGCGGTCTGCTAAGCGGCGCGCTTGCCATTGCCCTGCAGCCGGCATTTGAAGGCATATTCCATCTTGCCACACCAAGCAGACTGCTTGAAATCACCAATCCGAATCATCCGCTGATGAAACGGCTGATGATCGAAGCACCGGGGACCTATCACTATTCCATTATTGTCGCCAATCTTGCGGAGGCTGCTGCCGACAAGATCGGGGCAAATTCCTTCCTGGCCCGCGCAGGTGCGTATTATCACGATATCGGAAAGCTGAAA
>JAEEGL014915529.1_pt1 | contig 10364 bp, 8 predicted proteins | sample 9134231 | NCBI WGS metagenome assembly JAEEGL01 (sample SAMN16246548, study PRJNA631951) | gut metagenome | biome: gut microbiome; feature: rumen; material: fiber-attached | host: Bos | place: Iran: Karaj | collected 2018-10
ATGACGACGCCGTAGCGGAGGCCGCTGTCGTCCAGCAATCTCTTGAGGGATTTGGGAACGCGGAGCCTGTCCGCCTTGGAAGGGTCTACATCCGGGAAGGTCTGCATCCATTTCTTGATGTCCTCATTATCCCCATTATAGTCAGCAGAAACCATGTCGGAGAAGGGGAAGCGTTCCGAATTGATGATGTTCGTAATGACTTTCGTTGCCGTAGCGGAGGATTCTTCATTGTAGTATCCTTTCCCGTCGTCGCCATAAAGGATGATGTAGGAATAAGGCTGGATGAAGGCGTACTCCGGGACGGAGGTCAGATTGAAACTGGAACTTGTGTAACGCGAGGGACCGCAGGCCGCCATAAGAACGATGGCAGATAAACCGATTAACAGATGCAGGATGGTTTTCATAATGTGAATATTTTGATAAATATAAGCTTTTTTCCTGACAAACGAAGAATTAAACGGGCAAATTGCCGATGCAAGGCTGCAGGAGCCCGTTTTCTGCGCTGATTGGCAGTCCAAAATCTGGTCGTAGGGCAGGGATGGGAGAAAAGCGCAGGATTCCGGCCAGAATCTGCGGTTTTTGGGATAATAGCTGAAAAAGCGCAGAAAACTCACTGATTTCTGCGCTTTCAGGGGATGCGGAACGTCATCAGATCCAGGTGAGTTTGCGCCAGAGGCCCTCCAAAGGCCCGCGCTCGTGACTCCTGAACCAGATCCGGCAGAAAGTGTACTGCGCCACAACCATTCCCACACCGATCAGCACGGCATAGGTAGTGCCGACCCAATGGTAGCAGGCGAGGCCGAAGCCGCAGAAGATGAAACTGCCGAGTATGGACTGAAGGAAATAATTGGTCAGGCTCATACGGCCGAATATGCACAGGTGGTGCAGTACCTTGCGGAATCCCGGGAATGCATACCAGCAGGAAACGACTGCTGAGACGATCATGAAAAGAATGCAGAAATTCCTGATGGGAGTGAGCCATACTGAAAGCTTTCCAAGGTCGATTATGGTCAGAGCGATGGAAAGGACTGCTGATACACAGAGGATTACGTGCCACCAGTGGAGGTTCCGCCCTTCGTTGTAAAAGAATCTCTGCCGTCCGAGCTGCATTCCTAGGATGAACAGGCAGAGGATCTGAGTGAGGCGTCCGCTGTAAATGTAATACTTTACGACGAAGATGAATCCCCACCTGAGATTGCACCAGGTGTTCTCCCAGAATGTCCCTTTCATATGTACGTCGCCCATATAGTCCGCCAGGCCCCAGAGTTTGTCGGTATCCATATCCCAGCCCGACAGGAGCCTGTAGATTTCCACCGGCTGTATGGCGAGGAGCGCGATAATGACCCAGACCGCCCTTGAAGGCAAGTAACTGATGGGTATAAGGATCAGTCCGGCAAAGGCGTACACCATCAGGATGTCGCCGTCATAGAGCGCCATGTTAACGATACCGAAGCACAGCAGGAGGAACATCCTCCAGGCGAAACGTCCCGAGAATGAGCGTCCCATCTGCTGCTGGTTGTCGTTCATGATGAAAAAGCTCAGACCGAAGAGCATCGCGAAAATGCCGTACATCTTGCCGGAGAGGAGCCAGGCGAGGACATCCGCGACGAGTTTATCGCACGGAAGGGTATGGACGGCGGGATCGGACGGAAAGATATTGAAATGCTCCACGGAATGGAACAGGATGATACCGATCACGGCTATGCCCCTGAGGGCGTCGGCCACTTCGACTCGGGTGTTGGGAAGATTGCGGGTCTTGTACATTTCGCTTTAGTTTTCAGCTAATTAAATCCAACCGGGGTGTACTTGCAAGTTTCTGTGACAAACTGCAGGAATATGTGACGAATGGTTGTATATTTGTCTTTGTCATGGATCGAAACAGGAAAGAAACGTTTTTCATCCGCATCACCAGTGTCGGCTTCGCCGTGCTGGCGATGGCCGTTTTCAAACCTTTCGGTCTCGATACTCTCGGATGGGAGGCATATGCCCATTTGCTTATCATCTGGGTGCTCGGAACCATAGTCTGCTATATCACGGAGGCGATCCTGAAATATATATTGCGCATGCCTTCATCGCTGGAGGAGGGGGTGGATTACATCATCAGGCGCAACCTTTGGTTCCAGTTGATCAATACACCTCTTTGTGCATTGATGGTCTGCGCATACTTGCAGTTGGCGATCGGCCGCTGGGTGGACAGGGACCCCTGGACCTGGTCAGGTTATTTCCAGACCCTGGCCATTCTCGCTTTCTGTTCGTTTGCGATAGGCCTCTACTGGCGCTTCAAGTTCCGCAGCCGTTTCCTCGCCGCGGAACTGGAGGAGGTCCGGCTGCTCAACGACCAGCTGCAAAAGGTGCAGACCGTCGCGGATGAGGCCGACCCCCCGTCCAAAGTGGTACTCTCCGGTGCCACCAGTGAGTCCGTCACCCTGCCCGTTCGCGACCTGCTTTATGTGGAGTCCGTAGGGAACTATGTGAAAATCTGTTATCTGCGTGAAGGAAAGGTGCGCAGTGACATGCTTCGCGCCACTTCCGCACAGACACAGGAGAGCCTCAAGGCTTATCCGATGGTCGTCCGCTGCCACAGGACGTTTTTAGTGAACCTCGTTCAGGTTGAGCGCTTCGTCCCGAACGATGGAAACATGCAGCTGGTACTCAGGAACTGCGACGCTAGGATACCGGTTTCCCGGAGTCATGCTGCCGAAGTGAGAGAGAATCTTAAACATATATTCGATAATGAAAAAGATCATGATGACCCTGGCAGTCCTGCTCGCCACGGGTATCTGCGGAGCCGGACTCCGTGCACAGGAAGTTCTCAAAGTTAAGGACAACGGCGTAATCGAAACCGCACCGGGGTCTTTCGACAGTTATATCGGCAAGGGCGATTATGTCCTCGTGGACTTCTGGGCCAGTTGGTGCGGCCCTTGTATGCAAGAGTCACCGAACGTGGTCAAAGTATACGAGGATTACCATGACAAAGGCCTGGTGGTACTGGGCGTGCTGGTCAATGACAAACTCGAGAACTCCAAGACTGCAATGCGCAAGCTTGGTATGAAATACGACCAGGTCATCGACCCGGAGAACGTCCAGGTAAAGAAATTCGGTATAACCGGCATACCTCACCTCATCCTTTTCGGTCCCGACGGGAAGGTGGTGAAGCGAGGTATGCGCGGTCCGGAAATAGAAGCTTCGGTCAAACAGGCTCTCGGAGGGATTTGAATCCCTGCTCGGTGATCTGTAAGGAAACCTCGGTGTCTATTTGAACAGAAGCTGAGCGAACTGATACAGGCTGCGGCGCCAGGTGTGCCATTCGTGTGCCGTGCCTTCGGAGATGTATCCGACGGCGTTGACACCTATGCCCTTGAGTGCCTCGGCGGCTTCCATCACTCGGGGGTTCTCCTTGCTTCCACTGCTCATGAAAATGAGTTTGTTGGTCTGCTTGTAGCCTTCTGCCCCCTGGACATCCTCGACACTTACTGTGCCGCCGCTGAACAGACCGACATAAGCGAATGTCGTGGGGTTGGCGACGGTGATCCTGCGTGTCTGCATACCACCCATTGATAGGCCGGCCATGGCGCGGTGCTGGGCGTCGGCGATCACGCGGTACTCTTTCTCCACCATCGGGATGATGTCCGTGAGCAGTACCACCTGGAAGGCGTCAGGACCAGTGGCTCGGGCGCGGTTCTGGCCCTGCTGGGGCTGCTGCGGCTGCTGGGGCTGCGCCGGAGCATATTGCCCGACCAAATGAATGTTCTGGCTCTGGCCGTAATCCATTACCACGATGAACGGGACAGCCTTGCCCTCGGCGATCAGGTTGTCGAGAATCTGTCCGGTGTGGCCTTGTGCGGACCAGCCGTTCTCATTCTCGGCATTTCCGTGTTGGAGGTACAGTACAGGATACTTCTTTCCGGGGTTCTTCTGATATTCCGCAGGCAGGTAGACGAAGCAGTGACGCATGCTTTCGGTAGCCTTGGACCAGTAATACTTCTCCTCGACCGCACCCTGCGGCACATTCTTGACCTGCCAGAAATCCATGTCATCCGATGGGATTTCGATGCCGCTGCCCCAGCGGCCCGCTCCGAAGAAGTAAATGCTTCCGGGATCGGGTACCGACGCTCCGTCGACATTCAGCTGATAGTAGTGGAAGCCCACGTCCTGGGGGGCGGAGGTTCCGGTCCATACGCCTTCTTCATCCTTTACCATCTCGTATCTTACGCCACCGATGTCCAGTTGTACGGAACTGGCCTGCGGTGCGCGGAGCTGTGCGCGAACTGCACCCTGGGAGTTCACCATGGGATACTGGTGTCCCCTCTGGTTGGTGATGTTAGGTTTGAAATCCTCTACGGCTCCGGCAAACGACGGGGCGACGGGGTTTCTCTGCTGGGCTGCAGCAGACAGAGCTGCAAACGCCAGGAATAACAATACTATCCGTTTCATTCAATTATGTGATTGGTTAAAATGACGACTATCTTCCGGTCGGGGTGGCGACCGGTTTCAGAGGGATGCGGCCGGGGTCGTTGGCAGCGCATATGGCGAGCCAGGCGACCATCGTGGCATCCAGCGTGAGGTCTCCGACCAGGAGGCGCTCATAGGTGTCCATAATGGTGTGGTAGGTACGGAAATACTCCAGATCATCCTGGATGAATTGGTATGCCGGGAGTCCCACCCTGTTGAACGTCACGTGGTCGGTGGAACCGGTGGTCCTGGGGGTCAGGTAGTTGAACCCGAGGGGTTCGATGTATTTCATCCATGCCTCGAAGAAGGGGAAGGCGGCATCGTTGCCTTCCAGATAGATGCCGCGGAAGCGTCCGGAACCGTTGTCCATGTTCAGGTAAAGGGCGAACTTGTCGAATCCGGGGAGTTTCTGCTGTTCCTTGTAGAGGTATTTCTCAAGGTAACCCCTGGAGCCGTAGAGCCCCTGCTCCTCGCCACCCCACAGGGCCAGGCGTATGGTACGCTTGGGCTGTACTCCAACAGCCTTGAGTATGCGCATCGCCTCGATCATAGTGATGCAGCCGGAGCCGTTGTCGGCGGCGCCGGTGCCGCCGTGCCAGGAGTCGAGATGGGCTCCGATAAGGACTATCTCATCCTTGATTTTGGGGTCGGTGCCGGGGATTTCGGCGTAAACATTATGAACCTCCTGGTCGTCGGTGAATTTGTTGATCAGTTCGACTTCCATCTCGACCTTCTGGCCGTTCTGGATGAGCCTAACCATCCTTCCGTGGTCCTCTATGGGCATCATTATCTCGGGAGTGGGTTCGGGATCCCCGACCTTGTAGGATACGCCCGAACCGCTGACGACATTGTACGAACCGCGGCCGTTGACGATGCAGATGGGTTTTTCGGCGGCAAGAAGTTCGTTGGTCAGGCGCTGCAGCTCCTGACGGGCCTCGCGCTCTGCCTGCGACATTGCATAGTACGCATTCCTGTTAGGAGTGTTGTTGGAGCTGTACAGCCGCGCAATGCGGTTGTCGTGGGTCAGCTCTTCCAGCTCCTCCTCGGTATAGCGGCTGGCGAGGGGCTCGAAACTGAGGGTGTAGCTCTGTGTGGCGGGCATGAGGAGTACCTTGCCCGCAATCTTGCCACGGTATTTCTCCAGGTCTTCCTTAGTCTTGACGTCAAAGATGATGCATTCGCCTTTTTCCAGACCCTTGGTGCTTCCGCTCCATGCCCTGGGATTGACGGTGAATGCACAGTAGTACGGAGATGTCATAGCGACATAAGTCTTCACGACGTCCCATCCTCCGCGAGGGAAGTCATAGGCGAATTCGACGCGTGGATTGGAGAGGCCAAGCTCTCCGAGCTTGCCCACGACGAGGGCCTCGGCACGGCGCTTCTGCTGTGAAGCCGTGAGCCTGGAGCCGAGATAGTCGGTGATGAACTGCGATAACTCCTCGACCTTCGAGTTGTTCAGTCCCTCATCCTTGATGAGGGTGGCCAGTTCCGGAGATTCGGACACCTGGGCGAACGCTGCACCGCCGCCCATTACGACGGCCAGCAAAGTGATTGCCAATGTTTTCTTCATACTATTCATTAAGATCGTATTAAATACTATTCTGACAGATAGTTACAAATATAATCAATTCATTTTGATTGTATATGCCCGGATCGGGAGCGTTTGTCGCTGAATGATGCATAACGATACTTTTCAGGCATTATTGCCCCCAATAATCCATTATATGCCATCGCGGCTTTGCTTGGCGGCTTTTTTTTGTTATATTAGGACTTCCTAAACGGACTATAGATTGAAAATGATTCAGGGTAAAGGAAAATTGTTGGTCTCAAGTAAGAGTAAACGGCTGATGGCAGGGGTCTTCCTGGCCGTTTTTTCGGTGTTGTCATTCCAGGCATTTGCCCAGGATATGGTGAAAGCCGTCTCCAACGAGGGTCTTGAAAAAGTAATCAGTTACAACGTCGCGTCGTTTACGGACATCAGGGACAAGAAACTCGAGGATGTCATCGCCAAGATGCCGGGAATGTCGATCTCTACGTCTTTCACTTACAACGGAATGACTGTAAGCGAGGTCTTTGTCAATGGTTTCGACATCCTGAACGGCGACATTTCCTCGATAAAGAGCATGAAGCCGGAAGATGTCGAGAGCATCGAGATCACGGAGAACTACGTTTACGAAAAGATCATGCGTGGCATCGATTACAGTAATTTCGTCGCGATCAACATCATTCTCAAGGAGGAGGCGAAGAGTAAGTGGAGCGGCTCTGTAAAGGGCGGGGCCGGTGTCTCGGCAAAACCGGAGATCGAAGGTATCTCTCCCTTGCTGTATAACGGTGAGGCGCAGGCTATGAACATCGGGCAGAAGGTCCAGACGACGATCCTGCTGAAGGCGGACGATACGGGCTTGAGTTTCAGCAACGACATCGGAGAGTCCTATATGCCCAGGGTCAACTCATTCGTGTCGGTCAGTCCTTCGCTGGCTCCTCTAACTACTCAAAGGACCAGGCTGAACAACAGTGCATACGGCCATGTCGCCAGTACTTTCCAGCTGAATGAAAATCTTCAGTTAAGCCTTAAACTCGCACTTCACAGCGATAAATTGAAGGCTGCCAATTATGCTGAAACCGAGTATTATTACAACGACGGAACCAGTTTCATGCAATCTACCGGCAACAACGCTTTCAAGAAACAGGGTGATATCAGAACGGAACTCATCCTCCTCTCGAACTCCGAGAACAGTTTCTTCAAGAACGAGCTGGTCGTGGAGGTTACGGACCAGAAAGGCTACTCCGAGATAACGGGCACGTATCCGAGCCTTCAGAATATAAACGTCAAGCCGCTCACCGTTGAAAATGCACTGTCTTTCATAAAACCCGTCGGCAAAGGTATCTTCAGCGTCGATTTCGAGGTGGCATATGACAACAAGCCCCAATACCTTACGGTTGACAGGGATCCTTTCGACTTGAAGCAGGATATCCTTACCGATGCTTTCACCGAGGAGCTGTGGGCTGCCTGGAAACTCAAGGCGGGCCGGTTATCCTTTGCCGTCAAGGTAGGCGCCAACTCCAAGATCTGGAACCTTGAAACCCGGATTACTCCGGATGTCCCGGAGGTGAAGGAGGCCACGGGCCTTGACAACATCAACAACGACTCACGCTTCTCGTACTTCAACCTGGGGTCGGACGTATCGCTGACTTATATCGACGACAGGTTCCAGTTCGAACTCGCTACACCCTTGAACTATTACAGGAACTTCTTCAAGGACAATATCAATCCCACCGCACTTTGGCCTGACGGGAAGAAGTACAACGACAGGGTTCATTTCGCACCCAAGGTATCTGCCAAGTACCAGATCACGGACAACCTTTCGGTCCAGGGATCTGCAAGTGGCCTGAACAACGGCCTTCTCGGCGGGAGGCTGTACAACGGGCTTGTGCTCACGGACTTCAAGTCTTTCTCGCAGGGAAATGTCAACTCCCAGAACGACAAATCGATAGTCACTTCGATAGGCATGTCGTACCGCCTGCCGAAGCGGTCTTTTTTCGTGAACGGCTCGTTCTACAGGATAAACATGAATCAGGAACTGCTTTCCCAGAGCAAGTATACCGAGAATTACTATGTCTCCGGATATGTTCCCGTCGAGAAGGCGCTTGGATTCCCCAAGTCCATCACGAACCGTATTTCCCTTGACATGAGCAAGGGAATCGCTGCGTTGAAGGGCAAGATAGGGATGACCGCCTCGACAAGCACCAGCGATGCGGAGATGTTCATAAACAATCAGAAGGTCCCTTATACATCCAACTCGTATTCGGTCGGGGCCAATGTCAACGGCAGGCTTTCTTCGTGGTTGAATACTATATATAAGGCTACATTCACCCACTCCAACCTTTCCATGTCCGGCCAGCAGACGTCCAGGACCAACGGCTTCACGCAGAGTCTTGAGCTGATCTTTTCTCCGACGGCGAAATTCAACTTCAGTTTCCTTGGCGACCACTTCATGAACCAGATCGCCGCGGACACTTATAAGAACTTCTTCATCGTCGACTTCAAGGCGGAATACATTATCAACAGCCAATGGGAACTGATCGCCTCCGTCACCAACCTGCTGAACGAAAAGACATACAGTTATATCCTCGAGCAAACCTTCCCTCTCTCCAAGGCGCTCACTTCATATGCCATCCGTCCGAGGAATATGATGCTCAGCGCGTTCTTCAAGTTCTGATACGATTATCCTTAAAACATTCGATCATATGAAAACCAAAGCCATCATCAGAATCGCCGTCGCCATCGGCATCCTCTTCTCGTTTTCCTTTCTGACTTCTTCATGCCAGTCCAAGGAGGAGAAGGTCATCTCACAGTTGGAGTCTCTCTGCAAGACGGTGGAGAGGGACGGTTTCGATGTCAAGAACATCGACTCGGTCCAGGCCAGGTTCAAGGAGATCCACGATGCCGCGAAGGAGTGCAACTTCACTAACGACCAGGTCAAGGAAATTGCGAAACTTGACGCCCGTTTCACCAAGGCTGTTGCCAAGAAGGCCGTCGAACGTGTAGGCAATGCCATCGAAGGTGCCTTGGAAGGTTTGTCGGGCGACAATGAATAGTGTCGCGCAGTTTTTGTATATTTGTAGCAGGAATAGTTCGAAAACTAAATTTGAATGATATGAAAAAATGGATCATTACCCTTGCTACGCTTTTGGCTTGTACCTGTCTCGGCGCCCAGAACAGCATCGACACACTCGTCATGCAGAACCGCGCCGCCGTCCAGCAGGCTGCGCGCGAAAGCCGTGAGCAGAGCCGTGCCGCCCGCAAGGAGATCGACCGCAGTCAGGACCAGATCAAGCAGGCCAAGCAGTTGATTGGCGATGCCAAGGATGAGACCAAGGCCTTGAAAGAGACTCTCAAGCAACAGAAGGAGTCTCTGAAAATGAAGAAAAAAGGTTATTCTGACCAAAAGAAGGCCTTCAAGGCCGGCGGCCGTCTTTCCAAAGAAGAAAAGGATCGTCTGAAGTATCTGGAGGATGATATCGACCGCCTCGAGTCGGATATCCGTGAGGCCGAGAAACGCCTCAAGGCCCTTTCCAACCAGGTCAAGACCAACAAGAGTCTCATCAAGCAGGAGAATGCTTCGATAAAGGAGAGCAAGAAGGCGCGTAGTGAGGCCAAGAAGGATCTCAGGGACACCAAGAAAGACCTCAGGGACAGCAAGAAACTGCAGAAAGCCGGACAGGAGTAACGGCCTGCCGATAAACATGTTGCTGCCGAAGTGAACGACAGGATCAATACCGGGCGGCAACTCGAATTTGACGTAGCCAGGGTGTTCGCCATATTATACATGGTGATCGTCCATGTATATGAGGAGATGAGCGCGGTTGATTACTGGACTCCGCCCGACAGTCTTTTCCGTACCGTCATCGAGTTCGTCGGAGGCCCCCTTGCCGCTCCCGTTTTCATGTTTGCGATGGGGCTTGGTGTCGTCTATACCAAGCATCGCAATCCCCGTGCTTTCGCAATACGCGGACTTAAGCTGCTGGGGGTGGCGTATTTGCTCAATGTCGTCCGGATGACCATACCGTATTGCCTGACGCTCCTCTCCGGAGGGTCGTGGGGGAGTTGGACGGTACTCGATACGGTCGCTCTTGTGGACATACTCCAGTTTGCCGGAATGGCCTTCCTGCTCATAGCGCTGCTGGAAAAGTGGAAGGCGGGCCGGTTGGGGATAATTGCCGTAGCGCTGCTGCTTCAAGCGCTGGGAACCCTTCTGCTCCATTCTTTTGACGGGCTTCCTTCCGCCGCGCAGTATGCCGTCGGACTTTTTTTCCATACCAATTCCAACGTTTGCTTCCCGTTGTCCCTGTGGTTCGTTTATCCCGCCTTCGGCGTCGTGTTCGGCGAATACCTCAGGACCGTCGGGGAC
>JAEEGL015559437.1_pt1 | contig 10364 bp, 5 predicted proteins | sample 9134231 | NCBI WGS metagenome assembly JAEEGL01 (sample SAMN16246548, study PRJNA631951) | gut metagenome | biome: gut microbiome; feature: rumen; material: fiber-attached | host: Bos | place: Iran: Karaj | collected 2018-10
TCAGCTCGTAGGTCTAAACCTGAATGAAACGACTTCTCACCCGTAAACGGATTCTTTCGACTGCCGTATGACGATGTAATATGAATTTCTGACAGGGGATAACTTACACTCATGTACTTGGACAGCCAAAAGGCTTTATCCCCCTGCACCTCCTGAGAGGATGCAGGGAGAATACAAAACAAAACATAAAAAACGGAAATAATTGTTCGTTTCATAAGAATAATAATAACAAAACTTTAACCATCGACAAAGATACATAGTAAAAAGAAAAAGCACAAAAATCTCTGTGAAAAAGTCTCGGCAATAGCATTTGAACGACCAAAAGTCTCCAATCGTTGTTGCCGAGACTTTTTAAAGGTTTTATATGTTTTTTTTCACAAATTTCTATTACTTTTGCAAAGAATAATGATAACATCTAACCATTTCGTACACATGAATAATTTGGAAAAATTCACTGAACAAGAAATTCCTTACGAAATTCTTGAACAATTCGGCCTCACAGAGGAAATGATTGATGATTTACCTTTAATCGTGAAAAACCGATTGATGTCCGGCAAAAACACTCCTGTTCTACCCATTATCACAGTAAATGAAATGGGGAACAAGGTTCAAACCTCCGCTAAACTTTCTCTTATCCGAAAAAAGGATGGAACCATCGATGTCATGTTTGTTCCAATGTGGGATTCTTACGACCTTGATGATTTTGAAGAGGAAGCACGACAAATCGTACTGGCTGGTAAGGTCACTACCTCCAACGTGAAGGGAAAGGGACAATGTTACATACAATTCGATGACATCATCAATCAAGTAATGTTTGTCCCCGTCGGTATTATTAACAAAAACATCTCTATTCTATCGAACCTCTATAGTTGGCAAGAATTAGACGATATCGCTATCCAGAATGGGGAAATCACTCCCGTGGAAGTGAATGGCGTAACATATTCAGTTGGAATTGATCTCAACGAAGACTCTGGCATTAGAATAGTAAAGGGAACTGCGGAAAACTGGAGGGAAGAGGTGAAAAGCGAACGTATACCATCCTACAACTTCGGGATTAATGGGTGTTGGATCTATGATGACAGAAATCATCTTAAATATGTTCCTGATGGGGAATATGACGAGAAAATTCTGGATGCACAAGAACGGGCTGCAAAAAGAAATGTTGAAGCGGCTGTAGCAACAAATAATTCACAATTACATCTCTAATATTAACTTTAAGTAATCGTTAAAAAATAATTATCATGATTGAATTACAAGGTTATTATCCAGAAGAGGAACTGATTGCATTACGCCAAGATAATAAAATCTCTCTGTACCAATTCTATTACCATCACTCGCCTGAACGAAGAAAGGAACTCTTGGATTTTTCCAAGGAAAATTCTTTAGATCAGACTGAAGAGGCGGCAGAGGCTTTTGAACTGTTTCTTCTCCAGCAAGAAAACAAAGACGAAGTATAAAATGAATACCAACTCAAATAATATTCTTTTCATTGCGCACATAGGTTAATTTAAAGGTTAGTAACGCTTGCTTGTGAAAGCAGGCGTTTTTTTATCGATGCATCCTGTGTGGATGTACTCTATTTGACAAATCTTCACTCGTAGCGGATGATTCATCCTCGCCTTGCTTTTTGTTTGCTTTGAGATGTTCATTTGATGACAATTCAACTTCTCCAGAATCATCAATGACAAGTTGAGAGTCCGATTCTTTTTGGATATCAAGATTCTCATCTTTTTTCTGAACCAAATTCTCCTTTTCCAAATGCTCAATAATAATTGAACTGGCTCGTTTCACATCATCAAGAACTGTCTTAATAAAAGAGGAATCTTTCTTTAGGTCAGTTAACCAACTCTTCATATATGGGACACTGTCATCCTTGATATACTTTGTGATTCCATAACGCTGACAAACCAAGGCGGCACTCATTTCTGCTATAAGCTCTTCCTTGGCATATTCTGTACTGCCAAAATGCTCACCTTCCTTGAAACGATTCAAATATTCCGCTGCACCTGTACTGTGGGCGGCTTCATGGAAAAACGTTCCGCAGAAAGACTCGCCTGACGTGAATTGTTGTCTCTCTGGTAATACAATCTCTTCTTTTGAAATACTATAATATGCTGAGTCGCCATACTTCAGATGAATAGGACAAATCCATGACTGATGTTCAATCATCTTATCTAGTGACTCTAATCTAAACATATCACCGTCTTTCAATTTCGGAGATTGATAAGGAGTTAACAGTTTTTCGTACAATTCAGGACGTGACTCTTGAATGTTCGTCTGACCTAACACATTGAAGACATTATAAACATGGCGCTTTGGATAAACATTGTATTTTTCCTTCTCTTTTTCTGACAATTGTTTATAATCTTCATATTTAATATGTTCCTTCGTTTCTTTATCAATCACCGTGAAAGTGGTGAGAAAAACCGGGAAACTTTTCTCACCTTTGTTGACTGAAACGGAAGGAAGGGGCTCACCTAAATCATTCAACACTTGGTGACGCTTACCTTGTTTGTCCAAATGGTAATTCAAACTCGATATACGTTCGAATGTGGCAAAAACTGGTACTTTGTAACCATTTTCTTCACAATGCATGAGCAACATGAAGGCATTCATTGAATTGTACTCACGACCAGATAGATTTTTGGGCCAACCTAATTGGCCATCCGTAAACCATGGTTTTTCCCAACCCTGTTCACGCATTTCGCCAATTTTGGAAATCATCATGTCAGCAAAACGGTCAAGAGCACGGTCTTCTATACGTGTTTTGTTCGAATATTTATTTTCTTTCATATACTATTTTTTATTGAAATGATTCTTTAAAAAAGAACCGTGAAGCATACATGAAGCAGACTTCACAGTTCTTAGCCCATCTTTATGAACGATGAGATAGCTCCCATGGAGTAATTTCATCTACTAAGCAGTCTATTGATAAGGCTTCTTTATACACACCGAGTTGTAACTTTCCTTTCACTTCTACGTATGCTTGGGGCTTCATATAATCCTCATGAACAGGGTGAAAATTCAAGAAGCGAATCCAGATGAATTCTACATTGTCCCCATCACGATCAGAAGAAAATGCACTGAAAGCTTGATATGGATTTCCTTTGCTGTCAGTGATGTCTTCGACACCCTTCTTGCTGATTTTTCCCTTGAAATGAAAATCTCCTTCAATCTTGTCAGACTCGTTTGTCTTAACAAGGTCAATGGAATCGGCACGTAAGTTGAAGTATGTTTTATCACCACGCTTACGTAATGATAATGTCCCTTTTACCAAAACTCTACGACCTTGAGTGTAGATGGATGCTGACGATTTGTCACCATCTGCGGAAACACTGATTTCAAGGGGCATCTCTGAACCATGTCGTCCCTTAACAGAAAGATTTAATGAAAACGAAATGAAGGTACCATTTTCTTTCCCTTCTTTCACGGTGGCCGCACGGTTTATAACCGCACAGACTGTTACATTGCTTTTAATCATACGAATAAATAATTTAATGATGAAATTTTAGAAATGAATAATTAGGATATTTTGAGATTTTGATTTTGACTTTCATCCGAAGATTGAGATTCGTACTGCATTGATGCCATTTGCTTCATCTTTCCTGAATCTACACCCTCTCGCTTTCTGGCTATCAAAGCGGGAAGGTCTATTTCGGCTGAGAGATCTTGTTGGAGCGATTCTGACTGAGATTGACTGTACTTTGTACCTTCATCCATAGCTATCATCGCAAAAAGACCTGAAAATAGCATGGACAACAAATCGGAAATGATGTCTCCTGAAACAAAATGTTGCTGGTCATTATTTTGAGACATTAAATAATTAAGCCAGTCCTTGGGATTATCTGAAGAGGTGATTTCTGCCAGTAACTGACGGTCATTTGACTTTTCTTGACTTTCATCCTGTTGTGCCAGTAAAGGAGATTGACCCAAAGGGTCGGTATCTAAACGAACGTTGGGTTTATAGACAGCTAACAAGTCGGTATGGCTGCTATCTCCCTTCTTAACTAACTTCTGATCTAATTGACCTCGTACTGCTATCTCTGCAAGATATTGGGTGGGGTCAATATCTTTAATGACACCTTGAGGATTCAACTGACGAACTACAAAATGAAGATGAGGAGCACTACCTGGTGCGGAGGCTAAACCACTGGCACCGCTCATACCTAAGGTTTGACCAGCATGAACTATGTCGCCTTCTTTCACACCAAAACTGCTCAAATGGGCATAAGAGACTTGGTATTTACTTCCATCACTGCGGCCATACTCAACCTTCAAATAATTACCGCTTTTAGCATCAGAACCGACCTTGATAACTTTACCATTATCTTCGGTGGCCAAAATGGGGGCGCGTGAGTTAGGGGCGAAATTAGTCCGCAAATCCAAACCATTATGGTTATGGGATGCACCTGCCACTTTTACATTCCGATAACCGAATCCTGACGTGACAACTAACTCACCATCAGGAGGTGCTAATGGAAACGACCAGTGGGTGCTTGAAGGAGACACCGTAGTAACTTGTTGTTGCTGAACATTAGATGAAGTGGTAATTCCTTCACTCTTTCCTCGCATATAACCGATAGTGATACCTTTTCTTTGAGCATCCTCTATTGCCATTCGGTCATATTTGTCAAGACCGTATACTTGTATGTCCTGCTGGATGGTCATGGCATAATTTCTTGCAGTGGCATAACCTGCGGCTTGTAAGCCATTTGACCACCCTACATAATCATCACTTGCACATTGACGACATGTAGCGTAACGTGGTTGCATGAGAAATTCCGAATGATGGGTAATGCTATCCTCTACACTTGCATAATTGCAGAATTTCTCATTTGGCCGATCATCATTGTGTAAACTGTAAGGCTTACCGCTTGAAACCCATTCAGCGGAACATTTGATGCCGAAATAGTTGTTTCCCTCATGGGATAACTTAGATTTTCCTCCTGCACTTTCAATATACATCTGCGCTAATGTCACAGAAGCAGGAATACCATACTTCTGCTGCTGCTCCATCGCCATCGGCGCATACTTTTCAAAAAATGCTTGCTTATCAGAATTTGCCATAACTTGTCGAATTTAACCCAGACGCTCCTTTATATGAGCGTCCGGGTATTATTGTTGTCTTTACGAAGTCTTGACTTATCGATGGTGACCACCGCTTCGCTTTTGACTTTCTTGTTCAACTTGTGTAGTTTCTTTTGACGTTTCTTGTGCCTCACTTGCAGAATGACCAGCAGCCTGTTCTTCTCCAGTTCCACGAAACTGAGCGTCGGCTTCAATACCTAGCTTCTGACTGAAAATATTGGAGGCAAGCGCAAGCTTGAAGCCTTTCTTGTCATCAACAAGCCACATTCGCTGATAATCGTCACCAGAAATCTCGACAGGCTTCTGCTTCTGACCGTCAATAGTGGCCAGCATAAGATACCTGTCTGCTTTCAAGTTGTCTTTGAAAATACTTACACGGTCAATCCTCGACATGTCAAGTGAACCTGCCTTCGGAACAAGATTCACTTGCAAATCTGGATGTTCTGTGGCTAAAGCTAGGTATTTCTTGCCTAACTCTTGCCTCACTTCTTGCGAAGTACCGTTCTTGAATGAAGCAAAGAAAGCGTTGAGGTCGGATTTGTTTGGAACGATGTTGTAAGTGTCGCCTCCTTCGGCTTTCACACTGAACACCATGTTGTTGTCGTAACCCTTCACGGCAATAAGCCGTTCAATCTTTGCCTCACTTGTACGAGCAATCAATTTGTCAGTTTCAATACCTGCTTGAGGAATTAAGTCATAGTTCTTCAATTTAGCCACTTCAATTTTCTTATCAGCGAAATATTCATTGGGCTGGACTAAACCAAGCGCACCACCTGCATTGTAGAACTTGATATTTTCAAATCCCTCTTTCTTTAAAGCTACAACGAAGCGGTTTTTGTTCATGCCTGGTATTTCATTACCTGCATCCAACGAAGCACCAGCAGGAAGGATTACCGCTGCGGATGAGTTCTTCTGGTCACGAACTAACACCACCTCCTTTGTCTCTTCATTCGGAATGTCTGCCAACATTCGTGAAATGCTATAGAATTTGGGCTGCAAACTCTCCATTGACTTCTCTCCACGAATAGCCGAATAATTTACATTTTCCCCTCGTTGAATCTTGTCTAAGACTTGAACAGCATTGTTCACATCACGCTCAAGGGAAGTAATGAGTTTCGGATTTTCTTTTAACTCACGTTCCCAATATGGAATATTGGGGATGTTGGTCTTGGAAATCGTGGCGGGTAATCCTTGACGAGCCATCATCACACCTGCGGACAACTCCTGCACTAACGCTTCATGTTTGGCGGCATCTTCTGGAAGCATAGTGTCGCGACTTAATCTGTTAATTCGTTCCGAACCTCCAGTAAAAGCGACTGCCGAGCGATAAAGTTGATTGACACTTTCCAGTGCATTGACTTTTTCATCGCCAACAGAGGAACGAGATGGTACTTGGACGTTGAGCACATCGTCTTTTGGGTCGTATTGAGTTTGATTTGGACTCATAACAATCTTATCGCCAAAGGCCTCCTTCATGGCTTGTACCAATAATTCTCCTGCATTTCGGATGGTGCCGCTCTGAGCTAAATTTTGTGACAAAGTTGTGTCATTCTGCTTATTGACAACACCAACGGAGACATCTGCGGACACCAACTTCCTCAAACTGTCTTCCAAATTCTCTTTAGGGATAGATAAACTCAACTCCATCTTATCTCCTAATTCACGAACAGGAACAAGTTCCAGAACTTCTGCAATCTTTTTAGCATCATCATTGTAAGCAACATAATGATCTTCTTTCTCTACAAGAAGAGCCATTTCTGGATTCTTCTCCTTCATGGTGGAGTATTCTTGCATAGGTGTCTTAGGCTTTTCTTGGGCAGGAATTAACGAATTGTATTCCTCACGCTTTGCAACCTTCATGGTGGTCTGGTCGATGTTGAAAATGGAACGCAAGTCTTTTTCAACATTGACCTTGTATAAGCCCTTTTCTTCCTCTGGAAGGGCATTGTAAGCTGCTTTATCTATGACATCTTTAGCATTGTATTTATTGACATACTTGTCAAAAGCGTACCAGTTGTATGGGAGACCCTTCTCACCTCGCTGAACTGATATGTTCTCCTTTTGGGCGGCTGCAAAATTCGTGTACAAATTGGTCTTGTAACCATGGGCATCTGAATGAAGTGCCATCATCATGGTATTGAAAGGACTTAATTTTACTGTAGTGGGATAAAAAGCTGGTCCACCCTTGCCTTTTTCATTTAACCATACACCACTTTTGTCTTTTGCAGCTGCTAAAGCGCCTACAAGCAAGCCAACTTGAATGGCTTCACTCACGACCTCCTTGGTGTCTTCTTTCTTCTCTTGTTCTTTCTTCTCTTGTTCGTCCTTAGCTTTCTGGACTTCTTGCTCCTTCGCCTCCTTCTCTGCTTTTTCTTGCTGGGCTGCGGCCTGATTCTTGGTCGCTTCTTGTGTTTTCTCTGCTTCTGTAAGAGATTTTTTCTTCGGTTCAGAGGGTGCTATACCCATGGCAACGGCTGTCGATTTGCCAAAATATTTAGCGACAAGTTGGGACAAAGAGGCTTTCTTGTTCTCATCCTTCGAGAAGTAGGCTGCCAAATCATTCGGATAGAGGGTCGCCGTTTTACGTTCACCGTTAATGAGGGCGCTGATGGCATACTTTCCTCGGTCTTCACCTTCCTTACGAGGCATCTGCCAGACATTGGCTTTTTCCACATTTGCACCTTCGGGCATCACATACTTGCTGTAATCAATATTTTCAAAGGGTTTCTTTTTCTGAACTTCACCCTCTGATTGGATTACTTCCTGAGCTGGGACTTCTTCTTTTTTAGTTCCACGCTTCGGCAACTCGATTCCAAGGATTTCAGCGACTTGCTGACGAAGAAGTAGGGGCGCAAGACCTTTCGCATCTACTTTCCCTTCTTCCAAATCCTCTACATTGTTTTTGTAAACTGGAGCGGAAAGATTTTTCTGCTCACCCTTAATGTCTAACACCGCATCTAAACGGAAGCCTGACTTGACTTGGGTATCGGTCTCTACAGAGGCACTGACCAATGTCGCGCCTTCTGGAAGCTGATACTTACTGTAATCCAACTTCTCAAAACGACCAGGCTTCTTCTGCTCGGTTGAAGTGGATTCACTTACAGAAACAGATGGCTGCTCTTGTTTCTTCTCTTGCTGCTGAGATTGCTCTTGCAACTCTTGTTCTCTTTCATCCATAATTGAATCTGATTTTAAGTTAATACTATTTTTAATTATTGTGTCTTCATTGGAAGACTGATTGACTTCATTTTCGGAGGTTAAAAGTTCAGGATATTTGTTCAACATATCTTGTTTCAAAGTTTCCACTTTCTTCATCAATTCTTGTGGCGTAATGAAGCTGGTTGTATAACTTCTGTCTTGTTCGCTTTCCTTTATTAAAGCAAAAGAATTATCATTCTGCTTCTCTATGGAATAACTTGAAATGACATGCCCAAATCTGAAATTATTGTCACGCTCGTTAGCAATACGATTATAATTGAGTAACAAATCATTCAATTCTACAACCTGCTTTGCCATTGCACCCTCGATATTATTCTGTTTGTTGTACAACACATCCTTGCCATACTGTATAGCCTCGTCTGCCATCTTTTCAGACTCAGATACTACCGTCACGCCGTAACGTTCCAAAATACCAGGATGTTTCTCTTCTGCCTGAGTAAGCATCATTTTACATAAATCAATCAAATCGTTTCGTATATCCTCTTTCGTTAAGATATAAGGAAACGGGAGTGTTTTTGCAATATCTGGCATATCAAAGTCAACACGATAGTAATCTGCATTGACTTTATCCAGATACTCTTTAATAGCTGCTGACATGATATCAAACTCATCCTCTGTGTTGGCGAAGCGTTCTTCATTGTCCATCCCTTTGATTTTATGATTTTGCTGAACATCTATAGAGTATTGCTGTTCATCTATAAGGGTATTCAGATGATTGAGGTCTTTAGTAGTCATACGGAAAGTGTTGATACCGCCTGATTCGGTTCCACAGACAAACACATCCTGCTCGTAATCTGGAGATATGGAACGACGAACTTCTTTGACCTCTATTGACTCTTTTCCTTTATAGCCTTCGGCCTGAGTTATGCTGAATGGTTTATCCAGTACAAGTCTGTCACCATTCGTCGGCAACAACTCATTCAACTTATTCCATACTTTCGATGACAGTTCTTTGCGTGCATGCTCATCTAAGTCACTGACTGGCGCAATCTTCTTTTCCTCATTCGTAACATTCAATTTCTTGACTTCGTTTGGATCACAAATGGCAATGCGCTTTCCAGCACGGATAAGTTTGGGCAAATAGATGTCAAGGGCATGATATGGGAATCCAGCCATCTTGACAGCTTTTCCATCAGGCCCTTTCTGCTTGATGCTCTTTGTAAGAGTAATGCCTAAGATTTTTGAAGCTGCTTCTGCATCCCCTTGGTATGTCTCATAAAAATCGCCTAGGCGGAACAGCAACAAAGCATCGGGATGTTGTTTCTTAAAGTCATAATACTGCTGGACGATAGGGGAGAGTTTTGCTTTCTCTCCCAATTGTTCAGAAGTCAGTTTGTTCCACTTCTCATTGATTTGAACAAACTTTTTCATGGTATAGGACTCATCAACGAAATTTGTCCAGTTGGCTTTTGCAAACTCTCTAGCAGCCTCCTTGATTGAGATAATGCCTGCAGCATAACGCCAATAAAGACTTTCATCTAAAGTAGGAATACTGAACGAACCATCTTCATTTCGACCACCATAAGGATAACCAATAGCTTTCAATTTCTTTTCACATTCAATCTCTGCCTTAACTTGGTCTTCCCGTTCCTTGTTTAACGCTACCACTGCCTCGGCAAATCTTTCGGCATCGGAACGACTGTAGAAATCTGCCCATTCCTCACCGTTGGTGACACGCATCGTGCCGCCATGCTCCTTGGCCATGTCTTCCTGTTCACCAAAGCTGACACGCATGATGCCTGGATCAAACTGCACATGGTACTCACCAAGCACTTCTAGGGTGGGGTCTTCGCCTATCAGAATCTTATACGGCATCTCGCCTACGGCTTCCTGCTCCTGCTTGGTCTGTTCGACTTCTTTGGTAGCCTCTGGAGCAATGCCAGGAGTAACGGTTTCCACTACCTGCATCTTCTTGTCATTGCCAACATCCTCGGATTCCACGTCAAGTGCCGCCGTGTCTTCCTTGATGTCAAGAGCCTTGCAAAGACTCTCCTTGAAAGTCTTCCATGCCTCCGATGCCTGGTTGATAGCTTCCTCTTTGTCGCATGGTGCTACAA
>JAEEGL015687143.1_pt1 | contig 10364 bp, 11 predicted proteins | sample 9134231 | NCBI WGS metagenome assembly JAEEGL01 (sample SAMN16246548, study PRJNA631951) | gut metagenome | biome: gut microbiome; feature: rumen; material: fiber-attached | host: Bos | place: Iran: Karaj | collected 2018-10
CCCCCGCCTCCGCCCGCTTGCGTACGCTTTCGACGTCACCCTCGCGGTCGGCAATGATCTTGACCCGCCGGTTCACCCAGGCCAGGGCTTCCCGCAACATCGCCTGCCGCTCTTCGTCGCCCGCCTCGATGTTCTCCGAAGCCGCCAACTCCATGTATCCCTTGGCAACGAACCCCATGGCATCCACGTCGCCCCCCTCCGCCAGAGCCGCGGTATCCACGTCGGTAACCACCCACGCCGGCGGGACGCGCACCTCCTCCACCGGCCCCGCCCCGCCCTCGGACTCCCGCCCTCCATCCGCCTCTCCTCTTGCCAAGCAAGCCCCGCCCGTTGCAAGCAGCGTCGCGCAAAGAATGGTGGCATGGATGGCTTTCATGGTGTTCTTCCTTGTTGCTGTTGTGTTTTGGGTGTTGGCATCCTGGAGCGCCCCTTTCTTTACCCCGCGCACAATCCGCTGGCTTCCCGCCCAACCGCGAGTTTACCAATGATTGGAAAAGTTTTCGAATAACTTGGGAGCAACTTGAGGTCTGGTCTTTTTCTCGGCCCAACAATCGGGGAACTTTTATGGGGACCGTTGTTTCCATTATGGGGGTTGTCCCGGGGCCGCCAGCTTACGTCTCCCTGTGAACTTGGATCCCCTTACTTGCCGCCTTTTCAGTTATTTCATTGACGCGAGTGGCTGCCATTTCACGGCCGCATTCAATCATTTTGAATGCGTTTGGATATGACTTGAGATAAAAAATCCCTTTTGAAGTGGTTACCTCGTTGAGAGCTGACAGGCGGTTAATTTTTCTCCATTCGCATTCCTTTTCCCAATGCTCATTCGTGTTGCGCTCCTTCGTTCGAAAAACGGCTATAACATCTTCAGGGGGATAAGATTCGGTTTTTTCAGGAATTGAAATGAGTGGTCGTGAGTCGCGATATTGCACTTTTATGAATATGCCCATGACGGAAGTGTCATACAGAACTAAGGCACCTCGGTGCTGATCCCCATATCGATTCCACATCCACTCCTTATCGCAACAAGTAACATCCGTGAACGAAGCAACGCCAATCGATCTGGATAGTTCCTGCCGAAATGATTCCCAACTTCTCTGGCGGATTTCTTCAGTAAAAAAATTCTTAAGATCTGGCCAATATCGCGACCATGGGTTGTTTTGCCAAGCCTTTTCAATATCCGCCATTTTATAGCTGCCAGGAACGCAATCAAAACAATCGTTCAATTCGTTGGGAGGTGTAAACTTGACGGTTTCCGCATCAATGCTTGCAAGGACGCCATTGGCGTCGAAAAATTTTCCCAATAGGGGTGGAGGGTTATCTCCAATCAAAATATTTTGTTTATCAACTTTTTGAATAGTTGCCATGTGATACTTACTCCTTCTCCAATTATTGTCCCGGCCATGGATATGGCATACCTATCTGTGGGAGGGCGACCGTCCCCGACCGCCGTAGCGGCTTGGGGGAACTCCCAAGAACTTGTTTTCCTTTCACAGGTGTTTGAATTTGTATTCATAATTTACCTCATGTTTACACGGAATAGTAGCGCGGACACGAAGAGAGCGCCAGATGCAATTTCAATTAATAAAAAATATCTGAATATGCAAACATCAATATGGAATCAAATCATTATTGCATCATATCCAAAGGAGCCATTCCGGCCCCAAATTAATACCCCGGTTGGGGCAAAGGCCAGTCCATAGGCATAGTGCGGCTCCTGCGAAAGGTTTCTTATGCAACCCGTTTCCGGGCGCGCCAGACCCCCAGCCAGACAAGCACCAGCGCGACTGCAAGCAAAACGGCTCCGGCCGCAGCTCGGATGACCTTCGCCCGCTTGGCGGCCCTCTCCTGCGCGGCAAACCAGTTCCGGTAAAGCTGCTCCGTTTCCGGGTACTCGTCGATGGCCAGTTCGCATCCCCGGGAGGCCGCCTCGCGCATCATGGCGTGGCCTTCCTCGACGTCCTGATTGGTTCCCTCGCCGGCCAGCATTGCCCGCGCAAGCAGATACATGGCCTCCTCGTCCTCCAAGGTGGCCGCCTCGCGCCAGAGTTCCAGGGCCTTTGCCTTGTCCTCGGGCTGTCCGATGCCATCCCATGCCATCATGCCGAGAAAGACGTTGGCCTTGGCGTATCCGCCGTCTTCCGTGATTCGCGACCTTCCCAGATACTCCAGCGCTTCCTGCACATGCTTGTCCTTTCCGGGCTTGATTCGCTTGTAGTGGTAGCCGCCCAGGAAAAAGACTGCCGCCAAATCCCCAGCCTCAGCCCCCTTTTCCGCTTTCGACACATACATCCACTCCCCCGCTTTCTCGCCGCCGATTTCCCCGACGATGCCTCCGACAATGCCCCCGACCACCCCTCCGGCCAAGGCTACAACGCCCGTGCCGATTCCTGGATTCACCCCCGTTCCGATAGCCGCTCCGCCTTTTGCCCCTCCTACCGCTCCGACCGTCCCCAGGGCGAGCGCGGCTCCATGTCGCCCCACGTTCTCGTAGGTGATGCACTGTGTCTCTTCCGCGGTCTGCTCGCCTCGTTCGAAGGCGGCCCGGTTGTTCGCTTCGTGGTAGAAGAAGAAGCCCGTTTCGATGACGACTGGCAATGCCGCGCCGAACGCCTTGGCCGCGCGGCCCGCCCCCTTCACGCCCTTGGAGGCGGCTTTGGCCTTTACGCCGCCTTTGCCGCCCTTGCCCGACCCTGTTTTCGCGCGGGCTTCGGTCGCGCGCGTCTTCGGGAGGGAGACCTTCCATTTCTTCAGGAACGTGGCCACCTGTACCGATTTGGCCGTAGGAGGCAGAATGCGGATGGATTTCTTCGCCAAGGGCCGTCCCCAGCACCGTGACAAAAACTCCGAGAAGGGAATGTCCTTCTGCAACGTCTCCATCAGCCGCGCCGCCTGTTCCGCCTCCGTTCCGCCCGCCTTCAACGCCCCGCGTAGCGATTTCCCGACGGCCTTCGCGTACTCCGGCCTCCCCTTGAAGAGGACTTCGCAGTTCTTTTCGATGTTCTTTGCTATGGCTTTTGGCGGCAACACCACATCCACCACCTTGTTCCCCGGCATTCGGTCACCCAACAGGTGGAAATCCCACTGAAGGCCCGCCAACGCTTTTGCCTGTTTCGCGGGCAATCCCGTGGCCTTCTCCATTCCTTCGGAAAGCCGTTTGGATTCCTTGCTCCACCAAGCCAGAATGTCCGCCTTGCGTCCCGGATTGGCTTGTTCGAGTTCTTTCAGCACGTCCTTGGGAATGGCACCGTCGAGCGTCCATCCGTGGCCGATGATGCGGTGGTTTCCCGGCACTTTCCCGATGGCCTGCCGGAAACTCTTCAGCAAATCATTGTCGATGGCCCGGCTGATATTCCCCGCCGCCTCGTGGAAGGCATCGCCTTCGATGCGGACAAATACCTCTCCCAACTGTTCCTCATGTGTGGGCCCGGGAAACGCCAAGGCCCCGCACGCCAATGACATCGCCACAACAAACAGCAAACGCTTCTTCATGGTCTCTCCGTGTCATCTCCACGGCCGGTTCGACTTGCGGCAAAACCTTTTTTGTTTTGAAAACGATTGGCCCGCAGCCGAAACAGTCGAATTACCCTTTCTTCCGCTTCCACTTCTTTGCAATCCAGTGTTTGCACTCCATGAGAACCCCTGCTCCCAGTATACAGAACAGGAGTTTCAGCTTGTATCGTGGTTTGGGTTTCGGTTTTGGAAGCGTAGGACGATGGTTTTGCATCCTCACATCGTGGATTGCGTCGCAAATGCCATCCCAAAGCCGCCCGATAGCAACGAATGGATCATCGTTCGGGGAAGTAGCGGTGATGATGCCGCCACTCCCGTCCCACGGATGAACGCGGCTGGGTGCCACCAGGACCCAACTCTTCGCCAGGCCCGCTATCGGCATCCGCGATGCCGGCTGGGCACTTGCAGGACACGCGGCCATCAGCCCAGCCGCGGCAAACACCGTGCACATGCGTCTGACCATGGCAGCCGCAGGGAGGCGTTTCCTTCCATCTTTCATGGTTCCTTCCATTTCAACCTCACCACGCGAACACGAGGACTCCGCCGAGCGCCCCGAACGACACCGCCGAAATCTCGGACCAACCGCTCCGGCTGTACCCCACCGAGCAAACTCCGAGCGTGAATCTCTTCAACCCCAGGGCGCACCCCGCCCCCTCGCTTCTGGGCACGAAAAGCAGACGATCGATTATCCCCGCCCTCTTCCCGGCCACCTTCGCCGCCACCTCCGCTACCCTCTCCCGGTGCTTTTCGATTGGCGGATTCGTCCACACCAAGAGGCAGAGGATGGCGAAGAACACCAGGAATTCGAGAGTGCTGCGTTTCTCTTCTTTGATCTGCGCTACCATGGTCCGTCACTCCTTCGGGGTCCGCACGTCCGAGCGGGTGTCATGCTTGCAAACCCATAGGCCGTTCCGCCTCTTCCAGCCCCTGGTTGTATTGCTTCACGAAATCTTCCAGTGCGAGCCACCTGGTGGCTTCCTGAATCTCCCCGACTGGCGTCTCGACGAACAGCAGGGGCTTGCCCACCGGCGCGAGTAGGTAGCGGAGGAAGCCTTGGACCATCTCGCAGATGTAGGCATTGACGTTCTGGAACTCCGAGCCCGCCCCCTGGTTGATCCTCCGCCGGAGTTCCTCCTCCTGCACATCGGCCTGCGTACTGCTCCGGTTCAAGTCCCGGCTCCCCTCGAACGGCTTGGCCGGGTCGATTTCGTAGTAGTTGTCGCCCGCCTTAAATCCCTTCGCCGCGTCCGCCACGGGGATGGGTCCGCCGGAGGTAAGGGACGTGGCCTTGAGCCTGTACTTCTGGATTTGCCGCACCAGCCACTCCGTCCGGTCGTCCTTGAAGCCGAGGCTTTCCGTGGCGATGCCGGCGACGCGGATGCAGTCGGCCCCTTCCCGGAAGCGGACCTTGCCCAAATCCACCCCGTATGACGCCTTGAACGAGCGCCGCAACACGCCGACGTACTGGCTGCGCGTGGGCCCAGAAACCATCGACCCGGGAGCGAAGTCGGCCATCCACGCCACCTTGACGTCCTTGATGGACATGTCCGCCTCCGCAAGCCCGAGCTTGAGAATCGGGCGGATGGCATTGATGTCGATCCTCTGGTGTTCCAGCCGCTCCTTTTCGCGGCGGAGGTCGTCGATCTGAACTTGCAACCCCTGGTTCTGGACTTGCAACCGCTCCGCCTGCTTTTGGGCTTCGGCTACCGTTTGCTGGTCGGCACCGGCCAGCTGGAGATTCTTGGCCAGCGCCGCGGCGAACATCCAGCCCGCCGCGAAGCATCCGCCCGAAGCCAGCAGCACGCCCAACGGCTTCGTCGGTACAAGAAAACTTCCCGACACCGCCCCGGCCGCCAAAACGACGGTCGTCAGCAGGCAGAGCCGCGCACCCCAACGCTGGACGGTCCCGAAACCCGACGCAAACCATTCACAGACGGACACAATCTTCATGGAGTCTGCCCCTTCTTGCTTACAATGGATTTATTTCCGTCAAATCGAGTTCTTTGCCACAGTGAGGGCATGAGAACATGTATTCTTCTGTATCGTCCGGAATGAAGAATCGTTTGGCACAATGAGGACAGCGGTATTCAAGTTCCCCTGCCGCTTCGAGGACTTCTTCGGCAACACCGCGTGGATGGGGCCCCGCACTCTCTCCGCCCCCGGGGTTGCCCTTGGTGGACAACCACGCAATCGTTTCCTTGTATACCTTGTCGAGGAACGCCTTTTGCATGAAAAACCCGATAATGGCGGTGATGCAAAGCGGCCAGAACCCGAACGCGGCCAAGCCCCCCCCGCACAAAAAGACGAGACCCCTGACAAACCCTGCCCACCCTGTTCCTACGACTTTAACCTGCAGGTCGTTGCCGATGGCCGACAAGCTCACCATGCCGGCGACATTCAGTCCGAGGATGCCGCGCAAAATGGCACCCCCCATGTTTTGGGCGTTGCTGAATTGGACGCGGTTCGTGCGCACTCCGCGGCGATCCACGATGGAACGCACCGTGTCGTACTTTTGGGCTTCGTAGGTGTTCTGGATGTGGGCGGCACATTCGCCGCCGTGGACTGCCGCGTGGCCGATGGTGGTTTTTCTGCTCATCTCTGGCTCTTGGAATGGGGTCGGTGGTGGATTGGAATGACCTGTATTTCCATGCGGAAGGAATCCGGCAATGTGTTCAATTCCTCATGGCGAGAATCGGCTCCTTCTTGGCTTGTTCCAGCACTTCGCCAATGTCAGGCAAGTCCACTTTCTCTTCGCGGAGATCCACGGACTTCCGTTCGTTTGCTTCCTGACCGAAAACTTTGATCTTCACGGTCTTCAAGCCCTCGTTTTGAGCCCTTTTCGCGGCGGCCGCGATGCTGACGGCGCTCAAATATATCTTTTGGATCCGTTCGTGCTCGGCGAGGTACTGCCGCGCCCAGTTTTTCAGCCGCGCCCAAAGCGCTTTCACGTAGTCCACGGCGTGTTCGTGGATGTGCTTGCCGGTCTTTTCCTTCACGTATTTGTCCGCGTACCATGCGGCGACACCTGCCGCAATGGCCCCGACTCCTTTGAGAATCGCATCAATCATTGGCTCCCTCCAAGGAGATGGTTTCATCCGACGTGACGACGACATTCCGCCCCACGTTGCGCTTGGCAGATGCGGTGGCCTCCGCCTGGCGGGCGAAAACCGCCGTGAGGGCGGCGGCGTCCATCGTCTGCCACGGCTGGGCGGCCAAGTCCGAGATGGCGTTCACCACGGCGTTTTTGAGGTCGCCGCCCGAAAGCCCCGGCGTCTGCGTGGCAAGGGCGGCGAAGTCGAGCTTGGCCTTGAAGGGCACCTTGTCCGGCACGATGGTTTCCAGAATCCGCTTCCGTCCCGCTTCGTCTGGGAGCGGGATTTCGATGTGGATGGGGATGCGGCGGACGAAAGCGTTGTCGAAGTTCCGGGCGAGGTTCGTGGCGAAGGCGACGATTCCGTCGAAGGTGTCGAGCTGCTTGAGCATGACGGCGCGGGCGACGTTGACGGCCTGGTCGGCGGCCTGCGTCACGGAGGTCATGCGCTGCCCCAGGATGCTGTCCGCCTCGTCGAAGAACAACACGGCATCCTGTTCCTTCGCGGCCTTGAAGGCGGCCACGATGTTCTTGCCGGTTTCGCCGACGTACTTGGACTCGATTTCGGCGTAGCTCACGTCGATGAGCTTCCGTCCCCACTCGCGGGCGAGCGCTTCGACGCACATGGTCTTTCCCGTTCCCGGCGGCCCGTAGAGGTTGAAGGCTATGTGCTTTCCGCTCGGGTCGATTTCGCCGAGCCCCCACTCCCAGTACACGAGGTCGTGCGTGCGGAAACGGTTTTTGAGGGATTCCAGCCGCAGGGCCGTCGCATCGTCGAGCACGAGGTTCTTGAGCGAATACAGCGGCGCGCGGGCGGTGAACACCACGGATTTCTCCTTCTCCCGCGCCTCCGGCGGCTCGCCCTTGGGCGAACGATTCCCTGCCGGGAGTGGCGGAGGAGCCAGCGGTCGTCTGGCATCCAGCGCCTCCTTCGGATCCACGAAGGTGTATTCCTTCCCGCTCATATCCCTTCGCCTTTCGCATCGTACACGAGGCGGACCACTTTCGCCTGCCGCGTCTTGATGAACTGTTCCCGGACGGCTTCCGGGATGTATTCCCAACCGAGTTCGCACTCGATTTTGCTCAGGGAGCCGGTTGTGCCCTCCTTGCGGCGCAACACCGAAATGCGCCGGAGATAGCACCCCGGCGATTTCTTTTCGTACCCATCCTCGATTCGCAGGATGGCCGCCAAAGGCCCTGTGCGCAACGTACCCCCGTTGGCCACAACAGCCACCAGCTCATGCCGGAGTGCGGCGCGGTCGGGCGCATCCTTGGCCACGACATCCAGAATGGAGTCCACCAACTCGTCTTCCGCGGATTTCTCGAAGGCCGCCGTGTTCGCCTTCAGTTTCTTCCCCAGCCACACCGCCGCCGCAACGGCTACCAGAGCGACGATGGGCCATGTCCAGTCCATGCCGGTTGGAGGGGAGCTGGGCGGAGGAAGAGGCGGCGGAGCGTTCGTCTCCGCAACGGGCGGCCCACCCTCCACCGCCGTCTCCACGACCGGGGCCGTCTCCGACGGAACTTTTCCGGACACGTCAACAGCCGCATCGGACGCATCTGGAGCTGTGTTTGTCTTCGCGTTGGCTTGCAAGGATTCCACCGCCGTATCGGCGACGGAAACCTTGCCCGGCGAGTCTTCGCCGGTCACATCCACGGCGGTATCCGGAGAATGGGGCTCCGCGAGAGCAACGGGTTCTCCTTCCGCTACAGGAAGGGTGGTTGCCATGGGGAGTTCCGGGGCGACGTCCCCTGGGATGGAAGTTTGGATGGTTTCGTTCGACATGTTTGTGCCTCCTCGCTATGTGGTCAATGCGATGCCATCTTCCTCGGCGCGCTGGCGCACCTTTTCGGCGACCAGTTCCCGGTCGTCGATTTTCCCGACGTTCGTGCGGCGCTTGAGCATTTCATCGCGGACGGCGTCGGGCAGGTATTCCCAGCCGACGGTTTCCTCGGTGAAGACCCGTCGTCCCTGTTTCGGTCCGGTGCGGACCAAGGTTTCCTGCACCTTTGTGTAGGTGCCGTCTGCGTTCTTGGTGTAGGTCGATTTGATTTTCAGCACCGTGTCCCGGAATTTCTTCCAGTGCATTTTGACTAATTGTCTGACGGGAACAGCAATTTTCTTGTCGCACCAATTCAGGAAATTCGAGTACCATTCGCATTTTTCCGCGCCGAAGTACTTCACGAGCAAATCCCGGACGCGGCCGAGAAGGAACTCGCGGATGGCATTCCAGCAAGCGATGGCCATGGCGGCCAGCGCCGCGGCTCCCAGACCGGCCAAAAGCAGGGTGGCAATCATGATTCTTCCTTTCTACGCTTGTGGTTTGTAAACCAGAATCTTGAGCTGTTTCCGGCGGGTTTTGTTGAACTCTTCCCGGATACCCTCCGGCGCGAAATCGCGGTCGGGCGTGTAATCGACCTCCAGGGACACCCTGAGGGGGTCGTCCTGCCTCCGCAGGAAGAAGATTGAAAGGGTGTAGCCGTAGGCGCTGCTGTCTCTCTGTTCGATGGCAAGTTCCGCATAGACGAGGGCGTCGAGGGCCGTTCCCCTCAACGATGCGCCGCGCAGGAAGGCGCCGCGCAGCAGGGGCAGGGACTCCTTGCGGGGAATGCCGAGCCCGGATTCGAGGTAACCGGCGGTCGTTTCCACGACGGCCATGTCCAAGGCGTTTTTGAGATAATCCGTCCCGACGCTTTCGGCGATGCGGAGGCGTTCCTCCGGCGTGGCTTCGGCCAGTTCGGCGTAGAAGCCGAGGTCCAGCCACTCGTCCAGCTCCGCGAACCGCTCGATGGCGCGCGGGTGGCTGGCGAAAAGTGCATGTTTCGTTTGGTGCAATGCCCGTGCCGCAAGGCTCCGGTGGCCTTGTTCCCGGTTGTACTGGATGGCCTGGTCCATCAACAGGCGCCGGGGGCCCGCCGGACCGCCTCCCTTGGAAGGGTATCCCGCCAGCTTGAGATACACCCGGCAAGCGGCGTCGAAGTCCTTGCATGCCAGCAGGCCCGCCCGGTCCGCACTGATTTCCGAATAGCGCGACCACGACATGATCAGGGGTTCAATGGCGTGTCCCGCCAACCACGCGGGCCACATGGACGTGCCCTTGAGCCCCGCGGAAAGATAACGGGCCAAGGTGTGGCAGCGGACGTGTCCGCAGATGTAGTGCCCCAGTTCGTGGCCGACGATGAACGCCAGCTCCTCGTCCGTGCAGTTGTTTACCAACCCGGTGGTTAGGCAGATGGTCGGAACGGCGCTCCCCGTCATGAAGGAATCCAAGTCGGGCGACGCCATGACGAAAAACCGGAATTGCCTGGCATCGAGGTCCAGCGCCGCGCAGACGGGCTCGAACACCCCCCACAAGTCGGGTTTCGATTCCTTCGTGACGTGAAATCCGTCTCCTGCGAGCGTGGCCTCCATTTCTTCGCGTTGCCGGTCGACCACCCAGCCCATGATTTTCGGGAGCAGGGGGAGATTCCCAATCCACTTGAGATGCAGACTGTCCAGCGGATGCTGGATGGCCAGAGCCCAAGCGAGTCCTTTTCCCGCTGGATTTTCGGTTTTGGCGGCTTTCATCTTCCGTGTGTTCTCTCCGGCCCTTTTTGTGGCAGAGAGGCTCGTTCGAGCCGTGAAAAGCCTCTCCGTTGGTTCTCTTGGGAGGCTCTGGTCTTGCCTGTTTCGGAAATCAGCGGAGAGGCGCGCGTGCGCGCGCCTCGCAACCAACGCCCGAAACGGAAATTGACCAGATTTCCCAAGACGCTTGGATTTGCG
>JAEEGL016179410.1_pt1 | contig 10364 bp, 6 predicted proteins | sample 9134231 | NCBI WGS metagenome assembly JAEEGL01 (sample SAMN16246548, study PRJNA631951) | gut metagenome | biome: gut microbiome; feature: rumen; material: fiber-attached | host: Bos | place: Iran: Karaj | collected 2018-10
AAACGGTTGCAGGTGCTTCCGTCTCCGTCATTGCTCTTTAAAATGGAAAGGGCAAAATTGAATTTACCGTCTTCCACATGCATGATACCGGAAATCCTGGGGGTGTAGTTGGGAGCGTCAGGCTCGAACTCTCTTGTGCGGAGAGCCTGCTCGAAGGTGAGCTGCCTGTCCATGAGGTCATAGATCGTGTCTGTCTGATCGCCGTTGGTAACAATGGTCTTGTTCCCCAGAACACGGACGGGTCTGTATATGATGAGGCTGGGATCCACCATCTTCGAAGGATCGAAGGCTTCAGTTCTGATTCCTTCTCCTTCCGTTACAAAAATACGATTGCGGGAGTTGACACTCCTGCCCATGATGAAATAGGCCGTTACGGCTGAATTACCGTCTTCGGAGCGTCCGATGAGTATCCCTCTGCCGGGATAGGAATTGCTGCGAAGATATTCGTTCAATGATACGCTTTTCATGGTGGTCCTCCATATGTTTTATTTGTTGATGAGGGCCTTGTCCGTATAAAACAAAAACAATGCCACCCATGAAAAAAGAGTAGCATTGTTTCTTGATTTAATCAATTTTTGATTTTTAATACCTATCATCAGCACCGCTTATCGAAGTTTTCAACGGTACACGTCTTAAGAATTTCGACGTTTTACATCACGCAGAGCACATCGTTCTCGGCTTTGAGTTTGGATGCGGGGATGTAATCTCCCGTGATCTCTTCTCCGTTAAGGATGATCTTCTTAACGCCGCTCTCGGAACCGTTTTTGTTGTCGAACTTAATGGAAAGATGACATCCTCTGAAATCCTTCTCGATCTCAAATTCCTTCCAATCCGAAGGAACCGCGGGCGAAAGTCTGAGGCCGTTAAAGTCGGGACGAAGACCCAGGATACCCTCAACGCAGCCCACCATTACAGTAGATGCCGTTCCTGTGAGCCAATGCACATGAGATCTTCCTTCAAAAGGAGAATCAACGGATTCCGTGAACTGTCCGTGGCAGTAAGGCTCCAGTTTTCTGATCTCAGCCTTGTCGTTCATATTTGCGGGCGAGGACTCCGAGAAGTACTCAAAAGCACGGTTTCCGTGACCCATGAGGGCTTCTGCCAGGATGATCCATCCCTGAGGCTGGGAGAATATGCCTCCGTTCTCCTTTGTGGAGCCGTTGAAGAGAAGGGCCAGAGCTCCGTCAAAAGCATGTTCCCTGTAGGAAGGAGCCATGACTCTCGCACCGTACTTGGTGTTCAGTTCTCTGTGAACGGATTCAAGAGCCTTTTCAGCCTGATCCTTGGTTGCAAGACCGGAGATCACAGCCCATGACTGAGGATTCAGCCACATGTTCGCCTCGGGATCTTTCTTGCTTCCGATGAGGGTTCCGTCCTCCTTGAAGCCGCGCATGAAGCGGTCGTCCTCCCACCAGAACTTTTGGATCTTGTCTCCGATCTCCTTCTGAGTCTTATCGATGTAGGAAATGTATTCCTTGTCATTCTTGTATTCAGCAAACTTCCTGATGACCGTAAAGGCATAGAAAAGCTGCATAGCCACGAAACTGGATTCACCCTTTTTTCCCAGTCTCAGGCAATCGTTCCAGTCGGCATGAAGACCTGCGGGAAGTCCATGGGCTCCCAGACGCTCCATGGAGAAATTGATGGCGCGCTTCAGGTGATCGTAAACCGTTCCCTCATCCTTGTTTGCATAAGGGATGACAGTGTCAACGTAGGCCAGATCACCGGACTCTGCGATGTACTTGTAAACCGTGGGGAAGAGCCAAAGAGCATCGTCCGCTCTGTATGCGGGATGACCTGTCTCCTTTACGTAGCTCTCGTCATCGGGAGTGTCTTCGTGACCTGCGTTGTGAGTGTATTTTACAAGAGGAAGTCCGCCTCCGTTGTCAACCTGAGCTGAAAGCATGAATGTGATCTGCTTCTTTGCCATCTCGGGATCCAGATGGATGACGCCCTGGATGTCCTGAACCGTGTCACGATAGCCGTAGCCGTTACGCTGACCGCAGTAGGTGAAGCTGGCCGCTCTTGACCAGGTGAAGGTCATGAAGCACTGATAGGCATTCCAGGTGTTCACCATCTCGTTAAAGGTCTCCGAAGGAGTCTTAACCTTTAAGTGATCCAGCTCGGAGTGCCAAACTTTAATGAGTTCTCCCACTTCTCTGTCAACGGCAGCCTTCACGTCCCTGTAGCCCGCCATGATCTTTTCAGCATCGGGGATGAGCTTCATTCCAAGAACAAAAGCCATCTCCTTCTCTTCTCCGGGTTTAAGTTCAATGTCGGTCGAAAGGGCTCCGCAGGCATTGGAGTTGTAGTTCAGCACATTGGGACACTTGCCCTCTTCCACCGAAACGGGATTACCGTAATCATGATAGCGTCCGATGAAGCTTTCCTTGTCTCCGCAATAGCTTGCCACAGGATTTCCCGCAAGACCGAAGAAACGTGTCTTTGTGGGATCACCCGTTATGGGACCGCCGGAAACATATTCGTTGATGCACTGAACGATCTTGTCGTCCTTAAAGAGTGTCTTTGTAATGAACTGGGTGTACTGAAGGTTCACAGTGTCCTGTTCATAGTTACAGTCATTGGTAAATTCGCAATATCCGAAAACAGACAGTTTTCTCACTTTACTGTCATTATTCTTAACTTTAAGTCTCCAGACCTCATAGGTCTTGTTGTTGGGCACGTAGTAAAGGGCGGAACTTTCAATACCGGCATATTCTGCTCTGATGTCAGTGTAGCCCGTACCGTGTCTGCATTCGCTCTTATATGTGTCAAGGGGCTTTCCCACAGGCTGCCAGCTTGCAGACCAGTAGTCCTTTGTGTCGTTATCCCTTAAATAGATGTATCTTCCGGGGCGATCGAACTGATTGAAGATATAACGGAGGATCCTTCCGTTGGCTCCGCTCTTTTCAAAAGAATAACCTCCCGCATTATTGGAAATGATAGCACCGTATGCAGGACTTCCCAGGTAGTTTGCCCAGGGTGCGGGTGTATCGGGACGTGTGATCACATACTCCCTTTTTTCCTCATCAAAGTAACCGTATTGCATGTTTTCCTCCTCCGGATCCGCATGATCCGTCGATAATTGATCAAATAATACAGAATATTATGAAAATACTCAGGAAGTATGATAACATAATGACCTAAAAAATCAACGCAAATTTTCCCATTTATCATACAGAAATTATTCGACAAGTCTTTTGCAAACCCGCACTCTCTGTGATAGAATTAACCCATAAATCTCTTTCATTTTACGGAGAACGACATGAAATATATCTATGATAAAAATGAACTCACTCCCATTGTAAAAGGTGAAGCGGATTGTTTTCTGATGACGGACGGTCTGGGGGGCTATTGTTCCCTGACCCATGCAGGTTCCGTAGCCCGTGGAGACCAGGCTCTTCTAATGACTGCCCTGAAGCCTCCCGGGGACAGATGGCACATGGTGACCAATGTAAACGAGGTGCTTTTGGTAAACGGCACTTCTTATATGCTCTCATCCCAAAGGTATGACTTCGGACGAAACGACAATGACCGCACCGACCTCCTTTCTTCCTTTGAATTCGATGTATACCCTGTCTGGAATTACAATGTCAAAGGCGTTTCAGTCAAAAAAAGCCTCATCATGGCTCACGGTCACAACACCGTGGTCCTTAAATACGAGATAAAGGCAGATCCGAGCCAAAAGATTGCTTTAAAAGTGGTTCCCATCTTCAGGATCACGCCCAAGAACGAACCTTTTAAAGAGCCGAGAGACACTTCCCCCGTGAAAATGTTCTCCACAGGAACAACCAGGGAGAAAACGCCTTCAAAGACTCCTCTCTTCTATTTTTCTCAGGACGAAAGAGACGGCAGGATGCCTTCCGGAAAATGCTTCACGGACCGCATCATCACCTTCGATGATGTGAATACGCCCATGGAGATTGCATTTTCCACAGAAGGATTCAGCGATGAGAATCCCTCTTCCTTTGAAAAAACGGCTGAAAACCGTTTGAACCATGAGGAAGGACTCCAAAGTAAGGCGGGTTTCACGGGTGAGATCACCAAGGAACTTCTTCGTGCTTCGGACGCATACATCGTAGAGAGAGAAAACGTGCAGGGCAAGACCGTCATTGCAGGCTATCCTTTCTTTGAAGACTGGGGACGCGACACATTCATCGCCCTCTCCGGCCTTACGCTTGCCACGAAGCGCTACGGAGATTGCAAAAACATCCTACGGACCTTCGGAAAATATGAAAAGAACGGGCTTCTTCCCAATCTTTTCCCGGAAGGCGGCGAGAACGCCATGTACAATTCCGCCGATGCTCCTCTCCTTTTCATAAACATGGTACACAGATGTGCTGTGGAAAGCAGTGACAGTGGCTTTGAAACCGAAATGCTGCCGGTGATGCTGAACATTGAGAAAGCCTATGAACAGGGAACGGATTTTCACATAAAAATGGATGAGGACGGGCTCATAGAAGCGGGCGCCGACAAAGAACAGCTCACCTGGATGGACGTGTGTGTAAACGGCTATCTTCCCACTCCCCGTCACGGAAAACCCGTGGAGATAAATGCCTATTGGTACAGTGCCTTGTGCATCCTGTACGAACTCACAAAGGACGTGCATTTTAAGGCCCTGTCCGAAAAGACCAAAGCTTCTTTTCTTGACAAATTTACAAAGAAAGACGAAAATTGTTTAAAAGATGTCATTAACGGAACTTCCGAAGAAGATCAGACAAGGTGCAACCAGATCTGGGCTCTCACCCAGCCTTACACCATGATCTCCGAAGAGGTTGCGGAAGGAGTGCTTAAAAAAATAAAAGATGAACTCTTCACCACCGCAGGTCTCAGGACTCTTTCTCCCAAGGATCCCGCATTTCACGAGGTCTACATCGGAGACATGATCCAACGAGACAGCGCCTACCATCAGGGAACCGTGTGGACTTTCCCTCTGGGAGCCTACTATACGGCAGAGATCCGTCAGATCGTAAAAATGCCGGAAGGAAAGCCCAGGGAGGAACGTCTCAAGGAACTTACAGAGAACATGAAAGAAGTGAAACGATGGCTGCGCGAAGGCTGTACAGGTCAGCTTCCCGAGATCTACGACGGGCTGGAACCCACAGTTTCCAGAGGCTGTTTTGCCCAGGCCTGGAGCGTGGGAGAAATGCTGAACGCATTCAACGAGTTCAAAAAATGTTTTAAAAAGGAGTTATAATGAAGATCAAAAAAGTAATTCCCCTGCTTTTGCTGGTTTTGACATTTGCAGGCTGTACCATCAACACCAAGGATGGTCCCATCTACATCGGCAGTCCGCAGAAGCTGCCAACCAACACCCCTCTGCCCACGGCTACGGCAACTCCCGTTCCCACGGACACACCCACACCGACGCCTACTCCCACAAATACACCGACACCCACAAACACGCCGACGCCCACACCGACTCCGACTCCCACACCGACTCCGACTCCCACTCCACTCCCCGTAACGGATTTCTTCAATGAAGCCTATCTCCCCATCATAAAAGAAAGACTTCAGACCTATACCACCGAAGAACTGGGTAATTCCCTTACATCATCGGAATTTGCGGACTATGCAACGCCTTACAGGGTTTCGGATTACGAGAACTACGAAGTTCTTGATGACAAGGTGGTCTTCCATTTTGCCGAAAACACTCTGACGGATTCCCATCCTGCTTTCGATTACGAGGTTGATCCGGAAGAAGCCAAACTCTTCATGCTCTACGACGAAGAGGGGAATCTCATAAAGGATACCAGAATACGTAAAGATCTGGATCCCAACAAACCAATGATCGCTCTCACCTTTGACGACGGTCCCAACTGGGCATACGAGAAGCAGATCATAGATGTTCTTGAGAAATACAACGCCCGTGTAACATTCTTTTTCCTCGGAATACGTGTGGAAAAAGGCGGCGATTTTGTTAAATCAGCCCAGACGCTTTACGCTGCGGGACACCAGATCGCAAATCATTCATACAACCACGAGTACTTCAGGCCCACATCCTTTGATCCCAAGATTTTCTGGCAATCCATAAATAAAGCCGAGCTCATCATAGGCAAGGCTGTAGGTCACGCACCAACCATGATGCGTATGCCCGGCGGACTGTGGGTTGATTACATGAAATACACACCCATGCCCTACTTCTTCTGGAACGTATCCTCAGGAGACACAGGCACCTCAGGTGCTTCAGGTCCCTGGAAACGTCAGGAAGGCGAGACGGATGCGGATGTACTTAAGCGTAAGACAAACGATGTTGCCAACAGCGTTTTGAAAACAGCAAAAGACGGTGGCATCTCTCTCATGCATTCCATCCAGAACTCCACTCCCGGAGCCGTTCCCATCATCCTTGAGGAATTGTCCAAGAGAGGCTACCAGTTCGTTACCCTTGAAGAACTTCAATACTACAAGGGCCCCATCGATCCGGAACACTTTGATTTTAAACCCGGAACCGAGTATCCCTACGTAAAGAGTCATCATTAAACCATAAAAAAAATCAGGGCGGTGAGTTCGTTCACCGCCCTGTTCCTTTATCTACTTCTTTTCAATTTTGAAAAACAGAAATTTCATTTACCAAACTTTTATACTCCACCACTTTTGAAGTCTTTTTCAACCTTTTTTCCATGTCGGGAGACACGTCTAAAGCAGGCAGCATGTAATACCACAGTTCCTTTAACTTGCAAAGGATGCTGAAATCTCCGCTCATGCGCTCGCAGTAGGCTTCCAGTAGTTCATTGTTGAAAGCTTTAAATGTCTCTTTATCTTTAAGGACATCCCCGTCGGTAAAGAGATAGGGTCTTGCGATCAGGCCTCTTCCCATCATGAGCGCAACGGCATTTGGATACATTTTCGAATTTCTTTCAACGTCCTCCGTCAAGCATATGTCTCCGTTTATGCACAGAGGATTTTTTGAATTCTCGTAGGCATAATCCAGCCATTCTTTTCGGATGTCACCCTTGTAAAAATCTTTCTGGATCCGTGGATGCACCGTGAGTTCCTTTATTGGATATCTGTTGTAGACTTCAAGGATACGCATGAATTCTTTGGGGTCATGCTTTCCCAGACGTGTTTTCACGGACACTTCCACACCAAGATCCTTCACGCCCTCAAAGACCGCTTCAAAAAAGGCATCCAGTTCATCGGGATAGTAGAGGAATCCGCTCCCCTTCTTCTTGGTGACCACCGTGTTGGAAGGGCAGCCCAGGTTAAAGTTCACTTCATGATAGCCCCTTTCCGCCACTTCTTTGCAAGCCCAGACGAAATGCTCGGCGTTGGCACAGAGGAGCTGGGGCACCGTCACCATTCCCGCATTCTTCTCCGCATCGATCTCCTCAAGTTCCTTCATTTGAAAACTTTTGGTCTGGTTTGGCGAAAGAAAGGGAGTAAAGAACTTTGAGACTCCCTTATAGTACTTGTTGAATATGCGCCTGTATATGTGTGTGGTAACGCCTTCCATGGGCGCTAAATATATGCTTTTCATACAGCTCCTGTTGTAAATGTATTCCCATAAAAAGGGCTCCGCATTAACGGAACCCTTATCTGTCAGATTATTTCCAATGCTTTTTCAAATTCCATAGGCTTTCCGGTGAGATAGCCCTGAACCATATCGCAACCCCATTCCTGAAGGGCGGACTTTTCTTTTTCGTTTTCCACACCTTCGGCAAGAACCTTCGTGTGAAGCACGTGACCCATGGATATGATCAGTTTGATAAAGTCCTTGTCCATGTCGCTGTTGTCCATCTTATCGATGAAAGTCTTGTCGATCTTAAGAAGGTTGACGGGAAGCTGAGACAGGTAAGACAATGAGGCATATCCCGTTCCGAAATCATCGAGAGCCACCTTGACCTGATTGTCTCTGAGTTTTGTAAGCGCTTCCCGAACAGTGTCGATGGACGCCGCAAAAACTGTTTCCGTGATCTCGATCTCCAGATTCTTGTTGGGGAAATCGTTGTCTCTCAAGGTCCTGAGGACATAATCCGCATATCCCGACTTCTGGAGGTGATTGGCGCTGATGTTTACGGATATGATAAGGTCCGGATGTTTCTTCACCACATCCTTAAAAGTTTTAATTGCGTGAAGAAGAACCCAATTGTCTATTCTGAAGATCAGATTTGTCTTTTCCGCAACCGCGATGAACTTGTCGGGACGAATGGGCTTTCCGTTCTCGTCCTCAAGCCTGCTCAAGGTCTCAAAGCCGCGAAGATTGCCCGTTTCAAGGTCGAACTGTGGCTGGAACACCAGATGGATCTCGTCGGTGCTCAGAGCTCTGAACAGGCGGTCTTCGATCTTGCCGTTTTCAGTGAGTTCATTGGTGACGTTGGCATCATAGAACGCCAGTTCCATCTTGCTCTGGTTCCTGTAATGAGCGATGGTGTCATCCAAATGTCTGTACAGCTCGTTGATGTCATTGCCGTCATCGGGGTACTTGACCACAGCCGCACGGGGCTCCAGGGTGATCTCTGTGTTCTCGATGATCAGAGGACGCTTCACCTGCTTGATGAACTGCCGGAGCCTTGAAGCCACCTCTTCTCTCTCCGCAACAGGATCCTGACAGTCTTTAGCCACATTTACCACAAGAACGAACTCGGAATCGCCGTTCTTTCCGCCGTATTCACCCTCCACCGTGTTTCCTATGAGGCGTCCGGCAAGAGTCTTAAGTACGGTGTTTCCGAAATCTCTTCCCATCATATCATTGATGGCTCCGAAGTTTTCTATGTAAAGAAAGGAAACGTAAAACGTATCCCCGTTTTTTATCCTTTTCTCGATATCATCCCTGACAGCAGTCAGATTGTGCATTCCCGTAAGCGGATCCTGCTGTGAAAGCATATGCAGCATCCTGTTGTATATGTTGATGTTCTTGATGAAATCATAGAGGATGTACAAAATGATGATGGCACAGATGTTTCCCGCAAGTCCGGGCAGAGAATTGTAACTTTTTGCAAAGATCATTTCCGGAAGGATCGGTATGCTACTGACACCGATGATCACAAAGCTTATGATCATTCCGGCTTTCTTCCCGATCAATACAATGATCACAAGAAGGATGAGTCTGATACTCGTAAAGATTCCGGATAGCTGCGAAGCCACCATTACAAAACTTCCCATCTTGATGGTGACTCCTCTTGCGGACAGAACAGGCGGAAGGACCGACAAAATAGCAGCCACAACAGACAGCACCAAGATATAGATGATATTTTTTCTGTTACTTGTACTTTTCATACCACACCCCCAAATTCGTAATAAAGTTGCAGATGTTTAAACAGTGCACACACTTAATCATAATAGCACAACAGCACGCAAATAAACAGTAAAATAAAACGAAAAAGTTGAAGGCAAACCTTAGATTACTGTTCACGTGCCCGCAGCCCATTACACGGCAGGATCAGGATCACCGCGGAAATGACAAACATCGCCGCCAGCATGATCTCAAATACGGAATTTAGGCCGTCAAACACTGTGGTGTGGTTCCAATTCATGTAAGCAACCGTTTTGGCGAAAAAGTCGTAGACAAAGTGCAGGATCATGGGGATCAGAATGTTGCCGGACTTAACGAAGATCACCGCGAAGGCAAATCCTATGGCTCCTGTCTGAAGGAAGGTGTAGGTGTTCCACCCGCCGATGCAATGAAGCAGTCCGAAAAGGATCGAACTTATAAGAACACCCACCACTTTTGTGAACGTATCGTTCTTCGTAGACTTAAGTCCCTCCAAAAGAAGGAATCTGTAATTCAGTTCTTCATAAAATCCCGTAGTGATCTGCTGCAAGATGACCTTTGTCAAAAACACTCCGAGTGTGAGGCCTGTGATCTCCCCCCATCCCGAGAACACGAGGACGAGGTAGTACAGGAAAAACACCAGAAATCCTGCACCTGCAAGAAGCGCTCCCTTCGTATTTTTGAAAGAGATCACCTCAGCGGGCTTTTTCCCGAAAAGCTTTGTCACTACAAAAAGGATCGCACTGCCCCAAATTATCCTCATCACCGAACTGATGGCGAACCATGGTGCTCCATGGATAAAATCGTTTATCAGAAGGGACAAGCCTATAAAAATCCCCGCAAAAAGGAAATGCCAGATGTAACCGCTGTACTTTTTGTTGAATAATAATTTGTTCATTATATACGCTCTCCAATCTTTTTTTGCGCCAACATCTTATTTTTTTCGTACGCACCATATAACATTTTTTGCCGAACCTTCTCCCGACTCCTTGTTGTATCCGCCATAAACGTTCACTATCTCATATCCCGTCAGTTCCAGCAGATATCGCATTTCCTGACGATAAGTCTGGCGCATTTTCAAAGGGCGAACCCTTTCTCCGATGACTGCTCCGTTATCGTCCAGCGTTTCAAACTTCCAGTTTCCGCTCATAAC
>JAEEGL016200359.1_pt1 | contig 10364 bp, 6 predicted proteins | sample 9134231 | NCBI WGS metagenome assembly JAEEGL01 (sample SAMN16246548, study PRJNA631951) | gut metagenome | biome: gut microbiome; feature: rumen; material: fiber-attached | host: Bos | place: Iran: Karaj | collected 2018-10
AGTCTCATATCAACATTGCGGTATGGCTTTTCAGCTTTATCACGCGCAGCTTCGAGAGAAGCATCGCTCCATGCAGGGAATGGTGGAATTACAGGAATACCTTCGTTCATACGGTTTGCAGCATCTGCAGACATTCCTGCGACAGCCTCTGCAGAAACTTCTGGTGATTTTCCCATAATTTCAAGATACTTAAGACATGCCTTTACCTGTTCGCTTGTAGCATTTGGAGAGAACATGTATGGAGTTCCACCCATCAAGGAATACTGACCTTTTGGACCTGCAGGAAGTGGTTCAAGAGCAAGACTTGTAACAGGAAGTCCGTTTACCTGTGTCGGCTGATTTACTGCATCCTGTGCTGCGATGTACATTGCGGCAACTCCAGTTCCGAGTGAACGGAAACCTGTTCCCCAGTCTTCGTTTGTTGGATCAGCAGTAAGAACGTCGTACTTCCACTTGAGATCTTTAACATACTGGAAGGCAGCGGCAACTTCTGGTGTATCAATCTGAGCAACCCATTTACCTTTCTTCTGAACTTCGAAAACTGCTCCAAAATCCCAGGCAATGTTTGTAAAGTGCCAGCCACCTGCATTATCTTTAGCAAGCAAACAAAGACCAGCAGCGCCAGTTTTTTCCTTGATGATTTTTGCTTTTTCTGCAAGATCAGTCCAGGTCTTTGGATAGTCTGGAAGTCCATCCTTATCTACAAGACCAGCCTGCTTAAACAGGTCAACATTAATCATAAGTCCAAGCGCATAAGCATCACGTGGAACTCCGTAAATCTTTCCGTTCTTAGAAAGAAGCTCCAGAACTCCAGGATTCATTTTTTTATCCCAGCCAAGAGCCTTTACTTCTTTAGTGATATCTTTTGCAAAGCCCTGATTAATAATTTTCTGAGGTTCTGTAAACCATGTATCATAAATTGTTGGAAGCTGACCACTTGAAGCCAATGGAACAAAGTTATCTGTAGCATACTTGTAGTAAGCTGGAACAACTGTCATATCAGGATAGAAAGAATTAAAGGTCTTTACATACTGCTCATGCATTGCAATATCAGCAGTGAGAGTATCTTCAGGCCAGATACCAAGCTTGATAGAATTTGCGTCTTTTGATTTTTTCTTACTCTTAGCAAATCCTGCGCTTACAAGTGCTAGTGCCATGCAGGCAACAACAATAGATTTTTTCATAATAATCCTCCTGAAAAATCTTTATTAAAATTTTATCTCTACAAAAGTCTTGATGAAGCCGTAAGATACATCAGACTCTTCAGAAATCAAGTTACCAGAATTCCAAACAAGACCTATAACAGTGTTTGAAATTACGCCATCGAGTTTTACTCCAAGATCGGTTTTAAGAGCATTCTCCCGTTCTTCGCCGGCATTAAACGGCAAATTGTCATAGCAAAGTGTGAGCCATGGAATCAGCCTTCCGTTTGTTTTGAGAAAGCCCGGAACTTCATAATCAAAATAAAGTGTCGCAAGCATATCCCAGTTTTTCTGACCAAGATGTGTAACATCTACAACCATTTCTGAACCGATTTTGTAGAACACTCCATCGTCTCCGCGAGGTTCAAACAAAGTAAATTTTACAGAATGGTTTATGTCAGAAAGTGCATCTGTATTTCCAAAGGCTGAATAAGCAATAGACATTCCAGGAAATACACGACCATCTTTATTAAGAATGTAATCAGTAAACCATCCGGCTTGCCCCGGCCAGCGCATAGTCAAACCACATGAGGCTTCGAATTCAAACGGATTACTACCCTGCTCTGAGAATTTCATACCACCATCAAAGCCGCCGTAAGGTTCTATGGTGATATCTTCATTAAGCGGAATTGTGTAACCTACCCGTGTACCAAAAACAAATGGATCAGGATTTTCATCTTTACCGTAATTAACAGAGCCACCTGCTGAAGCAAAAATCTTAAGTCCTTCTATTGCCGGCGGAGTAACAACCATATCAAAACCAGCGGCAATACCATTACTGTTGTTCTCTGTGATTGCTTCACTGTCATAAGGATATTCCGTTGCAAACTTCAGATTCAAACCGAATACATCTTCTTTGTTGTAAAGGGCAGCAATTGTTGCACCAGTGATATTCAAGCCAAACTGATCTGTAGGTCCACAAGCATCCTGCTGAAACTGTGTAACAACAGGATCCTGCGGTGACAGTTCTGTGATTTTTTTGATTCGCTTTACATCAACCATAGAATCAAGATATGCCCACGAGAACTTTACCTTATCGTTTGTAAATTGAATTCCCTTATTCCACGGGTCCCAGAAAGGTTCATTTGCACCTGCATTCAGCTGAATAATCCAGTCCGAAAATGCAATACCTGCAAGAAATTCTCCTGTCTGAAAACGATTACGCATAAGATAAGCCTTCTGGTCTGGAACACCAGCGTTATAACCAAGACTCTCATCGCTCATTAAATCAAGATTGAAGAAAGTAAGATTGATAAAGCCTACCGGGCCAGTGCTGTTCACTCTGTTTGTGAGCTTTTGATATGGCGTGAGATGCAAGATGAAATTAAAGTCCGCAAGCTCCTGCTTTAATCCATAGCGATAAGAATTATCCAAATCCACTCCAAATGAAGTTCTGGAGGTTATATTGAATTCTGCGGTGAAGTCTGTACTTGCCTCACCCGCATGCATATAAACTATACACCCCAAAAGCAGCGCAAGAAAGTGGATTTTTTTCGAAATTGTATTATTCATTTCGGTATTCTCCATTACCACTGGAATTCTTATTTAGTTGTGAACGCACGGAAAGTAATAGCCTTGTCTGTAAGAGGGTCTCCAATAATCGGAATCAAAGAAATATCATCTCCTTTTGCTTCATCAGAGAAATTCTTTACTACCATTCCAACATATAAATGTGAAGAAAACTCTGATGTTGCGAAGCCTGTAATGTAACGTTCAGGAGCTCCTTCTGGCTCTGTTGCAGCATCAATTTCTCCAGAAGACCATAGACCATCTGCCTTAGTTCCTGCATCAAAACCCCAGTATTTAGAACCTGTTTCCGGATCATCAAAATTGAATACTGCAACTGCGCCTTCTTCTGACATTGTGTCTGAAGCAAAAATCTTATCAATCACAATTCCAACCTTTTTGTCTGTATTCAGATTCTTTAGATGAAAACCTTCAAGTCCACCTAAATCTGCATCAGCAATGTTCAGATAATATGTCTGAAACTGATCTGTCATTTCCACGTAAGATGAAACTGGATTAGATTTTCCGGAATCATCATCAGAACCATTGCTGCATGACATAAATCCAATTACTGCCGCCATCAAAAGAGCGGCACCGGCTGCCTTAATTAAACCTGTTTTTTTCATAATGTTTTCCTCCTGATTATGAAACTTTTTTATTGCAAGGAGATTTATCTCCAGATTGCCGTATTTATTTTTGCCTGAGAAAATGCCTACTGCGCTGCGTAAACCTCAAGCTCTGCAAGCTGACCTGCATTTGCTCCTGTATTTTTTGTAAATGTAAATCTCAGATAACGGGCTTTTGCATTCAAATTGATTACAACTGTGTTTGAATTTTCCAGCGGATTAAATTCGTAGTTTGCTTCCGGAATCAAGGTTGTAAAATCAGAACCGTTATCGCTGATTTCGACTGTAATCAGCTGAGTTCTTTTGCCCCAGATTTTTTGTGGATTTAGTTTTAGAACTGCAATATCAAGCTGAATAGAATTAATTAAATCTACCTGAAGTGTATTAGGATATTTATTTGCTGCACCTTCCCAATAGGTATTTACATCTCCATCTGCAGACTTACTTCCAACAAAATCATAAATCTTACTATTTGCAACTATAGGAGCACCAAGTGCAAGATTCTTTCGACCGGCAGCATCGTATAAAGCAGCGGCAGCTGAAGTTTCTGAGGTTGCTTCATGCAGCACAGCCCTAACCGCATAATCAACCGCAATTTTTTCTTTTGACAGAACAGCGCGGTATGTTTCTACATCGCCCCCAAGAATCGCATCCATAGCCTTACGTGCAGCAGTTCGTTTTGCACCAGACACCTCGTTTTCTCCCGCAACAATCAGCTTATAAAGCGCAAGCGGTGCTCTCAAATCCAGCTCTGAATACGGAAAGTCCGAATCGAACTTTTTCTGCATTTTCTGTAAGGCTTCCAACTCGCGGTAACCATTTTGAACTGTTGGTTCAATTATTGTTCCCTCACCATAGTCATTCCAGGTTGCTACCTGAATTACATCCGGATATGCCTTTAGCGCAGCATCTAAAGTTAGGTTGAACGTTCTACCTTCATAGTCATTAAGATAACCATAGCTCTTTCCACCCGCCTCCGCATAAATATCATGAAAACCTGAATATACAGTTGCAGTAAGGAAAGGCTTATCATTCTGTCTCTGATAGAAATTGTTCAACTGCGAAACAACCTGAGGGATTGTTTTTTTGCCGTTCATATTAAACCAGTTGTATGAGCCGTCAGCAAAGCCTTCGCTATGTCCCTCGAGGGTAATAAAATAAGGCCGAGCACTACACTGAGCAAAAAGTTCATCCCACTGTTCCTTGTAAAAGAAATATTGAGGACCAAAGGTATAAACCACAGGACGACCTTCATATTTCAAATAAGCCTCATCATGAAACCAGTTCTTTTCCATGTAAGAAAAAACTTTCTTGCCGTAATCTAAAGCTTCTTCTTTTGCAAAGTTTCCGGCTTCAATCATTTTTCCAATACTCTGATCTTCATAACAGATTGCATATTTTAAGCCAGCTTTTTTCAAAACATTAATTACTTCAAGTGTAGATTCCTGGATCTCTTTATAGTCGAGGGCATTTTCAATTCCGTACCAGTCAAAAATTACACCATCAATTCCTGAAACCTTCATAAGAGCTGCCTGATATTCAAGTACATTTTTATCACGTGTATCATAAGGACCTGTAAGAGGATAATAGTGAGAAGCTATGTTTAACTGTCCATTTGCGAGTACCTGATAAGGATCAAACTTTGCCCCACCCTGATGCCAATGAAAACCGTAACCATCAGAAACTGGAGGAGCCTGAAACCAAGGCATATAGTGAACAAGCACCTGAGGATCTTTTTCTGTACGTACAGAAGGAGTCGGTACCCGAAGGTTTTTCTCTGCAGATTCGAAAATTGCTGAATTTTCAGATGATGTATCTTTATTACCTGATGAAATAGTTGTTGTACAACTACAGATAAAAAGACACATTCCAAGCGTTGAAAGGATTCTTACTGTTTTTTTCATAAAAGCCTCACTGATTATAAAAATACGTTGAACGCTCAACCTTTATGCAAAATAAAAAAGAGGGAAAGGAGTTCATAAAGTTTTACATTACGTTGAACGCTCAACGTTTACAGAATAATATGAGATTTTCCTGCTGTCAAGAAAAAAAATCAAAAAATTGCAATTATTTTAGATTTTCCGTGGTTCTGATACAGAATTCCGCTCTATAAGGCTTACTGGCATAATAAATTCCCGCTGAACCTCTTTTTTTTGAATTGTATCAATAAGCATGGAAGCAGCTACACGACCTTTTTCAACTATATCCTGATGAATTGTAGTGAGCTGAGGGGAAGTTATACTGCTCAAATATAAATCATCAAATCCAATAATTGAAATATCTTCTGGAACACGAAGCCCCTTTTTAAATAAACCACTCATAATTCCTACCGCAAGTAAATCGGCAGTTGCAAAAACCGCAGTAATATCAGAGCGTTTCGAAATTTCATATCCAAGTTGAATACCGGCTTCTACTTCGATTTTGCATTCATAGATATTTTTTTTACTGGCTTTTATTCCCATTTCCCTGAGAGCTGCTTCATATCCAAGATAACGTTCGTAAACTACACCACTTTCGTGAATCTCTGGAGAAGCAAATGCAATTTCAGAATGCCCAAAACGAAGCAGATATTTTGTAGCCTCATAAGCCCCTTGGAAATCCATCAAACCAACATTCATCAAAGAACTGTTTTTGATGTAACTGTCCAGTAAAACACAAGGAATGCGGCTTTCGATAATCCGCTCATAAAAACTATCTTCAAAGACACCGGTAATAATGATGCCATCAAGATTCCAGTTACGGAACAAAGAAACAAGTTCATCCTCTGACTCAACCGTGCGCAGCATCATGTAGTAGTCGCGGTTACGAAGTTCCTTTTCAATTCCGGCTATAACTTCGGTATGGAACGGGTCTGTCATGAAGTTTCCGGCACTATCAGGAATAAGGTGATTGATGACACCAATTATACGTGAACTTTTATTTACCAGCGCACGTGCTGACATATTTGGAGTATAATTTTTTTCTTTGATGATTTTATTGATACGCACAAGAGTTTCTGGAGATACATGCCCTGTAGCTCCGTGAATTACATTTGAAACAGTCTGTCGGCTTACCCCAGCCTCTTTTGCAATATCGTTGATCGTCAGCATTAATTAAATATATCAGATTTCCTGTTTTTTTGCGAGATAATTAATCAACTGAGTTTTTTCATATCTGAAAACTTATTTTTCTACCGTGAACGTTTTATTTGTTACACGGTCAAGATTTATTTCTTTATAGCACCAGATACCATATTCACAAATGAAAGGCATTGAAACCTTTGTTACAGAATAATTTCCTGAAAGCAGATCATGATATGATAGTTTTTTCCAGTTGTCATCTAATTTGAGATACGGATTATTAGGCTGTTCATATAGATGCGCTTTAAGTTCTTTCTGTATTTCGTATTTTAATTCACTGGAATTTTCATCGTATATTTTCTCGGTTTTATTTCCATATTCGTCAATATAGTATTTATCTGAACCAGTTACCTCCGTGCAGGTATAAAATATATACGGATTAATATTTTCCTTTCGTGCCGTGGTTACAAGCGACTTTATATAAAGATGAAGATTCTCAAGTTTTTCATAAGATATATAGTTTCCTTTCTTGTCGTAAACATTTAACAAGTTCGATAGATTAGTTACATCCTGTTGAGTAATTTCCTTACCATCAAGCATAGAATAGCCGGCAGGCAGTTTACTCCAAACTAAATTACCTTCAATTTCTAAAAGCTCATTAACAACAGGAACTGTTAAAAGATAATAATCCGAAGATTTATCAAATGTTTTATTACACCAGCAATGGGTATAATTATCAATTCGCTCGCCATCAATAACAATCTTACTTACAGAATCTGTTCTTAATAAATACTGATACTCTTTTCCTGGGGTTATATCGAAGTCTATTATTGTAATTTCACCAACATGCTTATCCACATCAATATAAAAAATTGATTTCTGAATAAAATAATATTCATTGTCTCCATCCCGAGATGCATCATCATACCCATATTTGTCAAAACCAGAATAAAACATCTCTTTGGTAACTTTTACCGAATAGTTACGTTCTATGTATGCATAATTAGTCCAGTTTGGAAGGTATATTTTTATTTCAACCGTTCCATCATTCTTCTGGGTTACACTTCTGAGTTCTGCATAATCCCCTTCTACTTCTGGTTTAAAGTCATAAAACTCCTGACCTGGCTTCAGTAAAATATCATCCTTTGTTATTTTTTTATTCTTCTCTTTTTCTATTTCTTCCTGCTCCAGCTCCCACTGGGACTTGATTCTTGGAACCTTTGGCATAGACCCCTGCTCTGATAGAAGTGCATAATGAGTGTAAGTTATGGAATCTATTTCACCTGTAACAGTAATCTTATAAGGAGTTTTTACAGAATTGTAATCGTCAGTAAGTTTTGTAAGAGTGCTCTTTGGTATTATTACAGATGTATCAGTGTCATAAAGAGTAAACTTCAAATAATAATTATATTCAAAATCGATTTGCCCCTTATAACCGACAGGCAGTTTGTCTGTTAACGGATTTTTAACAACAGTAAAGATGCCTCTTTCCATCTCGCTGTCATACTCATATGTTATTACAGGGGCATTAGGCTTATACTTCATGGAAGAAGTTGTTGTTACAGAAACGTCCCTTGATTTTCTTTGAGTTTTATCATCGTTCCAGGTAACATAGTAACTATAATTCTTTCCACTTTCGGCATAATAATCTGGGAAGGAGTATTTTTCACCACAGACAAAAGTTCCAGTCATTGTTCCTGCAAGGAAAGCATCTTTTTCATCTGGCGATTTTCTGTAAATATTTATGACATTTGAATCTGTAAGCAAGGTAAAGGCTACTAGATTTGAATCTGCTTGAGGAGTTACAGTTATAGCCATTCTCTTATCAGCAAAATTTACTTTCTGAGGGAGTTTCGAATCTGAGATAGATGGACAATTGAAAGTATAGGACTTTTGACGATAAAGTTTTTCATAATAGGATCTTTTTTCATCTGCAGTTGCTGCTTCATCAAATGGATCTGGTGTATGCTCTGTAAAAGAAAAACTTCCAGAAACTGACTTCAAAATATAATCTGCACCATAATCGGCATCTGGAATAAGTTCTGCTAAAAGAGAAAGAGAGACCTCTGTTTCTTCAGTAGTCTTTAAAGACAGAGGAACTACTAAAGGACTTCTTTTTGAATCAAGACTATCCAGATAATTTGCTGAGATAGAAAATAAAAAGTCATTATCATCTACAACATCAAATGGGAGACCTATCTTTTTTATATCAAGAGCTTTTGCAGTATACTTATCTGTTTCAGAATTATAGGAAGCTTCTATGATTTCCGACAACGCTGTTTCAGAGGCTGCTGACTGTGAAAAAATATAAAAATGTCTTGGGGGATTATTAGAATTTGAATAAGTTTTGGTTCCTGTATCTTCATAATATGCAGGTTCATCGAGGCAAAGCAGAAAGTCATAGTTCTTACCAGGCTCTACAAAAGGTAAATCAATTTTAATTGTTTCATTAAAATAATTTGTATGATAGTTAGCCGAAACCGTATAAGATTGGCCATCTCTAACCTCTGTCATTTCTTCTCCACATGGAGAACCGTCCAGTGCATAATAATACTTATCTGAGATAAGTTTTACACTTGCCATTGGTATTTCTTTTCTGCCAGAAACTTCATATAAAATTATATTATTAATTTTTATCTTCTCATTCAGTGGTATTCGAATGTGAATTCCTTTTTCATCTGCATAATGCTCTACCGTACCACCATAATCCTTAATTCCAGAATTGGCAGAGGCCCAAGAAGAAGACATATCTCCTATATCCACTTTACAGGCAATAAAAAGAAAAAAAGCAAGAAGAATATATAAAAACATAAAGATTTTTTTCATAATGTGTCTCTCCTGTTACAGCTTTCTACCAAGCCTGATTACACCACCCATAAAGGGATTTATGTAAATTTGTGTATATTTTGGATTGTATTCATAACCACTTTGTGAGAACTGTCTTTTTCTTCCCTCTGCAATATTAAAGTCTATATCTGTACCAAATGTAAGACCAAAATGCTTTACAGGCATCCAGACACATCCCAGAGAAGCAAAAAATCCTCCAGCTTCATATCTATTGGGAACATTCTGTTCGTTTCCATATTCATCTTCGCAAGTTTCATTGTATCGGTTATATATCATTAAACTGTACCCTACTACAGTTTTTACTTTTACTTTTTCAGTAATTGGAATCATTATTGCCAGCCCTTGACCGAGTCGCATGCCAGACCTAAAATCGACGTTCAAGTTATTTTCTGTAGGATTTGGATTTGTATAACATATTGGAAGATATGAACCAGATAAATTAAGTCCTATAAAATGGCCGAAACAAAGAGTAACATCCAGGCCTGCACCAAATAAAAAATCCTTATATTGTTGATTTCCAAAAGGAGTCTCTTCATTTACAAAATTGTAACCAACATTTCCTTTTATTTCGAATTCCCAGGAAATTCTGGCATTTAACGAAAAGCCAGCAAATAATAAGAATACAAGAAAGATTGTTAATTTTTTCAACTCAAGCTCCAAAAATAAAAAAATGTTATATTTATAACTATATCTCTATTCGGGCCTTTGTCAATAAAAAACTAATCAAACACCTTTTTGCGCCATTCTTTTTCGTAATCCTGGAAGATTGGTGCAGTCTCCTCTACAGGAGTTATAATTGAATCTTTGATATATGGTTCTACAACTAACGTTCTGTAACTTTCCCAGCGAGCAGGAAGCATCTGAGGAACTGTCAGCATTTCATCTGGTGGCAGATTTGTGAGCAGCTGATTGTAATAAACCGGAAGGATATGTTCTGTAACATCCCGCAGAGACGAAAAGCCGTCCGCAATTCCAAACATATCAGTTTCGAGATGCATTTTGTCTTTTGCATCAAGAATTTGCCGCTGATTTTCTGACTGGAAGAACCAGGTTATAAACTCTGTTGCTCCTACCTGATTACGGGCTTTTTTGTAAATGCCCATCATCGTATTTGAATCTTCAAT
>JAEEGL010899340.1_pt1 | contig 10363 bp, 8 predicted proteins | sample 9134231 | NCBI WGS metagenome assembly JAEEGL01 (sample SAMN16246548, study PRJNA631951) | gut metagenome | biome: gut microbiome; feature: rumen; material: fiber-attached | host: Bos | place: Iran: Karaj | collected 2018-10
GGGAGAACCACCGGAGCACCCCTCTGTCTGACGATCGACAATCAGCAGCAAAACAGTAAGGATTATCCGGAGAAAACGGTCCTTCCGAGACCGTCCCATGCGGATTACCCTGCTGCGGTCAAATATGACGGATTCAATGATCCCCGGGGAGGCGGGCAGTTTTCCGGCCGTATGACGGCCGTTCTGGTCGCCGCGGGGGCGATTGCCCGGGAGATCCTGGAGAAGAAGGGGATCCTGATCGGGACCCACATTGCCGATTGCCATGGGGTCGTTGACGACCCCATGCCACAGACGGCGGTGGAGGGAGCGATCCGGTATCTTTCTGCGCAGGAGTTTCCGACGTTATCCCGGGAAGCGGAAAAGAAAATGAAGGAAACGATCCTGGCAGCGGCGAATGAGCAGGATTCGGTCGGAGGGATCCTGGAAACGGCTGCGGTCGGGCTCCCGGCAGGAATCGGGGAGCCGTTCTTCGATTCCGTCGAAAGCGTCCTGTCTGCACTGCTCTTCAGTATTCCGGCCGTCAAGGGAGTTGAATTCGGCGACGGGTTCTCCCTGTCTGCCTTGAAGGGAAGCCAGGCCAACGATGCGTTTTGCCTGGAGGACGGAGTGATCCGTACCAAAACCAACCATAACGGCGGGATCAACGGAGGGATCACCAATGGGATGCCGCTGCGGATCCGCACAGCCGTCAAACCGACATCTTCGATCGGTAAGGAACAGGATACGGTCAACCTTCAGACGATGATGCCGGAGAAACTGACCATCCAGGGACGGCATGATCCCAGCATCCTGACACGGGTCCCGGTCGTCATCGACAGCGTGATCGCTTTCGGACTTCTGGACCTGTTGTCACAGGAATACGGAAGACGCTGGATGAAGGCCGATCAGCAGGAGACGGAGGAATAGTATGCGCGCTTGGATCAGCCCGTCAGCATGTTCGGGTACACTGATCGTACCGCCTTCCAAATCGTATACACACCGTGCGATCATTGGCGCGGCACTGGCAAAAGGACACAGCGTGATCCGCAACGTCGTCTTCTCGGACGATGTGCAGGCTACGGTCGAAGTGCTCCAGCAGCTGGGGGCGAATATTATCTGTTATTCCAATTCGGTGGAAGTCGACGGGTTCGGAGCGGAACTCCGGGACCCGCAGGGGCCGCTGAACTGCCGTTCCTCGGGAACGACCCTTCGGTTCCTGATCCCTCTGTGTGCCATGCTGGGGCGTCCGGTCTCTCTGACAGGAACCGAACAGCTTCTGGCAAGGCCGATGGGTGTCTATGAGCAGTTGTTCCGGGAGAACGGGATCACGTTCCGGCAGGGGATCGACCGGATCACGGTCGAAGGACCTCTCGCGGCGGGAGAATATGACCTTGTCGGCAATGTCAGTTCCCAATTCATTTCAGGGCTTTTGTTTGCGCTGCCTCTGTTACAGGGATGGTCGATCATCCACCTGCGGGAAGAACCGGTCTCAAAAAGCTATATCGATATGACCATCGATCTGCTTGGTGAATTCGGGATCGATATCCGCTGGGAAAACGAAAAAACGCTTGTCATCCCTGGTAATCAAATCTATCATCCGGTGGATTACCGGGTTGAAGGAGACTATTCCCAGGCCGCCTTTTTTGCGGTTCTGGCGGCGCTCGGAGGGTCCTGCGAACTGCGGGATCTCAACCCGGATTCCAAGCAGGGAGACCGGGTGATCCTTTCGATCCTGCAGCAGTGCGGAGCGACGGTACGGCCGTTGGAAGACGGATGGAGCGTAGAACAGGGAGTCCTGCAGGGATTTGATGTCTCGGTCAAAGACTGTCCGGATCTCGGACCGGCCCTGATGGTTCTTGGTATGATGGCAAAGGGAGAAAGCACGATCCGTGACGCGGCCAGGCTGAGGATCAAAGAATCGGACCGGATCAGTACCATGCAGTCTGAGTGCGAAAAGATCTCCTTGCACTTTTCCGCTGAAGGAGAAGAGGTCCGTCTGACAGGCGGACAGCGTTCTCAAGGGGGGACGGTCTGCGCCGGAGAGGATCATCGGATCGCGATGGCGCTTGCGATCGCAGCTTCTCTGGGGAACGGTCCCGTCGTCATCGAAGGTGCTCAATCGGTCGACAAATCCTATCCGGGCTTTTTCGAGGATCTCCGCGGAGTCGGAGTCTCGGTCGAGCTGTTGGAGGACCAGTAGGCACTTCCTTGCCAATTCTGGGTTGGGAGAAAAAGCATATTGACACTGAAAAAGGTGTTTCATATAATATCACTAATATTGTTCCACGAGCGAAAGGTTGGATACTGCAATGTCAAACGAAATTCGTATGACACAAGAAGGATATGACAAACTGGTCGAAGAGCTGAACCTCCTCAAATCAGTCAAACGAAACGAGATCTCCGAAAAGATCCGTGTCGCGAGAGGGTTTGGGGATCTTTCTGAGAACAGTGAATATGATGAGGCCAAGAATGAGCAGGCCGTTATGGAAGCACGGATCACCCAGCTGGAAGAGCAGGTGAAAAATGCGACCATCATTTCCGCCGATGAGATCCGTACGGATGTGGCATCGGTCGGGACCAAGGTCAAGATCCTGGATATCGAATTTAACGAGGAACTCGAATATCGCATCGTTGGGACGGTCGAGTCCCATCAGTCTGATGATAATACGATCACCGATGAATCACCTGTCGGGAAGGCCCTGCTGGGACATAAGGCCGGGGAGACCGTCACCGTCCACGCACCTGCCGGCGAGATGAAGTTTAAGATCCTGGGGATCGGTTTATAAAAAATCAAAGATGCGGGCAGGAGTGTCCGCATCTTTTAACTATTTGGGAGGGGAAACATATGACTCCGGAAAACCAAGCATCCGTGGCAGAAGAACAGGAAATGACCGAACAGGAACTTTCCGAACTCCTTCAGATCCGAAGAGATAAGCTGAAGGAACTGCAAAAGGCGGGAAAAGATCCGTTCCAGATCACCAAGTATGATGTCACCCATCATAGCAACGAGATCAAAGAACAGTTTGAGTCGCTGGAAGGCAAAGAAGTCTCCGTGGCAGGACGTATGATGTCCAAGCGGATCATGGGAAAAGCCTCTTTCTGCAATGTGCTTGACCTCAAGGGTAACATCCAGATCTATGTTGCCAGAGACGCGGTAGGAGAGGAATCCTATGCGGCATTCAAAAAGGACGACATCGGCGATATCGTCGGCGTGAAGGGTACCGTGTTCAAGACGAAGACCGGTGAGATCTCCATCCACGCCAGCGAGTTTACACTTCTTTCCAAGAATCTCAGACCGCTTCCGGAGAAGTGGCACGGATTAAAGGATACGGACGCCAGATACCGTCAGAGATATCTTGACTTGATCTCCAATCTGGATAGTCGGGATGTCTTCATCAAGCGCTCCAAGATCATCGCGACCATCCGCCGCTTCCTGGATCAACAGGGCTTTATTGAGGTGGAGACGCCGATGCTGGTTGCCAATGCCGGCGGCGCTGCCGCAAGACCTTTTGAGACACATTTTAATGCACTGGATGAGGACTTCAAACTTCGCATTTCTCTGGAACTGTATCTGAAGAGACTGATCGTCGGCGGACTGGAGAGAGTCTATGAGATCGGACGAGTGTTCCGCAACGAGGGACTGGATACCAGACACAACCCCGAGTTTACCCTGATGGAACTCTACCAGGCCTATACCGATTATCATGGGATGATGGATCTGACTGAGAATCTGTACCGATATGTTGCCAAGGAAGTTTTAGGCAGCACGACCATCGTGTACAACGGAGTCGCCATGGATCTCGGGAAGCCCTTTGCCCGGTTGACCATGAGAGAGGCCGTCAAAAAGTATTCCGGTGTCGATTTTGATGAGATCCACACGCTGGAGGAAGCCAGAGAAGCCGCCAAGGCTCATCATGTCGCTTATGAGGAACGTCATAAGAAGGGCGACATCCTAAACCTCTTCTTTGAGGAGTTTGTTGAGCATGAACTGATCCAGCCGACATTCATCATGGATCACCCGGTAGAGATCTCTCCGCTGACCAAGAGGAAGCCGGAGGAACCGGACTATGTCGAACGCTTTGAGTTCTTTATGAACGGCTGGGAAATGGCCAACGCCTACTCGGAACTGAATGATCCCATCGACCAGCGCGCACGGTTTGCCGCACAGGAGGAACTGCTCGCTCAAGGCGATGAAGAGGCCAACCACACCGATGAGGACTTCCTCACTGCGCTCGAGATCGCAATGCCGCCGACGGGCGGCATCGGGTACGGCATCGACCGCATGTGCATGCTGATGACCGATTCCCAGGCGATCCGGGATGTTCTTCTGTTCCCGACGATGAAGAGCCTCGGCGCCAACAAGGATGGACGGAAAGAGGATGCAGTGCAGGCAGGGGAGGAACCGATCGACTTTTCCAAGGTCGAGATCGAGCCTCTGTTCGAAGACCTGGTCGATTTTGAAACGTTTTCAAAGAGCGACTTCCGTGCCGTGAAGGTACTTGCCTGCGAAGCCGTTCCGAAATCCAAAAAGCTCTTAAAGTTCACGCTGGATGACGGCAGCGGAACGGAGCGGACGATCCTGAGCGGGATCCATGCTTTCTATGAACCGGAAGAACTGGTCGGCAAGACCTGCATCGCCATCGTCAACCTGCCGCCCAGGGCCATGATGGGCATCGAATCCTGCGGGATGCTTCTGAGCGCCATCCATAAGGAAGAGGGCGAAGAGAAACTTCATCTTCTGATGGTCGACCCGCATATTCCTGCCGGCGCAAAACTGTATTAAGGATCCAAAGAACAGAATCAGCAAAGACAAATAATGTATATTTTTGGCGATTTAGTGAATATATTCATGGAATAATATCCTCTTCCAACGAATTAGCCCGGCGGGATCAAGCCGGGCTTTTCCTTTTGTAATAAGGAAAAATGGGGAACATGAAAAATTTTTCAAAATTATGAAAAAATATTCTTGACATACGAATATTTATGCATTATAGTTAGACCCGTACTTCAAAAAATGTTTGTCCCCACAAGGGGGATCGGAGGTCCTGATATGAAAGAACGACGAAGAAGGATGCGGCAGTTCTGAGCCGCCCCCGGAACAATCGAACATCAAACAATGAATCAATATATGAAAGAGGTTTAACAATGAAACACACTATGAAAAAGGCAATTGCCATCTTCTTCCTTGCAATCATGGTCCTTTCCCTGACCGCCTGCGGCAAAAAGGAAGGCTCCGATAAATACAGCTATCTGCTGGAAGACTTTAAAGATCTGAAAAAAGCTTCCGTCACCACCAAGGCTGATGGTGTTCTCGCAAACATCAAGAAGAACGGGAAACTGACCATCGCAACTTCTCCGGATTATCCTCCTGCAGAATGGATCACCGAAGACGGAACCGTTTATGGCAGCGAAATGATGCTTGCCAAGTACATCGCAGATTGCCTCGGCGTCGAACTGGTCATCGAGACCATGGACTTTAACAGCACACTGCTGGCAGTGGATACCGGAAAGACGGATATGGCGATCTCCGGCTACGGCTGGAAGGCAGACCGGGAAGAGTCCTATGAGCTTTCTCACGGCTACATCGGCGATCCGGATACCGACGGTTACCACACCCTGATCTGTAAGGCAGAAGATGCCGACAAGTACAAGACCCTCAACGATTTCGTAGGCGCTCACATCATCGCTCAGGCTTCCTCCCTGCAGCAGATGTACGTCGAAGATCAGATCCTGACCCTCGACCCCAACGGCACTACCGAACTGGAATTGGTCGCTCAGCTTGATCAAGCGATCCTGTCTCTTGCTTCCGGCAAGTGTGACGCACTGGCTCTGGATAGCAGTACCGCGAAAAAGTATGTTGCCGAGTCGGACGGACAGTTCGCAGAGACCTTCATCAAATTCGATCTGGAAATGTACGGTGTCCATGAAGGAAACGTCATCGCCGTTAAGAAGGGCGAGACCGCAATGATCAGCGCGATCAATGAGATCGTCGACTTTGTCCAGGACAACGACTACTATGCTCAGTTCTACACCTATGCAAGAGCTAAGGCCGGCATCGACGAGGAAGAAGAATAATCTTTCATCCCTCTACACGCTATTTCGGAGCAGCCCCGAAAGGGACTGCTCCTTGATATGAAAATGGAGAACACACACAATGAGTAAAGGCATTATTGAGGTATTCATCGAATACTACCCCATGTTTCTGAGAGGTCTTCTCGGTACTCTGGAATACAGTGCGATCGCCGTCTTCCTCGGATCCATCCTCGGCGCACTGGTCGCGGTGCTGAATCTGTCCAAGAGTAAGATCCTGTCCGCCATCGCAACGGTCTATGTCAACGTGCTGCGTGGTACCCCGTTGCTGGTCCAGATGTATATCTCCTATTACTTTATCCCGATGGCGATCCCGGCACTCAACAGCATCGACAAAGTGTACTTTGTGCTGCTGTCGCTGATCTTAAACTCCAGCGCATATGTTTCGGAGATCATCCGCGGAGGCATCAACTCGGTCGACAAAGGACAGACTGAGGCGGCCAGAAGCCTTGGGATGACCGCTTCCCATACGATGACGAAGATCATTCTGCCGCAGGCGATCAAGAATATCCTTCCGTCCCTCGGCAACGAATACATCGCCATGATCAAGGAATCCTCCCTGGCAGGCACCTTTATGTTGTACGAGCTGATGTTTACCAGAGTGCTTTTGGCAAACAAGTACCTGGTATGGCAGCCGCTGTTCATCATCGCAGCGATCTACCTGATGGTGACGCTGGTCCTTTCCAAGGGCGTCAATTTAATGGAAAAGAGGTTGAGCAAGAGTGAGCGGTAGTATGACCAACGAAGTCTTGATCGAAACGGTCGGACTGAAAAAGAATTTCGGCAACCTCCAGGTCCTCAAGGGGATCAGTGAAAAGATCTACCGCGGGGAAGTGGTCAGCATCATCGGCCCTTCCGGCGGAGGCAAGAGCACCTTCTTGCGTTGTCTGAACCTTTTGGAAGACGCAACCGAGGGGCAGGTCATCTTTGAAGGAAACGTTCTGGATTCCAAGAGTATGGATATCAATCAGCACCGCCAGAAGATCGGCATGGTCTTCCAGCAGTTCAATGTCTTTCCTCATATGACCGTGCTGGACAATATCACCATCGCGCCGATCCTGGAAAAAAAGATCCCGAAGGCGGAGGCGGAGGAGAGAGCCAAGCAGCTCTTAAAGACCGTCGGTCTGGAGGACAAGGTCAACGAATATCCCGGGAAACTTTCCGGAGGCCAGAAGCAGAGACTTGCCATCGTCCGTGCACTGGCGATGGATCCGGATGTAATGCTCTTTGACGAGCCGACGTCTGCACTGGATCCGGAGATGGTCAAAGGCGTTCTGGACGTCATCCAACAGTTGGCGGAATCTGGGATGACCTGTGTCATCGTCACCCATGAAATGGGATTTGCCAAGCGGATCAGCGACCGGATCTTCTTTATCGATGACGGCGTGATCGCCGAATCCGGCACGCCGAAGGAATTGTTTGAGAATCCGCAGAATCCGAGGACCAAGGCATTCCTTTCCGAGGTCCTGTATTAAAGGAGGCACTGCATGAAAACAACGTTCAAGTATGATCATTACTTTAAATACGATGAGATCAAGTCGAACCTGGAAAAGCTGGCAAAAAAACATGGCAAGCTGATGAAGGTCGAGACCAACTGCATCACGGAAGAAGGCAGAAGCCAGTTCGTGGTCACTCTGACCAATACTGCGACCGGAGATGCCATGTCCAAGCCGGGCTGGTATCTGGACGGCAACATCCATGCCGGCGAAGTAACGGCTTCGATGGCAGCGATGTACATGATCGACTACCTGGTGACCAATTACGGAAAAGATAAGAAGGTCACCAAGCTGCTGGACGGCACGACGATCTATGTGATCCCGCGGGTCACCCCGGATGGCGCAGAGACCTATCTGAGCACACCGTATACCCTTCGTTCGGTCAACCGGGATTACATGGGAGCTCCCGGCGGCATCCAGGGAGAAGATCTGGACGGCGACGGAGTCATCCGCATGATGCGGATCCCCACTGTCTACGGAGCATGGAAAAAGGATCCGAAGAACAGCGGCTGCATGGTAAAGCGTGACCCCGGTGATGTGGACGGAGAGTTCTATGACATCTATCCGGAAGGTCTTTTGGAAAGTTTCGACGGAGAAGAGAACCTCAAGTCCAAGCGCACCAACTGGGGTCTGGATTTCAACCGCAACTTCCCGTACGGATGGTTCCCGGATGCCAGACAGCCCGGAGCCGGCAAGTATCCGCTGAGCAATATCGAAACGAAAGCGATCGTGGACTTCGTTTTGGCGCATCCTAACATCGGCGGCGCTTCCTGCGGTCATACCAGTGGCGGACTTCTTTTGTATCCTCCGGGAACGAAACCGTCTTCGACGGCTCCTTCCGATGATGTCCAGTCGCTCATTGAGATCGCCAACATGGGCAAGGAAGAACTGGATTACAAGCCGCTCAACATTTTTGATTCTTTCGTCCACAGCCAGGAGTTCTACGACAGCGGAGCGTTGGATGACTGGTTCTATCAGTCCCAGGGAATTCCTGCTTATACCGTCGAATTCTGGGATCTGGCGACCAAGGTCGGCGTTCCGGTCGACTGGGAAGACAAGAAACCGAGAAATCCCGAAAAAGAGATCGAGCGGTTCAATGCCTGCATGAAGTGGGTCAAGGAAAACGCACCTCAGTACTATTCTGACTGGAAGGCTTTTGACCATCCTCAGTTCGGAAAGGTCGAGATCGGCGGTTTCAACTACAAGTTCACGCATCAGAATCCACCGGAGCACATGCTCCTCAAGGAATGCGAGAACTTTGCCCGGTTCGGGATCCGGTTTGCCTCCGCCATGCCGCACCTGAGCGTTGACTCGGTCTACGCGGAAAAGGTAAAGGCCGGAATCTATAAGGTGACTGCTGTTGTCGGCAATCTCGGGTACCTTCCGACGAACCTCACGGATGAAGCGATCCATCTGAAGACTGCGAAGCCGGTCGAAGTTTCTTTGAGCGGAGCGGAGATCGTCTCCGGCAAGGAAAAGGAGGAGATCGGGAATCTGTCCGGTTACAGCCGCACCAGAAGCGGGGTCTTCTTCTACGGAAATATCAGCACCTCCGAGAGCGCGACAGCGAAAAAGAAACTGAGCTGGATCGTCAAGGGAGCTGCCGGCGATGTCGTTACGATCACCGCTGCGCAGGAAAAATCCGGAACGGCCAGCGCTCAGGTCACTCTGTAAGAGACAAAAAGTCCGAAGGTTTCTTCGGACTTTTTCTTTTGTATCGTGATGGTATAATAAGAGAAAACTCAAAGGAGGACGGCAAGATGCGACGAATGATCCTGGTGTACTTTAGTCCTACCCACTCGACCAAAAAGGTCGCTCAGGCGATCGCGAGCGGAACAGGATGGCCGACAGTGGAATATGAGCTGACCTTGCCTGCCCAGCGGGATGCGTTTGAGACAATCCCCGTGGCCGAGGGTGATTGTTTCCTGTTCGCCTCTCCGGTCTACGGTGGCCACGCGTTCCGACCGTTTTTACAGATGATCCGCCGGCTGCAGGGCAACAAAACGCCGGCTGTCTGTGTGGCGGTTTACGGGAACCGGCATTATGACATGGCACTTTGCGACCTTTATGATACCGTCACCGAGCAGGGATTTTTACCGGTCGTCTGCGGGACCTTCGTGGCAGAACACTCCTTTACCCGAGAGATCCAGCCGGGCCGTCCCAACGAGCAAGATCTCAGTGCAGCCAGAGAAATGGGGAAAAAGATCGGGCAATTGCCGGATGACGGGTCTGCCCCCGTACTGACCAGAGAGGAAGTTCCAAACCGCCCGGTCGATCTGGAAGCCATCGGTATGCACCGTCAGAAGCTTGGCTCCCTTTCTCCCAACCGGCCGATCGCGTCCGCATTGTGCAATCAGTGCGGTCATTGCGCCAAGGTCTGTCCTCTTGGTCTCATTGATCCCTCCGATTCCTCGGTGATTCAGGAAAAGTGCATCAAGTGCTTTGCCTGTGTCAAAGAGTGCCCGACGGGAGCGATGTCCTTCCCGCAGGAGGGTGTCCGCATCGTACAGGAAGACTGTATCGCCCACTTCGGGTACGACCACCACGAGCCGGAGTTTTGGTTTTCATTCTAGGGAGGACCTATATGAATCGTTTTCAGGAGATCTTTGCAGAACAATGTGCCGCTCATGGGTCCATGCAGCCGCAGGACGCCGTAAAACTTTGCTATCAGGCAGCCTTCGGGGCGGAGCATCTGCTGGGGGACACGGAGAAGGCATATCAGTATCTCCAAAAGGAACTGGAAGAAACACCGGCCGGGGAAGGACCTGTTTATGAGCCGATCTCAGAATCGATCGGAC
>JAEEGL011031308.1_pt1 | contig 10363 bp, 9 predicted proteins | sample 9134231 | NCBI WGS metagenome assembly JAEEGL01 (sample SAMN16246548, study PRJNA631951) | gut metagenome | biome: gut microbiome; feature: rumen; material: fiber-attached | host: Bos | place: Iran: Karaj | collected 2018-10
TCGGACAGCCAGTGGTTGCAGATGCTGTACGAAAGTTTTTCCTGAAAGACGGAGCCTTCGAGCAAAGTGTAGAGTGCCGTGCCATGCCATCCGAAGTCGCTGTCTCCGTCACTGTTGAGGGGAATCCTGGAGTTAAGGTCAACTCTCGGGATCACAGATAGTTCAGCCCCTTGCGAGTACGCAAGAGAGCAGTATAGCGTAACCGCCCAAAACAGAAGAAAAATTTTTTTCATCAACTCGCATAAAAAAATGTTATGAAACCGGCGGCAAATGTATGCAAAAAAAAGGGTCTTTTATTTTTTCCACGCCCTTTTTTTTACTTTTGTCCGCCAATGACAATCCTCTCGCTGTCTGTATGAACATAATTACATTATGCCGGAAAATCTGGCCGTTCGTTTTCCCATACCGTAAACTGGTCATCCTGACGCTGACACTGACACTTGTGAGTTCGCTGACAGCCCAGGTGAACGCCATCGTACTCGACCGGACGGTCGATGCCATCAACGCTCTGGTCGGGTCGGGCGATTTCGCGTGGTCCAAAGCCGTACGCATCCTCACCGTCATCTCGATCGTACTGCTCGGCAAGGAAATCCTCTCCGCACTCATCACTTTCGCCCAGCGCTACTTCGGCGAACGCATGCGGATCTTCGTCTCCAAAGACCTCGCCCAGACCGTCATCGAGAAAGTGCTCACTTTCCGCATGGCCTTCTTTTCCGCCGGCGACAACGAAACGGGCAAGCTCCAGACCCGTATCGACCAGGGCGTGAGCAGCCTGTCGCGCACCGTGCAGAACTTCTTCATCGACCTGCTGCCGCTTTTCACCAGCGCCCTGCTGGCCCTGATCCTCATGTTCGCCGCCAATGTCTATGTGGGCCTCGTCGCCCTCTGCATCGTACCGGTCTACTTCTACATCACCTACCGCCAGGCCCGGCGCCTCAAAGGCTGGCGCCGCGAAATGCGCCGCCACCTCGAAACCAAGAGCCACGGCATCATGAGCATCATCGAGTCCATCAACGTCATCAAGTCTTTCAACCGCGAGGACATCGAGGCCCAGAAGCAGCTTGACATCCAGAACCAGGTGACCAGCAACCAGATGCAGACACGCAGCGTGAGCTTCTACTACGACGGCGTCAAGAGTTTCGTCCGGCAAGTCGGCACCGTGCTCGTCATCATCCTCACCGCCTACCTCGTGCTCATCGGCTATCCCGGCATGAGCATCGGCAAGATCATGTACCATGTGATGCTCTTCAGCAACGTGGTGGCGCCTATCACCCAGCTGCAACGCATCTTCGACGACATCAACGACGCGCTCATCTACGCCGAGGGATTCTTCAGCATCCTCGACTCCGACAAAGACGTGGAACCTTCCGGCGACTACCGTGAGGAGCCCGTCACCGGCAACTTCGAGATCAAGCACGTCGACTTTACCTATCCCAACGGAACCAAGGCCCTGCACGACATCAACATGCGCATCGAGAGCGGCAAGATCACGGCCTTCGTGGGCCTCTCCGGCGCCGGCAAAAGCACCATCGTCAACCTGCTCGACAAGTTCTACGAACCCGACTGCGGCGAGATCACCCTCGACGGCGTGCGCCTGCAGGACTACGACACGCGTTTCCTGCGCGAACACATCGGCATCGTGTTGCAGAAGAACCACATCTTCGACGGTTCCATCGAGGAGAACATCCGCTACGGCAATCCCGGCGCCACGCACGAAGAGGTTATCGAAGCAGCCAAGAAAGCCTACATCTACGACCAGGTGATGGAACTGCCCAAGCAGTTCGACAGCAAGGCCGACCAGCTTTCCGGAGGCCAGCAGCAGCGCATCGCCATCGCCCGGCTGTTCCTCAAGAACCCGCCCATCATCTTCCTCGACGAGCCCACCGCCAGCCTTGACGCCATCGCCACGGAACAGATCAAGAACAGCATCGACGCCATCAAGCGGAACCGTACCGTCATCATCATCTCCCACAGCATCTCGCAGATTATCGACGCCGATGTGGTCTACGCCCTGAAGGAAGGCCGCGTCGAACAATCCGGCGACCCCGACGAAATCTACAAGAAAGGCGGCATCTACAAGGACATCATTGACGCTTCCGCGCGTTCGCTCAACATCGAGAAGATTGCCCGCACCATCGGCGGTGAGTAAGCCGGCGTTTCAACGGGCCGGATTTGGCAAATTGCAGTGTGCTGATTACCTTTGCCCCATATTTGGCAAGGAATGATCAACAGGACCAACCTGGTACTCTATGCCGCGACGGTGGCGACGCTTTTCGCATCGGGCACCCAACGCGACTATCTGAGTGAAATGTTGCTGCGACGGGCCATGCAGGCCGATGGACGCATCCATTTCGTATTGCCTCAGAGCCAGTGCTACGAGCCTGTCAAACAAGGCGTTGCATCCCGCCTGTCGGCTACCGCAACCCAAGAGGGCACCACCCCCGTCCGCGACCTGTGCCAGATGCTGACACTGCGGTTGTCGGGACATTCTGCCATCTCCGGCATCGAGTTGGAGACCACCTCCGGCGCCGCCCTGTGGGGCGAAGGCCTGCTGTCGTTCCACGATAACGTCTTCGGCAAACCGACCCTCCAGAACCGGCGCAACGACCGGCACCGGATCCAGATTACCTGTACGTCGCCCGTCCAGCTGACCGCCGAACCGAGCGACTTTTTCTTCATCATTCCCGTGGACGTCCCGCTGGAGACGCTCCGGGCACGGGTGCACGCAGCGGACGGCTCGCTGGTGGACATCCTGTCCTTCCCGACAGGTAATAACAGCGGGAACGCCGCCGTCTGGACCGCCGAGGTGGCCCGGACACGCCATACCGACTTCAAGGCCTGCACTGCCGTCATCAGCGACATCCACCTCTCCGACCGGCGCGCCACTGAAAGCTCCTATGGCTGGTTCTCCGAGAACCGGGAACGGCTGCTGGCATTCTTCGACTATGTCATCCGGGAGCGGGACTACTACCGCGAGATGGTCATCGCAGGCGATCTGTTTGAGGAATGGGTGGCACCGATGGGTACGCCCACCTTCGCCGATACTAATGGCAATCCACTGTCCGAAAGAGAGTTCCTGTTATCCATCGTAGAAAATAACCGGCCGGTCATCGAACGCATCAAAGCCGTCAAGGCCGCCGGCGTAGAGGTCTCCTATGTGCCCGGCAACCACGACATGCTGGTCACGGCCGAAGACATCGACCTGGTATTCGGACCGGGCACAGTGACCCAGTACCGTGACGCCGAAGGACTGGGCATCTACCGGCCCGACAGCCGGACCGTCATCGAGCACGGACACCGGTACGATTTCTTCAACGCGCCGGATCCGGTCTCGAACCTCGGCATCGACGGCGTCACCGCAGAGAACGCCATCCTGCCGCAAGGTTTCTTCATCAGCAAATACACTGCTTCGTCACGCATGGAATTCCCGCAGGACGAAACCGTGGCGCCCGCCTTCATGGGTGGTCTGCTGCACCTGGACGCCGCCTGCTACGACATCGACGACGACCAGTCGAACGAAGCGTCCTGCGAGACCGCCTGGCAGCTCATCCTGGGCTCCCGTCAGGTAAAAGACATCGACAGTCCCATCCAGACCGGCGCCGGCGGCCTGACCGGCACGTACAACATCCAGCAGATTTCCTCGAACGACGAACGCCAGAAACTCTATCGCGACGCCTACAAACGCAGCCGCTGGGCCGACCGTCTTGCCGCCAACCAAAGCCCGTACATCCCGTTCACAGCCGGATTCATGGCCAGCATCAGTGACCATGCGTACCAGTACATCGCAGCCCGGGCGCATCCCGCCGACGCCCACGACCGGCTGGTCGTGTTCGGCCATACACACACGCCCGAACTCAAACGCCTTGAATCGCCCGGCCGGCCCGGACACGTCGTCTATGCCAATCCGGGCAGCTGGGTGGACCGCCGCTTCCTGAGCGGACGCCTCAATTGCACTTTTGTGGAGATTTATAATGGAACAGGCGTGCTCGAAGGATATAAACAGGTATCCCTGAAGCAGTTCCATTCAGAAGAAGACATCACGGACCTGACAGATCCCGTCTGGATGTCCTGACATCTAAGCAAACAATGCATCGACAAACGCATGCTTGTCGAAGACCTGCAGATCCTGCATCTGTTCGCCGATACCGATATATTTCACAGGAATCTTGAACTGGTCGGAAATGCCGATGACCACGCCGCCCTTGGCCGTGCCGTCGAGTTTGGTAAGCGCCATGGCCGTGACATCGGTGGCCCGGGTGAACTGCCGGGCCTGCTCGAAAGCGTTCTGCCCCGTCGATCCGTCCAGCACCAGCAAGACTTCGTGCGGTGCATCGGGCACCACTTTCTGCATCACCTTCTTGATCTTGGAGAGCTCGTTCATCAGGTTGATCTTGTTGTGCAGCCGGCCGGCCGTGTCGATGATGACCACATCGTCGCCCGCCGCCACAGCTGAACTCAGCGTATCGTAAGCCACCGAAGCCGGATCGGCGCCCATCTGCTGCTTGACGATACGGGCCGATGTCCGGGCCGCCCACACGTCGAGCTGTTCGATGGCAGCTGCACGGAACGTGTCGGCCGCGCCGAGGCACACACTTTTGCCCGCCTCATGGAACTGGTAGGCCAGTTTGCCTATCGTCGTGGTCTTACCCACGCCGTTGACGCCCACCACCATGATGACATAAGGCTTCCGGTCGGCAATGTCGGCAAAGGTCTGCGCCTCGCCGGTATGATTCTCGGTCAGGAGTGCAGCGATTTCCTCCTTGAGAATGACATTCAGTTCGGACGTGTTGAGCACCTTGTCTCGGGCCACACGGTCCTCAATGCGCCGGATAATCTTGAGCGTGGTGTCCACGCCCACGTCGGACGTCACCAACACCTCCTCCAGATTGTCCAGCACCTCGTCATCGACCTTCGACTTGCCCATGACGGCACGCGTCAGCTTCTCGAAAAAGCTCTGCCGGGTCTTGCTGACACCTTTGTCCAGGTTTTCCCTGCTATTTTTTGAAAAAAGACCGAAAAATGCCATTCTTTTATATTGTATAATGAACAAGGGCGGGCAAATTACTTTGTCCGCCCCCGCCGTTTCACCACCGGCCGGGACAACCCGTCCGGCACAGAATCCGGGAAACTATTTCTTGAGATATTCGCTCACAGCCTCGGCAGGCATCACCTCTTCGCGGAACGTGTAAGCGCCGGTCTTTTCGGATTTGACCATTTTAATCACCTTGGAAACCTGCTGGTTGGCTCCCTTCTGCTTCAGTGTTGCAACAACTTTCTTTGCCATGGCGGATTATTTTATTTCTTTGTGAACAGTTACTTTCTTCAGGAACGGATTGTATTTCTTGCGCTCCAGTCTGTCGGGCGTGTTCTTCTTGTTCTTGGTGGTGATGTAACGAGACATTCCCGGCACGCCGGCGGCCCGCTGCTCGGTGCATTCCAGAATCACCTGAATCCGGTTGCCTTTTGCTTTCTTTGCCATCTCTTATAACTTATTTAGATATGATTCCCTTTGCTTCGGCATCTTTCAGTGCCTGCGCCAAGCCTTTCTTATTGATAAGACGGATGCCGGCGGCCGACACTTTGAGCGTAATCCAGCGATCCTCTTCGGCCAGATAGAACTTCTTGACGAACAGGTTGGGGCTGAAGGTTCTCTTCGTTCTCCGCTTGGAGTGCGACACATTGTTTCCTACCACAACGGACTTTCCTGTTAATTGACAAACTCTTGACATTTGTTTGAGTATTTTACGTGCTTTAAACGGGCTGCAAAAATCGGAAGATTATTTTGAATAACAAAAGAATTCCCGATGTTTTTTAGTAAAATTTTTCAGCCCCGCGACATCGGCGGCCCGACGGTGCATCCAGACAGAAAGACAAACCTCCGGAAAAATAATCGTTTGTTTTTTCGGAGATTGTGCGTACATTGTGCCCTCTTTTTCCGAAGAGATCCCCATGGGATTTTCATCGCGGCAAAAACATTATTTTAAACATTTAAATACCTGATTCTCAAAATGAAAGTTTATCAAACAAGTCAGATCAGAAACGTGGCCCTGCTGGGCAACTCCGGTTCAGGAAAGACCACGTTTGCTGAAGACCTGCTGCTGGAAGGCAAGGTTATCGATCGCCGGGGAAGTGTGCAAGCCAAGACCACCGTCTCGGATTACAGCGAAGTGGAGCAACTCTACCAGCGTTCCATCTACCCGACCGTATTGTACACCGAATACAAAGACACCAAAATAAATTTCATCGACACGCCGGGTTCCGATGATTTCTGCGGCGGCATCTTCTCCGCCTTCCGCGTGGTCGATGCAGGCATCATGATGGTCAACGCCCAGAACGGTGTCGAAGTGGGCACCGAAACCATCGAGCGTCATGCCGAATCCCACAACAAGCCCCTGATGATGGTTGTCAACCAGCTGGACAGCGACAAAGCAAACTTCGAAAACACCATCGAATCGCTGCGTCAGGCGTTCGGCGGCAAAATCGTCGAGATTCAGTACCCCTACAACCCCGGCACATCGTTCGACAGCATCATCGACGTGATGCAGATGAAAATGTTCAAATACAAGGCCGACGGCTCCTATGAGACGCTGGACATCCCGGCCGGAGAAGCCGACAAGGCCGCCGAGCTGCAGCAGAAGCTCATCGAATCGGCCGCCGAATACGATGAAAGCCTGATGGAGATCTTCTTCGAAGAAGGCTCGCTGACCGAAGAGCAGATGTTCAAAGGCCTGAAGCTGGGTCTGAAGAACCGCGAATGCTATCCGGTATTCTGCGCGTCGGCCGCCAACAACATCGGCACACGGCAGATCCTGGACTTCATCGTCAATGTGATGCCCTCCCCCGCCGAAATCGGCGAAGAAAAGACCACCAGCGGCGAAGTGGTGCCGTGCGACGCCTCCAAGCCCGCCTCCCTCTTCGTCTTCAAGACTTCCGTGGAGCAGCACCTCGGCGAAGTCTGCTACTTCCGCGTCATGTCCGGAAAGGTGTCCGAAGCCATGGACATGAACAATGCCCAGAACGGCATCAAGGAGCGCATCTCGCAGATTTACATTTCTGCAGGCCGCAAGAGAGAGAAAGTCTCCGACGTGGTGGCCGGTGACATCGCCTGCACCGTCAAGCTGAAAGGCACCCGCAACAACCAGACGCTCAACGCCGGCACCGACTGGCAGTATCCCGCCACTTCGTTCCCGAACCCGAAATTCAGAACCGCCATCAAGGCCGCCGTCGAGAGCGACGAGCAGAAACTGGGCGAAGCGCTGAACCGGCTCTCGCAGGAAGACCCGACCATTCTGGTTGAATACTCCAAAGAACTGAAGCAGGTGATTGTCAGCGGCCAGGGTGAACACCACATCAACATCCTCAAGTGGAACCTGAGCAACAATTACAAGATTGAGGTGAACCTCCTTGCGCCCAAGATTCCGTATCGCGAAACCATCACCAAGGTGGCCCTGGCGGACTACCGGCACAAGAAACAGTCCGGCGGCGCGGGTCAGTTCGGCGAAGTGCACCTGCTCATCGAGCCCTATTACGATGGCATGCCCGAGCCCAAGACCTACAAGGTCGACGGCAAGGAACTCACCCTCAACATCAAGGGCAAAGAAGAATACGACCTTGAGTGGGGCGGCAAACTGCAGTACTACAACTGCATCGTCGGTGGCGCCATCGATGCGCGCTTCATGCCCGCCATCCTCAAGGGTATCATGGAAAAGATGGAGGAAGGCCCGCTGACCGGCTCCTACGCCCGCGACATCCGCGTGGCCGTTTACGACGGCAAGATGCACCCGGTCGATTCCAACGAAATCTCCTTCAAGCTGGCAGGCCGTAACGCCTTCAAGGAAGCGTTCAAGAAAGCCGCACCCAAGATCATGGAACCTATTTATAATGTATCGGTGTTTACGCCGGGCGACTGCATGGGCGATGTGATGAGCGACCTGCAGAACCGCCGTTCCATCATCGCGGGCATGCACAGTGTCAAGGGCTTCCAGGTCATCAACGCCCAGGTGCCGCTGGCCGAGCTCGACAAATACTCCACCACGCTGAGTTCCCTCACCTCGGGCCGTGCCACCTACGAAATGGAATTTGCCGAATACCAGCAGGTTCCCGCCGACGTACAGTCCAAACTGCTCAAAGCTTACGAGGAACAGGAAAAGGACGAATAACCCACCGGCCGCATCCGGCCGAAGCATACACAAAAAAGCGACCAGTAAGCGATTATTGGCCGCTTTCTTTTTTTTTAAATTTTTATAAATTTTTCTTGCATTTTATATTTTAATGTTTTTTTTTTGCAACTGAATTGGAAGAAAGCTTTTCCGTGGAGTTCACGAAAAGTCGGGGGAACGGCAAATAAATTAATCCATTATGAAAATGAAAATAATCTACGTAATCCTCGCCTGCCTGCTTGCTGCATGCAGTGCAAACCCTGCTACGGACACTCCTGCCACAAAGAGCTTCACCGGGCCGGAAAAAGACTGGCAGGCCAAGATTGACGCGACGAATGATTCGGCTAAAGCGTATATAAAATATTGCTTTGCCGACTGGGATGAGAATTGGTCCGAACGCGCGCCGCTTCCCCGGGATTACTTCACCAACCAGGAAGACGTGCTGATTAAAGGAGCCCCCTTCTATGTCATGGACAGTGTATCCTTCTGGAGTATCTCCAAGGAAGAGGAACTGGCATCCATGCTGACACTGCAGACCGATTGCGCCCAGTATTTCTACGTGAGCCAGGGAGCGCTCATTACACAGACGCTTTCGATCAATCCATCGCTTTACGGGAAAACCACTAGTCCGAATCGTCTGAATAACTGTACTATTTGCCCTCCGTCACATGCACAGGCACCCAAATTCATTCAGGCCATTGAAAGCGGATGCCCCATTATCACTATTTCGGTACACACAAACAAACAAGTCCGTGAAGGCGGCGGAGCCCGTCTCTATTTCTATTATGACCAGGGCCATTGGAAGGAATGCGGTACCGACAAAAGTTTCATGGAGGGATTGGAGTTCTATAGACAAATGGCGAGGGACCTTTTCCATTATTAAATCATAGACCGGACTGTCGGAATTGCGCCACAATCCGGGTTATACAAAGGGGGCGACTGAACTTCAGCCGCCCCTTTCTATTTTCAGTTCATCTGTACACTAAGCCGGATCTTCGTCTTCGAGCGATGTGACCGTACGTACCGTGACCATGTGCTCGTAGCTCTTGAATATATTTTTAAAAAAATTTTTAGTTATTTTCTTGCATTTTATATTTTAATGTTTTTTTTTGCAACTGAATTGGAAGAAAGCTTTTCCGTGGAGTTCACGAAAAGTCGGGGGAACGGCAAATAAATTAATCCATTATGAAAATGAAAAAGATTCTTTTTATTCTCAGTCTGGTATGCATGATGGCATACAGTTGCTCTCTGGACACGACACGCGGTGATGCTCTGGGTGTTGGGCAAGGATTCTCCCAACAAAATTGGCAACAGGTAAACGACAGCGGAAAAGACAGCATGAAAGTTGCCTTTATCCGAGCGTATACACGGATAAACATTGTGGGAGACGGGAGTCGTCCTTTCAATTGTGAAATTGATGTAAACCGGCCGGACTTGATGGATGCCTACAGTTTCCCTGTGTACACGATCGATACAGCCATTTGGGCCAGTCAGCCAAATCTTTCGCTGGACCAATACCTCCGTTTGGATGAAACCCGGGCCTGTTTCTATATCACATGGCAGGGACGTCCTGTTTACCGTATGGTTGCGAAGAACGAGGACGGAATCTGGATTCCGAGGATGGGCAGCATGGATTTAAGCTATCAAGGGCCTCTTGCGGAAGGTCCTTGGGCACTCGAGGCCATCGAGAAACATGAACAGATCATCGGAGTCGATGTACGGTATCAGGGGCTCATTTGTGTTTATGTTTTCAAAGATGGAAAGTGGAACCGGATCGATCCGGGATTGCGCCACGACGAAGACGTGATGCAAGATCTGCGCAAAGGGTTCAATAGCCGCATCATGAGGAAGTCTACTCAAGCCAGACAGACCGATAACCGCCCGAGAGATTTGAGATAAAAGCATTCCCGGAAATCCGGGAAAATTGTCGGCTATGCAAAGGGGGCGACTGAACTTCAGCCGCCCCCTTTCTATTTTCAGTTCAACCGTAGGCGCTATGCCGGTTCTTCGTCTTCGAGCGATGTGGCAGCACGTACCGTAACCGTATGTTCGTAGCTTTTGAACATGCCGTCAACCGCCTCCGCATTGCGGACCGGTGTCAGCACGCTGACCAGCGGCACGATGACAAGCCCCGACAGCATGGACAGCACACCGGCGTTGATGGGTGACGTAAAATACGGGCTGATAAACTGGTGTCCGGTGAA
>JAEEGL011163637.1_pt1 | contig 10363 bp, 6 predicted proteins | sample 9134231 | NCBI WGS metagenome assembly JAEEGL01 (sample SAMN16246548, study PRJNA631951) | gut metagenome | biome: gut microbiome; feature: rumen; material: fiber-attached | host: Bos | place: Iran: Karaj | collected 2018-10
TGTTAAGTTTATTTATTGTATCTATAATATTTCCTGAAATTTTTGAAATTTGTTCTTTTTTTTTAAAAATTTCTAATAATGATTCATAAAAGAGATTTTTATAAATTTTTCTATTTTCATTATAATTATTTTTAATATAATCTAAACAACTTTTTTCATTAATGTAAAAATGTTCAATAACACTTTCTTGACTTTTTAATAATTGATATGCTTCATCTTTAAAATGTTTATTAATTGTATTTTCAAAAAATTTTTCAATTGCATCACTTTTGATTGATATATCTCCATTAGGAGTATCATTATCATTAGGTGTGTTAATATCATTTTTAAATGATAATTGGATTTTTTCCATTATAAATTTTTAAATAAATTTTGTTATATAATAATAATTTTTATAATAGTTATGATTTCAAACAATATTTTTTAATGTTTTAATTCTTTTTATTTTTTACTTTCCTCATTTTATATATTATATGTATTTTATTATTAATTAATTAATATTAAATTTTTTTGAAAATAAATAAGAAATGGAAAGAATTATTCCTAGAGATAATAAACCAGTGTTAAATGATGAAAATATTAATTATAATTTTTTTGATAAAGAAGAAAGAGAAATTGATTTAGAAGATAATCAAATTGATACTTTAAGTTCTATCTCAGGTTCAAATTATTTTCAAGAAAATGAATCTCAAAATGAACCAAAATTATTTAAAGCTTTTGAAAAAAAGAGTATATATTTTTTAATTAATAATGAAAAATTAAAGCAAGAAAATAATTTTATTTTAATTAATTGCCCGGCAATAGTAAATTTATTAAAAAATTATAAAGGAAAAAATAAAGAAATTTTTATAGAAATGCCTAAAAATATTACTATAGAGCATGTAAATGTTTTTTATGACTATATTAAAAATCCGATTTTATTTATTGCTCAAATTTCAAATAATCAAATATATTTATTAAAATTATTTAAAATGAGTTTATATTTTGAAAATAAAGGAGTTATTAATAAAATTATAAATGAAGAAATTGTTAAAGTGACTAGTGAAAAAAATGTTTTAATGTTTTATAAATTTATAAAAGATAATTTAAAAATTGAAAAGAAGAAAGAGAATATTGCTTATTATCAATTATTAATGAATAAAATTAAACCTGTAATAATAAATAATTTTCAAGTTTTGATAAATAATAAATCTTTTGCAAATGAAATAGAAAAAAATGATATTTTAGAATTTATAAATAAATTTTGTTTAAAAAAAGAATTACAAATAGAAGAAGATATAATTGAATATATATGTAATTATTATAATATTATTCCAAATAATCTCTTATTCTTAATATCTTATTTATATGATGAAAATTTAAATCATGAAAAAACATGTAATAAACTTAAAGATGTAAAAATAAATAAAATTGAATTAAATCCAAAAAAGAATTTTGAAGAATTTAAAATTAATACAGATGATAATTTAGTATTTTTTGAGACATTATTAGAAAAAAAAGATATGAGATGTTTAATAACATATAAAACAAAAGAAATTTCTGTATATATTTCAAGTCTATTATATATAAATGAAAATAATCCAATAATTAATTTTTCTAGATATTCTTCTTATCAGGTGAAAGTTAAGGAAGATGAAAAAAAAGAAATTAAAGTAAAATTAAAATTAGATTATTTATTTACTTCAATTTTTAATTATTTTATTTCAAAGACAAATAATTATATTAATTCATTTGGTGAAATAGGTGATATAAATTATAATTTAATTCAAGATATTTTTCAATCTTTTAAATCAAATCATATAAATAGTAATGTTTCATTAATATGTTTTATGAAATTAATAGATAATATAAATTTAAATGAAAATGAAGAAATTGATATAAATATATTATTAAAAAATATTAATTTTAGAGAGGTAAGTTTAGAAGTTCTTTCAGAGTTTTATATAAAATATTTAAGTACTGAGAAATTAAATCCTGATATTATTATTTTTGTAAATAAAATATTAAAAGAAAATAATCTAGGAAAATTAATAAATTATCTTGCAAAAAATATTAATATTCAAAATAATTCAAAAAATTCTTTTGGGAAATTAACAATTTCAAATGAAAATTTTATAATATTTGCAAGTTATAATAATTTACAAACAATTGATGAAAGTAAAATATATAATTCTTCAGTGAATAAATATACAGGTTCAAGAGATTCATTTAGTGAAAAAAAAGCAAGATCATTTATGAATTCTTTGATTCATGAAAATATAAATTTAAAAAATAAAGAACAAGCTATTTTTTCTTTTCCTCAAAAAGCAACTAAACATTCTTCTCAAAGAAGAATTAATTCTTTTAATAAATCTAGATTAAAAACTCAAAAAATTATTAATCAGAATTTTATTGACCAATTTAAAACACAAACTTTTAACTCCGAAATATTATCTAGATTCAAAAAATAAATTTTTTAATATATGTAATAAATATATATAAAATAAATTAAAATATTATTATTTATAATTTATTTGTGATAAAATACTTTTCATTTTAAAATTAGAATTTAAAATTTAAATAAAATAATTAGTTTTATATTTAAAAATTCCATGAAAAATAATTATTTATAAATTACATTTAAGTAGAATAATATTTAAGTAATTAATATTCAATTGAATAACTAAAGTGATATTAGTGATATTAAAAGAATAATAAAAAGATAATAATTTAAGCCTTTATTAAAATTTAAAATTATTCAAATTATTAAAAAAAAAAAATTAAAAAATAGCAAAAAAAAAAAAATAAATAAAAAAAACTAAACAATCCTAATCTAAAAAAATAATCCAATAGAATTGTTCAAAATTTTAAAAAATGGATAAGAAAAAAAGAAAAAGTTATAAAAGGGAATAAAAAAAAAATAAAATTAAAATAAAAAGTAATGGGACCAAAAAAAACTCCAACAGAAGGAACAGCAACAAAAACACCAGCTGCTTCTACTAAAAAGGCAGTAAAAAAAGATAAGAAAGAACATAAAAGAAGTAGACATGAAACATTTTCAGTATATATTTACAAAGTATTAAAGCAAGTTCATAATGATACTGGAATATCAAAAAAATCAATGGCAATTATGAATTCTTTCATTAATGATATTTTTGAAAGAATTGCTCTTGAAGCTTCTAAATTAGTTAGATATAATAAGAAACATACTTTAAGTGCAAGAGAAGTTCAATCTGCTGTTAAATTATTATTACCTGGAGAATTAGCTAAACATGCTATTATTGAAGGTGCTAAAGCTGTTAATAAAATCGCCTCAGGAAGTGCTTAAGTTTTTAATTAAGTTTTTAAATATTATATTTACCATTAAATTTTCCATAATTCTTTTTTTAGTTTTTTTTTCTGAGTTTTTTTCTTTATTTTATAAGGATCTTTTATTTTATTTTGTTTTCATTATTTTAAATGAAAATGAAAATGATTGAAGAATGCTTTTATTTTTCTTATATTAATTGTTTTTTAGGATAAATAAAATTGTACTTTATTATTTAATGTTTAACTCCTTAATTATTAATTAGTTAAATTAATAAATTAATAAGTTAAATTTTAAAATAAATTATTTATATTTATATTTAACATTTTAGATTATTATTTTTTATTTTCTAAATCAATTCTTTAATTTTAATTTATATATATTTTGATTAATTTTTTTTGAGAATAAAAATAAAATAAATTGTCGAAAAAAATAAAATGTTTAATAATTAAATAAAATTTAAATAATTGTATTTTATATTTGAATACATATATAATTAAAACACAATTTTATTTGTTTTTTTATTTCTTTCAGAATATATTAATTGATCTTTGCTTCCTTTAGGTTCAAATAAATTTATATCATGCAATTTTTTTAGTTTTAATTTACTATTACTATAATTTTTGGACATTTTATTTAAATTATTATTATTTAAATTTGAATGTAGTTTTTTTTTATAACTTGTATATTTTAAACTAGAACAACTTAATTCTTTTTTTAATTGTTTTGTAACTTTCTTATTATTATCTTTTTTTCTAACTATAATTTTAGATATGAAATTACTTCTATTTAAAGAATTTTTATTAGATAAAGAATTATTTTTTGAATCATAATTTTGATTAAAAAAATATTTTCCTAATTTTTCAAAGAATTTTTTTTTTTCATTATATCTTCCAGAAGAAGAAGATTCTAATTCAAGTATATTTTTTTGAATAATCTTTCTTATATTTAATTCAAAATTAGAACCAATATTTTTTTTCTTTCCATCTATATAACTATTATTATTTGAATTTTTTTCTATTGAATTTTTTCCTGATTTTAAATTAGAACTTGAATTATAAATTGAACTTCCTTGATTAACATTTAAAGATTTATATAAATCATTTCCAGTATAAATATTAATTTGTGTTGTTCCATTTTGAATATTATTTATTATATTTATATTATTTATTCTTGGTTTATCAGATTGAGGATTTGATTTACTTTTCTTTTGATTTAAATTATTTAATATAAATTTATTTCCAGATATGTGTTTTAAATTGTCTATATTATTATATTGAAATATTTTTTGAAAGTTTTCATTTTTAAAATTTTTAGGAGAAAAAACTAAGTGTTTCATATTTAATTTACCTGAATTATTTAGAAATGTTGGAGAATGAAGTGGAATTTTTTTCTTTAAAATCGTTTGTCTTTTTAAAGGTGTTGAAAGGATTTTTGATATAAATTCTTTCGGAGTTGAATTTGAATTTACTGATAAAAGGATTTTTTCATTTTTTTGAAATATATTTTCTGATATTTTATTTTTTAATTCTGTCTTTTCATTCAATATATTATTTTTTAAATTATTATTTAAATTATATTCAAGAAGTTTGGCTTTTGTTTTAGGACTTAATAATGCTGAAATTATTTTTTTCTTTGAATTATTATTTGAGAATTTATTAAATTTATTATCAATTTTATTATCATTTTCATTGGGATTTTTAATTAATTTTTTTGATACTTTCAAAATATTTTCTTTTTTAATTTTTTCTTCTTCAGAACATAATTTATCTATTAATTTATTTAAACTTAAATTACTTTTTGTAGACAAATATTCAGAATTATCATTATTATTATAAATAGATTTAGTTATACTATTAATACTATTCATTGCATTATTGGTAAAAATAATATGATAAGAAGTATTTGATTCATCTTTCTCAGTTTCTTGCATTTGATCTATCATTTTTTGTTTTCTTTTTATATTTTTATACATATATTTTGACTCTGGAATAACAGTATAATTTGCATATATTTTCGAATATTTTTCATAAAAAGTTAAAATTTTTGGAAGCTTCTTTGATATTTCAATTTTAGAATAAAATTTCATTAAAAATTCATTTATATCTTCATATATTAAAAATTCTTTAAATGTTTCTACAAAATGAGTTTTTTCATTATAAATAATATCATCAATTAATTTAATATCATGGAAATATGTTGGATGATCATATTTTCTTATTAACCTTTTTTTTGCTCTTTCTTCTAATATTCTTTCATAATCCCATTTATTTATTTTCTTTTTTATATTTTTTGTTTTTTCTTTCATAGTTAATTTAAATTTTATTTTATTTTAGCAATAAAAAAGTTCTATAAATTATTTCATAAATAATTTTCGATAAATTAAAATATAATTTAAATTAATTAAAGTTTATTTTGTTCTTATAAACTGTTTTAAATTTTTATTTAAATTTTTTTAGAGAATTATTTAAATACTCAAAGAATCTTAAATTTTATTTAAAATATTTTCAATAATCCAGTTTAAAATAATAAATGCTTTTATTGTTTATTTAACAAAGAGAAAATCTATTTTCCAAAATAAACTTTTTTCAAATGATTTTAATTTACTCGATGAAAATTGAATAAAAATCCTAATTTTTTCTTAATAAAAACATAATATCAAGTTTAATTAAAATATAAAAAACATATTTAATTTTTAAATTATTTTATTGAAAAAGAAAAAAAATCTTATATTATTAAAAATCTATGGAAACTTGTAAAAAAAAAATAAAAGAAATACTCAAAAAAGTAGATTACTTTGGTACTTTTTTAACTTTTAGAGTAAATGAAGAAATAGAATATAAATCAATAATTGGTGGAACATTTTCTATATTGTATGCAACAATAGTTATTTTATATATAACAACAATGAGTCTTGATTTCATTCAAAGAAAAAATTTAAGTTTTATATATTCAACTAAAATAACACAAGATCCTTTTATTGATTTAACAGATATACATTTTAATTTTGCTTTTGGAATTCAATTTTCAAAAACAGCAACTTCAGCAATAAAGGAGACAAGAAAATTTTTTGATTACAATGTATCAATTGTAGAATATTTTTCAAATGAAGTAATAGTAGGTAAAGAAAATATTATTTATAAAGAAATAAAAACAAGAAGATGTACTGAAGATGATTTTCCTGAATTACTAACTCATTTTTATTTAAATGATTTGGGTGATATGATTTGTCCTATAGTTGATTCATCATCTAATTTTTCAATTGAAGGATTATATACTGATAGTTATTATAAAACAATATCAATTAAATTAAGTTTATCTCAATATTCTATTGATAATTATGAAGAATTAACAGATTATTTAAATGGAACTCCAATTGAATTTGCTCTTTTTTATAAGGATACTGCAATTGACTATGAAAACAGAAAAAATCCTTTACCTTCATATTTAAATTATTATTATAAAGGAATTGATGTTGATTTTATTAAAACTACAGAAATTGGAATTTCAAAATTGGAATTTAGAAATGATGAAAATTTAATATTTGAAGGCAATAAATTAACAATTAAAGCAACACATTCTTCATCCCGTGATCTTTTTAGATATGTTTATTCTAGATTAGATGATGATGAATATTCTATTTGTGAATACATTATTAAATGTAGTTCAACAATACTTCAATTAAAAAGAACTTATGAAAAACTTCCTGAATTTGCTGCTAATATATCTGGAATTATTAGTTTTATTTTTTTTGTTATGATTCTTGTTGCAAATCTAATAGAAATAAAAATCATTGATCAAAAATTGATTCATAAAATGTTAAAATTTAGAGGTAATAAAAATATTGATATTAATTACTTTATTGAAAAATTTAATCATCATTTCCAAAATGATTTTACTTCTAATTTAGTTGGAATTAATGAAAAAGGAAATTTAAAATATAATTCAGTTGATTTTAATGATAAAAAAAAGGAGAATAAAGGAAATTTGAGGGGTACAAAAAAAGTTCGGAAAATAAATTCATTTTTTGAAGGTTTAAACAATATAAATTGTGAAAGTATCCCGAATAAAATAGAAAAATATGAAGAAAAGAATGAAACAAAAATAGAAAACGTAGAAATCGAAGAAAATGAAGAAAACGAAGAAAGCAATAATAATACATCATATGAAGAGAAAAATTCATCAAAAAATTCTCAAAGAATCTTAAAAAATAAATTTAAGACTGTTAAAACTTGTGATTTAGAAAAAGAAGTTTTCAAAAGTTCAGAAATGAGAAAAATTAAACAAACTGAAATTAAAATTCAAAGTCCAAATTCAAAAAAAAACCAAGAAGATTTAGTTAAATTAAGTTTATGTCAAATTGTAAGAAATTTTTTATGTTTCTGGTGTAATAAATCATGGAAAAGGAAAAATTTATTAATTCGAAGTGCAGAAAAAAAAATAAATTATTATATGGATATTATTACATACGTTAAAACAATACAAGAATTTGAATTATTAAAACAAATGATTTTTAATGAAAATGCTTTAAGATTATTTCAATTTGTTTCTAAACCAACTATGAAAATTATGGAAGATAACTTTATCTTTTGTCATCATTTTGTAAAAAATTATACTCCCTTTAAAAATATTGGAAAAGAACAAATTGATGAATTATATAAAAATTATAAAGAAGTTCTTCAAGAAGAAAAATCTGAAGAAAAATTAAAATTATTAAGTTTTATTAAAGGAGAAATTAATTTTTTAGTCAGTTAATTTCAATTAAGATTTTAAAGAATTCTCATTTTTTATGTTTTTATATAGTTTAATTTTTATTTTGTTCGAATTTTTTAAATAAAATATTTTCAATTATTTTATTGTATTTTTTGATAAAAAGAAAAAAAAAAGTTTGTTTAAATATTTGACATATATTCATTTTCTCCTTATCCAATATTCATTCTTTTTTTTTAATTGTTATAATATAATCATAATAGTATTTCGAGTTTAAAGTATTCAATTTATTTTAAAATTTTATATTTGAACACTATTCCAGAAATACAATAAATAAATATTATTTATAATATCCAAACTTTTATAACTCCATCACAACCATATGTAATAATAGAATCTTTATTTATTTTTGATATTCCATATATCCAATCAATATGAGCTTCTTTAATTGTTTGAATATATTCAAAAGTATTAATATTATAAATTTTCATATCTTTACTTTCACCTCCAATAATTAATATATTTTTATTTTCAATTATACAAATTCCACAACATAGAAATTCATTTTCTATTGATTTAATTATTTTTTTTTCTGAAATTGAAATAATTTTCATTGCTCCATCATTTCTTCCTCCAACAATTAATTTATCATCATTAATTCTTTTTAATGCATTATTATTAGCACAAAAAGCATTTTTAATATATATAATACATTCATAATTATTTATATTCCAAAATCTAGTTCCATCACCTCCTGAAGAAACAAGAATATTTTTATCTTCTAATATTAAAATTGATCTTATAGTATCAAATTGCTTTAATGATGATATTAATTGATATTCATTATTATAATTTTTTTCCCATATTTTAATTGTTTCATCATTTGAACAAGAAATAATTTTATCATTTAAATAATATAATACTTTGTAAATATAACCATTATGAGCATTACTTATTTTGTGCTTTAATATAAATTGTTTTTCTTTTAATTCTTTAACCCAAATTTTAATATTTTTGTCAAATGAACAAGTAATGAAATTATTTTCGTCTTTTATATCTAAGTAAAAAATATAATCATTATGTGCATTTTTTATTATTTGTAATACATTGAAGTAAATATCATATATTTTAATTGATTTATCATTTGATACTGAGATTAAATTTCCTGAAGGAAAAATAGAAATATATCTTATCCAATCAGAATGTGCTTTTATTGTATTATATAATCCTAATTTTATTTTTGATTTTTTTCTAAAGAAATGAAATTCATCAATATTTGTTTCTTTTTTTGTTTTTTTTGTTTTGTTCAAAAAAAATTCAATTTTTTCGGAATTTGAAAATAAATTTAATTTTTCCCCATTTTTTTCTATTTCGAAATTATTATTATTAATTAAATTTGAAATAAATTCTATTGTCTCTTTTATAGAATTTTTAGTTTTCAAACTATTATATGAGCTTAAAAATATTTGATTAATTAATAATTCATAAATTTCATTTGAAATATTGGATTGAATTGAAATTAAAAATGATTCCAAATTTTGAGAAGACAAAATTATCTTGTATTCGTCTAAATTTATAATTTTTTGAAAGGTTATGGACATTTTTGAAAATTGTATTTAAACAATTAAATTTATTTTTAAAAAAATGAATTGTTTAATTGAAATATTTTTTGGAAAAAATAATATTGGTATATTTTTAAAGTTAATTTTATTATTTTGATTTAATTCAATATTCTTTCAAATTGTATGTATTCCTAAAATTACACTAAAATAAAAATTGAAGTTACTTAAAAGATGGTGCAAAAGTTATTTTACCTTGGAAATATTTATGATGATACAGTTATTAAAGTTATAAAATTACAAAAAGAAAATGATTATACTTATATTCCAGCTTTTAATAACAATTAAGTCAATTCTGGACAAAGTAATATTTCTTTAGAAATTCTAGAATACAATTAACTTATTGACATTATTGTTGTTGCTGTTGGGTGAGGAGGATTAATTACTTGAATCACTATTCATGCTAAAAATATTAAAAATAATATTAATATTATTGGTTTTCAAACTTAACTGCCTTATGTTTAGGTTGAAAATTTTAAAATATGATATTTTCAATACTGAAACTCTATCTGATGGAATTCAAATGAAAGAACTTGGAGATATACCATTAAAAATTGTAATGGAATAACTGAAGAGCAATGTTAATGAAAGTGAATATAAGATGCTTTTATTATTTATTTGAAAGATAAAAAATTTTACCTTGTTTGTCTGGAGGAAATATTGACATTTGTGTTTTTAATAAATTAATTGAAAGAATTTTAATTAAATATTGAAAAGGAATATATTATATTATTGGAGTTAATGATAA
>JAEEGL011312396.1_pt1 | contig 10363 bp, 7 predicted proteins | sample 9134231 | NCBI WGS metagenome assembly JAEEGL01 (sample SAMN16246548, study PRJNA631951) | gut metagenome | biome: gut microbiome; feature: rumen; material: fiber-attached | host: Bos | place: Iran: Karaj | collected 2018-10
AAAGTTTACGATATGGATGTATACGCCTGGATGAGGGACATGCTCAGGCAGTGGGAATGACGATAGGGTGACCGGGGAATGGTCACATAAACGGCCCGGCAAAGCGTCAAGGCTTTGCCGGGCTGTCTGTCTTTATGGATAAAACGCGGCTTTTCTGATAAGGGACGGCAGTCGGGGTCGTGCGTGATGATATGTGCCGATCAGGCCTGATCGGGATCGGGCCTTGACAGCTCTTACTTGATGATGCTGTTGTTCACCGCGGTGTTGGCGACGGTCATCATCGTGTACAGCATGGCGATGGTGAAGGAGCCCAGGTAGATCTTGCCGGTCTCCTTGAAGTACCGCTGGGTGATGATGGTGCCGACAGGGATCAGGACCAGCAGCGGGAACAGGTTGACGATACGCATGGAGTTGAAGGCGAATGTACCGTCACGCACGATGCCGAAGTACTGGATGAAGATCAGAGCGGCGATACCGGCGATGTTGGCGAAACAGCTGAGCACCGTGACTTTCCACGGGGCACGGCCCTCGATGCGGTTGCCGCCGTTGACCAGCCAGGAATTGATCAGGTAGTAGATGGCGAAGAACGGGAAGTACGCGATGCCGAACAGTACTTTCTCCACGTTGAAGGTCCTCATGGCGATCATCCATACACGGAAGTCCGTCTTGAAGCACAGATCCGCGAAATACAGGATCACGTACGCGGCGGTCACGGTCAGCAGAGCCAGCAGGAAACTCTTGCACAGGGGACGCAGCGCGGTCTTGACGCCCCAACTGTCGGGGGATGCACCGTGTTTTTTGCCGTAGGCAAAGTATCCGATCAGGAACACTGCGAGGATGCACACGCCGACGATCGCGGACCAGATGCCCAGCTCCGTGGTGTTGCCCTCACCGAACCACGGGGTCGATGTCGTGGGGGTGAAGGACTTTTTGCCGATCCAAACGAACATGACCGGGATGACCAGCAGTGCCGGTATGACCAGGTTGATGATGTAGGTGCCCCAGTACACGGCCTTGGCCGTACCGTCGGACAGTTTCGGCGCGGGCGGCGCTTCTTTCTTGGCGATGAGCTCGGAGAACCAGGGCACGCTGTGCATGATCCAGGAAGCGAACGGGAACAGGAACATGAGAATGCCGATCAGGCCCAGGCAGTTGAAGAATTCTTTCCACATCCAGATCTGATCTCCGGAATCGATCTTCTCATACCCGGACGGGACGCCGTAGGCCTCATAGAAGAAATCGATGGCGCTGGCAGCGCTCATGATGGAGAAGTGGTTCTTCGGGTGGATCTCCGGGTTCTGGTTGATGACGCGGATATATTCTTTGCCGTCGATGGTCCCACGGTACACTTTGTGATTTTCCACGGGACCTGTCACATCCACGCCTTCGAGCTGATTCACGAAGGTCCGGGCATTGCTGCTTTCCAGATACCTGGCGGGATTATTGTTCACGTCCTCCGCCTTGAAGAACCATTCGTCCCACTTGGCGGCGATGATGCCCCAGTCCACCGTCAGTTTTGTCGGTTCGTCCAGGCCTTCGAACTGATAATCGGTATAGGCGGGATCATAGCCGACTTCGAGGATGGATGATACATAGCGGGGGCCGCCCCGGGCTTCCTGTTCAAGATAGTGACGGAACGTTTCCAGCGCGATCGCGGCGCCCATGGAGTGGCCGGACACGCCGATCTTGTCCGTATCGATGAAATCCATGGATGCCACCGCGTAATCGATGACCGCTACCATGTTGCCGAAGTTGTACTTTGCCTTGATGCTGGAGGAACCATGCCTGTAGGCATCCGTGGAGATCACGACGAAGCCGCGGCGCGACAGTTCCACCATGTTCTGGTCCTGCATCTGGAAGTTGTTGAAGCTGCCGTGGCTCACCACGATGAGAGGGAGCTTGTTGTCCGGGGAGGCTTTGCGCGGGATGTAGATCTGGCCGAATACCACCACGCCTTCCTGTGTGACGAAGCGGATGTTTTCGACCCGTACCTGCCCGCACGAGGTCTGGAAGTAGTTGGAGAAGACCATGCTGAGCACCAGAAGTACGATGGATACACACAATACGATCTTTGTCGACTTCTTCATTCTCTCTCCCCCTTCTCGTATATATATGACTGTTCACTCCGCGCGCGGAGTTGAGCACGCTTTGGTGTCCGTTGGGCTGATATCATCACGTCGAAACGATCTTTACAGAATTGTTAAATTAATTATAGATGAATGGCAATTAATTGTCAATATCGTTCCGGTGTAATTGAAAAACTTTCTGACAGATCAAAATATGTTTCCTCTTTTCTATGGTCCGCCGATGATCGCGCACATATCATTGCCTTAAGTCATCATGCCGGTAATCGAACTTGTTGTCAGGCTTCCGAAAACAAACCGACGGGAGACCTTCGTCAGGCCTCCCGCCGGTTCTCATTTTTTATTCCTGTTCTCGGACCATTACTTCTCCAAAGTTTCCAGGCTGCCGATGTATTCGGCGATCTTTTCCGGGTGGAAATAGATGCTGTCTCCCTCTTCGACCGTGAAGGGATGATCGACCACGACGGCATTTTCATCGGATATGAAGGTGTCGCCTTCCATGTTGCCCAGCTGCTTGGTGCCGGATATCCGGCCTACATGAGCGTAGGCGTCCAGATAGACAGCGACCACACAGTCGCCGCCGCCGGGCTGTTCGCCGACGATCTCGGCCAGGCCGTTCTGCTGAGCGAAATACGGGAGAGCGTTCCCGCAGGAGTAGGACGCGCCGGTGGTCATGATGTAGAAATCATACTGTCCGCCGAAACCGTCGTTGTCGTCGAATTTGCCGTCCAGGTTCGTGTCCACATGGTAGTACTCGGTGCGGAATTCACCGTTCACCAGATCCCTGTAGGTGATCTTCACCTCACCGTCCGGGCTCAGGAATCCCAGGGTGGCGACCAGGGCAGCCGCGGAACCGCCGCCGTTGCTGGTCAGGTCGATGACCACGTTTTTGACATTCCCGTCGTTCCCGATCTTGTCGAACGCGGACCAGAACAGCGCGAAGGTGCTGGAACCGGTGTCCTCTTTGGTGGGCAGTTTGGTATAGAAGCTCTGCGTCCTTCTCAGGTCCTCCTTGAAACCGTCGAAGTAGATCACGGCGGTATCTCCCACGATATCCACGCGCTCGCTGCCGTAACCGAGGGGCTTGAGGTGCTGCATGCGCAGCATCTGCTCCATGAGACCGGTCACATCCGGGCCGAACTTATCGCTGAAGTCTGTTTTTTCGCTGCCGGGGAAGAGACGCATGACCAACTCCATGAGAGCGTTCAGGATATCATGGAGATCCTCGAGGGTCTCGAACCCGAAGATGCTCAGGATGCTTTGGACCAGGTCCGCCTTCTGGATCGCGCCTTCCGAGTCGATGATGGAGTGGGTCAGGACATTGCCGTCATGTCCGCTGTCGAAAATGAAGGTGAACAAATGGGCCAGCGGCTCCACGTCATCCTTGGTGTCGGTGGACATCAGGGCTTCCTTCAGGCCTAACTGCTCGATGAAGCTGTCGAAATCCTTGATGCCTTTCTCTTCCTTGTGGCCGTAGGTGATATCCAGCAGCATGCACAGGGCGGCGTAGTTGTACTTCGCATAAGCCTCGCTGAGCTCACTGCGGCCGGCGAAACTGCCGCTGTACCACATGTTCGCGTACGGGTTCGGGGCCAGGGTATACTGATTCGAGCCGTAGATGCTCTCGATGGAATTGACGATGTCGAAATAGTCGTTCCCGTTGTAGGCCAGGATGGCTCTCATGGCAGGCGCCGCGAGGACTGCCTGGGCGATCGCGAAAGGCATGAGCACGTCCTCACCATATCGGACCATTTCCATGCCGTAGTCCTTCAGGGACACGGTGAAGCCGTGCGCCTCGGTCTGCCAGGACTCATTCTTCTCGGACGGCCGGATGGCGAGGAACTCTTCCTTCTCGACGATCCCGTTGGAAAGGGCGTTCTTGGCGTTGGGGCCGATGAAGTGGTTCCAGTCCGCGCAGCTGACCGTCTGCTCCTTCGGGTCCAGGCACACGTCCGTTTCGTGGCGTGTGATCACGAGCTTGTCCCCGTCCCAGGCAAAAACGCAGCCGGGATGGTAGGCGTCCGTAAAGAGGAGGGAGACATACTCCTTCACGGAGATCCAGGGCACGTCTTCCTGTTCCTTGAACACCCAGGTGGTCAGGGTGTCCGTGCTGTCCAGGGTGTCCAGATACACATGGGCTTCTCTGCGTTCTGCGACGGTCATGCCGCCGATCTTCTCCGGGGCTCCTTCAGCCAGGGAGAGGGGCATTAGGCAGCACAGGCTGACGAGTACCATAACGGCTGCCAGCAGGCGCTTGCACCATGTCTTCAGTGAGGGTCTGTTATCGTTTCGCATATTTTTTACCTCCGGTCCTGTTCATGTTTTTGCTGATTCTGCCGGGTGTTTCCCCGGTGACGAAATAAGGTTAGCATGGCTACTGTCACAAAAGTGTCACAGTATCCCGCTTTTCTCTTTGTTAGGTCCAGGGACGGGCTTGCGGTCAGATCACATAGGTGGGACGGGCCGCTGAACGATCCCCGATGCGCTCGGGAAAAAGGAGGGATGCCCGACGGAGCGGTCAAGAGACAAAAAAACAGGGACGGCGATAAGCATCGTCCGTCCCCGTTTCGCCGCGCGGCGCCTGATCATTTCGTGGGATCGTCCCCTTCCCGGTAGGGCACCACCGCGGAGGGGACCACCTCGGAAGCCGGATCGGCGTGCACGTGCTGGTCGTCGAAGAAAATATGGGCGCCGAACCGGTTCAACACGTCCTTTTTGGATACGCCGCCCAGAAAAAACGCTTCATCCACCCGCACGTGCCACTGCCGCAGGGTCTTGATGGCCCGCTCATGGGCCGGGGCCTTTCGGGATGTGACCAGCGCCGTGCGGATCGGGGCCTTGTCCCGGTCGGGGAACATGGCCTGGATATTGGACAGGGCCATCAGAAAATTGGCGAAGGGGCCCTTGGGCAGGGGATCGTCCGCGTATTTCCGCTCGTGCTCCTGGAAGGCGTCGATGCCGTCGTGCCGGTAGATCTTCTCGGCTTCGGCGCCGAAGAGCACCGCGTCCCCGTCGAAGGCGATGCGGATCTGGTCCACCGGACGTCCCTGCTCCGTGTGATGCCCGCCGGAGAGGAGCATGCCCGCGGCCACGCCGACATCCACCGCCTCCTGCACGTCCGGGGAGTAGGCCGACAGGAAAAGATCCGTCTTAAAGGAGGTCAGGTAGGGCGCCACCGGCGCGCCTCCGGACAGGACGGCCCGGGTGATGTCCAGGCCGTAATGCTCGATGGAATTGAAGATCCTCAGGCTGGTGTCCGGGCTGTTGCGGGACACGAAGATCACTTCCACCAGGTGACGGCCGCTCTGCGCCTCATTGAGCCGCAGGAACGCCTTCACCAGTTCGAATCCGGCGCCGGGGCGCAGGATGTTCTTTTCATTGGCGACCTGATACTCCGTATAGGCCTCCAGGCCCCGGGTCTCGTAGATGTGGTTCTCCTCCTCCAGGTCGAACAGGGCCCGGGAGGAGATGCCGATCACCAGGGGCTGCGTAAGATCGTAAAACATGGCTGCCTCCTGAACAGAAGGGTCGTCAGGGTCGTGGATCCTGATGGATTATACCATGTTCCTGCGTTTGCAGGAAGGGGCATTCTGTGTCCGGCTGCACCGCAAAAAAGGCACGGGATGCGTTTCCCGTGCCCGAATGCATATCCTGGCTCATTAAGCGTTGTGTCCCATTACACCCTTGCCGCATAGGCTTTCATCACGCAGCCGGTCATGCCGGTGACGGAGTCGACGGCCTTGTACCGGTCAAGGGTCTCGCCGATCACGGTGAGGAGACGGCCGTCCTTGAGGGTGGCGATCCTGGAGGCTCCGGTGCCGGGGACGGTGCGGAAGTTCACCCAGCCGGTGGCGGGGTTGGTGGGACGGGCCGCGATCACGAAGGAAGCGACGGGATGGTAATGGTTCATCTGGCGCTCGATCTTTTTCACAGATCCCCGAGCATCATGGCGATGATCTCCTCATTGGTCTGGCGCATGCCCTCGCGCCCCAGGCGGCCCACGTTGACCACGTTCCTGTCCACGCCCTTCACGGTCAGGCCCTCGCCGGCGTGGAACTGCTGGCCGTTTTTATACATCTGATAGCCGAAAATGCCGGCTTCCACGGCCTGGGAGATCTTGGCAGCGCAGGATGGCTTGGCACCGTCGCACACCATGCCGGGAAGGATGGCCAGGGCATTGGCCACGGTGTGAGCCACGGTCTTCAGGTCCGCTCCCATCAGGAAGGCGATGCCGGCTCCGGCGCCCACCCCGGCGCATACCGCTCCGCAGAAGGCGGAAAGGGTGCCGATATAGCTTTTCTGCTGGATGGCGATGAGATTGGACAGCGCCAGGGAACGGTACAGCGTCTCCTCGGAAGCGCCCAGCTCCCGCGCGTAGATGACCACGGGCACGGACACGGTGATGCCCTGATTGCCGCTGCCGGAATTGATCACCACCGGCAGGCTGCAGCCGTGCATGCGGGCATCGGAGCCCGCCGCGGCCCAGGCCCGGGCCCTGATCTCCACCGGGGCGTTATCCCCGCCGTGGAACAGGAGCAGCGTTTGGCCCACACTGGCGCCGTAAGGGTTTCTCAGCCCTTCCTCCGCGATGGCCATGTTGAAGGCGATCTGGCGGGAAAGGGGCTCTTTCACGTCCCTGATATCCAGGGTCTTCGCGAAATCGTAGATATCCGCGACGGTGAGCATCGCGCGCTTCGGCTCGATGCCGTCGGCAGCCTCTCCGGAGGCGCATTCGTACAGCGCCTTCCCATCCTTTTCAAGGAGGGTGATGTGGGTGTGGGTGTCCGTGATGCGTACGGAGGCGGTGTGGCCGCCGCCGCTCACGGTGATCAGGATCTCAAAGACACGGTCCCCGGTGAGATGCCCCACTTTGATATCGGCGCGGGACATCAGATCCCGGATCAGGGGGAACTTGTCTTCCGTCACGCCGGAGATGACCTCCAGTTCCTTCTCCGGGTCACCGGCCGCGATGCCCGCCGCGGCCGCGGCTTCCAGGCCCCTCAGCCCGCCGGTGTTGGGTACCACCACGCTCTTGACGTTCTTGATGATGCTGCCGCTGCACAGGATCTCCACCCGATCCGGGATACTTCCCAGCAGGCTCCGGGCCTTTGCGGCAGCGTATGCCACGGCGATGGGCTCGGTGCAGCCCATGGCCGGCACCAGTTCCCGGCGAAGCAGCGATGTGTAAAGGATGTACCGGGGATCATCACGGAGCATGTGTTCAGCCTCCCGAAGCGTGATCGAAAAGGATGGGACGGATCGGTCTGAGAGCATTATAACACATCCGGCCGGAAATAAAAGCGCGTATGATCACGGGGGCCGGACGGATCAAACTATCTTCCGGTCGGTGCTTTTTTCTGATATACTTGTCCCGAACACATCCATTTAAGATCGATAACGGGAGGTAAATACCATGATCAGGATCTACGGGATGCCCACATGCCCTTACTGTGACTATATCCACGAGCAGATCCGGGGACGGGAGGACGAGTTTGAGTACATCGATATCGGGAAGCATATCCGGGATCTGGGCGCGTTCATCCGGCTCCGGGACAAGTGCCCTGTTTTCGATCACCTGAAAGCGGTCGGGGACGTGGGCATCCCGGCTTTCGTGTTCGAGGACGGCCGTGTTTCCGTGGACCCGAAGGACGCGGGGCTGATCGAGTACGGTTCCGCGGAAGCCTGTTCTCTGGAGGATCACAAAAGCGGCAGGAAAGGGTGCTGACGGCCCGGAATGCTCAGGCTGATGATGCCGCGGCCGTTTTGTGAAAGGAAGTCCCATGCGCTATCTCGCTTTTATCAGCTATCGGCACCGGGAACGGGATCGGAGGATATCCGCCCTTTTGAGAAGAGGACTGGAGAGCCATCACCTGCCGGCGGGATGCCCGCTGGACCGGAAACGCAGAGTGTTCCGGGACACGGATGAGCTGCCCACCAGTACTGACCTGGGGGCGGATATCCAGAACGCCCTGAGGGACAGCGGCTGGCTGATCCCCCTGTGCTCGGAAGAATACATGAAGTCCCGGTGGTGCCTGCGGGAGGTCGAGGACTGGATCGCCCGGGGGAGAAGGGACCGCATCCTGCCGGTGCTGCTCAGCGGCACTCCGGACACCGCCATGCCCGAAAGCATCCGGGATCTGGATTTGGCGGGTGACTTAAGAGGCCTGGAGGGCCGGGACTTAAGGCGCGCCGCGGACGCGCTGGTGAGCCGGCTCCTTTCCCGTATGTCCGGCACCGCGGAAGGGACGGTGGCGGCGGCGGAGCGCGCCTTCCGCCTGATCCGCGCGGCCTGTGTATCCGCGTGCCTTGCCGCGGCGGTGTTCGGCTTGGGCCTGTACACGCTCCGCACCGCCGATATGATCGCGAAGAATAATGACCAGATCCGCAGGGCCACCGACGAGGCCCTGCGCGAAAAGAACTGGCCCTGAGGGAGAGGAACAATGCCCTTGAGAAGACGGCCGCGTACTACACGGACCGGGCCTGGGATGCCGTCGACGCGGATCGGCCCCTGGAGGCGGCGCGCCTGGCGCTTCAGGGCCTGCCGGAGGATCCGGAGGGGGATGAGCCCGTCTCTTTGAGTGCGGTCAGCGCGCTGCGGGTAGCCCTGACCCTGCCGGGAAGGACCCGGGATGATTACGTGCTGATCCACGCGGTCACGCCGGAGATGACGGTCACCGGGTTCGGTCCCGTGGAGGTGGGCCTTTCCAGTGAGCACGAGGGCGCGGATGAGCTGATCCTGAACGGCGGGAACGGGGAAAAGTACCGGCTGATACTGTCGGCCGGCGAGATCACGGACTATAACGGGGATCTGCTCGCTCTGGCCCGGGAAATGGGATACAGCCGTGCCCAAAAGATCCTGAACAACAGCCGGGACACGGTCTATTACGGGCGGGAGAAGCAGATGTTCAATGACCGGTACGGCACGGTGCACTACACCCTGAACGGCGAGCCTTTCTATGCCGACCGGATCGTCCAGGAGGCCGGCGGCAAATATATGCTGGCCTGGCTGGAGGATCCCCTGCCCGGGCAGGACAGGCGCGCGGCGGTGTTCCGTCTGCCGTCCATGAGCATGAATGTGCCTCTGGACGGGGCGGAGGCCCTGTGCGCCATCCCCATGGAGGGCGGCATCCGCGCGGCGGTGTTCCCCTGCCGGGGGACGAGCGTGGCCGTGCTGGATACGATGGGCGCGCTGCGCCTCTATGACGTGAACACCGGCCGGCTCAAAAGGACGATCGAAGGCGCCTGGCGTGCCGCCGCCGGGATCAAGGATACCTCCTCCGCTCTGCTCCTCACCGACGCGGAAGGGAACGGCTGCCTGATGGATCTTATGACGGGTGAGGAAGTGTACCGCCTTGAGTCCCCCGGCAGGATCCGTGAGATCTGGTACTGCGAAAAGAAGAGCTGCCTGATGGCCTGCTGCGACGACGGTATCCGGCTGTACGATTTTTCGGACGGCCGGCTGCTCAGGGAGACGCTGACGCCGTCGGCCCCTCTGGCGGCCCAGTGGGGCGGCTATGACCCGTATATGTTCCTGCACGAGGGCAACAAGATCGCCCTCCTCTTTGACGATACGATCGATATCTCCGCCCTCAGGAAAGACGCGGATCCCCTTCTGCCCGGGGCCCGGACATTGGACCTTCCCGGCGGAGAGACCCGGATCAGGCCCGCGTTTTTCAGTGCGGACGGGAAATACCTGTTCCTGCAGTCCGCGACGGGGGATCTGTCCAAATGGGATGCGCGGACCGGATCGATGCTCTGGTACCGGGAGGCGGACTGGGAACGCGCCCCCGCTCAGATGCCGTCGAGCTGTCTGAGCGTTGACGGCAGAGCTGTCTGGCGGGGCAGCCGGGACGGCAGCGGCTATGAAAGGATCGACCCGGAGACCGGGGAGACCCTGTGGGTCAATCAGGTGGTCTCCGGCACCACCCTGGGCAGCCTTCGGGAGAGCCCCGACGGGGCATTAGCCCTGCATGTCACCTCCGGAGGGGATGCCTGCGCCTTCGATACCGCCTCCGGCACCGTCCTCTGGAAGCGGGATGGCCTGAGCGAAAACTGCTTCTTTTCCCCGGACGGAAAGGAGATCACCTTCATCAGGCATCGGGGGGATAAAAAGGCGGACAGGGAGTGGACCGCTCTCACCCGCCTTGAGGCGTATACCGGCGGATCGCTGGAGGAACGGGTGCTTCAGGAAGGGCAGTATGTTTACGTGAGCACCACTTTCGATCGGGAAAGCCGCCTGTTCGTGCTCCTGAAAAAAGATGAGCGGGCCGCGTATGTCA
>JAEEGL011397686.1_pt1 | contig 10363 bp, 6 predicted proteins | sample 9134231 | NCBI WGS metagenome assembly JAEEGL01 (sample SAMN16246548, study PRJNA631951) | gut metagenome | biome: gut microbiome; feature: rumen; material: fiber-attached | host: Bos | place: Iran: Karaj | collected 2018-10
AGGATGAGGTCGGTTGCATCAATGACGAGCCACTCCTTGTTCACAGTCGCCTTGTTCAGGGAAACTGTCTTGTAGCTAAGTGTGTCCACTGTCTTGATAGTTAATGGTTTAACAATAAAAAAATGCGATCCCCACACTTTTGGGGGACCGCAAAGGTAGTAATTATTTACGAGAATACCAAATTCAGCACAAAAGAGTCAATCTCGCCGGACGTAGCCGACCAGTTTCAAGGAATTGGTCATGACCTCTCCTCCGTCTGAAGCCAAAACGGTGAATCTGTGCTCCTGCCAGGCATCGAGCCGCTCGGTTGCCAGCACGGCCTCCAGGACAGCTTTCTTTCCCGGCGGGATCGGCTTATTCTCAAAATGAACCTGCAGGCATTGACAGTAAGTATGCACATCCAGAATCTGGACGGGGTTCCGGCTGACGTTGGTACATTCAAAGACCGCTTTTACGGGCCCTTCCCGAAAACCGAGCGTATCAAAGGAAAAGACCTTTTGCTCAAAGGAAAGAACCGGTGTGGTCTGCGCGGAGGCGAAAGCCCCCGCGACAAACCACACCAGAACGGTGGAAATCAGGATTCGAGCCTTCAAGTCCATCAGAACGGGCACTTCTGGTTGTCAAGCCAGGTGATGTTCCCGCTGGGATGGGCGTTGTGACCGTGACCGGTTTCGTCCAGGACGGTACCGTCATCCTGCAGGGTTCCGTCGAACTTCCAGTAGGCGAGCAGGCCCTCGGAGGTCGGGTCGACATAGCAGACGCCAGCCTGGAGCTGGGCCGCGCTGCGGGCAACGGTCCACAACCGGCACTCGCTCACGCACCCCTTGTAGGTCCAGTGGGTTCCATAGCTTCGGCCAATGGCGAAGGTGTCATCCCAGCCGTGTCCGCCGTAGGACATGGCCAGGTTGATGACGCCGCCGGTCGTCGGCTTCTCGATTTCGAGGTTGCCATTCAGGTAGAACCGCACCTTGGATCCGTCGTACACGACGGCGATATGATACCAGACATCGTTCTCGAAGATCTCTTCGAAGGTGGATTCGTAGTGCGGTTTTTCATCCGGGTGATAAGGCGTGCCGATGGACACCTTGGCAAAGTTGAGTTTGTTGGCCGGGATGCTGGAACCGTCGCCGAAACGCAGGAGCAGACTCTCGTGGCTGCCCATGATGGGGTTGATCGAGGACTCGGCGATGGAGGTGGACAGATTGGCCGGGCGCACTTTGATTTCAAGGGTCAAGGCATTCAGGGCCCACACCGGGCTCACGATATCTGTCCCGTCCTTGTCCTCATCGTAGAACGAAGGGACATCGAACCAGGCGTTCCCCCGGAGTTGGGCGACCTTGCTGGTCATCACCTTGTTCAGCATGACATAGGCCGTACGGGAAGACTCCAGGACGCCCAGCCCATCCCCCTCCACGCTCTTGATGGTGATCGGGAGACAATACTGGTAACCGAAACTGAGGTCGTCGGAGTTGGCGGTCAATTTGGCGGGCGTGGAGACGACCTTCCCCGCCTCGATGGTCAGATTGCCGCCTTCGAGCGAATAGCTTCCCTCCGGGGGAAGGACATAGTTTCCACCTACCTGGACATTGTAGTCCTCCAGAAGGCCGGGGGCGGGAGCAATCTGTACCTTCACATCATTCACGGCCTTGGCGCTGGACGACACGGTGAGACCGATGCTCTGCTCTCCCTCGATATTGAACTGGATGGTCGGGGTCGTGAGCGTCCCGGTCATGAATACCGCATCACCATACTCTGGCTCTTTCTTGCAACCCGCGAGGCAAGCGGCAAGGGCAAGCGTCAAAAGGATATACTTTTTCATGGTCTTCATTGATTATTTAGTGAACACGCCCAATTCATACATTCCGAAATAGCCGGAATACATGGTGACGCGGATATGGGTCATCGGAACAACCTTATAGAAGGCGCAGACACCATCGGAATTCAGATTGGCCATGGTGCCGCTGTTCATGGAGGCGGTGCCCATCGGCGTGAAATTGACTCCATCCGTACTGAATGCTACGTCGTAATCCATGCAAGGAAGGTCGGTAGGATTCACCCGCACGCCGGAAACATTGAGCGTCGTGCCGAAATTGACGATAATATTGGTGCGCGAGGCTCCGTTCCGATAGAACTGGTAATGGCTGACACCGTCGCGGTCAAAATTATTGTCGATAATGGAAAGGATATTGCCGCTTCCATAGACAGAGTGCGAAGGAACATCCGCGGAAACGCTCCAGCCGCTCTTGTCCGTCACTTCGGTCCCCGGAGCACTGGAGATGCCGGAGAGGAGGTAGACGTAAGAGTTCGTGAGAACGATGTACACGACGGAATTGCCGCCCACCGGGGCGTCGTTGGATTTGAGTACGATGGGAGCCAGGTAGCCGGCATCGGCGGTCAGGGAGCTCAAATCTCCCGTCAGGCTGACCTCAAAGGCGCTCGACATCATTTCACCGGGGGCGATTCTCGCAGGAGAGCCGCCGATTTTAAGATTTCCCTGAGGAAGAGCGGAGAAAGAGGCGCCGGGATGGGCGGCGTTATAGGCCTCAACCAGGGAAGCGTCATACTCGGCCGAGACCGAATAGCCGTTTGCCGCCGAGAGCGTTGTCATGGCGGCGAACTGCGCGGTGAATTCGCTGGAGTGCTTGTCATTGGCCAGATTGTGGACAATCTTTCCTTCGAAAGAGTTCGCTCCGGCTACGGAAATCTCGGCTCCGGCACTGCTGATCTCGGTGATGTTGAAGCCCGTCATCGGATAGTTGGCGTTGGTGGTGGTGCCGGTGAAGCGGATGTAGCGGAGGGGTACATAGTCGTAGAAGGCCACGGCCTGGACATAGGCGCTCCCCTCCCGCACTTTGATGGTGTTCCCGCTGTCATTACCGAAGGAAGTGAAATTCTCCCCGTCGGAGCTGTACTCGAAGTTCTTTGCGCTGAATCTGTTGTAGTTCCTGGAGTAGAACTTGAGACCGGTTACCAGATGCTCCTCCTTGAGATCGATGACAATGGTCTTCGCCTGATTGGCGGTAAAGGAAGGATAGCTTGTGCGGCTGCTGTAAACGCCGTTGCCAGTGAACCAGGATGCGTAATTGTTGACATCGGCCGTCCATTGGGAACGGACCGCATCACTCGGCGAAGAGCCGATCAGGTCGCTCAAGGCCGAGATTTTGCGGATGACGCTGTGCTCGGTGTTGACTTTGAGGATATAGGTCCCGTAGACTTCACTCACGTTGCATCCTGTGGCCTCCAACTTGTAGGCGGCCACATAAACGGGCTCCTGGAGGTGGGAGAGTTCACCTTTCAGGGCAAACTGCACCGAATCCACGGAATTGCGCTCACCGGAAGGGACCACCCACTCGAGGGCGGCGTTCGCATCGCCATATTTGGAAAGGGCGATGTAACTCTCCTCCAGGATGGGATAGTCAGTCCCGTTCTGGGCGTTATACGCTTCAGCCGCGGCCTTGTCGTAGGTGAGGGTGGCCCGGACTTCGTCATGTTTGGCTTTGTTCACCTTGATGGGGAACGCGCTGCTAAATTTGGTCGCAGAGAGTACGGTCCTGTGGAATATCAGGGCTTCATCGTATTTGTGGTCGATATAAGTGAACGTTTCGGGCGCGTCCACGGTAACCACATACGGGTCTTCCTGTTTGCAGGACCAGAAGGTGACGAGGGCTGCCACCGCAGCAAAGAGACATAATTTCAGGTTTTTCATCTTGCTTCCTCCCCGTTATTTGGTAACTGCCGGATTCTGAATCTGAATGCAATGGCGGAACAGCCAGTAGGGCTCCGGATTGGACTCCGTGATGAAGTAGTCGCGCTGCCCGTAGTAGGCGCCGAATCCACCCTTGTGGCCGGTTTCGGGCTCCCAGGACGCCTGTCGGATCATCTGCTCGGGGACATTCTTGTTCCAGTTGTCACCCCAGTTGACGCAGTAGATGGACTTCTCGTACGGAATGTCACCCCACTTCCGGGGCGTACCGCCGCCGTAGTTCTGGTTCACGAAGTAGTCGATGTACGGGTACAGGCCGGATTCGGGGGTGCGGTTGTAGCAGTCGAACATGAGAATCTTGTTCACGTCGGTTTCCTCCTTTCCAAAACGTTCCTGGATGAGCGCGAGGCGCTCTTCCTTGGTCTGATCCGGATTCGGCCCCATATATTCAGCCAGCTTCTTGATGAAACGCCTGAAATAATCGCCGGTCAGCTTGTCCCCTTCGGGCTCATAGTCTGCATCGAAACCGTCCAACTTCGCATTGAATATTTGGTCCACATAGTACATAGCGTACATGTCTACAGCTTCCAGAATCTTCTGTTCACGCGCCTCGCGTTCCTCGGCCGTGCCCTGGGGCATGGCTTCGGCCGCGTTAAGGGCCTGTTTGAAGTCGTGAGAATCATCTTCCGCCCACAAGCGGACAATGGCTACATAGATAATCTTGGTCCCCTGGACCTGCTGGGCCCAACGGAGCTGTTCCCAAAGTTTGACATTCTCCTGCGGGGGGATACCGCCACCCCAGACGGAAGCGATGTCCAGACTGTCCGGCAACCCGTCGAAGCGGATGGCCATGGAGTTCTGTGCGCTCCACTGTGCGAAGTACATATAGGAGACTTCGTGCGGAGTGGATTTCCACTCACGCAGATTCTCATAGTATGCATCCGTATAGATGTTCGGCTTCTGGACAGCAAGAGGTTCTATCTTCGTGTCGCAGGAGGCCAGCAGGAAACCGGCGGCCAGAGCGGCAAAAATATAATTGACTGCTTTCATCTTTCGAACTTTTTATCTTTTAACATCCCACCAGAGACGGGTGCCGGCAGCGTCCTTTCCTCCGAGGAGGGAGACGGCCGCCTGCGTGTTTTCCGAATTGTTGGCATACTCGGTCGTGGGGAACTTGAGACGGGAGATCATCTCATTGCTCGCCACTTCCGACTGAGCCGAATAAGAGTTGATACGAACCCAGCCAGGATAGCCGGTGCGACGCATCTCGCTCCAGGCTTCCTGCCCGTCGGGATACAGGGCGATCCATTTCTGGACCATGATGCGCTCCAACTTGGTTTCCGTGCCGGCCTGTTCATCCCAGGCGACCGGAAGCATGGAAAGCATGGCGCTGACATCCGTCGAACGGTTGTTGGAAGGGTCGACATATCCCGCGAGCGGGAGCAGGGAGCCATTGGCCGCGTATGCTTCTGCGCCGGAGACTCCTGCGGAAGCGAAAGAAGCGGCGATCCCCGCCTCATAATACTCCTTCACGGACCGGTCGCCGATATCGAAGCGGAGCTTGGCCTCGGCCATCAGGAAGAAGGCCTCCGCCGCATACACCCAATGCATGTCACTCCCCTGCACGAAGTTCGGACGGGAGGAATTGGTCAGGTAGGTATTCTTGTTGACATTGGCGATACCGTTGCGCACGCCCTTGTAAACCCCGGTGCCGGTAGCCGGAAGGAAATAAGCGGAAATCCGGGGATCATTGTAACCATTCAGGTAACAGTCCATGGTCGCGCTCATGTGCTCGTCATCCCAGCTCGTCCCGATTTCCCAAAGGGGATGGCGGAACGTCAGGGAGGCACTCTGATGGACGGCGGCATCATCATCCTTGGATGCCATCAGGCCGTAAGCGTTGCCGATGGCGGCCTCGATTTCCGTCCGGGCCTTGGACTCATTCACGTTAGAAATGCGCATAGCCATGCGGAGACGGATGGTATTCGCGAACTTGACCCACTTGACCACGTTGCCGTAATAAACGTTGTCGTAATCGGCGAGATAAGCGGCAGAATTGTTGTTCGCATATTCGGTGAGTACGTTGATGGCGGCGGCTATCTCTTCGAACATCTGGTCGTAGACGCTCTCCTGAGAGTCATACGCCACCTGGACCGCAGTTCCGAACTTGCTGTAGGGAATGGGACCGTACATATCGGTAATACGCTGCATCGCAAAGACCTTGATGACGGTCGCCATGGCCCGGGCGGGAGAGAACTCGTCAGTGGCATCATGGATGGCCTTCCAAGGCTGCATGATCTTTTCGTAGGAATCGTTGAAGGGCTTATTATACCAGTCCCAGTACAGCGCGTAATGGTCGTTGTTGCTGGGGGCATAACCCCAGGAAGTGATGGCCGCGAAATAGCTGGCAAAAAGATCTCCTTCGAGCGCCTGGGTCTCCTGATACCGGCCACCTAGATTTTCTCCGATACAGAAGACCCCTCTTTCCATCTGCGCGAAGTAAGCGCCGGTATTGAGGTTGTCATACTCCATCTGGCCGGGAGTAGCCTCATCAGGATTGTGATTATACTCCTCGAACTTGGCGGTACACGAAGAGAACAGGACGATGATTGAAAGGGCAATCAGTGAAAATGTCTTTTTCATGGTACTCGTCATCATTAATCGTTAACGATACGGACAGTCACACGACGGTTGGCCTCCGGGGATGCGGACTTGTTCCAATCGCCGTCTTCAGAGGTATAGGAAATCCGGTTGGGATCGATGCCCTCGTCCCGGAGTTTCGCGGCCACGACGGCGGCGCGCTTGGCGGCGAGCTCGCTGTTGATGGCAGGCGTACCCGTGGCGGTATCGGCATAACCGGTCAGGACAACCTTGGCGGAAGGGTTCTCCTTGAGCACCTGGCACATGCGGCCAAGCTTGAAGGAATCTTCCGGACGGAGATTGGTCTTGCCGAGATCGAAGTTGAGGTCGGTGACGTAGATTTCGGTCTGGACTTCGCTGTGGACGACCTTGACCACTTCCTTCACCACCTCTACGGGAACCTCCTTCACGACTTCCACGGGAACTTCCTTCACGATCACTTCGGGTTCCCTCCTAGGAGCCACATAAGGTTCTACATAAGCGGGAGCCGCCTTCTTTTTGCTTCCGCCGAACGTAATCTTGGCGGAGAATCCCAGACTGCGCATGCTGGGCAGCATGAAATAGTCCATGCCGTCGAATCCAGTAGCGGTACTGGCGGTAAGCTGAGGGTCATAGGGAGCCTTGCAGTAGAACATATACAGGTTGTGGGCGATGAAAGCCACATTGAGACCCTGCATCCAAGAAGCCAGCTTCTGAACCGGAATGTCATAACCCAGGGAAAGTTCCTGCAGGCGGACGTTGGTGGCATCGTAGACATACATGCTGCCGATACCGGAACCTACGAATTCATAGTACTTCTGCGCGGCAGGGACCAGGCCACCGTTCACCAGGACACCGCCGGCATCACGGGCGTCGGCACTAACCTTGGAAGTGCCATAGGCATCCATCAGGCCCTGGGTGAGCGAGACGCCGACACCACCGATCCGCGCGTTGACGAGGAAGTTGAGGGAGAGTCCTTTCCAAGCAAAACTGTTCCGCCAGCCGATATTGTACTTGGGCTGCGAATTACCGGCATAGATGTAACCGTCCCTGTAGGGACCGGCGTTGGCCGACTTCATCACCTCGTTGGTCTGGTAGTCCACATAGATGTAACCCCTGTTGTCTTCCTGGAGGGATGTGACATAGAGGTCGCCCATGGAGCCGCCTTCCGTGATCATGCTCTTGACACTGCCCAGATCGACAAGTGTCAGGTGATCCTGGGAAATCTCGATGCCGTTGGAAAGGGTGGTCGGCTTAAGCAACTGGACCACCTTGTTCCGGTTGGCGGAATAGATGATGTTGGAATTCCAGATGAAAGAACCGATGGGGACGTTCAGGCCCAGGTTCACTTCAATACCCTTGTTGTCGATCTGGCCGCCATTGATGAAGATGGAGCTGTAACCGGATGAACTGGGCAGGGTGGGATTGAAGAGCTGGTTGAATGTAGAGGTCTTATAGAGGGAAACGTTCAGGTTGACCACATCCTCCCAGAAGTGGCTTTCGAGACCCACTTCCCACGCAGTCGTCCGTTCGGGCTTGATGTCGCTGTTCGGATAGGTCGTGGACGTTGCCGGTGTTCCGGACTCCAAAGGATGGCTCTGGAACGGGATGAAGCGCTTGGGCGCGTTACCAACTTCACTGTAGGATCCCCGGAGCTTGAGGAAAGAAAGGAAATTGCTCTTCATGCCGGGAATCAGGTCGGTCAGGATGGCGGTGAGGCCGACAGAAGGATAAGCCACATAGCTCGCCCCGGTTCCCGCAAGGGCGGACGCCCAGTCCATACGGCCGGTCACGTCCAGGTAAAGCTTGCTGGCCCAGCCGAGCTGGGCGGTGGCGAAGAGGCTCTGCACCTGGTCGTGATACTGACTCTCGTCGGGTTTGATGCTGGAGACATTGAGATTCCGGGTGGTGAAAAGGTTGGCGACGGAATTAAGGTTGCCGCCAAAGGAGAAGTACCTGTAATTCACGTCCTGGAAAGAAGCGCCGGCGGCGCCAACGAGCGTGAAGGACCCGAAACGCCTGTCCAGATTGAGCATGACATCGGCATAAATCTGGCGCGTGGTCTCGTCGTTCTTTTCATAAAAACCGAATTTCTCGGCAAAGACGCCGTCGGTCGAGGCCGCATATTTCTTTTCGTAAAGTCCCGAAGTGTAGTCCATCTTGGCACGTCCACTCAGGGTGAGGCCCTTGACAATCTCATAAGTGAGTCCTCCGTTGATGACAAAACGGTTCTTGCCATTGACAAGGTTGTCCCGGTTGATGGTCCAGTAGGGATTCTGCATACCCAGGCCCTGATTGCCCCAAGGCCAGTACTGCGTCTTGAATCCGCGGGACTCGTTGTACATCTCGAAGAGCTGGTAGGTGGCCAGGCTATAGCTGGGAGACAGGAGGTAAGTGGCCACGATGGGGTTCATGTACTGACCTTCGGAAACCATGTTCCGCTCATGGATGTTCATGAACATGGAGGCCAGATCCAACCGGAGTTTATCCGTCAGCTTGGTGGTGTTGCGAATGGCGAAATTATAGCGGTCCAGGGTGTTGTTGGGAACGATGCCCTCCGCGTTGGTTGCCGCCAGGGAGAGGAATGTCTGGTTCCGCTCGGTGCCGGTGGAAACCGTCACAGCGTTCGTGGTATTGTAACCCGTCTGGAAGAAATCCAGAGGATTGTAACTGCCGGGAACGGCCAGTTTGTTGCCCCAGGACTTGAACTCGCCAGGAGCGGCGCCATAGGTGTTCTGGAACTCGGGCGTGACGAACGGGCTGAAGAAGGCCGTACTGTTGGAATACGAAACGCTCAGCCGCCCATCCTCTCCCTTGCGGGTAGTGATCAGGATGACACCGTTCTGGGCTTCACTGCCATACAGGGCCGATGCCGCCGCACCGCTAAGGACGGAAATGTTCTCGATATCCTCCGGGTTCAGCATGGAGGCGCCATCGCCCGACTGGCCCATGCCACTGAAATAATCTTGCGGCTGGCCCGTCTGGAGGGAAGGCATCGGTATACCGTCGATCACATACAAGACGTTGTTGTTGTTCGAGATGGACTTCGCGCCACGCATCACGACCTTCACACCGCCGCCGATACCGGCCGAACTGGAATTGATCTGAACGCCCGCCACCTTGCCGGCCAGGGAATTCATGAAGTTGGCATCCTTGACCTGGGTCAGTTCCGCCGACTTGATTTCCTGCACGTTGTAGGAAAGGGCTTTGGCCTCCTTCCGGATGCCGAGAGCCGTGACCACCACCCCCTCCAGGAGATTGGCATCTTCCTGCAGGGTGACGTTGATGACCGCCCGACCGCCGATGGGCATCAATGCGTCCTCCATACCAATGTAGGAGAAGCGCAGCGCCTGGGCGTCGGCCGGAACCTGAAGTGTGTAGTGTCCTTCGAAGTCCGTGACCGTACCGATGGTCGGCTGTCCTTCGACGACGACTCCTGCGCCGATCAGCGGCGTCTGATTCGCATCCACCACGGTTCCCGTGATGGTTCTCCCTCCTTGTGCAAGGACGAGAAGGGACGCAAACAGAGACGCAACGACCACGCAAAATTTACGTAAGTTGTTGTTACACATTAGGTTTAATAGTTATAATGATAAAGTGTTCGCGGTTAGAGGTTTCAGTGTACGGCTTAAAGGTATTAAAAAAACCTATTCAATCAAAATAAAATATAAGCCAAATGATTAAAAAATAATCATTTTCATTATTGTACCCCGATTTGTTTTTGTCTTTTTCACTACACCGAAAACTCCTAAATCAACACACTTGGGCCTCCTTGGGCGCACATAAAAAATGCGGTCCCCAAGTTTTGGGGACCGCATCGGGAAACGATGTCCGGACAGGATCAGAAGGGAAGCGTGCCGTCGACCCAATCCACGTCGGTCTCGGGATAGTTCATCTGGGAGACGAACTTCTTGCCGGTCAGGGTGCGTCCGTTGCCGGAATGGTCGGCGATGGTGTTGCCGCTGCCCTCGTTGAAGTACCAGGAGGCGACGAGGTCGGAGCCGGAGGCGTCGGCCTTGTACATATTGCCCGAGATCTCGG